>Ga0209517_10009596_pt1 | contig 10982 bp, 4 predicted proteins | sample PeaSoiMetSII2010_FD_187695 | JGI IMG/M metagenome (GOLD analysis project Ga0209517, IMG submission 187695) | Peat soil microbial communities from Weissenstadt, Germany - SII-2010 (SPAdes) (version 2) | ecosystem: Environmental > Terrestrial > Soil > Wetlands > Peat | place: Germany: Weissenstadt... | reverse complement strand
TCGTCGCCGGGGCAGCCGGTGGTGTTGTACTGCGGGCAGTAGTTGGTCGTTGTGTTGTCGTTGTTCGAGTTGCCGGTTGTGGTCTGCGCAAAGCTGAAGGTGCCGCCAAGATTCGATCCATTGTGGATGCTGGTGCCGGCCTTCTTCCATTCAAAGCCGCCTTTGATGGTGTGCTTTCCGCGGACCATGGTGAAGACGTCGTCGAGTCCGTAGGTTCCGCGGGTGGTCACGTCTTCGGCTGAGTTGGCCGGGCGGGAGGTGCCGAGCTGTGTGTAGTTCTGGAATGACATTTCGGGCATGTCCGCGGTGGTGGCGACGCCCGAGATCTTCGGCAGGGCCGAGTCTTTGTCGGCCTGGTAATAGCCCTCGTTGCGGTTCAGGTAGCCAAAACTGAAGTGGTTGGTCATGGTGTCGGTCAAGGTATGTTCCCAGTTGAAGCGCTGAATGGGCGCGTTCTCCGGGCTTGCCGGACCGGCGTTGGAGAGAGCCACAGGCAGGTCGCTGGCGGTGTTGACCCCGCTGTACTGCCACCAGTAGGTGTAGTAGAGGTGATCCTTGGCGCCAATGTTCAGGTCCGCGCGGGCAAAGTAGACGTTCTCACTGTTGGTGAGTGAACCCTGTCCGGAAACCGGAATGTAATAGTTGCTCGTTTCGTTGCTGTTGGTGGGAGTCGGAAGAGCAGCCATCCAGGCCTTGGCGATGGAGTCTTCGAACGCGGGGTTGATCTGGTTGCCGGGAATGGCCGTTCCGGCAAGAGCGCCGTACTTGACCGGATCGTTCGGGTAGTAAAGCTGGCTGCTCCAACCGCTGAAGTTGCCGGCACGGGCATTGGCCGACGCGATCGAGTCAACCGCGCTCACCGCGCCGCCGTGATCCTGGAACCCTTCCCAGTTGAAGTAGAAGTAGCCCTTCAGGAACGACTTGTCGCCATGGAAGCCGGGGACATACCAGGGGCCGCCGACGTAGGCGCCAAAGTCGTTTTCCTTGTCGGGACCCTTTTTGCTGCCGTACTGGGCCGAGTTGAAGAAGTCGTTGCGGATGTACTCGTAGCCGCCGCCGTGGAATTTCTCTCCACCACTCTTGGTCTGGATAATGAGCTGGCCCGAAGTGGTGTTGCCGTATTGCGCGTCGTAGTTGGCAGTGAGCACGTGGACTTCGCTGGTGATGTCGGGCGACATGCCGAAGTCGGTTTGCAGAGCGACCATGCCGCTCTGGTTCATGAAGCCCTCGGAGGTGGTCACGCCGTCGACGATCGCTTCGTCGCCGGTGATGATGCCGCCGTTGATGCGGGCGTTGAAAGCGTTGTTGCCGCCGGCGCTGGTCACGCCGGGCATCATGGTGGCCACGGCGACCGAGGAACGCGGAGCGCCGGAGACCACCAGCGGGAAGTCCTGCAGAGCCTCGGGGCTCACGCCGCCTTCCAGCGTCTGGTTCTCGTAGTTGATCAGCGAAGTGTCGGCGCTGACAGTTACAGTTTCATCTGCTTTGCCGATGGGCAGATGGACGTCGACACGGGCGACCTGGTTAACGGCCAGCTCAATGCCCTTCTTCGATTCGGACTTGAACCCGTTTGCCGCTACGACAAGGTCGTACTTGCCGGGGGTGAGGTTGCGGAATGTGTACTGGCCCGAGTCATCTGAAACGAACTCCGCCTTGAAACCGGTGTCCTCATTGGTGAGCGTCAGCGTTGCGCCTGGGACTGCCGCATTACTTGGGTCTGTTACCGTGCCACCAAGCGAGGCATTGATATCTTGCCCGTAGCTGAGGTTGGTCACGGCGAACAGAAATATACCAAGAAGTGCCAGCAACAGGCTGTATGTTGAAACAACTCGCCTATTCTGCATAGCGTCTCCTATTAAGTTGGTTGACAACTCATTCACCAGAGCGCCCTCTCGAAGAGGTGCTCCCCTCGCGCAAACCACGATGAGCTTTCTCCGTGGTTCGCCGTAGGACCGTGAAGTTTCACGGCCCTTCCCCGCCCGGTTCTCGCCCCGAACGGAAAAGCCTGGTCTCTCACCGCGACCTGATCGGCCCCGGCAAGAAAGGAACTCATTCCGCATGCAATTGTTACCTGTTTGCGTGTTTCCGCAAAGCGGTATCTTCTGTGAGCGTGCCGTTGCAGCAGCCCCTTTTTCGGGGAGTCTGCTGAGAAAGGATTGCGTCGCCGACGCGAAATAATCACGTTTACATTCCAGGTGCTTCCTCACCACTAACCAAGGGTTTGAAAACGTTGTCATTTGGCGACTAACTAAACATCCTGCGCTAAACCACCAAAGAGTAGTGCAAGCAAAAACCAACTGTCAACCAATTTCTCGATAATAATGCATATTTCTTACGCCATCTTTGTAATGACAATTATAGACAGGCCCTCGGCTGCCGTTCCTGGAAACCTCCGTAACCCTATCAGATGCAACAGATGAGCTAGAACCAGGATGAGAATCTCTGGCAAAATCGCTGCTAGTCCGCCTGCCGCCCTGCCCATCTTTCTCATACTTTGGTTGGACTCGAGAAAGCCTGTTTTCCACCACGAAACGAGGGGACTCTGCCCAGCTACTTTACAGACAGACTTTTCTAGGATTGAATTGTCTTTACCAATTGCGAACCTTCAGGAAGGCCTAGGACGCACAGCTAACGCCATGGCAAATGTGACCCGCAGAACCCTGCTCGCCTCTCTCTCCGCGGCGCTTTCTGGCCTGGCTTTCGGGCGAAAACTCGTCTCAGCCATTGCAATCCGACGAGCGCCCGTTGCAGCCGCGCAATCGACGACTCCCCTCCCCGGTACCCGCTCCGGAGTCGAGGCGCGGGGCAAACAGCCACCCTTCTGGTTCACCGATGTGGCCGGCCGCTCCTCATTCCGATACCGGACAAACAACGACTTCACGGGAAGAAAATACTTTCCCCAGCCGATGTGCGGTGGCGTAGCGGCCATCGACTACGACAACGATGGCCGGATGGACCTGTTCTTCACCAACGGCGCCAGGCTTCCGGAGCTCGTCAAGAGCAGTCCGGACTACCTGAATTGCCTGCTGCGCAACAATGGGGACGGAACCTTTGAGGATGTAACGGCGAAGGCCGGCCTGAGTGGCGCCGGCCTCGGCTTCAGCTTCGGGGTGGCGGTGGCTGACTACGACAACGACGGCTTCGACGACATCTTCGTCTGCAACGCAGGAACCAACGCCCTTTATCACAACAACCGAGACGGAACCTTTGCCGATGTGACGGCCAATTCCGGACTCGACCGCAAGCCGGAGAACGTGCTCAGCGTGGGAGCGGCCTGGTTCGACTACAACAACGACGGCTTGCTCGACCTGATCGTGACGAACTACACCGTATGGACTCCGCAGACCGACAAGCACTGCATGATGGACCCGCAGCACGAAGAGTATTGCAGCCCCACGGTCTACTCGAGCGTGGCTTCGCGGCTCTACCGCAACCTCGGCAAGGGACGTTTTGAAGATGTAACGGAAGCCAGTGCGATCGGCAGGGCACTGGGCAAGGGCATGGGCATCTCCATTGCAGACTTCAATGGCGACGGCCTGATGGACGTCTTCATTGCCAATGACACCGAGCCGAACTTCCTCTTCATCAACCAGGGAAACGGTACTTTCAAGGAGAGCGGGCTGGAGATGGGCGTGGCCTACAACGCCCAGGGCGACAGCGTCTCCGGGATGGGATCGGACGCGAAGGACTTTGACAATGACGGGTGGGTCGACATTGTTTACAACGACCTGTCGGGCCAGGTCTTCGGGCTGATGAAGAACGAGGCCGGCAAGTCTTTTACCGACGCAACCTGGAGTTCGAAGCTGGGAACGCTCTCGCGCAATCTCTCCGGTTGGAGCATCGGTTTCATCGACTACAACAACGATGGATGGAAGGATATCTACTCGGCCAATGGAGACGTGGACAACCTGACCGCCACTTCAAAGCAACACGACACGATGTTTCAGAACATCGACGGCAAAACGCTTCTGGACGTGACGGACAAGATGGGCCCTGACTTTGCCTTTACGGGCTATCAGCGTGGATCAGCCTTTGTGGATCTGAACAACGACGGCTTCCTCGATCTGGTTGTGACCTCGCTGGGCGAGAAGCCGCGCATCCTCATGAACAACGTGCTCAACGGCAATCACTGGATCATGTTCGATCTGCGCGGACACAAAAGCAATCGCAACGGCATCGGCGCAACTATCAAGGTGACCACCGCTTCGGGCCGCGCACTTTATAACCATGTTACGACCAGCGTGGGATTCATGTCGTCGAGCGACCGCAGGGCTCACTTCGGACTCGGCGCGGAGACAAAGATCGATCATGTGGAGATTCGCTGGCCCAGCGGCATTCTCCAGCGCATCGACCACCCCGCCCCGGATCAAATCCTCAAAGTCGAGGAACCAGTGTCAGCTTCATAGCCCGCTCGGGAACCAGTGATCACGACTGGTCGCGAGGAAGGTCAAGGGCCGACGCGGCGCGGTCCAGACTCACTTTGCAGCAGCGCCCTGCTTGCTTTCGACCACCGTCAACACCTGATCGGCCTTCACATTCGTCAGCACCTGCTTCACGCCGGTGGGCCAGGAGAGCTCGATCCTGTCAATCACTGCGGCCTTGCCCAGACCAAAGTGCACGCGCTTGTCGCTGGATGAACTGTAGCCTACGGCTGTGGTGGCGTGGTTGTACTGCACACCTTCCGCAGTCGTAATCTTCACCTTCGTTCCCAGGCCGTCGCGGTTGTCTTTCGTGCCCACCAGTTTGAGAATGATCCAATGATTCCCGTTGGCGGTGCGGTTCATGAGCAGTTGCGGCTTGTCGTTGATGACGCTGACCACAACATCGATCTTCCCGTCGTTGTTGAAGGAGCCGAATGCGGCGCCGCGGTGCATCCGCGGCGAGAGAAAGGCAGCGCCGGCTGTTGCGCTGACGTCGGTGAAGGTGAAGTTGCCGTTGTTGCGCAGCAGCCCGTCGGGCTGCAAAGCAGGCCGGTGCAGCACTTCCAACTCGTTGTCCAGAATGGCGCCGCCCGCAGCAAACAGGTCCTTTTGCCCGTCGTTGTCGAAGTCGAAGGCGCCTGTGCCCCAGGCCGTCATGCGATGGCTGAAGGCGGTCACGCCGGAAGGATCGGTGACGTCATCGAACTGCGTTCCCGTGTTCCTGTAAAGCGGAAAGGTGTCGCCGAACATCGCGGTGTGAAAGATGTCGGGCAGACCATCGTTGTTCAGGTCACGGAACTCCGCGCCCATGCCGGCGACGAAGCTGCCGTTCGAGGTGTAGGCCACGCCCTGCTCCAGGGCAACATCCTTGAAGGTGCCATCGCCGTTGTTGTGCAGCAGGAAATTGGGCGATGTGTCGTTGGAGACAAAGATGTCGGTAAAGCCGTCGTTATCGTAATCGGCGAAGGCCAGCCCCATGCCTTTGCCCACATACTGCCCGATGTGCGAAGACGCGGAGACATCGGTGAACGTGCCGTTGCCGTTGTTCCGGTACAGGATGTTCGGCGTGCCCTTGAAGTTGCCCGGAGCGCAATAGGTGCGCGCATTGCCGATGGAACAGAGCTTGGCGTCGGCAATGTTGTAGTCGAGGTAATTGATGACGATCAGATCCAGGCGGCCGTTATTGGTGGAGTCGAACCACCCCGCTGCCACCGCCCATGGCTTGCCGTAGCCGGGAATCGTCCCACCTACGCCCGCCTTGTCCGTCACGTCGGTGAAGGTGCCGTCGCCGTTGTTGTGCAGCAACTGGTTGCGGTTCACGCCGGTGATGTAGAGGTCGACAAAGCCGTCGTTGTCGTAGTCCCCGGCGGCTACGCCCATCGAGTAGCCAACGCCCTTGACGCCGGCCTGCTCGGTCACGTCGGTGAAGGTGCCGTCGCCGTTGTTGCGGTAGAGGCGGTTCCAGTAGCTCGGGTCGGTCTTCTCCAGCGAAGGAATGGCTGCGCCATTGGTGAAGAAGATGTCCAGCAGGCCGTCGTTGTTGTAGTCGAACACGGCCACGCCGCCCAGCATGGTCTCGATGGAGTAGCGCTGCGGGCTGATGCTGTTCCTGAGCTCAAACCGGATGCCGGAACGGTCGATCAAATCCTCGAAGGTAATCCGATTCTCGGGCGCAGCAACCGGAGTCGTGGCCGGCCTGGCAGGCGATGCGGCCTGCGGCTTTGGCCAATCGGAAGGCGGCGAGGCCTGCAGTGGGAATGCAGACGAAACGATAAGCAGCGATGCGACAACCAAGGACGCGAAGACGATTCCCCTACGAGCTTGCTGCATCAGGCCTCTTGTCTCAATTGCGATTGCCGCGAAGAGGCTCATTCTGAGCGGAGCAGATGGACGGCGGCCTCTTGATTGAAGATCGATTGCCATTCATTCATGTGCAGTATACCCGCCAGAGCGGTTCCTCAATTTCCATGCCCCAAGAGAAGCGTTTGCCAGTTCGCCCTCACGGCGAAGTGCTTTCCGGCGCTCTATCGGAAGGTCAATATCAATCCTGCTCCGGCGAGCGGAGGCTCGGGGAGAGGGCGGAAAGCGTGCAAAGTACCCGATTTCGGACAGTTTCCGGACCGTAAGTCCTTTATTTTGGAGTTGGGGGAAAAAGCGTGGATGACGTAAGTCCTTTGTTTTGGGGGTCAAAATGGGTCATTTTTGACGTAACTTGATTGTTTTCATGGGGCTGGGACGAAAGTGGGGGGGGTACGGGGGGGAGAGAACGGGGTACAGACCGGAGTCCCTAGGCACTTGCCAGCCCAAGTCTCTGAGAGACGCCGAGTGGCAGTTCTTTTGGTTTGCGATCTGGCGGCGCGGCGGGTCTCCATCGCTCATCCTCTCCAGCCATCATTGTGCGCCAAAGCAGCGGAATGATCTGCAAATGCGCGGAGAAATAATCGGACCGGGGGGATCCCGTTACTGACTGCTCGCCTTAAATACGTAATCCGTATCGTACGTCCGGACAAAGATGTTGTCGCCTTTGTTGAGGATGTACTCCGCCATCTTTTTGAGTTTGATGGTCTGGATAACTCTGCCATCTTTCTGATTCACCACATAGAGATAATGCGGCTCAGCGCTGAATCCATAACCTGTGATGATGGCGTCCTGATACAAGAGGAAATTCGAGGAATTACTGACCAGAGGCGCGCTGCGCCACAAAAGCCGCCCGCTGTTCACGTCGATGGCCGTTAGATATGCGTTGAGGCCGTACGAGCTTCTGGCGTAAGTGGAGTGGCCATTCGACACGTAGAGAACATTGTCCTTCACTGCCGCCCAAATGACTGATTCGCTGACGAAATCGCGATCGGCGATCAAATACTTCGGGGGTAGCATAAATTCATGAAAGTCAAAAGCAAAATTGGACTTGCCGGTAGTCAGATCAAAGCCCGTAAGATATCTTCCCGACGCGAAATTTTGCCCATAGATGCATAGCAGTTGACTCCCATCCTTAATGGCCTGGATAAGTAAGCTGTCGCCCTGCTTTGCCGGTATTTGCTGCGGAATATTCCCTGCCTCCTGCTTGAAGGGATTTGGAACAACAAGCGTGGGAAGCGCCAGATCGTTGCTCCCAAACCACTCCTCCTCATCGGTGATCTGGTTTTGCTTTTCCGAAACTTCGACCAGCCTGACTTTCGTATCCTCAGCACGCTCTCCCGCCAGGGTGTAATCGAATGGGGGACGAGGCAGTGCAATCGGATTGATGCCTGATGCAGATGGGGCCGCAGTCGCCGCACCTTCCTGTGTTTGGTTTAATGGCTGAGTTTGGTTTGATGGCCGGGTGCTTGGGGCCGGTTGATGCCACCAGCGATAGGCGAATACTCCGGCCAATACAATAACAAGAGCTGCAACGTAGGGCACAGGAAATACCCGCAGCCACCGGAGTTTGCCGGCTGCATTGTTCTCACCGCTGTCCACATCGGGAGTTGGCTGCACAGGTGAAGGCGGCGCGGCGGCCGGTTTGGGCTGTTCCCGGATTTCGGGCTGGAGCGGAGCAGGGCCGGGGTGCGGAGCCATAGAAGGGGGCGCAGGCTCTACCTTTACACTAGGGCCCGGCAGCGGAGCGGCAACGAGGGCGGCGGATCCCAGCAACTCTTCGGCGGCGATTGACACCTGCCGGCTGTCATCTTCCTTGAGTTTTTTCAAAGCTTCGCGGGCGGCAAGCGCCATCCCCTTGTGACTGCCGTCCATCAACAGGCCAAGTTCCTGGACTGCGCCCACGCGGACGCGGGACAACGGGCTGGCGATCGCCGCGACCAAGTCTGCCGGCAGTTCGGCTGGCCGCACAACTGGCGACTGCGCGACGATGATCTTGCCTTCCACTTCGAGGTCCCATTTTCTGGGCCGCTGATTCGCGTTCTGATCCACCACGCGCTCATAAACGTAGTCATAGAGCTCGTCAAGAGAGATGGTCCCATCGCGATCCCGGTCGGCTTCGCCGGTCTCGATGCCCCGGACAAGCATTTTGGTGAAGAGAGATTCAACGGCACTTCCTTCTATCTTGTCCCCTTCAAATGAGTACTGGAGCGCGTCGGAGGCTGTCATGACCACCATGCCGCGGCCCTGCTCAAACTGGTCTTTCACGGAGGCCGATTTGTCGCCCTTGGCCAGCATGGCGCTGGCGAAGGCCCCGCTGTAGCAGCAGTCCAGCATGAGCACCTGACGCCGCGAATTGCTGCCGCGCATCACCGAGCGCACAAATTCCGCGCTCAACGCAGTAGAGCGCATAGGACGGCTGTGATCGATCAGACGCGTGTCGGGAGCGGCGAAATAGAGCAGGCCGTCATCATCTTTAATGCCGTGGCAAGAAAAGTAGAGGAGCAACAGGTCGTCTCGCCGTCGATTGAGAAAGAAACGCTCGATTTCCTCGCTCATGTCGCGGGACGATCGATTCAAGAGAGTGGTGACTTCGAAGCCGCAGGTCTTGGGATCGCGAAGGATGCGGGCAAGGGCCTCTGCGTCATTCGCGGGCGCGACCAGTTGGCGCAAATCCGTATCCTGATACTCCCAATTCGCCACTATCAGAGCAGATTTAGTCTCTGGCATGATCAATCACGTTTGTTGGTGGCGCTGCAACGCAGCCTCTATTACCTGGCGTTGCTCCTTGGACGGAGAACCGGTGAGGGTAAGCTTGTCATTGCCCATTTCGATCGTGACCGTGGCCTTGTCGTGCCGAGCGAGCCAAGTCTGCAACAGTCCGAACAGCGATGTGAGCGCCACTGGCGCCAGCGTCACCGCCAATGTGCCCAGGGTTACAGGGTCGCCTTTGGCGCCAGCCGGGGCTGTGCCCTCGCGTACCAAATCGACCGCCTCTACATCCAGTTGCTGGATCTCACGGCGCAGCCGCTGGCTGAACTGGGCGACTTCCTCGGCATCGCTCCCAGAGCCAGCGTCTATGCGGAGTTTCAACCTGGAGAGCGGAGTTGACAAGGAGCCCTCCCATAAGTGGCCTTCATGATAGCAAGCGTTTATCTACCTGACAACACTTGCGTGGAGCGGCTGCGTGAATCTTGAACCAACCCACCTGGAATCCATCGCTTGCTCGCTTCATCTGGAAGTTGGCAGCGAGGAGCCGGCTTATGACAAGGCTTTGCCGGGAGCCTGGGGTTGTTCCGGGAGTGTCGCGGCAAACCTAAAGTTGTCCGGTAGAGCCGCAAAAAATCAGCTTTTCGGAAACTTCAGTAGCTCGGCCTGAGTTCGCCAACTATATCCAAAAAAGCGTTACCCCCGGATGCAGGTTGAAAATGAGTCTCGACGGCCAGGCCCCGTGGTGCGAGGCCTGACCGTTCCCTATTGCGCGGTGTAGGTGTAGTCGGTGTACCTGACCACACTGTTGAAGTAAGTGTAGAGGCGCGCGTAGATGGTCGAGCCGTTGGTAGGCAGACCGCTCGCCGTCGCCGACAGTGCTGTCGTTGCTCCTGAGTGGAACAGGTTGAACGAGCCCGGACCCGTGCTTCCCAGCCACAGCGAGTAGCCGGTGCCGCCGGTGGCGGCTGACCACTGGAACGTGACCTTGGAGCCTGTCAGCACGCTGCCCGGCGCAGGCGTTGTAAGCGCCGCCAGCGCCAGCGTCGCCGCAGTGTAGGTGTAGTCGTTGGATACCGCAACGCCGTTGTAAATGGTGTTGATGCGCGCATAGATGGTTTCGCCATTGGTGGGAAGACCGTAGGCCGTCGCGGAAGTGGCCGTGGTGCTACCCGAGCTGTAGAGGTCGTGCGAGCCCACGCCCGTCGAGCCCAGCCAGAGCGAATAGCCGCTGGCGCCGGTGGCGGCAGACCAGGTGAAGGTTGCGGTGAGGCCCGGCAGAACACTGTTCGCCGGCGGAGAGGTGAGCGCGGCCCGCATGGAGGCGGTGAAGGTGTAGTCGGTCAACTGCACCACCTTAAAGTAGTGGGTGTAGAGGCGCACATAAATGGTCCCTCCCTGGGTCGGCAAGGGGACAACCTTGACAGAAGTGAGTGTCGTTCGGCCGGAGTCAAACACATTGGAAGAACCCGGGCCAGTGGATCCCACCCAGAGCGAATAGCCGGTGGACCCAATGGAAGCAGACCAGGAGAAGGTAACTGCGAGGCCTGCCAGGACGCTGTTTGGCGCGGGTGCGGTGAGCGCCGCCTGAACCGGGAGCACGGTCAATGCGGACCCCGCCTGCGCCGTCAGGTTCAGCGACGAGGTGAGGGCCATGGTTGCCATCATGTGGGTGTTGACAACTGTGGTATTGATGACGATGTTGTTGAAGGTGGCCGTGCCGGAGGAGAGATTCTCGGTGGTCGGCCCGTTCAGCGTAACGTTGCTGTCAGACAACGTGACCGGGGTGGTGGGAATCGTGGCCGGCATGCCGCTTTCCGTCAGATTGACGGTGGGAGAGGGCGTGACGACCTGCCCCACGATCACATCGGAAGGCATCGTGTAGAAGGCGATCGCGTAGTTCGACTGCACCGCGCCGGAGTCGACCGAGCCGGCCGCGCAGTAGGGGTCGAACGGAAGGCCGCGCTGGTCGGTGGTCAGGCCGGCGGCGGTGGC
>Ga0209517_10009593_pt1 | contig 10988 bp, 9 predicted proteins | sample PeaSoiMetSII2010_FD_187695 | JGI IMG/M metagenome (GOLD analysis project Ga0209517, IMG submission 187695) | Peat soil microbial communities from Weissenstadt, Germany - SII-2010 (SPAdes) (version 2) | ecosystem: Environmental > Terrestrial > Soil > Wetlands > Peat | place: Germany: Weissenstadt... | reverse complement strand
CGTTGCGACCCCAGCAGTGGCGGGGTTTTTCCTGGCGTTGAATTTTGGCGCCTTCGAGCCCGTCATGAGGAGGCTGGTTGAATTCGGCGAACGGCGCCAATGGGCCGCCTTTGGCCACGTTGCGGGTCTCGGCGCCAGCTTGCAACAGATTTGGCGAAACCATCGCGGTCTCTCCGCATCGTTTCTCGTTCACTTGGCGATACTCTTCGTCAACGCAACGGAAGTGTGGATCGCGCTCGCCTTTATGGGTTACCCGGTGACCTACGCTGCCGCCGTAGCGATCGAGAGCCTCGGCCAAGCGAGTCGCGCTGCCGCCTTTCCGTTACCCGGCGGGCTCGGCGTGCAGGACGGCACCTTGATCGCCGCATGCGTGGTCTTCGGTGTACCGGCCGAGGCCGCGCTCGGACTGGCGCTCGTCAAGCGAATTCCGGATTTGGTTCTCGGCGTACCGTCGCTCACGATATGGCAAGCAATCGAGGGCCGGCGGCTGCTGTTCAAGCACAAATAGGCGGATAGCCGAATATCGGACCGCCATATCGATCCGCGCAGCGGAACCGTCGGAATTTTCCGCCTTGATTGTCAATTAAAGACCGCCTGAATGCGGCGATTGGTCTGTGGGCGCGTATTGACCGTGCTTTCCTGTGCGTGCGAGGCTCGCCCCACTTGGGACAAAATGGCCGGGTTCCATAGGTGCCTGGCTTGGGGTGGGGCGACGTGGACGTCTTTTTTGTCGAGGCTACGAGTGTAGCATCTGTCATTTGCTACGCGGCCGCCATCTGCGGCTGCGTCTATGCGCTGGCTGCGGGGCTGCTCGCCCGCGGATTTGTTCGCTCGCAGATGACGCCCGCCAAGAGCTTTCCATCCGTTACGATCCTGAAGCCGCTTCATGGGGCCGAGCCGGGCCTTTTTGCGAATTTGGCCAGTTTTTGCGTTCAAGACTATCCGGGTTCGGTCCAGATAGTGTTTGGCGTGGAAGACCATGCTGATCCCGCGATTGATGTCGTTGAAAGGCTCACCGCCGAGTTCCCCGATCGCGATATCGAACTCGTGGTCAATTCGGTCAGTCACGGTAGCAACCGCAAAGTCTCGAATTTGATCAACTTGGCGGCCAAGGCTCGCCATGACGTCTTGGTTCTGTCGGACAGCGACATCATTGTTGATCCCGACTATTTGAAAAACATCGTGGGCGCCATCGCCGAGCCTGGCGTGGGGCTTGTGACTTGTCTTTACCGCAGTGCTGCGGCGCCGGGCCTATGGGCTCGCCTTGCCGCGGCGGCAATCGATCATCACTTTTTGCCGAGCGTACTGGTCGGGCTCAAGCTTGGTCTCGCCAAACCATGCTTTGGCTCCACGATTGCGCTCAGGAAGACCACGCTGGCGATGATCGGCGGCTTTCATTCGGTCGTCGACCAGCTTGCTGATGACTACGCACTCGGCGAAATGGTGCGGCGCGCAGGTCTTACGGTCGCGATCCCATCATTGACCGTCGAGCATGCCTGCACGCATCGGACCGCGCGCGATCTGTTCCATCACGAATTGCGCTGGGCGCGGACGATCCGATTCGTCGACGCGTTAGGCTTTATCGGGACGGGGGTTACCCACGCTTTTCCTCTGGCGCTGCTTGGCACGTTATTGGGCGGCATCACTCCGGCCAGCATCATTGTCATTGCCGCGCTCGCCTGCCGCTTCAGCCTGCAGATGCAGCTCGATCGGGCGTTGCGCCTGCAAAGCAATCCTTTTTGGCTGGGACCTTTTCGCGACATGGTCTCGGGCGCTGTGTTTTTTGCCAGTTTTTTTGGCCGGGCCGTCGAATGGCGCGGGCGCCGTTATGCCGTGCTGGCCGATAATACGCTTGCTTATACTGGAGAGGGGAGCCGCAATGCGAACTCTGTTCCTTCAGGCGCCCTCGTTTGAAGGCTTCGACGGCGGAGCGGGCTCGCGGTACCAGGCTCGGCGCGAAATCCGCTCATTTTGGTATCCGACGTGGCTTGCCCAGCCGGCGGCTCTTGTCGAGGGCAGCAAACTCGTCGATGCGCCGCCCCATCGCATAAAGCGCGAACAGGTCGCGGCAAGTGCCCGCGACTACGATCTGGCGGTCCTGCACACTTCGGCGCCGTCATTTGCATCCGACGTCGCGACCATCAAGGCGATGAAAGCGGTGAATCCGGACCTGAAGGCCGGGCTTGTCGGCGCCAAGGTCGCGGTCGATCCTGACGGCAGCCTGAAGGCATCGCCGGCGATCGATTTTGTCGCGCGCAACGAGTTCGATTTCACGATCAAGGAGGTGGCGGAAGACCGGCCCTGGAGCGAGATCGCCGGCCTGTCCTATCGAAATGCGTCCGGCGTCATTGCTCATAATGACGAGCGCGCGATCCTGGAAAACATGGACCTCCTGCCTTTTGTCACGCCGGTCTACAAACGCGATCTCGATATCGACGACTATTTCATCGGCTATCTGCGGCATCCGTATTTGTCGCTCTACACCGGACGTGGATGCAAATCGCGCTGCACCTTCTGCCTGTGGCCGCAAACCGTGGGCGGCCATCGCTACCGCACGCGCTCGGTTGGCCACGTCGTCGAGGAAATCGCCTGGGCGCAGAAGGCGTTCCCGCAGGTGAAGGAATTTTTCTTCGACGACGATACTTTCACCGACGATCTGCCGCGCGCGGAAGCCATTGCCAAGGAACTGCGTAAGCTTGGCGTGATGTGGTCATGCAATGCGAAGGCCAATGTTCCGCGGGAAACGCTCAAGGTGCTGCGCGACGGCGGCCTGCGGCTTCTGCTGGTCGGTTACGAATCCGGCAATCAGAAAATCCTGCACAATATCAAAAAGGGCATGCGGATCGATGTCGCCCGCAAATTTACCAAGGATTGTCGCGACCTCGGCATCACCATCCACGGCACATTCATCATGGGGTTGCCGGGCGAGACCAAGGAGACGATCGAAGAAACGATCCGCTTTGCCAATGAAATCAACCCACACACCATTCAAGTCTCATTGGCGGCGCCGTATCCGGGCACGGTTCTTTTCGACCAAGCGGTAAAGAACGGCTGGCTCGATACCTCGCATGCGGAGCTCGTGAATGACGAAGGCGTGCAGATCGCGCCATTGCACTACGCGCATTTGACTCAAACCGAGATTTTCAACTCGGTCGAGGAATTTTATCGGCGATTCTATTTTCGATCCGGGAAGATTGCGTCGATCGTGGGCGAGATGGTTCGCGATCGGCAGATGATGATTCGCCGGCTGCGTGAAGGGATCGAATTCTTTCACTTCCTGCGGGAGCGGCGAGGAGTGGCACACTGAAGGCGTTGATCGTAACGGCCGACGACTTTGGTCTTGCGCCCGAAGTCAACGAGGCGGTCGAGACGGCTCACAGAAATGGCATCCTGACGGCGGCCAGTCTCATGATCGGGGCTCCCGCCGCCGCTGATGCTGTCGATCAAGCGCGGCGAATGCGTTCTCTGAGAGTGGGGTTGCACATCGTCCTGACCGACGGATACCCGGTGTCGCCGCCCTCGCGCCTGCCCGATCTCGTCGATAAGTCCGGCCGGTTTCGCAGTGATATGGCGCGCGCCAGCGTCAGGATATTTGTCGATCCGACGGTGCGCCGGCAGGTCGCGCAGGAAATTGCGGCGCAGTTCGAGGCTTTTCTTGCCACCGGGTTGCGGCTCGATCACGTCGATTGCCACAAGCATTGGCACCTGCATCCGACCATCTCCGGTCTCATATTGGATATCGGACAACGCTATGGGATGACCGCGCTACGGATACCCTATGAACCGGTCCGCGTGCTGAGACTCATCGAGAAGCAAACCTCATCGAAGCTTTCATGGGTGACTTCAACATGTGCCGCGCTTCTCAAGGCTCGCGTCCGAAGGCGCCGCTTGCTCGCCGCGGACCGGGTCTTCGGATTGGCGTGGTCGGGGGCGATGACCGAATCGCGAGTGGCGGGACTTTTGGCGCATTTGCCCGACGGGCTCACGGAAATCTACTTTCACCCGGCGATATCGAATTCGTTTTCAGGAGCCGCGCCGGGCTATCGCTATAGCGATGAACTGGCGGCCTTGGTTGCCCCGAGAATAGTTTTCGCGGCGCGAGGCGACGATATCCGATTAATCGGCTACGCGGACTTGGCCGAAAATAGCGGCACCATGACCCAGTGAAATGCGCGCCCTAAATCCACTCCTCATGTTCCTCGACGTGCGTCGGGAACATGTTGACGTATTGCACCATGCGCGGCCGGCTGCCGCGATTGGGACTGGCGCCGTGGGGCAAGGCCTGATGCCAGATGACGAAGTCGCCGGCGCGGCCGCCGATGGCGCGCGGGCCTAAAGCATAGAGGTCTTGCTGCCGCGGGTCGGCGCCGTGCGGCAGGGCCTTCAACCAGGCTTCGCCCCAGCGCTGGAATCCCGGCACCAATGTGAAGGCGCCCTGCTCGGGCGGTGTGTCGGTGAAATAAAGGATGCCGCCGGTGCCGAGCGGGAACGGCGTCTTGACGCTGACGTCCCAGTGCAGACGCGGTCCGGGGAACATGAAACCCTCTCGCTCCGGCGCATTGAAGCCGACGCGGTCGGTGGTCACCCACAAATCCGCCGTGCCCCAGAGCTGGGCGAAGGCCTTATGGATGCGCGGCGAACGGCGAACGGCGTCGAAAGCCGGGTGCTGGAAATATTGCACCATGATGCCGTGATCGTTCGGCGGATACCACGTCTCCGGATCGTCCGGGTCGGCGTCGAGATATTGCCACAGCGCGAGCGCTGCCGCCTCGCGCGTCGCCTGAGTCACCGCGTCATGGAGCACGACATAGCCGTGCTCCTGCCAGCAGGCGAGATCGGCTGCGTCCAGCACCGGCGCGCTCGCCTCCACTGCGGCGAGCCAGCGCGCGGTCTCCTGCGGGACGGCGTCGCCCGCGACCGCGGCATTGATGCGCGCGACCTGTTGCGGCGCGATGCCGCCAGTGGTGGCGACGATCCAGCGCTCGAACTCCTCGAAGCTCGGCGCCTGTTGGCCGAGAAAGCTGGCGGTCTGTTCGAGGCCGAGCCCGCTGGCGTGGACGACGAGATGGTCGAGATGACGGTCGTGCAGCGTCGTCGGCCAGTTGCGGCCCGCCCGCGCCGCCATGTTGCGCGACCACAGCCGCTTGAGCTGATAGATGCCGAGCGCGCCGGTCTCGGTCGCCGGCGCCAAGCTTGTTACAGGTGAAACAAGACTCGGCGCAGGCGAAACTTCCGCGAGCGTCATGGGATCAACGTCAAGATGTTGCTGCTTAAGTTAAACGCGGCGCGTGCTTGGCCGTCAACCGGCTCAAGTGGGGCGATCCGGCGCGAGGTCGACGACTCGCCGCTGCTAATGTAAAAGCTATTTACATGAGCTGGTCGAAAGGCGACAGGCATGGCCCGCGCGGCTATCACCACGGCAATTTGCGCGAAGCGCTGATGCGTGCCGCGCTCGAACTGATCGCGCAAAAGGGCGCCGCCGGCTTTACCTTCGCCGACGCCGCGCGCTGGGCCGGCGTCAGCCCGGCGGCGCCATATCGCCACTTTCGTGACCGCGACGATCTGTTGGCCAATATCGCTCAGCGCGGCTTCGAGCAATTCGAGGCCGTGTTGACGCGTGCCTTCGACGATGGCCGTCCCGATGCTTTCACCGCGCTCGACCGCATGGGCAAAGCCTACCTCGCCTTGCCATCCTCGCACTTTTCTTCATTGGCCACTGGATGTGGTGGCCGCTCGGCCTGCTCGTGCTGGCCTTCATCATCGGGAGTGGACGAATGGGTTGCGCGCACCGACGCCGTTATCGTCGTCGTGTTGCAGATGCGCTTGATCGTGTTTGTGATCGTCGGCCGGCGTGGCGCCGGTTTGCCGCCTGGTCTTCTTCATCTCGTCGCATTCCCTTGTTCGGGATGCGCCGGACGCCGGACCAATAAAAAAGGCCCGCGACCGGCGCATCGAAATTGCGCTAGTAGCAGGCCTTTGCGGATTCAACTTGGTGCTCCAAGTTGAGTTGGGCCGTCTTCTAAATCCCAAGGGCCGTTGAAGGCAAATTTCCCCTTGGGTATAGACCCAAGGTTAAGGCTACCAAACAAAGTGGATCGGTGTAAACAAGTTTGATGATCCAAATATTAAGTGTGACCTAATGTCATCCCTTCATGGAAAGGGGGACCACGTTGCTTTCTTCGTGCCCCTCGGCAAGTTCCATCACCTTCCGTCCAAGCGCCGTCCAGATCGCTCGATTTTCACTTTCATACCGGTTCCGATCATAAATTCGTCCCACGCCTTTGGCCCGATGATTCAAAATTCGGTCCATTGATTCTCTCGAAAATCCCAAACCAGTGATCAACGTACCGGCAGATCGCCGCAAATCGTGTGCCGTGATTTTTTCCCTGATCCCAAGATCGCCGCAAATTTTTCTCATCGCATCTCCGATGTCCGCGTGACCACCGCGCGCAGATTTGTAGACGTAACCGCTTTCCGGCCACTCGCCGTCGTATATTTCGTCGATGACCCGCCGCGCCTCCGGTGACAAAAACACCTCGTGTGTTTTTCCATTTTTTGTTCCGGGCCAAATTTTGCTCGGCAAGCCGGGTTGCGTCCACACGCCATCTCGTATGTGTTCGAACCTCATGGCCTCGGCTTCGCCGGGCCGGCAAGCCGTCAGCAGGATCGTCCGCAATACCGCGCTCTTCACCAAGCCGGCGTTGTCGAACGCCGCCCAAACTTTCGGGAACTCGTCTCCCTCAAGAACGCGCTCGCGCTCGGTCGACTTGGCGACCTTGATCCCCGCGCATGGATTGAGGGGGACGATGTCTTCGCTCAACGCCCAACTGAAAACCGCGCTCGCCGCAGCCTTGATCCCGGTCCGGAGGTGAGGCCGGTCTTCGACCTTGCCCAGTACCGCCCGGACGTCGGCCCGCGTGACTTCCGCCGCCGGTTTGTCGCCGAACGCCGGCAAGAGATAAGTGCGCACCAGGAAATCGCTTTGCGCCCAGGACTTGTTGTGTTTTCGGGCGTGTCGCTTGAGATAATCGGCATGCAATTGCTCGAAAGTGCCGGCGGCCTCAAGGGCCTTCCTCTCGGCCCAAGGGTCCCGGCCGTTCGCAACCTCCGCCACGATGCCCTTCGCAATGCCGCGCGCAACATTCAGGCCGATCTCGGCGCGGCCTATGTAAAGAGTGCGCCGCCGGTGTCGGTGCCTATAGACCACGTAGAAGGATCGGCTTCCCGAGGTTTGGGTCCGCAATCCCAAACCGGGCGCCGCCGTGTCCCAAGTGTAGAAGGTGCGCTCGATCACGGTGCCGCGCGTCGGGGCACGCAAGTCGCTGTCGCGCAGTTTCTTCCGGTTCGCCGGCTTGGCCCGCGCTCCGCCTTTTGTCGGTCGTGGCATATCGGGACCCCTCCCAGTCAACCGGTAGTCAACAAAATTCGAAACATTTAGGTCATACCGGTGAATAGGCATGTATAGCCGTAAACAAGGAAATGCCAGTCTCCTCAATGACTTGGTCACACCCGTGAACGTGGGTGAACACCGGTGAACGGCTTATTTTCTTTACCCCCCATTAAGCACAGTCGGGCTTCGTTAGGCCGGAACGATCGGTGTTGCGCCCTAGTTTGGACAAGTTTCGCGATGAATTCGGTCTGGCCGGTGGCGGGTCCGGCGCGGGTCCTAGCGAAATTTCGGCTGTTGGTCGGTGCGCGCGAAGCGGCCGCCTTTATGCCCTTTGGTCCCGGCAGGAGTGCGCTATGCCGGTCATGGTGCCGGGTCTGGTTGCGGTTTTTGGCCGTTGGCCGGCTGGACCGCTGAAGGGGACGCCCCATGACTCTTGGCGACATCAATCCTGGCGACATCGCACAGTCGGTCGCACCAGGTCTGACATCGTCGAACCTGTCGCTGATCCACCTGTTCTTGCACGCCCATTGGATCGTCGAGTCGGTCATGGTCGGGCTGTTGGTGTGCTCGGTCTGGGTTTGGGCCATCGCCATCGACAAGACCTTGCTGTTTGCCCGCATTCGCAAGGCCGGCGACCATTTCGAGCAGGCCTTTTGGTCCGGCCAATCCCTTGAAGAGCTTTATAAATCGCTCTCGGCCAAGCCCGAGCACTCGACCGGCGTGCTGTTCGTCGCCGCCATGCGCGAATGGAAGCGCAGCTTCGAAGGCCATGCCCGCTCCTTCGCCGGCCTGCAGATGCGCATCGAGAAGGTGATGGACGTCGCCATTGCACGCGAGATCGAGCACATGGAGCGGCGCCTTCTGGTGTTGGCGACGGTCGGCTCGGCCGGCCCCTTCATCGGCCTGTTCGGCACCGTGGCCGGCATCATGACCAGCTTCCAATCGATCGCGGCGTCGCAGAACACCTCGCTGTCGGTGGTGGCGCCGGGCATCGCGGAGGCGCTGTTTGCAACCGCAATTGGCCTCGTTGCCGCCATTCCGGCGACTATTTTCTACAATAAGTTCACCTCCGAGGTGAACAAGCAGGCCCAGCGGCTGGAGGGGTTCGCCGACGAATTCACCGCGATCCTGTCGCGGCAGATCGACGAGCGCGGGTGAGGGGACGGTGAGGGGACCATGGCTGGAAGCGTGATCGCGTCCGCATCGAGCGGCAGGGCCGGCCGCCGCCGCCGCGCCGTCATGAGCGAGATCAACGTGACGCCGTTCGTCGACGTCATGCTGGTGCTGCTCATCGTCTTCATGGTGTCGGCGCCGCTGCTCACGGTCGGCGTGCCGATCAACCTGCCGCAGAGCCAGGCCAAGTCGCTCAGCCAGAACACCGATCCGCTCACCGTCGCCATCGACGACCAGGGCCAGATCTATCTGCAGGAGGCCAAGGTCACGGCCGACGAATTGATGCAGAAATTGCAAGCGGTTACGGCGACCCGCGGCGGCTTTGCCGCACCGATCTACTTCCGTGCCGATAAGGCGCTGAATTACGGTATGATCATGCGTCTGTTGGGACGCTTGAACAGCGCCGGCTACAGCCGGGTCGAGCTGGTGACGGAATTCGGGCAAGGATCCTAAAAGCTTAAGGCCATGAGGGGAAGCCTCACCATATCGGCGATTGCGCACCTGGTGGCGCTGGGGATGTGCCTTGTCGCTTTCGCCGCCCAGCCGCTGGAGGCGCCCGCGACCCCGGCCATGACCGTCAACACCATCTCGGTGAAGGATTTTACCGAGCTCACCAAAGGCGTGAAGGACGCGCCGAAGCTGAAGGTCGACGACATCAAGCCGGTTGCCGACAAGATCGACACGCCAAAGCCCATCGATCAGGTCGCGCCCAAAGTCGCCGACAACAAGCCGGAAATCAAAACCGACACCTCGGCGAAGCAGCAGCCCAAGCTCGACCCGAAGCCTGATCAAAAGCCGGCGGACAAGCCCGCCAAGGCCAAGCCGCCGGATTACAAGCCCGACAAGATCGCCGACCTGCTCAAGAAGGACGCCGCCAAGCCGTCGAAGCCGGACGACAAGGCCAGCCCCGACACGCCGCCGCGCGACGCGCCCCAATTCAACGCCGACCAGGTCGCGGCTTTGCTCGACAAGCGCGATCCGCAGCGCCAGATGGCGGCGGCCGAGACGTTGAACAATCAACCCAATCTCGGCGCTTCGAGCGGCGCCGCGGCGCAATTGTCGCAAAGCGAGATCGACGCCTTGCGCGCGCGCATTTCCAGTTGCTGGAGCCCGCCGCCCGGCGTCAATGCGTCGTCGAAAATCTATGTCGTGCTCCGCGTCCTGTTCAAACAGGATGCGTCGATGTCGCGGGAGCCGGTGCTGGTCGAGGGCACCGCGTCGGCGCTCGGACCGGCGCTGGCCGAGAGCGCCAAGCGCGCGCTGCTGTTGTGCCAGCCGTTCACCATGCTCAAGCCCGAGCATTACGAACAATGGAAAGACCTCGAGCTCAAATTCGATCCGCAAGAGCTGCTCGGCGGCTGAGGTTTTGAGAATTCAAACGTCATGAGTATTTTGCGAATGCCCGATCTCCCCGTGACACGACGGCGCGCGCTGGCGCTCGGCGCTGCTGCCGGCGGCTTGACGCTCACCGCCCGCCATGCCCGCGCCGTGGTCCGGCTCGACATCACCGAGGGCAATTTCCAGCCGCTGCCGATCGCCATTCCGAATTTCTTCGGCGGCGCCGACAGCGACAACGACACCGCGGTCGGCGTCACCCAGATCATCACCGCGAACCTCAAGGGCTCCGGCCTGTTCCTGCCGATCGATCCGGCCGCGTTTCTCGAAAAACTCGCCAGCGTCGACACCGTGCCGACCTTTCCCAATTGGCGCACCATCAACGCGCAGGCGCTCGTCACCGGCCGCATCACCCGCCAGAGCGACGGCCGGCTGAAGGCCGAATTCCGGCTCTGGGACGTGCTCGCCGGCCAGCAGCTTGCCGGCCAGCAATATTTCACCACGCCCGACAATTGGCGCCGCATCGCCCACATCATCTCGGACGCGATCTACGAGCGCCTCACCGGCGAGAAGGGCTATTTCGACACCCGCGTGGTCTTTGTCGACGAAACCGGGCCGAAGGAGCGCCGCATCAAGCGGCTCGCCATCATGGACCAGGACGGCGCCAATGTGCGCTACCTGACCCGCGGCGACGAGCTCGTGCTGACGCCGCGGTTTTCGCCGTCGACGCAAGAGATCACCTACATGGCCTACGGCCAGGGCGATCCGCGCGTCTATCTGCTCAACATCGAAACCGGCCAGCGCGAAGTCGTCGGCAATTTTCCCGGCATGAGCTTTGCGCCGCGGTTTTCGCCGGACGGCCAGAGCGTGATCATGAGCTTGCAGGAGGGCGGCAACGCCAACCTCTTCATTATGGACTTGCGCTCGAAGGCGACCACTCGGCTGACCAACACGCCGGCGATCGACACCGCGCCGTCCTATGCGCCAGACGGCTCGCAGATCTGCTTCGAATCCGACCGCGGCGGCCATCCGCAGATCTACGTCATGCCGGCGGCCGGCGGCGCGGCGCAGCGCATCAGCTTCGGCGACG
>Ga0209517_10009590_pt1 | contig 10989 bp, 12 predicted proteins | sample PeaSoiMetSII2010_FD_187695 | JGI IMG/M metagenome (GOLD analysis project Ga0209517, IMG submission 187695) | Peat soil microbial communities from Weissenstadt, Germany - SII-2010 (SPAdes) (version 2) | ecosystem: Environmental > Terrestrial > Soil > Wetlands > Peat | place: Germany... | reverse complement strand
AGGTGCTGACCAGCCTCGGCCAGCGCGAGCGGAAAATCCTCGAAATGCGCTTCGGCCTAGTCGATGGCACGGGGCAGACGCTGGAGGAAATTGGCAACCTTTACAGCGTGACGCGCGAGCGTATCCGGCAGATCGAAGCCAAGGCCCTGCGCAAGCTGCGTCATCCCGCGCGTGCGCACCACCTTCACGGCTTCCTCGAGAACCCATCCCGCAACCTTTATGGCGGGCAAGGGCAAGCCTGGCGCGGCGTTACGGACTGAGCCCGGTCGCCCAAGCCCTGAGCGCCAATTATACTGCCCTTAAGCCACCTTGTGGCCCGTCCAGCTCAATGGCTTCATCGTTGCTGGCGCTGGTTTCGGGCAGATCCCTGTTTATTGCTAGTGGAGGAATATGAGAAAACCAGAATTTGATGTTTACCAAATCGCTGATGTATCGACGAAGCACATCACGAAAGAGGGCGGCAGTCTGATCGGTCGGCTGGCCGCTCCTGGACACATTGCTTGCGTTGATCCAGAGGACGCGCAGAGTGGGTCGCCGGGCGATATTTTCGCGGTCTTGCAGGGCAGTGCTGACCACCGAAGGCAGATTGCCGACCTCAGAGAGTTCGGGTTCTCCAGGGCGTTCCTCCGCATTTTCCAGGCGCTTTATCGCCGACGAGTTCTCTACGTGCGCTTTGACCCCGGGTCTGCCGATGCTGGGGGCTTACGGGAATTCGACTGGTGAGCGTGCGCGGTGCAGGTGGCGCAGATGGCCACGCCCAGAGCTCAGTGGTCCGAACCCCAAATCCTAACCTCAAAGCCCAACCAACGTAAAACAAAATAACAAAGCCAAATCCCTTCCGATCAAAGCCACCCATTTTGGCCACTATACATAGCGAGAGACCTGTTATGACATCAAACGAACAAAATCAACCAGTCAATGACCCAACCATGCCCCCCGCCCCGCCCGCAAACCCCCAACCCACCCCGGCCGACAACTGCCAGCCAGCGCCCTCCTCCGAGCCACCGCTCACCCGGCCAACCCTCGTCCCCATCCTCCCCGAGGTCGCTCACGTCGAACGCGGCTTCATCGAGCCCCCCGCCCAGCTTACAGCTCCGGAACCCCCGGAAACAAACTACCTCTGGGCCAAAACGTCCGATTTGATTGCCCTGGCCGCCAAACCCAAACCCCCGGAACCCACGCCAGCCACGGCCCCACCGGAACCCGACGAGGAGGACGAGCCTCTGCCCCCCTTGCGCCAGTTGAAGGCCCGCAGCACCGAGGACCGCGAGTGGGCCTATTCCCTGGCCCGCCAAATGAAACAGGACGAACCCCGCGAGACCATCCAGAAGACCCTTGGCACCGCCCTCGGCACCAACTCCACTTATTCCCAGTTCTGTAACTGGCAGCGCCGTCAGCGCCTCTGGGACCACCTCGCCGCCGCCGAACTCCAGGACGTCCCGCCCGAAATCGAGTTCCAAAAGTTCGGCTCCTCCCGCGCCTGGCTGCGCGACTCCCTCATCAAGCGCGGCTACGCCCAAGCCGACCTCGAGCAGGATGTCAAACTGGCCCTCAAGGTCGCCAAAGTCGATCTCAAGGACAGCGCCAACTCCCGTCAATGGGTCCTGGCCAAATTCACCGGACGAAGCAAGCTCTCCAAGGCCCTGGCGCACCTACGCGAGTTCTGCTGCAAGTATCCCGAACTGCGCGCTGAGTGGCACACCTTCCACGAGAAGTTCATGGCCTTCACGGAGCCCCCTCCTAAGCAACCCGCCGATCCCGCGCCAAAGACCACCAACCCTTGAATGCCCTGTGACTGCGTTTCGAACAGTTTGGAAGAATTTCGATGAATTTCGATCAATTTGGGAGAATTTGGACCCCGCCTTTCGGGAAATTTGGCTTTCTTTCGAACAATTTCGAAAAATTTGAAAAATTTGCCAAATTCGGGGGTTTTCTCGGTTTTCTCGAAATCGACCGAACCCAGCCACGCCTCCCAGCGCTTTTGGCCATTCCCCCGCGTCGTGGTCGCCAACTGTTTAATCTGGCCCGCTCCTTCCACCGAGCGCCTGCTCTAAATCCGCCAAAAGGTCTTCGAGTGCCTCGACTCCTACCGAAAGACGTATGAGGCTGTCGGACACTCCTGCCCGGTTACGGGCTTCGGCGGTCATACCGCGGTGGCTAGATATGGCGGGGCGCGTCGCCAGGCTCTCCAGGCCACCTAAACTCACGGCGTGAACGATCACTCCCAGGCGATCAAGAAACCGGCAGGCGGCCGGTTGGCCCCCGGCCAGTTCGAACGACGTCAAAGCTCCCCCATGGTTCATCTGCCGGCGAAAGAGTTCGGCTTGGGGATGAGAGTCAAGACCAGGATAATGCACCCGCCGGATCTCTGGGCGGCCAGAGAGCCATTGGGCGACTGCGAGGCCGTTACGGTTGTGCGCCTCCATGCGCAAGGAGAAGGTTCGCACCCCCCGAACCACCAGCCAGGCATCCAGGGCATTGACGGTGCCTCCCAGGTTTTTGTGGATCGTCCGGTGGGCGGCTGAGAGCGGTTCGCGTCGCACCAGACAACCGCCGATCATATCCGAATGGCCGTTCAGATATTTGCTGGTCGAGTGAACAATCCAATCCGCCCCGAAATCGAATGGACGCTGGTTGAAGGGCGTTGCCACGGTGTTATCCACAATCACCGGCGCACCGCGCGCCCGCGCCCGCTCAACGGTCGCCTTGATGTCAATGAGGCGCATCAAAGGATTCGAGGGTGTTTCCAGCAGTATCGCGCCAGCGCCGGATACTCTGTCTAACCACTTTTCTGAATCAGTGGAATCCACGATTTCCACGGGCACACGATGAATACTCGAGAGAATACGCAATAACTCAAAACTTCCTCCGTAAATGTCCTGGTGCGTGACTAAAGGTCCTTCACGGCCGTCCAGCGCTGCCGTTACCGCACACAAGGTGGCGGCGTTGCCGGAACTTGTGACGAGTGCGCCGGCACCTCCCTCGAGTTCGGCGAGCACCTCGGCCAAGGCCTCGACAGACGGGTTGCCAAAGCGTGAATAGGCATATCCCTTGCGAGAACCAGAGAAGATCTCCTCGGCCTCAGCCGAGGTTCCCAGGCCGAAGATCGTGCTCTGCGCGATAGGCTGCTGGAAGGGAAGGTTTCCCCCGGGGCTGCGGTGGCTCGCACCGGCATGGGCACAGCGCGTGGCAAAACGGCGTCGATCCAGATCAAAGCGCACGGGAAGGGTGGGGTTTAAACCAACGAAAAGTCTATGCCGTTGGCAGCTATTGGGTTCAGGGATCCGGTTTGCATTTAGAACCAAGAAGCTATATCGGAGTGCGACATAGGTCAATCATTCGCTTACCGTCGTGGCTTCGAGGCCACCGCCACCCTCCGCTACCCTGGGCTAGTTTGCGCAATCCCTTCAGGATTGTTGGCGTTCTGCGCGCGCGAGTATGGCAACAGAGAGGATTGCAATGCGCTGCGTTGAGCGGCACCATTGCAGGGCACAAGATCTATTTGGGCATATCGTGTGGGTTTTATCCGTGGGCTAAAGCCGCACGGCTTAACTTCAAATCATCGCTCCGCCCTCTGGACGATGGAGGAGCGGGCGCGCGGGCGAGCAGATTGACTTGTATCGTGATCCGATATATTATAGAATTTCGATAGCAGGAGCCAGGTTCGGCACGGGACCGTGATCGGTAAACACTAACGTTTGCCAGGCCGGTCAACGTCGAAGCGGCGAATTTAACTTTTATGGGACGGATTTATAAAGACATCGTGGAAACGGTAGGGCGGACTCCGCTCGTACGATTGAACAAGGTTACAGCCGGGCTCGACGCGACGGTGCTGTTAAAATGCGAATTCTTTAACCCCTTGGGCAGTGTCAAGGATCGGATCGGGATGGCGATGATTCAGGCGGCGGAGGAGCAAGGGATTCTCAGAGGGGATTCGGTGATCATCGAAGCCACGAGTGGGAATACGGGGATCGCCCTGGCCTTCGTGGCCGCCGCCAAAGGGTACCGGTTAATCCTCACGATGCCGGACACGATGTCGATGGAACGGCGCACCCTGCTGGCGCTACTGGGGGCCAAGCTGGTGCTCACACCGGGCGCAGAGGGCATGAAGGGGGCGATAAACAAGGCCGAGCAGTTGGCCAGGGAAACGCCCAACTCATGGATTCCGCAGCAGTTTGACAATCCGGCGAACCCCGCAATCCACCACCAGACAACGGCGGAGGAGATCTGGGCTGATACCGAAGGCCGGGTCGATATTCTGGTTTCGGGTGTCGGCACGGGAGGCACGATCACGGGCTGCGTCGAGGCCATCAAACCGCGGAAGCCCTCATTTCAAGCCATCGCTGTGGAGCCGCAAGATTCACCGGTGATTTCGCAAACGCTCGCCGGACAACCGCTCAAGCCCGGCCCACATAAGATCCAAGGCTTGGGCGGCGGATTTATTCCGAAGAACCTGCACTTAAAGGATTCTCACGGCCGTCCACAGATTGTCGAGTGTATCGAGGTGACCAACGACGACTCATTCGCGATGGCGCGCCGGTTGGCCAAGGAAGAGGGCATTCTTGCGGGCATTTCTTCAGGCGCAAATGTATGGGCCGCGATCCAGGTGGCTAAACGTGCCGAGAACAAAGGCAAGATGATTGTGACCGTCGCCTGTTCGACCGGGGAACGCTACCTGACTACGCCGTTGGCGGCTGACGCGCGGAAGGAAGTTGGGGGATGATCGCGGTTCTGTGTTGCCGGAGTCAAATTTCTGGGTGTTGGGAAAACCGTCCAGCCAGTGACGCTCCCTACGCTTCGCGAGGGACGGGGCCCGGGCGACGAAGCGGCTCTCCTATATATTTGCGAGTTCGCCGAAATACTCGTGATCTTCGTTGTACCCTCCTTCACCTTCGCCGACACGCTGAGTGGAATCGACAAATTCAACGGCCCTTATCCATTTGACCATTTTGAAGCCGAGCTGATTTTCCACGCGCAACCGCAAAGGGGCACCGTGAAGCTGGCTGAGGGGAGCGTAATTCATCTCGTCGGCGAGCAAGGTGAGCGAGCTGCAGGCATCTCGCAAGGAAAGGCTGTCATAAAATTCACCGCCCTCGGCACCCTCGCCAAAGGAGTAGAAGACACCTGCCTGCACCCCCGGTTTTGGCCGGGCCAATTTTACAATTTCAGCCAGGAGCACTCCGCCCCATTCAGCGATGCCGGACCAACCCTGGATGCAATGGTGCAGGGTGATTTGCGACTTCCGAGGCATGGCCCGGAGATCGACCAGGGAAAGATTCAGCGGGTTTTCCACCTGGCCGAGAACTTTGAGGCGGTAGTTTCGGAACTCCTGTGCGGCCAGTTGCTTCCATTCGTCTGAGGTGGGCAGCTTGCCGTTGGCCCAGAAAAACGGCGAGATTTCGGACGGAGTGAATTCGGCCGTGGGTGCCGCTCGATCCAGCAGCAGACTCATCAGCGGCGTGACGACGACTTTGGCTGCATGTTGAACGGTGCGCGGACGCTTCCAGGCCAGCCAATAAGCGAGCACGTTTACCCCCCACCACAGCGGCGATCCCAACCAAGCCCAGAATCCACCCCAGCGGTCGCGTGTTGTCGGTGCCCAGGACGATATGGTTCATATTACGAGCCACCCCCGTGATGACGATCATCGCGACATGCATAGTAATGAAGATCACGAAAGCGAGCATGACCAGGAAGTGGAGCGACCGTCCGATTTGGCGGTTACCTGGGAGCTTGGGATACCAAAGGAACCGGTTGGTCAGGGCTGGAGACATCGAAGGACCGCTCAGGATCGCCAGAGGGGCCAACACAAAAATCGTGGTGAAATAGGTCAACTGCTGCAACGCGTTATAGTGGTAGAACCCGTTGGGTTCTTGCGGCATGTGAAAAGTGGCGTAATAGACGAAAATATCCCACGCATCCGGCACAATCTTCCAGGAGACGGGCACAAGTCGCTTCCACTGGTTTCCGCTCAGCAGCAGGACGACAAATACCAAGCCGTTGACGACCCAAAACAACACGCTGAGGAAATGCCAGTGGCGCGCCATACCAACGGTGTGGCGCCTGCCCGGAAGGCCGATCCACGGCGAGAGATACCGGGCATCGTCCTTCGCCGTCCAGACCCGGTCCCGGGGCACCACTATGGGGGTGAGGCGCAACCACTCGCTGCCGGGAGTGCAATGGAGATTCCGTTCGCGATAAGATGGTTATCAGTTAAGGTCCGTTTTGGCTCCTCCGACGTCAGTAATGAACCCGGCGATGGGTTCAGCGTTCAGTGCTGGATTGGAGGAGGTTCTCCAAGCGGTGGCCGCCCCAAGCGACTTTGAAAGTATCTCCTCGCGGCAGCGGCGATGATTGCTGCCGCATCGGCGCACGCAAGATGCTCCGTGTTGACCACCACGTCGTAGAGCAATTCGTCCTCAAGGCGAGCATGGAAGTTTGCCCTGACATAACGCCGGCGCCCGCGGTCCTCCGTTTCGACGAAATCGTTGGCCGCCTCCGCGGTCAGATTGTGCGAGGCCTGCACACGTGAAATACGTGTGGCCAAGGGAGCTACCAGCCGGGCGTGGAACACGTTGGCCAAGCGCCTCGTAATAATGGTTGCGCCATGCCCGATGAGCACCACATGTCCGGCCTCGGCGAGCCGCCGCATGGTCTCGACAATTTGAGGCACGAGAACCCACGAAGGAGGCCGTAAACCGAAGAGATCGTCGAGGACATCATCCAGGTAGGAACGTTTGTCTTCCGGTATTTTCTTTAGCAGATGCGGCGGCCATTGGTGCTCCGCAAGCGCCCGCTCGATGAGCTGCCGGTCAAGGACCGTCCAAGGCAGCGCCCCCGGGTCAGCCTGCTTGAGGAGCTCGGCCAAAAGGTCGGCTACTTCCTGGGCGCCGGACCCTGATTGGTGCGAAATTGTGACGGCCGGACCCTCCGTCCCGGTGGGGTGCGGCGGAAACGCCCGCCGGCTCGCGAACTGGCTCGCGACAAAAGATTGCGCTTTATCGACTGCGGTTTGCATACGTTGGCTAACCTCGAGTCCGCTTAAACAGGGACTCGGTGTGCATTTAGCACCACAGTACCTTATATCGCATTACGATATATGTCAATGCGTCCGGAAGCCGGAAGGGAGGCGGGGGATGATCGGTGCTCGTTTTGCCGAGATCAAATTTCTGGGGCCTTGCGAAAGCCGTCCAGCCAGTGATGGAGGCTCATCACCGGGTGTTCCCAAATCATCCGCGGGCCACTGTAGCGCATAATGACGCGGGCCTGTCCACGGCGCTCACGCTGATAACAATGGACAGGACACTTGGCACAGGTGGGCTTTTCCTCGCCGAAGCGGCAGCGCTCTAATCGCAGGCCCGCGTAGTCGAGAAATTGCCGGCATTCCGGGCACAAGCCGCCCGCCGATTGATGCTGGTCGCGGCAATAAATCCGCACCATGGCCGACATGGTCTTCCATTCCCGCGCGAGCCGTGGGCTCGCCAAGTCGCTTTCTCCTTGCGCGGTGGGCCCAACTACGCGCGGCCCGGCGATTGCCTCAACGGTCATACTCATGCCTTATCTTGGCACGGTTTGGTCCGGCTGACTTTGATTCAGGTCAAAGTTTCTGGATTCGTGTTCACGTCCTCAAAATCGTGATCTCCTTGACCTGGATCAAAGCGCCCTGGGCGGTGATGTGCAAACGTAGAGGCGTGATAACGAAAGAGAGTGCCGCGAAGAAAGTGAAAACGAACATAGTCAAAATATTCGGGGTCGTTGCCTTGACTGCAGGGGCGCATACGCTTTGGGGGGCACAGGTTGCGTCAAATTTTATGGACGGAACCGAGATAGGCGGTGAGGAAAACGCGCTGCTGGGCAAAGCGCCGAATGTGCCACCACCCATCACTCGCAAGCACCCGGCGAAGGTCATAGTTAATCTTGAAGTCAAAGAAATCACCAAGCGACTAGCGGACGGAGTCGAATACAACTTTTGGACGTTTGGCGGGGACGTGCCGGGCAGCTTTATTCGCATCCGCGAAGGCGACCTCGTCGAATTTCATTTGAACAATAATCAGAACAACAAGATGCCCCACAACATTGACCTGCACGCGGTCACCGGGCCAGGCGGGGGCGCAGCCGCCTCGTTCACGGCACCGGGACATTCGTCACAGTTTTCCTTCACGGCCTCAACTCCCGGCCTTTACGTTTACCACTGCGCGACTGCCCCAGTCGGGATGCATGTCGGCAATGGCATGTACGGTCTAATTCTCGTTGAACCTAAAGAAGGTTTGCCGCCGGTGGATCACGAGTATTACGTGATGCAGGGCGAGTTTTACACCGGAGGAAAATTTGGCGAACCGGGCCTGCAATCCTTCGACGAGGACAAGGCGATTGATGAGCGGCCTAGCTACGTTGTCTTCAACGGCGCCGTCGGCTCGCTCACGGGTAACAACGCGCTGACCGCCAGGGTGGGCGACAGAATCCGGCTGTTCCTTGGAAACGGCGGGCCGAACCTTTCGTCCTCCTTCCACGTTATCGGGACCATTTTCGACACCGTGTATCCGGAAGGCGGAAGCGCGGCGACGCGCCACGTGCAAACCACCGCGGTGCCGCCCGGTGGTGCGGCGATTGTGGAGTTTACCGCCACCGTCCCCGGCGACTACGCCCTGGTGGATCACTCACTTTTTCGCGCTTTCAACAAAGGCGCCGTCGGCACAATCACGGTTTCCGGGCCAGAAAATAAAGCCGTTTATTCCGGCAAACAATCCGACAATGTTTACACGGGCGAACCCATCACGAATGTGCCGGTCGTCGTTAGCGCCACCCCTCAGAACCAGGTTGAAGTGCCCAATTTGGCTCTGAATTTGCGCGAGCAGTACGCCCGTGGCAGGGCTGTTTACTCGCAAACCTGCTTTGTGTGCCACCAACCCAGTGGCTTGGGCGTGCCTGGGCAAATTCCGCCGCTGGCGAAATCGGACGTGCTCATGGGCGATACCGCCGGAGTAATCCGTGGAGTTCTGCAGGGCCGAAGCGGCGAACTCACGGTGAATGGAAAAAAATATAACGGGATCATGATCCCGTTTGGGAACCTAAGCGATCAACAAATTGCTGACGTGCTGACCTTTGCGCGCAACACGTGGGGGAACTCCGACACGAACGCGCTCACCTCTGCCGAAGTCCAAGCCGCGCGCAAAGGTGCGCCGGCGACGCTGGCAACGAATCCGTTTGAGTAGTCTGGTGCTATGATTTGGAACGTAAGGAAAGGGAGAGCCGGACGCACAAAGGAGGTTGCCTGGCGTGCGTCTGCGCTTCTGCGCCCTGGCAGCAAAGCATTGGTGCTTTTGATTGCCTCTGCCGCGATGCCAGCCTGGGCGCAAAACCAGGCGCCTGCAGGCATGGCCCTGATCCCCGCCGGGGTTTACCGGCCGCTGGTCCGCGATGCGACCGAGCCCAAGGAAGTTCCGGTGAAGGCATTCTATCTCGACAGGCTGCCGGTCACCGTCGGGGATTATCTGCAATTCGTTCGGGCGAACCCGCGCTGGCAACGATCGCAGGTGCAGAGAATCTTTGCCGATGAATCGTATCTGAAGGACTGGTCCGGCGACCTGGAGCCCGGGACCAACACGGCGACGGATGCACCGGTGACCTATGTTTCCTGGTTCGGGGCCAAAGACTTTGCGCGATGGAAGGGCAAACGCCTGCCGTCCGTAGCGGAATGGGAACACGCCGCGTCCGCCAGCAGCACCCGGCCCGACGGCGAAAACGATCCCGCGTTCAAGCACCAGGTTCTTCAATGGTATATCACGCCCAATTCATCGTTGCCTGGCGTGGGCACGCGGCCGGCGAATTTTTGGGGAGTGCGTGATCTGCACGGCCTCGTATGGGAATGGGTGCTGGATTTCAACAGCGTGATGCTTACCGGCGACTCCCGAGCCGACAGCGGCGGACTGGAGCGCGGTCTTTTCTGCGGAGCCGGCTCGCAAAGCGCCAAGGATGCGGCGGATTATCCTGCTTTCATGCGATTTGGTTTTCGCACCAGTCTCGAGGCGAATTACTGCATCCACAATCTCGGTTTCCGGTGCGCCAAAGATTTATGAGAACGAAACTCTTGTCCCTTATGGGATTGGCATGTTTGTACGTATCCGCAATGGCTGCTGCCGACAACTCCACGAATGTCCCGCGTCACTCGTGCTGTGTCGAGGCCGCGCCCCCTTCCAGTCACCTTCCGGGAAAATCGCTATATCAACTCGACGCCCGTTGGACGGACGACCAAGGGAAAGCCATGCCACTGGCCTCCCTCAAGGGACGGCCGCAAATTGTCACGATGTTTTTCGCGCATTGCCAATACGCGTGTCCGCTCCTGGTTTACAAAATAAAACAGGTCGAGGCGGCGCTGCCTGAAGAGGTTCGCTCGAACGTCTGTTTCACGCTCGTCTCATTCGATTCGGAACGCGACACCCCTGCCGCATTGCGCACCTACCGGATGCAGCACGAACTCCAGGGCAACTGGAGGTTGCTTCACGGAGGGCCGGACGACGTGCTCAATCTTGCCGCGCTGCTCGGAGTGAAATTCAAGCAGGATGCCGAAGGCCAGTTCAAGCACTCAAACGTAATTACGCTTTTGAACGCTGAAGGCGAAATCGTCTATCAAGAAGCGGGGTTGAATCTGGCGACCGACGAACTGGCTCACCGGATCGGGCAAATGGTAAGGCATTGAAACCTGTCTTTCCGCAGCCCCTAATCGACCAATTAATCCGCCTGGAGGCGGTAGAAGGCGGTGCTGTTGGTGGGCGGGAGACTCACTTGCCATTGGGAATTGATCAGGGCGGGCGCGGTGGAGACGCGACTCCAAATCACGGGCGGCACAAGGCTAGCAGTCATGTAAAGATCCAGGCCAACGCCGCTGGCCGGCCAGGTCGCCAGAAGCTGGCCAGCGTTCTGGCTGATCGAGAGCGGGGGCGATTGCAGGGCGACAGTCGAGTAGCTGCTGAAGGCGGAGTTGGAGGCGAC
>Ga0209517_10009589_pt1 | contig 10990 bp, 8 predicted proteins | sample PeaSoiMetSII2010_FD_187695 | JGI IMG/M metagenome (GOLD analysis project Ga0209517, IMG submission 187695) | Peat soil microbial communities from Weissenstadt, Germany - SII-2010 (SPAdes) (version 2) | ecosystem: Environmental > Terrestrial > Soil > Wetlands > Peat | place: Germany: Weissenstadt... | reverse complement strand
GAGGCTGGTCCCGATTCCTTCCTATCCGAAAAGCAATCCGCCGCCGACCTCTGCCGCGAGCTCGGCGTCGAGGACCAACTGGTGGGCTCGAACGACGCCCACCGCCGCACCTACATTCTCGTCAAAGGCAGCTTGGTTGAGATGCCCGACGGGCTGCAGTTCATGGTTCCAACCAAGCTTTGGCCCACGGTCATGACACCGCTGTTCTCGTGGGGGACCAAGCTGCGGATGGCGCGCGAGTTCTTTGCCCGGCCGCACACGGCGAACGGCGACGAGTCGGCGGCGGCGTTCGTCGAGCGGCATTTCGGGCCGGAGGTGGTGGACCGCCTCGCCGACCCGCTGCTGGCGGGCGTGTACGGCGGCTCGGCAGAGCGGCTGAGCGTGCGCGCGGTGCTGCCGCGCTTCCTCGACATGGAAGCGAAGTACGGCAGCCTGAGCCGCGCCATGCTGGCGGCGATGAAGAAGCGTCCGGCCAACGGCGCGCGGCCGATCTTCACCTCGATGAAGGACGGCATGCAGCAACTGGTGGACGCGGTCGCCGCGCAACTCGATCCCGACGCGATTCGCACCGGCATGCGCGTTAAGGCACTCGGTCGCGAAGGGAGTGATTGGGTGGTTCTGCGGCAGGACTCGACGGCCGCCAGATTCGACCGCGTGATCGTGGCTACGCCCGGCTACATCGCCGCCGGTCTGCTGCGCAGTGTCGATCTGCGACTGGCCACCGTGCTCGGTGAGACCGCCTATAGTTCGTCCGTCACCGTGGCCCTGGGATATGCCACCGCCGGGTTCGATGGCCGCGGCGGCAAGCGCGAGGACGGCTTCGGCTTTCTCGTCCCGCGCAGCGAGGGCAAGCGCCTGCTCGCCTGCACCTTCGTTCACAACAAGTTTCCGCACCGCGCGCCCGACGACCGCCTGCTATTGCGGGTCTTCCTGGGCGGGTCGCACGATCCGGCTGTGCTCGAGATCCCTGATGAGGAGATTCTGCGTATGGTTTGCGTGGAACTACGGCAGATCCTGGGCCTAACGGCGGAACCGCGTTTCAGCCGCATCTATCGCTGGGAGCGCTCGATGGCGCAGTACGAAGTGGGACATCTGGAGCGCGTCGCCGAGATCGAGCGTCTGCGCGCCGCACTGCCCGGACTGGCGCTGGCCGGCAACGCCTATCGCGGGATCGGCGTCCCCGACTGCATCAAGTCAGGCCTGGACGCCGCGGCCGAGGCCCTGCGGCGTTGAGAGCTGCTAGCGATGAGGGTCTTAGTCGCAAGGTGATCTCATTTCACAAGTAGTACCCAAGGCCAGAAAAGATCGTCTTTGGCGATAGGTCCCGCACGCTGTCAACTTCGAGCCAGTGGTTCTCGTAGGCATTCCCTTCCAAAATGACATCGAGTTGCCCATCGCCGTCGACATCTGCTAGGTCAACCGGCGACCATGTCGTAACGGCAGGCACATCCGCATCGGTCTTTTGGAATGCCACCTTCCGCAGCACGCGCACATGAGAGCTCCGGTCGATAACCAGAATGACTTGGCAAAGCGTTAGACTCGGTCCTGCCGCACGATAGTGATACCCCTCGGCGAGATGCCAGCCAGCGGAAGTGGCTTCCCAGACAGTGAAATACGTCTGGTTCTCGTCTCTGGCGGGCAAGCCTAGCCGTCGCAACTCGCGGATAATTATGCTTCGCAGCGCTGGAGACGGCTGTCCGTGCTGCTGGCATTGCGTCGCTTGTTTGCTTTCACTCCATTCGCAATCGAAGTCTGCGCGGACACTGACGCCGGCTCCTGGCCTCTTCGGCCGCAATATCAGACACCCGTCATCGGGACCGTTTCCGTACGGCGATTCGCCGCAATAATGCGCCTTCACAAACGATTTGATTTTTTGGCAGCGAGGATTGGTACAGGCGGGACGATGCGGGTCCTCTCCGCTTTCTGCCGTCACCTCCACGCCAATAATGAGTAACGAAATCAACGATGCGATAAGGACGGTTCCGGTGGTCAATGGACGATTCGGGCGGTACATGCGAGTTCCTCTATCCTGATTCATACACCACCTGCTGCAAGCAGGGGAAGCAGGTTCTAGTCCCTCCGATACCCTTGATTACCTTTGTGTCGGCAACAAAGCCGGCCACCCCGTGTTAACACAAGTATGTGGGAACGCTTTATGACTAAGACCTGGCGGCTGATCCTGCTGATGGCAGGGACGTTCGTCTTTGCGGTCCTGGCGCTGGTTCTGGCCAATTCCCAGGACCACCCCGGCATGGCCGGCATGGACCACTCCAAGATGAGCATGCCGGAAAACTCCGCTGACTCGCAGGAGATGGACCACACCATGCCTTCCATGTCCATGAAGCACATGGACATGGGCCCGCACATGAAGATGACCGAGCCGCGGGCGGCGAAGCCCGGCGACCAGGAGCGCGCCGACAAGATCGTGGCCGAGCTGCGGTCGTCGCTCGCCAAGTACCAGAACTACCGCGCCGCGCTCGACGACGGTTACAAGATCCACCTGCCCAACGTGAAGATGCCGATGAAGCACTTCACCAACTGGCACTATGCCGTCGAGGCCCAGTTCCGCTTCAATCCCGAGCACCCGACCTCGCTGCTCTACGAGCAGCACGGCGACACCTATAAGCTGATCGGCGCCATGTACACCGCGCCCAGGCGCTACGGCGAAGACGACCTCGACAAGCGCGTCCCGCTGAGCGTGGCGCAGTGGCACGAACACGTCAACCTGTGCAGGCCTCCCAAGGGCCAGGAGCGGGAGATGCTCTCACCGCATGCGCAATTCGGTCTGGCCGGCTCGATCGCGACCAAGGAAGAGTGCGAGGCCGCGGGCGGGACGTTCTATCCCATCATCTACAACTGGATGGTCCACGTTTACCCCTTCGAGAAAAACCCGCCGGACGTCTGGTCGATGGAGCGCCAGATGCCAGGACACCAGCACGGGGATTGATCGCCTTGTAGCTGTGCCGTCCCTGAGCCTGATGGCTCACAAGAACGCCTCGTGCGAGATCACGTGTCAGGGCATGACTTCAGTCGTGCCGCTAGCCCTCAAGAATTGTCATCCCGAGCGAAGCGCGAGGCAAGCTTGCGAGCCGAGCGGGAGTCGAGGGATCTTGGGGTTGTGTTTTGATGGCATGCCTTCTGCAGCTTCCTAAAGATCACGTTAGGCCGACAGAACCAGGATTCCTCGCCTCGTCCTCACTCGCAAGGCTCGCTCGGGCGGGCTCGGAATGACAATACAACGTTGCTATCGGCACGACTGAAGTCATGCCCTGACACGTGATCTCTCACGAAGCAGGTTTTTTCTCTGCTCACTCCGTAAGGCCCGCGCTCATTTCACCCCGTTGGGATACAGCAGAATCTTGCTGGCTTCGCCGGTCCGCAGCCGCTCCATGCCTTTGGAGAAATCCTTCATCGAGAGGCGGTCGGTGATCACCGGGTGGAGGTCGAGCTTGCCGGCCTTGAGCAGGGCCTGCATCTGGTACCAGGTCTGGTACATGCGCCGGCCGTTGATGCCCTGGATGGTGATGCCCTTAAAAATGATGTCTTCGGAGAAGTTCAACGACACGGGCTTGGAGGTGAGGCCGAGCAGGGAGATGCGCCCGCCGCGGCGCACGATGTCGAAGGCGGTTCGGATGGCGTCGGGATGTCCCGCCATCTCCAGCACCACATCCACGCCCAGCCCGCCGGTGTGGTCGAAGACGATCCGCTTCACATCGTCTTTGCTCGGATCCAGGACGTAATCGGCTTTCATCTGGGTGGCAATCTTGCGCCGGTACGGGTTGACCTCGATGGCGAACACCGTGGTCGCGCCCACCGCGCGCGCCACCGCGATGGCGAACAGCCCGATGGGCCCGCAGCCGGTGATGGCCACCGTCCTGGCGGCGATCTCGCCCGCCAGCACCGTGTGCACGGCGTTGCCCAGCGGGTCGAGGATGGAGGCGTACTCCTCGGGGATCGCCGGGTCGAGTTTCCAGATGTTCGACTCCGGGATGCGCACGTACTCGGCGAACGCGCCGTCGGCGTCCACGCCGATGATCTTCACGTTCTGACAGATGTGGGCTTCGCCGGTGCGGCACTGGTAGCACTTGCCGCAGTTGACGTGCATCTCGGCGGAAACGAAATCGCCTTCCTTGACCGCGGTGACCTCGGCGCCCACCGCCGCTACTTCGCCGCAGAACTCGTGTCCGGGAATGAGCGGAGGATGGATGCGATGCTGCGCCCAGGGATCCCAGTTATAGATGTGCAGGTCGGTGCCGCAGACCGAGGCGACCTTCACCCGTACCAGCACGTCGGTGAGGCCGATCTCCGGGACCTTGACGTCGCGGATATCGGCGCCGGGTGCGGCCTCGGTTTTTACCACCGCCAGCATGGAGCCAGGCATTGGCAGACCTCAGATGGGCACGTCGCATCAACGCGCAGCCCGAATTCTAGCACCCGGGCAACGCGGGCGCGGCTTCTCCGCGCTCCGTACCATCTGCGATAATCCTCGCCCATGAACATCGGCTTGTTCGGCGGGACGTTCGACCCGGTCCACAAAGGGCATCTGGCGGTGGCGCGCGCGGCGGCGGAGCGCTTCCACCTGGGCAAGGTGTATTTCATTCCCGCCAGCATGCCGCCGCATCGGCGGGAGGAGCGCATCACCGCATTCCACGACCGTTACGCCATGCTGGCGCTGGCGACCGCGGGCGAGAAGAGATTCCTGCCATCGCTGGCCGAGCAACCCGCGGAGCAGGACCACCTCAGCTTCACCATCGACACGGTGCGCCGCTTCAAGCAGGCCGCGGGCAAGAGCGATCATCTTTTCTTCATCATCGGGATCGATGCCTTCCTGCAAGTGGCAAGCTGGCACCGCTCGGAAGAGCTGCTGCGCGAGATCGACTTCATCGTGGTGAGCCGGCCGGGTTTTTCCATGGCCGACGTGGCCGATGCGCTACCCAAGCCGTTGCGGCCGCCGGCGGCGGCGGTGAAAGCGTTCCGGAAATCTCCGGCCAAGGGGACGCTGGCGCTGCGCAACAGCATGATCCACATCCTCGACGAAGTGAAATTCCCGGTTTCAGCCACCGAGGTGCGGCGCGCCGCGGCTGCCGGCAAGTCGCTGGCACGCTTCGTCGAGCCGCTGGTGGCCGAGTACATCAAGAAGATGGGCCTGTACAAGGCAGGGGGCAGGAAGCAGGAGGCAGGAAGCAGGGAGTAGGGAGCAGAACAGAAACCCAAAAACTAAAGAGACGCAGCCTGCTGCGTCTCTACCTAAAATTGCGGAATTGGGAGCCTCTCAGGCGATTTGGCGGTTGTAGTGCTTCATGTCCTCGTCGAAGCTGCGGACGTCGGGCGAATCGTGATGGGGCCCGAGCACGAGCAGGGTCATATTGGCGAACGTGCTGACGATGCGGCCCTTGCGCAGTTCCTCTTCGATGCGGGCTATGGTGCGCCGGGAATGCTGGATCTTGAGCGGCCGCAGAAAGCCGTGCGGCAGCATTTCCACGCCAGCCTCGGCGTGGCCATTGCTGGGACGCCACTCCTTCAACGATACCTTCTTCTCGTGCGGGCTCATGGTTCGTATCCTGTTAGGAGCGACCTGGTGTGGCTGGGTCGGCACCTGGGGGCTGACCAGTACGGTGCACGCATTTTGCCGTTGGACATGATTTCGTAACTCATTGAAATGCTTATACTTGGATTGACGAGTCAACCGGAAGTACATGGCCGGCGGGTAAGAACTTCCCACTTTTAGGGCAAAAGTTTACAGGCAGGCCAGGATTGTCCGCGAGGCTGAATGTCCTCGGGACGCGTCCACGGGGGCGGGGTTAAGTTAAACTGGGGCGCGGCAGAAACGAAATCCATGAAATCCAGCGAGCTGCGGAAGCGGGTAGCGGAGGCGATCAGCGCCGCCCAGGCGAAGAAGGCGGAAGCGGTCACCGTTCTGCAGATGGACCAGGAATCGCCTTCGTTTACCGACTATTTTGTGATCGCCAGCGGCAGCAACCCGCGGCAGATCCAGGCCATCGCGGATGAAGTGGAAGAGAGGCTCGCCCGCCTGGGCCTCAATCCCACCAGCGTGGAAGGCTACCGCCAGGCGGAGTGGGTGCTGCTCGACTACGTGGACTTCGTGGTCCACGTGTTCTCGGAAAAAGCGAGAAAGTATTACGACCTGGAGCGGCTGTGGAAGTCGGCGGCGCGCCTCGAGCCCTCGGAACTGAAGCCGGCGCGGAAACGGGCGGCGCGGCCGCGCAGTGCTCCGCGAACCCGCAAGCGGACGAAAGGCTAGCGGGCGCAGATCGAGACCATCTGGAAACTCGGGTGAAAGTCACAGCCTATAATCAGCATGACGTTGGCTCCTTCCCCGAGCCTTGGTCTGTTGGTCGCATACCAATTTACCCGGTCGATCGGGCCAACGTCGTTATGCAATCAAGCGAGTGCGGGCCGCCCCTTCGACTTCGCTCAGGGCAAGCTTTGCCCGCACGAGTCGAAGCACCCCTACGCGCACGATTTCTTTCCGTAATAGGGGTCCCTCGACTCGCGCTCCGTTCGCAAGCTCACGTCGCGCTTCGCTCGGGATGACACTGATCTGATTGCTGACTGTTGAATGCTCACTCCACCGACCGCACATCCTCGGGCACAACCAGCACGAAGGTGCAGTCGCTCACGGCCTGGGAGCAGGTGAGCACGCCGCGCCGGATGACGTGTGTGGGGGTGGCGTCGGGGAAAGGAGCCGGGAAGTGGACCGCCATGAGCGCGGACGCGAACGGCTTCAGCTTTTCGCTGCCGCGGATGAACCTGACGCCTTCGACTTTGGGACCAGCCGCCAGCGCCACGAAGAACTCGGCTTCCGCGTTCTCCTTGACCAGCGGCCCGAGCTTGAGGGTGCGCTCGCGCGCCAGGTCGCCCCTGTATTTATCCACCGCGGCGCTCACGTGCTGCTCGCCCACCAGCGCCGCCAGGTGCGGACGCGTCTCCGCCGATGGACGCTCTGCCGCCAGGGCCATGGCGTAAAGTCGCTCGGCCTTGGCCTTGTCTCCGCGCCGTTCATAGATCTGCGCCAGGTGGTCGCCAATCTCCGAATGCTGGTCCAGCACCCACGCCGCGTTGATGAATTCCTCCGCCTGCTTCAGGTCGCCCTTCTGGAAATAGATCCAGCCCAGCGTGTCCCAGTACGCCGCCAGCGCCCCGACCAGGCCGAGGTCCTCGATGCGCAGATGATCGAGTGAGACGTTGCGCAGCTCCGCGGCGGTGGCGGCGATGGCCGACTCCGCATATTGCTGGGCGCGGTCAAGGTGCACCTTGCGCTGCGAGAGTTCGTAGGCGACGTCGTTCCACACCAGCGGAGCCGGCTGCAGCTCGACCGCCTTATCGAACGCCGCCAGAGCCTTGTCCGGCTGGCCCAGGTTCAGATACGCCTGCCCCAATCCCACCTGATAGAGGGCGTTCTCCGGCTTGAGCGACACGGCTTTCTCCAGCTCCGGCGCCGCGTCCGCGTACTTGTGCCATTCCACGTACAGCGCGCCCAGGTTGCCGTGGGCGAATTCATCCAGGGGATTGATCTCGAGCTGCTTGCGAAACGCGCCCACCGCTTCTTCGTACTTCTGCTCGCGCCAGTAAGCCAGCCCCAGGTTGTTGTAGGCGAATTCGTCGTAGGGATCGATCTCGGCCGCCTTCTGGAACGCGAGAATGGCCTCGTCTGTTTTCTGCATCCCGAGGTAAGCGCGCCCCAGGTTGTTCCACGCGTACTTGTGCTTGGGTTCGAGAGCCACCACGCGCTTCAGCAACTCCACCGCCAGCTCGTAATTGCGGTTGCGGAGCGCCGCCATGGCCGAGTCATGCAGGTCCTCGGCCTTGGCGTTCTCCGGAATAGCGGGAGTGCCGGCCGCGGTGGTCTCGAGCTGAAGCTTCTGCTCTTCATCGGAACGGACCGCCCGGCGAAACGCCAGATAGTCCCGGGCCCGCGCGGCCGGCAGTTCGCTCATGCGCGTAACCAGCACGCGCTCGGCGGTGACGCGGTTCTCTTCCACGCTGTAGGTGGAGCGGTACTCGCCGTAGTCGCGCTTGACCGTGACCGGAACCGGCGTCCGCGCCAGGTAGCGGCGCGGCAGCTCCAGCTTCAACCGTACATCGGTCTCCCCCGGCGCTCCCAGGCGCAGCGGCTCGGCGTCCTTGTCGGTGGTTTCGGTATCGGCGTCCGGCAACCCCAGCAGCGGCAGGTACAGGGCGGGCTGCGTCTTGCGCGCCGACCAGTCCAGATAGTTGGGCTGGGCCACGCGGTATTCGAGGTGGAAAGGCTTGCTGGTGTCGGCGGGATCATCGGCCCGGACCTCGCTCACCTCGCCGGGCATGCCGTAGAACACGTCGAGACTCTGGACGAGGTCCTTCCACTGGCTGGAAGGGGTGCGGCGGAAAGCCGCGCGCAGGGCCAGCTCGTTGTCGCCGCGCGCCGTCTGCCGCACCGTCGCCTCCAGCTTGCCCAGCTCGCTGATCTTGCCTTCCACCTCCAGCAACTGGCGGTTGGGGAAAGGCGGGTCAGCGGGCGTCTGCACCAGGCTGGCGGGACGGCCGTCGGGAATCACCAGCGCCTTCTTGTTGCGCAAGGAAACCGCCAGCAGCCGGAAGGGCGCGACCTCGGTGGTGGTGTCCATCCAGATGTATTCGTCTTGCAGCGGGACCACGGTGATCACGTGGTCGAACTGCGAGGGCGCGGGCACGTCGGGATCGATGGCGCGGCTGCTGTTCATGAGCGCCGGGTACGCGGCGAGCCCCACCGACTGCAGCAGCGACGCCAGCAGCGTGTGCTTGTCCTTGCAATCGCCGTAGCGGTTGCCGAGGATTTCGCCCGCCGCGTGCGGCTGGTAGCGTCCCAGCCCGAAGGACAGGCTGACATAATGGAAGTTGGTGGCGACGAAGTCGTAGAGCGCCGCGATCTTCTCCAGATCCGTCTTCTTGTCCCGCACCAGCTCGGCGGCCTTGGCCCGCACCGCAGCGGTGGGCGTGATGCGGTCCTTCTGCAGGTCCCAGTACCAGCGGCCGACTTCGTCCCAACTGCGCAGCGTGCTCAGCTCGACGTCGGGCAGTTCCGGCTTGGGCGTTTTCGGCTTTTTCTTCTTGTCGCGGTCGGACTCGCGCTGCAGGTTGGAACTCTTCCAGCGATAGCTGCGGCGGTCGCCCTGGTCGCTGATCTCCGGCTCGGCCCCTGGCTGCGTCTTGAGCTTGATCTCGCGCTCGCGCGGCAGGTTGATCTCCAGTTGTTCATCGAGCACGATGGTCTGCTTCTCGAAGCCGTATTCCATCCAGAAGTGGTTGGGGATCAGCGGCTTTTCGGTGCGGATGACGATGCTGTATTCCAGCTCCTGCCCGGGTTGCAGGCCCGGCACGGTGATGTGCTTTTCGCGGAAGTCGCTGTAGACGGGAGCTTCCCGCGCCACCGGCGAAGGCAGGTCCTGCATGTCGGCGGCGGTGGCTTCGACCACCGAGCCGTCGGGGCGGCGCACCCGCACGTAGGCCATCTCCATCTGCTCGTTGGCCGAGCTGTAGCCGAAGACGAGCTGGCTCAGCCGCTGCACTCCCGCGTCGCTCTGCACCCGCACCCGCGCCGTCTGCTCGCGGCGCTCGCTGCCGTCGTTCTCGAAGCGGACCACCGTGCGCAACTGCTCGATCACGAAGGCTTCGTCGCGGAACCCGGCGGAGGGATCGGCGGGTTTGGTCTCAAGCTGCTGCGCCGGCAGCACCACGCCGGCGAGCGAAAGAAGCACCGCGGGGAACCACTTCAGTTTGGACATGGCCGGAAGGCCTATTTGAATTCAGCAGCGGCCAGGAAGCAAGCCGCGAGATTATCGTCCGGCTAGACATATGCCGGTTGGTGATAACCCCTGTTATCGCCAATCAGGCAAGCTTGCGGCTACGCAAAGCGGGATAGAATGTCGGCATGAGCCCGTTCAAGATTGGTTTCTCCGAGGCGATCCAGAAGCTCTTCACTCCTCAGGCCAAGTCGTCGGTTTCGCTATTTCGCCACGGAACCCTCGAAGTGAAGATGTACGCGCCCCGCAAGCAAGACCCGCAGACGCCACATACGCGCGACGAGGTGTACATCGTTGCCCAAGGCAGCGGCACTTATTTCTACGCGGGTGAACGCCAGCCGTTTTCCCCTGGCGATTTCCTCTTCGCCCCTGCTGGCGTCGAGCACCGCTTCGAAAACTTCAGCGATGATTTCTTCGTCTGGGTGCTCTTCTATGGCCCCGAAGGCGGAGAGAAGTAGCGGCCCGCTAGTCTCTGCGTCCTGAGTCGCGCAAACGCCCCTAACTGTCGAACAATCGCCTTCACACAAGTTTCAGGCGGGAGGTGCCGGTTTCGGGCGAAACTTACGATAACGCCTGTTTACGCCAGTTATACTGTTGTCGCATTCGGCAGAGGATTCTCGGTAATGGCGGGTTGGGGCTTCTTCGTCTTTGTCCTTCCTGTGGTTCTCGGAGCCATAGCCGCCGTATTAGTGTGCTTCTTCCCGAAACTGAGACGTTTTGCGAGTTACGCCTTTCTCGTCCCACTGCTTGCAGCGTATGGGGCGTCGGTGGGACTCTTCTCACCAACTGGCCCGGCAGCGGCCCCGCCGTTGCTCTCCCAGGTACCTCCTCCGACAACCTCGTATCTCATTGATGGCGTAGCCGTTTCGGGCTGGCGGCGCGGGTAACGAAAGTCCAATTACGCGTCCGGCGGCGAAGTTTTCATGCTACTTTTACGACAGGTTCCGCAGTTTCCGTCGGAGACTTCTCCGATCCGCCTGCGTGTGCGCCGGACGGCAGAGGCGGGCGCAACACCTTTTATGGCACTCGGGTTCGGCTTCAACAAAACGAAGGTCCTGGCGGCGGCGGAGAAGTTCGTGCAGCAGGGCAAGCTGCCCAACGCCATTCTGGAATACCTCAAGGTCGTCAAAGAGGACCCCAGGGACCTGACGGTGATGAACACGGTCGGGGACCTCTACGCCCGCCTGGGCCAGACCGCGGAAGCCCTGCAG
>Ga0209517_10009587_pt1 | contig 10991 bp, 8 predicted proteins | sample PeaSoiMetSII2010_FD_187695 | JGI IMG/M metagenome (GOLD analysis project Ga0209517, IMG submission 187695) | Peat soil microbial communities from Weissenstadt, Germany - SII-2010 (SPAdes) (version 2) | ecosystem: Environmental > Terrestrial > Soil > Wetlands > Peat | place: Germany: Weissenstadt... | reverse complement strand
ATTGAAGACGCGCAGAGAGGCTTTCCAAATATCGCGGCCAGTGCCGTCGCCTTCGATAAAAGGAATGATGGGATTGTCGGGGACCGAATAGCGCCCGTTGGCGTAGCCGATGGTCGCGCCATCGGTGGGCACGGCAAGATCGTTGTAAGACACTGCCATTCACGTCCTCCTCAAGGCTTAAGGGAAACAATAATTATAAAGCGTTGGCAGCAGGCAGGGGAAACCAAGGGACGTAGTTGGCGTGCGTTTCTTCGTGGTAATGTCCGAGACCACTATTCGCCGTTAGAATGCTGAGATGGGCCGGAAAGTAGTGCGAGGGCTGCTGGTGGTGGTGGGAAGCTTGGCAATTGGCGGTCCGCTAGCTACGGGTCAGTCGCAATCCACAGCAGCGACAGAGCACGTCGTTCCCGACGCACCTCACCCCGCTGCCGCTCCGGTGCACGCCTTCTGGGATCGCACGAACATTTTGTTGTTCTCGGGCATTGCGGTGGTGCGAGGTATGGACTATGCCTCAACCCGCAACTTTCAGGCGCGCGGGCGGCAGGAGATTCTTCTTCCCGACGAGGTCGTGAACAACTCGGCGGGATTTGCCGCGCTGGAAGCGGCAGGCACGATGACTTCAGTTGGGATCTCGTATATCCTCCATCGCACTGGACACCACACCCTGGAGCGCTGGATGTCGATCGGACATATCGGGGTGACAGCGTTCGGGGACGTGCGGAATTATTGTTTGAAAACAAAGCACCCAAATCCATGAAATTACACGCATTTAAGGCGGAACTTCCAGGCCCGAGGCAGCGTACTATTGGGACAGCACAATATGTGCTGGGGGAAATGTATGCCTCGAGCTTGCCGGTATGCTGTGATGCTTTTGGCCGCTGTCGGTGCCCTTTTTTCGAGTTCGATGTTTGCCGAACAGAACTCTGATCAGGTCCATATCGGCCGGGACATTTATGTCCAGCCGCAGGACAAAGCCGGCGACCTGGTCTGCGTGGGCTGCTCGATCTACATCCGCGGACAAGTCGCAGGCGATGCGGTGGCCGTGGGCGGCAGTGTAGTGTTGGAACAGGGCGCACAGGTGGCTGGAGGTGTGACCACCGTGGTGGGCGACATCCGCTTGCAGACCGGGACTCAGATCGCGGGCGATGTAGCGGCGGTGGCCGGTATGGTAAAGCGCGACCCGCAGTCCAAGATCGTAGGCGATGTGACTTCCCTGGGAGGAGCCGGGTGGATGCTGCTGATCCTGGTGGCGCCGCTGGTGCTGTTTGGGGGATTCGTAGTGTTGATTATCTGGCTGTTTCAGCGCAGGCGGCCGGTAGCGCCAGCAGCGGCGTGACGTTGTGGCAGCCGAGCATTGGAAGCGTGCGGCTCTCCGTCGCGCCCTAAGTCTTTCTTGCGAGACTTACGGCACGACTGGAAGTCGTGCCCTTCCCGATTGCTGCCATCCCTTCACCACCTGCGCGTGCCGAACGTTTTCCTCACACCGACCGCATTGTATCGTCCCCAAGGGCCGTTGTTGCCCAAGTCAGCCGGGCCGAGGTGGGTGTCGCGAGCGCCTAGACGGTCGAACAGGAAGTGCTGGGTAAAGCGGAATTCGAATCCCTTGGCGATGTAGATTCCCACCCCCCAGGAATGCTCGATACCGATGGCGTCAAATGACCAGGTGTATGACGTTTGGGGGATGTTCTTGCCGAATAGAAATGACGGCTGTCCCCAGACCATGAACCTGCGGAGCTGGCCTTTGCCGAAGGGACGCACCTCGAGCAAGCCGGAAAGCATGTAGCGGGCGAATTCACTGCACAGGGCGTTAACGCCGCCATAGCTGCCGGCGTTGCCTGCACACAGGTTGGGATCGATCTCGTTGTGCGGGGGAGCGAGGTCGAACTGGGCCCATCCCCACAGCATGTCTTTCGGAAGGAAGAATTTGTCCGAATCTTGCATGACCGGGTCTTGGGCTTTGTCCTGGTCCTGTGCGCGCAGGGTTCCGACGAACGTCACACCTATGATCAACCACAGCAGCAGCCGTCTCATTTTGCCTCCGGTTTTGTGACCTGGAAATTATGTGTGTCAAGGAGCGACACATTGTAACGTATGGGCCTGGAGTTACGTCTGAGTTGCGATGATGCTGGATTCAGGTTGAGAGCGGCAATTGGATGACCGCCTCGCAGCCTTTCTCTTTGTCGCGGTTTCGCAAACAAAGCGTGCCGCCGTGAGCCTCGGCGATCTGCCTGCTCAGGACCAGGCCGATGCCCGAGCCTCCGGGTTTGGTAGTAAAGAAAGGCACAAAGAGATTGCCGGGGTTGGCGATGCCGGAGCCCTGGTCGCGCACAATCAGATTCACCCAATTTCCATTCTTCGTCCAGCCGACCCGGACTTTTCCCCCGGCTTCGAGCGACGCGTCCACGGCGTTGCGGATCAGATTGATCAACGCTTGTTGTAGCTGGTCGGAATCGAGACTCATGGTGATCGAAGGCCCGGGTTCGATTTCGACTGCCGTGCGCGTCTCCAAGCCAGCCGCAGTCTTGACCAGCAGGTGTAGATCGGTGGGGCGAAGTTCAGGCTTGGGCAAACGCGTGAGACGCGAGTAGTCACGCATGAAGCGGCTGAGGGCATCGGAGCGGTCGGCAATGACACGCAGCCCGCGACGCATATCGTCTTGCCAATCGGCGGCCCGAATCTCGCGCTTCATGAGATCTTCAAGACTGCCGGCGATGGAGCAAATGGGCGCGAGCGAGTTATTCAATTCATGTCCGAGCACGCGCACCAGCCTTTGCCAGGCCTGGCGCTCTTCTTCGCGCAAAGCGCGGCTCAGGTCAGCGAGCACCACCAGATAGTGTGGCTTGCCACCCTGGCGGAAGACGGACCTGCGGACTCCCCAACGGCCCGATTGTCCAGGAAAAACCTTTTCCAGGGTGCGGGCAGATTCTCCCTCTAAACATTCGAGCAGGCCAAGTTCTTCGGCGCTCTTGCCGAGCAAGCGCTCGGCGTTTTGGGCCATGAGGCGTTCGCCGGCACGGTTCACCAGGCGGACTCGCTGGCCGCCGTCGAAGGCAATGACGGCAACATCGATCTCGGTCATTACGGTGGTGAGGAGCGCGCCGGCCTCCATTGCGCCCAGACGCTGCTCGCGCAGCAACTCGGAAAGCGTATTGACTTCGAGCATCAACTCGCCGAGAGCATCGCCTGACTTGGCGCCGCGCACACGAAACGAAAAATCTCCCTCTCGCAGGGCGGACTGCATGTTGGAAAGAGTCTGCAAGGGCCGAATCACGGCCGCGCGCAGACCGAAAGCAAAGCCGACCCACAGCAGAACAACGATGCTGGTCAGACTCCAGCGGGTATTGGGATCGTGCTCGCCCGTCCAGAGCAGCACCAGGGTGAGCACGACTCCCGCCGCACCGGATCCCAGCGCCAGCAGCAGGATGCGGTTCTCGTGACTCAGGTGGCGCTTGGGTTTTGGCCGTGGGCGGGTGCGAGGCTGGGGCGAAGGCGCAACTGCGGCCGCGGGACGGACCGGGTTAGCTGCTTCCGATTCCATATTTCTGCAGACGCCGATACAGTGCGCTACGGCTCAATCCCAGCGCCTCAGCCGCCTGGCTGATATTGCCACCATAACGGTCGACTGCTTTGCGAATCAAGAGGGATTCGACTTCTTCCAGGCTCAATTCCTCCAGACGCTGCGTTCCAGCCTGAGGAGTCTTCAGGCTGAGGTCGCTGCTACGCACGGCGTCTCCGCTCGAAAGCAGGACCGCGCGCTCAACGGCATGGTCGAGCTCGCGAACATTGCCGGGCCAGGGATACTCCAGCATGGCCTGCAGGGCTGGAGGATCGAAGGTCTTGGCCGGCTTGCGGTAGCGCTCGGCGTAGCGGCTCAGGAAGTACGTGGCCAGGGGCGGAATATCTTGACGGCGATCCCGCAGCGCGGGAATCTGGATTTCGACCGTATTCAAGCGGAAAAGAAGATCCTGCCGAAACCGTCCGGCGGCGACTTCCTGATTGAGATCGGCGTTGGTGGCAGAGATGATCCTGACGTCCACGCGGCGGGTTTGGGAAGACCCGACTCGCTCCATCTCTCCGCTCTCGAGCACGCGAAGAAGCTTTGCCTGCTGGGAAATTGGAATGTTGGCGATTTCGTCGAGGAACAGCGTTCCGCCGTGCGCCAGTTCGAAGCGGCCGATGCGGTCGGTTTTGGCGTCGGTGAAGGCACCCTTCACGTGACCAAATAATTCGCTCTCGAAAATCCCCTCCGGCAGGCCGCCGGTGTTTACGGCCACCAACGGACGGGATGCGCGGTTGGAAAGCGCATGTAGCGTCCGGGCGACGACTTCCTTGCCGCTGCCATGCTCGCCGGTGACCAGCACGTTAGCGTCGGAGGGGCCAATGCTGCTGATCAAGCGCAGCACGGGCTGCATAGACTCCGCATTGGCGATGAACTTGGGCAGTCCTTCGGCCCGCAGCAAACGGTTCTCGGCTTCCAGGCGTTGACTACGACGTAGAGCGCCGCCCAGTTCCAGTTGCGTGCGCAGCACCGAGAGCAGGCGCGCGTTCTCCCAGGGCTTTTGCACGAAGTCGCGAGCGCCGCGCCGCATGGCCTCAACTGCCAGATCGACGCTGCCCCAGGCCGTCATCACGATCACCGGGAGCGTGCTGTCCACGGCTTGAATGCGAGACAGTAAGTCCAAACCTTCCTGGCCGGAGGTGGTGTCGCGGGTGTAGTTCAAGTCGATGAGGACGGCGTCGAATTCGCGAAGGCCGAGGGCATCCAGCACGCCGGCGGGTGAAGTCGCGGTCTCGATGGCGAACCCCTCGGGCTTGAGGAGAAGGCGCAAGGCTTCGAGCACATCGCGCTGATCGTCGGCGATCAGAAGGCGCGAACCGGAATGGCTGGCCGCAGGCATGGCGGTTGAACGTGGATGAATTCTATCCTTTTCCGTAGTCGGACTCTGCACCGGATTCAATTCTGCTCCGTCTTCGGATCTTGCCCCTGGGCAATGGTACGAGGCGCCACGCCCGAGAAGGTTGGGGTCTGCTGCACCGTGCCACGCACCGCGTCTTCAATTTCGATGCCGGTGTGGGCCAGGGTCAGACCGGTGGCGCGATCCAGTTCCACACGTGACTTTTCGTAGGTCGACATAGCCGCGACAAAGTTCGATTCTGCCTGCGCCAGATCGCGGTCCGCCTGTAACACCAGGTTGCTGGTGGATGCGCCCAGGGCCTTTTTCTTCTGTTCGATGTCAAAGGTTTGCTGGGCCAGGTCGCGAGCCTTGCGCGCGGCGTTAACCCGGGAGCGGTTCTGCACCAGGGCGAATTGGGCATTGCGTACTTCGATGCCGATTTGATTCTGTAGTTGTTGCAAGTGCAACTGCGCCTGACGGTATTCCAACTGTGAGCGAATCTGGTCAGCCTGCGCGCCCCGGTTGCGTAACGGAATGGTGACGTTGATCCCAACCGCATAGTCGGGCGAATTGTTTTTGAACAGGTCGCTGAAAGCGCTGGAATATCCCGTGGGCGACGGGAGAGGGATGGCGTTTGGCGGCTTATATGCAAGGTTTGCAGCGTTTCCCAGTCCGGCCAGGCCGTAGGCCCCGTAGAACGCGACCAGGTCCACTTGCGGCTTCAAGGCGTTGGCTGCGGCTTTCCGTGTGATTTCACGATTGGTGAGGTCAATGCGCGCTTCTGCCAATTCCGGTCGATGCCCCTGCGCATCGGCGATCAGGTCCTGAATTGGAGTGACTGGCTCAGTTTCCGGGATACTCATCGTATCGGTGGGAATCACTTCCGCCGAGGCGAGAACTGGATCGCTCAGGTCGCGGGTGATGGCATTCTTGATGAGCAGCGCCTGCAATTGCTGCTCGTTCTGCGACAGCAGAAGGTCCTGGCTGCGGGCAGACTCTTCGCTCTCCGCCTTCATGACTTCCATGGGAGCAATGGCGCCGATTCGTACCTGCTCGCGGTCGTCGGAAAGAGTTTTCTCCGCCAATTCGAGCGAGCGCTCTTTTACCTTGACATCTTCGTAGGCGTTAACCAGGTCCCAATAGATGTTCTGAATCTGCGAAACCGTGGCGATGACCTGGCCGCGGAAGGCCACGTCTGAGATTTCACGGTTGTTACGCGCAATGCGGATGAAGCGCAGATTCGGCCCGAAGCCGAAACCTGCCAGCAAATGCTGGCGGAGAGAAAAACGGAAGTTGCTGTCTACCTCTGGAGAGAGGAGACTGTTAAGGCTGTTGGTGGCGATACGATCATTATTAAAGCCCACACTCAACAACGTGCCCGATCCAAAGCCCTGGGTGTAACCGAAATTGGCGATGCCGGAGTTTTGCTGCAAAGAGTTCACGCCATTCAAAATCGTGCTGGATTGCGGAAAAGTGGCGTGTTCGATGTCCATGCCGCCAGTGATGATGGGATCGAAGTTGTCGATGTTGGTGCCGATGCCGAGGGTGGACTGCACCAATCCTGACGCGCCGCCGCCCGCGCCGCCCGCGCCGCCGGAGGTACCGCCGGCCCCTGCCCCGGGTGCACCGCTGCCGAAGCCTCCCACGCCACCTCCAGGAGTTCCCTGCACCAATCCAGTGGCCACGCCACGCACACTTTCGCCTGACTTGGCGCGCATGATGTCGGTGTCTGCAATAGAAAGATTGAAGCGGGCGATGGCAAGGTCAAGATTATTTTCCAGCGCGAGCGCAACCGCATCACTTAGCGACAGCCGGAGCTTGCCATCCTTGAGCATGGTTTCGATTCTCGGCGTGTTCCCGAAGCTGGGTGGCGCCACCTGATGGGCGAAATACGGGCTCACGAGGTATGGGAAATGAGAATTCGGCTTCGAGTAATCGACAAAGTTCTGCGCCGAGGCGCGAAGCGCAGCAAGAGCCAGCGCTATTTCAAGTGATACTAGAATCAATCTATGTATCATATTGATTTGTTTACTAGCTGTACTTCTCGTATTTCCCGTATTCATCGCGTCTCCTATCTGGTTCGAAATCATTCGTAGCGCAGCGCCACTATGGGATCGACCTTGGTCGCTCGCCGCGCCGGAATGTAGTTTGCCAGCAATGCCACGGCAACCAGCAATGCTGCCACGATTCCGAATGTGATGGGATCACGCGCGCTGACGCCAAATAACAAAGTTGACATCAGGCGGGTCAGAGCGACCGAGGCGACGAGGCCGAGAATGACTCCCAACCCAGCCAGCCTCATTCCCTGCCCCACCACCAACTTCAACACATCTTCTTTTTGCGCGCCCAACGCCATGCGGATTCCGATCTCGTGGGTGCGTTGAGAGACGGCGTAAGACATCACGCCGTAAAGCCCGATGGCGGCCAGCAGCATTGCCAGTCCGGCGAAAATGGATAGCAACAACATGGCGAACTTGCGCCGCAAGACCGATCTAGCCAACATGTCCTGCATGCTGCGGAGGTTGGCCAGCGGGATGTCTTTGTTCACGCTGGCGACCGCATTCTGCGCCGCGGTGGTGAGAGCCAATGGGTCGGAGGTCTTGCTGCGCACCACCATGTACGCAGAGGGCCAGTGCGCCTGGCCAAACGGCAAGTAAATCTCCGGGCGTGGCGCCGTTTCCAGGTCCTCATGCCGCACGTTGCCGACTACACCGACAATCTGGATGGGGCCGTCGAACGTCTCGAACTTTACGATGTACTTGCCGATCGGGTCCTGTCCAGGGAACACCTCGCGTGCCAGTTCTTCGTTGATCACGGCAACTAGAACCGAGCTATGCGCGTCCTGTTCGGACAGGTTGCGGCCCTTAAGCAACGGGATTCCCATCGTCTGGAAGTACAAGGGAGTGCTGATGCGAATATCGGCGTTGTATTTCTTACTGCTGCCGGGAAGTTCAAAGCCGCGGTCGCTGTTACCGCCGGAGAGCGGCACCCGGCTCACCGCTCCGGCAGACTGCACTCCCGGCAACGCCTGTAGCCGCTCCACGACTTGGTGGTAGAAGTCATCCTGCTGCGCCGGAGTGCTGGAAGTCGGAAGCCCTACGTTGAACACCAGCAGACGGCTGGTATCAAAACCGGGATTCACTTCCATCAGGCGTACGAAACTCTTGATCAGGAGGCCGGAGCCGGCCAGAAGGATCAAGGAAAGTCCGACTTCTGCGACAACCAGCACAGAACGAGTCTTGCCATGACCGCCGGTGCTGCCGCGTTCTCCCTCTTTCAAATATTCATTCAGGTTTCCGCGCGAGGCGTGCAGCGCCGGGGCAAGGCCGAACAGAATTCCGCTGAGTACCGACACCATGATGCTGAAGCCCAGCACGTCACGATTCACGCCGATGGTGGTGAAATCGCGGATGTCGGGAGGACTCATGGCCAACAGAGCCGGCACACACCAGGCGGCCAGGAGCACTCCGACAACCCCGCCTATCAGAGCCAGCAAAATGCTCTCGGTCAGCAGTTGTCGAATCACCCGCAGGCGGCTCGCGCCTAACGCCGCGCGGATGGAAACTTCCCGTGTCCGGCCAGTGGCGCGAGCCAGAAGAAGATTGGCAACATTCGCGCATCCGATGAGCAACACGAAAGCCACCGCCACCAGCAGGAGCAAAAGAGTTGGCCGGATGTCACCGACCTGCCAGTCCTGCATGCCGATGAGACTGACGCCGGCGTCCTTGTTGGAATCGGGATACTGTTTCTCCAGGCGAGCCGCGATGGCAGTCATTTCCTCGCGCGCCTGTTGCAGAGTTACTCCAGGCTTGAGGCGCGCCCAGGCATCCAGATAGTGGCGGTCCCGCGCTGAACGGGGATCCTGGTTGGGCAGAAGAGGATGGGCCGGCACGCCCCAGGCGGAAGGCAGCCAGAGCTCTCCGTAGTCGTCGGGATTAAAGCTTGCGGGCATCACACCGACTACGGTGTAGGGTTCGCCGTTGAGAGTGATATTGCGGCCGACCAGAGTACGGTCAGAACCAAAGCGACGCTTCCACAAGCCCCCACCGAGGACGACCACGTGATCACTGCCGGGCTGGTTATCGTCAGGCAGCAAAGTTCGTCCGAGCATAGCCGGCACGCCGAACAGCGGAAAGAAGTCGGTCGAGGTCATGACTCCGCGCACGCGCTCCGGACGATCGCCGCCGGTGAGATTCACCGGCGACCCGCGCGACGCCGCCATGTAGCTGAAGACGTGGTTTTCGCCCTGCCAGTCGATGTAGTTGGCGGGAGACGAAGAAGATCTGTCGCCTGTGCCGCGGTCGGATTCCCTGACGCTCAGAATGCGGGTGGCGTCTGGATAGGACAACGGGTGCAGTAGAACCGTGTCCACTACGCTGAAGATGGCTGTGGTGCTGGCAATACCGAGGGCCAGCGCGGCCACAGCGATGAAGGTGAATCCCGGGCTCTTGCGCAACATGCGCAGAGCGTAACGAACGTCTTGGATTAAGGTTTCCATGTTGGCTGCGCTTACGGTGTTACTACTGCGGGAATCTTTGCCTGCGGATTGGCCGGATCGCTGGTGATCCAGCCGTCGAATAATTGAATGGTGCGGTGTCCGTAGGCGGCGTTCACTTCCGAATGTGTAACCTGGACGATCGTGGTCCCAGCGTCGTTCAGTTTCTTGAACCGATCCATGATTTCCTTGGCCTGGCTGGAGTGCAGATTGCCGGTAGGCTCGTCGGCGAGAATCAGCTTCGGATTCCCCACCACGGCGCGAGCCACGCCGACCAGTTGCTGCTGTCCCCCGGAAAGCTGGCTGGGGTAGAGGTCCTTCTTACCCACAATCTGGAAGCGATCCAGAATTTCCGCCACCATGCTGGCACGCTGGCCGCGGGAGATGTTGCGGTAGGACAACGGAACGTCAAGGTTCTCGTAAACCGTCAGGTTGTCGAGCAGGTGGTAGCTCTGGAAAACGAACCCGATGTATTTGCGGTTCAGCTCGGCGCGGTTCTTGCGGTCGAGCTTGTGGACCTCGTGCTCCAAAAAGTTGTATTCCCCGGCCCAGGAGTCGTCCAACATGCCGAGGATGCTCATTAGGGTGGATTTGCCCGAGCCGGAAGGGCCCATCACCGTGATGAACTCCCCGTCCCGAATGTCGAGGTTGATTCGGCGCAGCACGTAGGTGACACCGGCGCCGGTTTTATAGGTTCTCTCAAGATTGCGCAGCTGAATCATTTTTCGCTCCCAACAAACTCTTGGCGTCCTTTGCGTGGTCTTGGCGAACTTTGCGGTCCCAAGCTTAACCGCGAAGATCGCAAAGCACTCGCTAAGATCGCTAAGAGATCGATCACTCTTCCCGCAACGCATCCAACGGATCGAGCTTGGTGGCGCGATACGCCGGGATGTAACAGCCGACTAGAATCAGCCCCAGCACGATCACGGGCACCAGCGAGAACGTTCCTAAGTCTCGCGCGCTCACTCCGAACAACAAACTCGCCATAAGGCGCGTCAGGCCGAAGGCTCCGACGACCCCTACAACTACGCCGGCCACGGCCAGCTTGGCTCCCTGGCCCATGATGAGGCGCAGAACACTGCGTCGTTGCGCCCCCAAAGCGATGCGGATTCCGATTTCCCGCGTGCGCTGCGAGACGGAATAAGCCATCACTCCGTAAATTCCGACCGCGGCCAAAGTCAAAGCCAGCGTGGCGAAAGTCCCGATCAACCACATATCGAAGCGCCGCAGCGACCCGGAATCCGAAACCATTTCTTCCATACTTTTCACGCCGTAAACCGGCACGGTTGCATCCACGTCGGCAACGGCCGCGCGGATCGAACTGAGCAGGCCCGTGCTGTTGGCGCTGCGAACCGCGATGCTCATCGTGCCTTCGAGCTGTGGCAGGAATGCCTCCGGTACCTGGGTGTAGGGGTAATAGGCAGTAGGTTCGACGTCGGTAACATCAGCCGCCCAATGCCGCACGTCCGCGGCTACTCCCACTACGGTGTACCATTCGCCTCCGGTAACCTCAGGCTTGAGGCGCTTGCCGAGTGCGTCTTCTTGGGGCCAATAAAGTTTGGCCAGGCTTTCGCTCACAACCGCGACCCGGGGGGCCGCAG
>Ga0209517_10009586_pt1 | contig 10994 bp, 6 predicted proteins | sample PeaSoiMetSII2010_FD_187695 | JGI IMG/M metagenome (GOLD analysis project Ga0209517, IMG submission 187695) | Peat soil microbial communities from Weissenstadt, Germany - SII-2010 (SPAdes) (version 2) | ecosystem: Environmental > Terrestrial > Soil > Wetlands > Peat | place: Germany: Weissenstadt... | reverse complement strand
AGGCGCAACCTACACTGCCCGGTAAAATGAACTGAAAATTCTTAAAGCGCTTCCGCCAAGGTCCGTTGAATTCCTTCGGAAAACCGGAGGCATACGCCGCGATTTTGCCTCCTGTGGGACGTCAGTGAAACAAATAAAATTCAACACCAAGCCTCTCCCGGCTTCACATTCCAAGATGGTCGCGGCCCATTCTCAAATTGGTCGCGGCAGGCGCTTTGGTCACAGGGCTTTGCCTGGCTCAACCGGTTTCGGTCGAACTGCCCTCCAGGCCCGTCCTTTCGAATCCGCTCCTGGCCCTTTTTCAGGACATTTATTTTAGGTGGTACTATGGCCAGATTACCCTGCCATCCGATCACTAGCCATAATCATTGACTATGCACGGCAATCGAATGGCGGATTGCGCCCTCACTAAGCTCGACTGGACTAAAGAATGATAAACGATCCACCTAATCGCGAAGACGCCATTGTGGAGGCCGCCTTGGATTTGCCTCTCGCCGCTCGCGCCGCGTTTTTAGACAAGGCCTGCGGTGAGGATGTGCCCTTGCGCCAACTTGTCGAGGCGTTACTCAGAGTTCACGCGCACGGCGGGACCCTGCGCGTGCCTCCAAGGCTCTCCCCGCCGCCCAGTTTATCCAACTCTGGGACCTCTGCCGATAAGGATCTGAACCACCTGGGCAATTAAGGCATCGTTGTTCTGCCCGCCGAGGCCTCCCATCATTTGAACCTCGTCCCCCCATAATGAGCCGTTTTCCACCGAATTTTGAGCTTTTCGGGCAGCGCGGAAAAAGGTTGAGATTTCCGGTAACAATTTTCCCCTTCTCCTTAGGTACACCGGTGAAGGCGATGAAACTGAGAAAAACAACGATGACGAATGCTGATGACCGCAGCTCCCGATTCGATCGACTGATGGCCAGGAGAGCAAAAAAAAGACTATGAATACCGACCGAAATTCGCGACTAAAGCTGCTGCTTGGCCTCTATCTCACTTTGGCCATTTCGAACGGCGCTTTCGCCGATCAACTCGACAACTGGACCGTGCGCTATTCACAAACATCATACCAGCTTAACGGAATCACTTTCGCTGACGGCACGTTCGTAGCCGGTGGCAACATTCCTCACAGGGTTCTGAATTTTTCTATTAACGAGGGGCTTACCTCCACCGATGGGATCAACTGGACGATCCGGACGATGGGAATCGGTGAGGGCGTCTCGGCTGTCAGCTATGGCAATGGCCAGTTTGTTGCAGCGGGGCAGGCGGGCGATCTCCTTACTTCTCCAGACGGCACGACTTGGACAGGTCAGAATAGCGGGACGTCCCTGGATTTGACCGGCGTTGTGTATGGGAACGGGAAATTCATCGCCGTTGGCTCGGGAGGGATCATTGTCAGTTCGCCCGACGGCGTGACGTGGACGACCCAAAATGCTCCCGGTGCGCCCGACTTTTCTAGTTTAACGTTCGGCAATGGGACGTTCGTTGCCGCAGGTGGGTTCACGAGTGTTGACGGGCCATCCTATGCGATTTTGACTTCCCAGGACGGGGTAACTTGGACCGACCGCAGCCCGAGCAGCTTAGGACACCTCTACTGTGTCACGTTTCAGAACAGCTCTTTCGTGGCGGCTGGATATTCAAAAGTGTTCTCGAACACCGAGGGCGCGATCCTGACTTCTTTCGACGGCAGCACCTGGACTAGCCGAACTGCAGGCACCGCTAATACTTTGTACGCGGTGGCCGGGGCCGCCGGCTGGTTTGTTGCGGTAGGCGCGAGTGGGACAATCCTTACGTCCCAGGATGCCATGAACTGGACCAGCCGCAATTCTGGCACCTCCGAGGATTTGTACGGCGTTGGTGCCGGCCTGGCGAGCTTCGTGGCGGTAGGGCTAAACCAGGTCATTCTGCAGTCCGGTCCTTTAATTGTGATCACCCAGGACGTCCAGCCCAGCGTAACGGTTGAACAAACCCACAAGGCATTCTTCGGTCCCGTCGCAGCAACTGTGCTCGGGGCGCTCCAGGCTCAGTTGACCTACCAGTGGCAAAAGAACGACGGCGACATCGCTGGAGCAACGAACTCCTCTTATACCACCCCCTCGTTGACCGCGGCAGATAACGGCAGTACTTATCGCTGCCGCTTCTCGGCGGGCGGAGTCAGTGTGACGGGCGCAGAGGGCTCTTTGACCGTGGTTCCAGATACGACCCCGCCTTGGCTCTTTTCCGTGACCTTCGCGGATATGGGTACGAGCGATATTTCCTCCGCTAACAGTTTGTCGGTGAGTTTGCTATTCAGCGAATCCGTGGACCCCGCTAGCGCCACGCTCATCAGCAACTACGCGTTTAGCCAAGGTTCGGTGGCTAACGCAGTTTTGAGTTTAGATGGGCAGACCGTCGTATTGACGGTCGTTGGCCTTGCGCCGCCGCAAAGCGCCTACTCCTTGACCGTGAGCAACGTCATGGACCTGTCGGCCAATGCGATCGTTGCGACAACCAATCTCGGCACAATCTCATTCTATGCGATCAACCACGCCCGAACCGGTACCGCTACCCAGTCCAGCATCGGCTATGGCGACGGCCCTCAGAATGCCATTGATGGCAACACGGACGGAAATTTCAGCGACGGATCTATCACGCACAACGCAGCTCCAGAGGATCCGGCCTGGTGGGAGGTCGATCTCCAAACCAACAAAGCCATCGGGCGGCTTCGGGTGTGGTTCCGGACTGACTGTTGCAACGGTTTGACCGATGTTTCCGGGCCGCCCCGGGATGATGATTTTACGGTTTACCTTATGGACTCAAACCGAACCCAGCTTTGGTCCAAAACCTACCCTGGAACTCCTCCCACGGACGTGGCTTATAACCTAGACATCCCAGCACAAGCGCGATACGTGAGGGTGGAGAGCCAGCATCCGCTGACTACAAGCGACGGCTACTTTTCCCTAGCCGAGGTTCAGGTCCTAGCTCCGTATACCAATGCCTTTGCCTACGAATCGTTAGCTGGCACTGGAGCCAACCCGGCGGCTCCTACCGTGAGCGCGCAGGCAAACCATCCCGCGACGTTCGGTCCGGTCGCCGCCTACGTAGTGGGCGCGCCACAGGACCAACTGACCTACCAATGGCAAAGGAACGGCTCGGACATCCCTGCCGCTACTTCTGCATCGTACACCACGCCGTTGTTGGATACTGCGAATAATGGAGACATTTACCAGTGCAGACTTATTCTGTCAGGCCTGAGCTTCCCCGGCGTGGCTTGGATCCTGTCCGTTGTCCCCGACCAAACCCCGCCGCAAGTGCTCTCGGTAGGATTTGATGAAGAAGGCGGCCCCTTCCGACTCACAATCAATTTTGACGAGCAAATCGATCCGTCTACAGCGTTGAATCCGGGTAACTTCCAGTTCACCGGAGGAACCATCGTCAGCAATGTCGTCCTAAACCCCGATGGCAAATCCGTCTCATTCTATTTTACTCCCCAGCCGGGCTCCAACGGGCAGTACTCTCTCTCGATCGGAGGGATCTCGGATTTGAGCGGCAATTCTATCGGCACCGTCCCTCCAGTGGTTGGAACGTTACCCTTTACCAGCACAAATCTTGCCCTCGCAGGAAACGCCAGCCAGTCGAGCACTGGTTTCGGGGCCGGGCCGGGCAGAGCCACCGACGGGAACACTGACGGCAATTTCTTTGATAATTCGGTGACCGCCAATGCCCCGCCGGAAACAGGCGGGTGGTGGGAGGTCGACCTCGGCGCAGCTCATTACATGGGCAGGATTCATCTCTGGTTTCGGACGGATTGCTGCACGAATCGCCAGGACAACTTCACCCTGAAAGTCCTGGACGCCTCACGGAATGTCGTGTGGCAGGAAACTTATCCGGGCCATCCTCCAACCGATACCGCCTTCAACTTCGCTCCGGCCATTGCTGGCCAATTCGTCCGTTTCGAGGCGCCGGTGCCGCCGATTGACCAAGGAGCCTTCTCCCTGGCCGAGGTTCAGGTGTTTTCGTCCTACGTGACCAATCTGGCTCGGCCCGTCGTGACTAGGTTGAGCACCGGGGTCCAGGGCACAAATCTCGTCCTGGCCTGGCGTGGGGCTGGCATTCTCCAAAGCGCCCCAACGCCAGCCGGACCGTGGACAACTATCCCAAACGCAAGCAGTCCTTGGGCCTTCAACCCTCTACTTACCGCCGATCTGCAGGGCTATTTCCATGTCCAATTCTTTAACCCCTATCAACGCCTCGCTCTCGGGCCTTTCGTGAGCATCGACAGCTTGAGTCCAGCGGAGGTTTGGCCCAACCAACCAGTGAGTGTGCACTTTACTGTGTCCACCGTCATCCGCCCTATCTCGGCAGGCTATGTTTCCGGATATATAACACGAGACGACGTCACTCGCAATTTGTCATCGACCTTCGATGCTGTAAGCATATCGCCTTCTGCATCGCCGGTCAGCGGGGTCTTGCAACTGGGCTCCTGGAATCAGATCCAACTGTCCCCTGGTGCCCCCGTAGGCCAGTTCGACTTGGTCATAGAGTATTGGGAACAGGATCCGAACGGAACTCTTTCATTTAACGGCCAGAAGTACAGCCTGGCGTCAACTGACTCCGAGCCTATAGTTCTTTATCCGCCATGTGGCCCTGCTAATGATGACGATTACCTAGCGCCCCCGGGCTTGTATTCCACGGTGAACGTAAATAGCGCTCACTATGGGTACCATCCGGGAATTTCGTACGTTCTTTTGGATCCATTGGGAGCATATGCGGTTGATGGGCAATATGCGTCGTTCACCATTGAAACGAAATCCGGAAAATTTGCACCCTACAAATCGCACCCCGGCAGCGTCCAGAGCATAACGGTATATGGACCGGGTTTCGGAGCCGGTTACTCCGTACCCGTTAACAACGGCGCTGGTTATAATGGTACCCCTCCAATCGCAGCAAACATATCAGGATTGCCAGCATCTGCCTTTGTGCAGCCCTACAGCGTCGTGGTGAGTGGTAATTGCGGGCAAGTTTCGACCACGTTACAACTTACTGCGCAGAGGTACCAGCCGCCGCCGCCGCCGCTAACGATGAGTTTTTACATAACTCCGTCGGACCAAGGTAGTCCCGATTCCTACATCACCGCTGGACAATCCGCCACGCTGCACTGGAGCGTGGGAAACTGCTCAGGATGTAATATCAGTCTCAGGGGCGAAGATAATTGCTATAGCGTGATTGTCCTCAACAAGCCTGGAGGTCTTCCGCAATCAGGCAGTTTGACCGTCCAGCCCTCCTGCGGGGGGGGGCCCTGGGGAGGCGGCAACTGGACCGATTACACGCTGACAGCTACCGGTAACAATGGAACTATCTCTTCGACCCACAAAGTGGCGGTCTATTATACTCAGGAGCCTCAGGGCTCCTATTTCTGGTTCAAAATGACGGATAGTGGGAGCTCCGTTCTTCCTTGCTTTGGGCTGGGCGTTTTCGCAAGTGACCTTGCCAGCGCCGAGCAAACTGCCAGGAATACTTACCCTGGGTACACACCCAATCCAAGCACCGAATCTGAAGTGTCTTCCACGGCAATTTGTAACTGATTCAAATGTAGAATCCACCAAATCTCAAGACGAGAGAATAATGTCCCAGCATTATGAAAATGAAAACCAACCAGAAACGAACATACAACGACCTTAACAAACTAAGTGCTAGGCTCTGCACAGCTCGGCCTATCCTCCTCGCCGTTGTTTCAGCCTGTAACTATCTACCGTTGGCTCTTTTGGCTCAAGGCACGGCCTTCACGTATCAAGGCCGCCTAACCGACACCGGCAGCCTCCCCAATGGCAATTACGACCTCCGCTTTGGAGTCTATGACGCATTGAGCGCGGGAAACCAAGACGGCACCAGCCTGACCAATCGGCCTGTGCCAGTGACCAACGGCCTCTTTGCGGTGACCCTGGACTTCGGCGCGGGCATCTTCGCGGGCGCTAATCTCTGGCTGGACATCGGCGTGCGCACGAACGGCAGCGCGGCCGATTACACCACGCTGAGCCCGCGGCAGCCGCTCACGCCGTCACCCTACGCCGTGTATGCGGGAACGGCAAACGCTGCTTCGACCGCAAGCGCCGCCGCGAGCCTGACGCTGCGGTATTCCGGCTTGGCCTCGAGCAGTAGCCCGTTACTCACGCTCAACAATTCAGGGTCTGGTTACGGCATCTACGGCTTGGGGCGCGAAGGCGTCCGTGGCGAATCAAGTTTAACGATTGGCTTCGGAGTCGTCGGGTATGACTCCGCCTCGAGCGGCTTTACTCGTGGCGTCTATGGTCAGGCCGATTCGCCAACGGGGAATGGCGTGGGAGGCTATAGCTCGGGCGGGATTGGGGTTGCCGGCGCAAGCGTCACCGGTATCGGTGGGTCTTTTTCCTCGGGCAACGGCATCGGTGGCTCCTTTTCCGGCGAAACCGCTGCCATATACGCAAACGGCTACGTCGGCATCGGCACAAATACTCCCCAGTATCCGCTCCATGTCTACACTGCCGGTTCTGGCTACGCCGTCTATGGTTCGGGCGGCACTGGCGTTCGGGGCGAATCCACCTCAATTGGTGGCTTCGGAGTCGTTGGGTACGACTCCGCTACGAGTGGCTTTACTCGGGGCGTTTATGGCGAGGCCGATTCGCCGGCAGGGAACGGGGTCGGTGGTTACAGCGGGAGCGGGATCGGGGTTGCTGGAGCGACCGTCAACGGCATCGGTGGGTCCTTTTCCGGGGGCAATGGCACTGGCGGCTCCTTTTCCGGGGGTACCGCCGCCATTTACGCAAGTGGTAACGTCGGCATCGGCACGAATACACCTCAGTATCCGCTCCACGTCTATACCGGCGGCTCTGGCTATGCCGTCTATGGTTCGGGCGGCACCGGCGTCCGCGGCGAATCAACCTCAACGGCTGGCTTCGGAGTCGTTGGGTACGACTCCGCTCCGAGCGGCTTTACTCGGGGCGTTTATGGCGAGGCCGATTCGCCGGCAGGGAATGGCGTTGGTGGCTACAGCGGGAGCGGGATTGGGGTTGCTGGAGCGACCGTCAACGGCATCGGTGGGTCCTTTGCTGGCGGCAACGGTACCGGGGCTTCTTTTCGGGAGGTACCGCGGCCGTCTATGCAAGCGGATTTGTCGGCATCAACACGCCGAGTCCTTCCATTAGCCAGGAACCGCTGGAAGTCCACAGTGCATTTGGCGATGCTCAGATCGGAGTCCAAAGCGGGGATGCCGGTGGAGTATTGTGGACTCTTCAAAGCAGCCAGGTCGACAATATTGCTTTGAATGGGGCCTTCCAAATCATCGACCGAAGCGCCGACGTCTCGGCTCTAAGAATTTATCCTTCCGACCACAGGGTGGCCGTGAATGTGCTTGAGATTGACGGCGGCTCAGATGTCGCGGAACCGTTCTACCTTTCCACGCAGGACGCTCCGAAGGGCTCTGTGGTTGTGATCGACGAACAGAACCCCGGCCAACTTAGGCTCAGCGATCGCGCCTACGACCACCGCGTGGCTGGCATTATCAGCGGGGCCAACGGCATTCATGCCGGTCTCACTTTGAGCCAGCAAGGGGTCACTGACGGCGGCCAAAACGTGGCGCTCAGCGGCCGCGTCTATGTGTTGGCCGATGCGACCACCAGTCCCATCAAACCTGGCGACCTGCTCACCACGTCCGACACGCCCGGGCACGCCATGAGAGTGACGGACCACGCTAGAGCCCAAGGCGCCGTCATTGGCAAGGCTATGAGCGGTCTGAGGGAAGGCCGTGGCATGGTGCTGGCGTTGGTGAGCTTGCAGTGAGGCATCCAGAATACTGAGAAATTCCAAAGAGGAAACTATGAGAATATTGGCCAGTATGATGATCCTTGCGGCCGTCGCTGCTACGCAGGCTTCCGGAGAGCCAGGAACCTCCGGCAGAGACTCCTTCCCTGCTTATCCCCTTCAACCAGATCTGACGCCCGGCTATGCCCTGACCGAGGGTGCCATTCAGATCCCAATCAGCAAAACGCAGGTGGTCTCAGATTCCTATACAATGGCGACGTTCGGCGGCGTCAGCTACTGGGCAGGCGGTATTGTTCCCTACGACTTCGTCGCAACCGGAAACGGCGCCGTATTCTCCGACAACCAAACAGACGCGGTGAATGCGGTCAACGCCATTTCATCGCGAGCCGCAGTCAGCGGTGATGCGAACCGGATTCGGTTTCAGAACAGCTCCTTCAACAATTCCCCGGTTGGTGTTCAAGGTGGACCGCAAATCATTAATATACTAAGCAAGCGCCACTCTTTTGTAGGCCCCACGTCCTGCCGCGCAAAGTGACATACCACACAGCGCTGCAAAGCAGTGCAGGAGACAAGGAAGACAGAAGGTAAAACGATATGGGAAACCCATTCAGAATGCTTAAAACGACGGGACCCTCCAGAGGACTGGAAGGGGTTCGCAGATATGGGGTTGAACTTGGTTCCCTCTTTTGGGTTAGCCTGACGTTCAATTTAGCAAATGCCCAACCAGCCTGGGTGGAACAGGGACCCGGCCCGATCTCGGTAGCGTACGGCGAGTACCCCTGGCCCCTCGAGGATGGAGCGATCGAATCCGTCGTTATTGACCCCTCCAATCCGGATCGGATATTCGTAGCAAGCGTGAATGGGGGCGTCTGGAGGACGTTCAACGGGACATCTGGTGCCCCGACATGGACGCCGCTGACCGATTATCTGCCTTCCTTATCGATTTCGGCTATCGCCTTCGACCCACAGGACGTCAGCCTGAACACCTTGTATGCGGGATTTGGGAATCTGAGCGCAAAGCAGCCCTTTGGAGGAAGCCCAACACCAGGGCTGATCAAAACGACAGACGGAGGAGACACCTGGGTCAGTTATGCACAAAGCACCTTTGCCGCCACGAAGATCCGGAGCATCTTGCCAACGACGTTCAATGATAGAATCACGGGCAAGCAGGTCGTATTGGTTGCAGCGCAGGGGAGCGGTGGCGGCATATTCCGAAGCGCCGATGCCGGATCGACATTCCCGGCAGCGGTTCTAGGTGGAGCACAGGGGGCCACGGCAGTTGTGGCCGATCCAAGCAATAACCTTCGCTACTATGCCGGTGTCCCCGGGGCGGGGATTTTTCGCAGCGAGGACGGCGGCAACACCTGGGCTGATGTTATCGCTCTCGCGAACTCGAGTCGCATCGTGCTCTCCGTTAGTCCAGCGGTCGAGGACGGCCTGAATCCCGTGTATGCGCTGGTTGCCGAGGGACCTCCCGCGGACGTCAACGTGACCGAAGTTCTTCGCTCCATCGACCTAGGCAACACCTGGACTGATTTAGCCCCGCTACCCTCAGGGCTTAGTGATGGTTCGGCTGACTACCACGCGTCGCTGCTGGCGGACGAGTTTAACAACGACGTGGCCTTCCTTGGTGGCGCGCAGGGCCCCATCTATCGTTGGAACGGCGGATCGTGGGATGAATTGCCGCAGGGCGAACATGTTGATTCACGTGGCATGGCATTCGATGCCATGGGCGACCTGCTCGAATGCGACGATGGCGGAATCTATCGCTTACATAACCCTGACCGGAACGACCGACTGTGGAGTTCTCTGGTTGGTAATATTCGCGTCACTGAGATGATCTCCATCGCGTATGACCCCATAAGTCATAATCTGGTCGGCACTTCGCAGGACAACGGAGACATGAGCCAATCATCGAGAGACGGATACGCCGCTGTGGAAGTGGGCCTTGGTGGCGACGGTCTTGACGTGGGAGTCGATAGCACTAGCATGCTACCATACACGCTGCACTATTACAGCAAAATTGGTGATCCCGGCCTGTGGAGATCGCGCTATGATTCCAATGGCACCCGTGTTGATCTACAAGCCTTGCAGCGGGTAGTGAACGGCTCCGGCGGACAGACGGTGGACAGTGGGTTGTTTATTCTCAACGCCGTGGATCCTACCAAGATGCTCGTGTCTTTTGCTGCCGCTTTGTATGAATCGACGAGCTCGCTTCCCGGTGACGCATTTGACGAGCTCGGTCCTGTGGGGCCGATCAGGTATAACTCATGGGCCTATGGGGGCAACTCTGCCGGCGCCCCGAATCCGAGCGTCATCTATCTCGGAAGCGGAACTTCTCTCGCAGTTCGCATAAACGGTGGCGGGCCTCCTGTACCTGTCGGCGCCCCGTATCCCGGAGGAACGATCGAGGCTATCGTACTTGATCCAAATGAGTGGCATCAGGCTTTTGTCGGAGACATTACTGGGCGTGTCTGGCGTACAACAGACGCCGGAGCGACAAGTGCCGGCTGGTCAGATTTGACGGGCAACCTCGGAACCAACGGCGGGGACCTGCGCAACCTGCAAGCGGTACCCATCGCAAACCAACTCGCAGTTGTGGTCGCGGGACGCTACGGAGTCTTCTTCGCAATAAATCCGGCTCCAGGAGCATCACCGTACTGGACGCGGCTTGGCAACAACTTGCCGAACCTTGTGGTGAGTGATCTCCGGTACAATGCTGCCGATGATGTCCTGGTCGCCTCCACATTTGGACGTAGCGCCTGGAAAATGAGCGACGTTGCCCGCAATTGTGCTGCGTCTGTCGTGGCGCCCGTTCTGTATGTGGACCGCTCCGCGACAGGCGCCAATCCCGATGGCACTCCGATCAATCCGTTCCACAATGTTAGCGCAGCGTACAACGTGGCCCAAAATTGCGACCGGTTACTGATCACTACGGGCACTTACCAAGAAACGCTTCCATTCGCGTTATCCAAGAACCTTAGGCTAGAAGCCAACGGCGGCACCGTAACGATCGGGCGGTGAAACGATACCAGGATCGACTTGGCACAATTCAAGCCGCCAAGGAGGTGGCTGAAGAACATGACGAACATGGATTTCGCTCAGCTCGCTATTTATTTAAAGAACTGACATTTTGGCGGTAAATTGAGGGGGTTCTCGAGGTTTAGGCGGTCATTTTCTTGGGCCTTCCGTGCTTTGGCTGATTTTGGAGGGTCCTATTTCAGAGGAGC
>Ga0209517_10009585_pt1 | contig 10994 bp, 7 predicted proteins | sample PeaSoiMetSII2010_FD_187695 | JGI IMG/M metagenome (GOLD analysis project Ga0209517, IMG submission 187695) | Peat soil microbial communities from Weissenstadt, Germany - SII-2010 (SPAdes) (version 2) | ecosystem: Environmental > Terrestrial > Soil > Wetlands > Peat | place: Germany: Weissenstadt... | reverse complement strand
TTCGAAGTGAAAACGCGCGTCGAAATCCTGCAATCTTCAGGGGCAACGCGTGTGTGGCTGCCAGCGGCGCTCAGCAGTAAGACGCCTTACCAGAAGACGCTCTCTAACGAGTTCAGAGCAGAGGGCGGCACTGGACGGATCGTGGAAGGTAGGGCCGACGGGCTCGGAATCGTCGCAGCAGAATTCCCGGCCGGCGTGAAGCCGATCCTCACGCTCACAAATCGGGTCGCGACAAGGAACTTTGCGGTCGATCTCTCTGCCCGGCGAGGTGCCGAAAGCGGAAACCGCGCGGAGTTGGAGCATTTTCTTCGGCCTACCAAGCTTCTGCCGACCGACGGTATCGTGAAAGCGACGGCAACCGAAATCACGCGCGGTGCGAAGACCGACATCGAGAAGGCGCGCGCAGTTTACGACTGGATCGTCGATAACACGTTTCGGGATCCGAAAACACGCGGCTGTGGCCGCGGCGACATCCGCTTCATGCTGGAGTCTAAGGATCTGGGCGGGAAATGCGCCGACCTCAACGCGCTCTATGTTGGCTTGGCCCGTGCTGCGGGCCTCCCAGCGCGCGACGTGTATGGCATCCGCATCGCCAAATCGGAACTGGGATACAAGAGCCTTGGTACCTCGTCGGAAAACATCACGAAAGCACAGCACTGCCGCGCCGAAGTGTACATCGGTGGCTATGGCTGGGTGCCTGTAGATCCCGCGGACGTACGGAAGGTTGTGCTGGAAGAACCACCGGAAAATCGGCCCCTTGACGACGAGATGGTAAAGAAGGCTCGCGCCCGGCTATTTGGCTCCTGGGAGATGAATTGGATGGCGTTTAACTTCGCGCACGATGTTGCGCTGCCAACATCGGCCGGTGCGCCAGTCGGCTTCCTCATGTACCCGCAGGCTGAAACGACCGACGGTCGGCTCGACAGCCTCGATCCGGACAGCTTCAAGTACGAGATCACGTCGAGGGAGACCCCTTCTAAGAACGGCTGACGGAAGCGGACGTCAGATAGGAGCGACGTTGGGCCACTTGGTCGGTTAGTCGCCTATCCGCTAACTGAGATCGGAGAACCGTTTGGCAGGGTGCAAAGCAGCATCGACGTTATACGGTATCTGGACCTGCGTTTGGGCTAGAATCGATCAACACTATATGCCACCGCTCACCGGAATGCCGGAGCATCGACGACGTGTATTCGCGTCCCGTGGCCTAGCCGTCACCTTAACGTTTTTCCTGGTAACCGGAGCCGCTACCGCCCAAAATGAATGGCTAACCTGGGGCCACGATCCGGAACGCACTGGCTCGAACCCGGACGAGAAGATCCTCAATCGGGACAACGTCTCCCGACTCGAAGTGAAGTGGACGGCCCAGATTTCCACTGTTCCGAAGGAATACGTTCTCTCAACGATGACGGCTCCCGTGGTCGCTACCGTGAATACGCCGCAGGGCCCTGCCGCGCGCGTCTTCGTCGTCGGGAGCGACAATACGGTTTTCGCCATCGATGCGGCCACGGGCAAAATAGCCTGGCAAAAGGCGAACCCAAACAGCCTGAAAGAGCCTAAGAAGGGCGATTACCGGTGTCCCAACACGCAAAACGTTACGCCGGTGATCGACAAAGATGCGGCGATCATCTACGTATCCACCAGCGATGGAATGCTTCGGGGCTTCAGTCTTCTTGACGGCGAAGATCGCATTCCGCCCACTAGGTTCACGGATCCTTTCGCGCGTAACTGGAGCCTGAATCTGATCGACGGCGTGATTTATTCACCCACCGCGCGCGGTTGCCTGGACCTGCAGTCCCACTTCACGGCGCTCGATCTGAAGGATCCGGTTCGCCACCCGCTGGAGTATTACACCAACACCGGAATCACTTCGGGCGCGTGGGGGCGCGGCGGCCTGGTCCGCGGACCGAAAGGCATTCTAGCCCAGACTGCCGATGGCCCTTACGATCCGGCTTCCGGCAAGTTCGGTAATAGCGTAGTGGCTCTGACTCCCAGGAACTTCCGTTTGCAGGATTCATTCACTCCGGCCAACTTCGAATATCTGAACAAAACGGATCTGGACCTTGGCTCAGGCAATCCCGTGATCTTTCAGTTCCAACAGTGGACGCTGGCGGCAGTTGTAGGCAAGGAATCGGTCATTTATCTTCTTGATGTCAGTGATTTGGGAGGGGCCGACCACCATACACCGCTTTACACTTCACCCCGCTGGGGCAACGATGAGGCTAAGCTTCACGACCGGGGAATTTGGGGAATTACGACCTGGCAGGATCCGCGGGGAAGACGCTGGCTGTTTGCGCTCATGCTGGGCCCTCCCGCCAAAGACGCGCCGAAGTTCCAGCAGTCCTATGGAGCGTCGGATCAGGGCAGCACGATGGCATTCGAAGTTCGTCTGGACCCGGCTACGGGTAAACCAACCTTGGCGCCGATGTGGATGTCCCGCGAGATGCACGCACCGGAGCCGCCCACGGTTGCTAACGGAGTGGTTTACGTGCTTCTCAGTGGTAAAACATCGGATGAGTCCCGTGGCGCGATAAAAGCCCCCGCAGGCGTCGACCCCAACGCGGTTCTGTATGCTCTGGACGCGGAAACTGGACGCGAATTGTATTCCAGCCACAAGCTGATCCCTAGCTTCACCCACTTCAACGAACCCGTGGTGGCCGGCGGCCAGGTTTACGTCTGTACCTGGGACGGGAGAGTCTATGCTTTCGGGCTGCGCGGCCCATAGACTTGGGCTAATTTGAGCAATATAATCAGAGTGCCATGAAAATGACAACCGGTTTCACGCTGGCCGCTATCGGAGTGTTGGTTTCGGCACTCCCGCTATTCGCCCATCACGCTTTCGCCGCCGAATTCGACACCAACAAGCCCGTTAAATTGAAAGGCACCGTGGTGAAAATTGAGATGGTCAATCCCCACGCCTGGTTTCACGTCCTCGTGAAGAACGATGATGGGACCACCACCGAATGGGCGATCGAAGGCGGCTCGCCAAACGCGCTGGTTCGCCACGGTTTTACCAAGGCTTCCATTCCGATTGGAACGGAGGTCATTTTTGAAGGCTTCCAGGCTAAAGATGAATCGCATCGCGCCAACGGCCGCGACATCACATTCCCGGACGGGAAGAAAATCTTCCTGGGCTCATCCGGCCAAGAAGGCCCGCCGACCGAAGAGAACAAGTAACACGAGCGACCCCATGCGCCTAATCCTCAACCCTGCAACCCGTATTCTGATCGGCAGTAGTCTTGCCCTGTTCGTGTTCGGCTCCGTCGTGAGCGCGCAGTTGCCGCCGGTGAAACCTGGGCCTACGCCGACCGAGGCGAACTTCTTTATCGCTACGCCGCCCGGCTGGACGCAGCCGAAGACCCCTTGGGGCGATCCGGATCTGCAGGGAATCTGGCCGATTTCCTTCGTGGGGACCGTGTCCCTACAGCGATGCGTCCCTGCTTTCGGCGCTCGGCCACCGGCCGGTAGCCCTCCTTGCGATCCGCACAAGGCCTTCTTGACGGAGGAGGAGTTTAAGGCCTCGCAGGACCGGGCAGCCAAGCAGCCGGATCGCTACAAGCAAGTGGTCAAGGAAGGCGAAGCCGGACGCGCTTTTCTGAGCGGCATCATGGACGTCTTTACCCCGCAGCGCCAGACATCGCTCATCATGGATCCGCCCGACGGCAAGCTTCCCGAAATGACAGACGAGGGCAAGCGGCTCTCCAGCCTCATGAAGAGCAGTTGGCCGCTTCCCGGCGAAAAGTTGACATTCGATACGTACACCGACTTCGATAGCTGGGATCGCTGCATCACTCGCGGACTGCCGGCGTCGATGTTTCCCTTCCGCTATAACAACGGGCTGCAGATCATGCAGGCGCCTGGTTACGTTGTACTCCGAATGGAGATGATCCACGAGGCGCGCATCGTCACGATGAACGCTCCACCTGTTTCTCCTGCCTTTAAGGATTGGCTGGGCGTTTCGCGCGGACACTGGGATGGAAACACTCTGGTTGTCGAAACCACCAACTTCAAGCCGGGTGCGTCAGCCACCAACACCGGCGTCGGCGGCTCGCCGCCCGGGAACCGTTTTCCGAACAGCGATCAGATGAAATTGACCGAGCGTTTCACGCGCCTGAACAACGACTTTCTGATCTACTCGATTACCGTTGAGGATCCGGTGGTGCTGACGCGGTCCTGGACGGCGCGTTTTCCGCTCAAGCTCGACAACGGTTTCCAGATACTGGAATATGCGTGCACCGAGGATAACAACATGATTCCTCATTGGATCAGCACGTCGCGCGCCGAACGTGCCCAAGAGGCTGCTAAGCCCGCTGCCGCAAAGGAACAACATTGATGATCGCCCGGGTCGCGCTCGGCGCCTGCCTGGCACTTGCGGCCGCTGCCCCGGTTACGCTGGCTGCGATCAAGGATCCCGTCAAGACCAGTGACGGGCAGTTATCCGGCGTGACGCTGGAATCTGGCGTTCGCGCCTTCAAAGGCATCCCGTTCGCCGCGCCACCGATAGGCAGCTTGCGTTGGAAAGAGCCACAGCCGCCAGAACGGTGGAAGGGCGTTCGCAAAGCAGATGCGTTTGGAAACGTATGCGTACAGCCATCGCAGCCCAAGCGCGTCCCTAACAATGTTTCCGTCGATCTGCCGGATTCACCGAAGCCGAGCGAGGACTGCCTCTATCTGAATGTATGGACGTCCGCGAATGGCTCGAGCGCGCGGCTGCCCGTGATGTTTTGGATTTACGGCGGCGCATACACGGAAGGCGCCGGATCCAGCCCGCACAACGACGGAGAAGGGCTGGCCCGCAAAGGCGCAGTGCTGGTCACCTTCAATTACCGCCTGGGAGCGTTCGGGTTCTTCTCGCATCCTGAGCTGACGAAGGAATCAGGCCGGAACGCATCCGGCAACGAGGCGCTCATGGACTCCATCGCCGCGCTGCGGTGGGTGCACAGCAACATCGCTGCGTTCGGCGGCGATCCAAACAACGTTACGATTTTCGGCGAGTCGGCCGGCGCCGCCATGGTCGGAGGGTTGGTCGGATCTCCCGTTGCCAAGGGCCTTTTCCATCGTGCCATCGCGGAGAGCGGGCAGTGGATGGGTCTCGGCATGGGTCCCATGATTCCGCTTGCGCGAGCCGAGAAGGGTCCGCCGCGCTTCGGTCCGCCGGGGGCACAACAATCCGCCGAGCCGCCGCCGCCCCTTCCTTCGCTGGCCGAACTGCGCAGCCGATCCAGCGATGATGTTGCGAAGACGATGCGCGGTTCAGGCATGATCATCGACGGCTGGATCGTCCCCGAAGATTTGTCGATCACCTACGCTCAGGGCAGGCAGAATCCAGTGGATGTCATCGTCGGCTCCAACAAAGACGAGCATTTGGCGATGGGCGGGAACGTTGCGTTCCGCGATACGCTGATGTGGTCCATGCGGCTGTTCGCCGAGCGCCAGACCGCCATCGGCAAACACGCGTATTGGTACTTCTTCACGCACGAGCCGCCAGTCGAGCCAGGTGCGCGCGAACTGAAAGCAACGCACGCCGCCGAAATCCCATACGTATTCGAAACTCTCAGCGCGCCGCGGACCGTACCCGACACGAGTTCGCCCCGGTTGGCCGCGGCGTCCGAAAAGGACCGAGCCATGGCGGACATGATCTCGTCCTATTGGGTGAATTTCGCCAAGACGGGTGACCCGAACGGCGGCAAACTCCCCGAGTGGCCTGTCTTCAAGAATCGCGAAATGCCACCGCATATCCTCGGCGAGATCAATGACTGCCCCAGTGCGGATGTATTGAATGCGTATGACGAGCGGTACAAAGGCATCCAAGCCACTCTGACTTCAGCCCAGAAGTGACCACGGATTCCGTGGTGTACATTTGCAAGGTCACAAATCCGGTATAATCGCCCCAACGAAGGAACGTATGGCAACGTTCCTCTCCGACATCTATGGCGATAAGGCTCGGCGATATCCTCGTTGTGCTCGTGGTCGTATTTGGTTGTCTGGTCGCAATGCGCAGCTTCCGGAGGGCCGTGGCTGCCAGGCGCCGGTTGGATATGCTTCGCGAACTTAGCCGGCGAGAAAATTTATCGCGGCGTTCCTCGGATACGCCACTGGTTTGATTCCCTCTGGTCCGGGGGTCTCGGCACTCGCCAGCCAGCATCGAGTGGCACGCGGCGTCAAGGCACGATGCAACGGAAATTTGCAGCGTCGTCGATGCTGCCCTGGCCCGAGTAGCGCGCCACCTGCGGATAGGGGCAGAGTGGGCGCGTGCGCACCGCCTGGTTGTTCACCACGCGGCTCGCCACGATGGAATCTGGAGCTTTGCCCTTCTCCACCCAGTCAATGATCGCCGTCACCGAGTCGTTCCGATCCGGACCGATACCGCCGCCGCAGTGCGCCATGCCGGGCACCATAAACAGACGGAAGAACTCCTTGGTGTCGGGGCCGTTCTTGGCCACGGCCTGCTGGTAGTAATTCACGCCCATCATCGGCTGCAAGATCGAGTCCGCCCACCCGTACGTCATGATCAGCTTGCCGCCGCGATTCTTGAATTTCGCAAGGTTCGGATCCTTGGCGTCGGCCTGTTTGCTCCAGTCGTCCAACAGGTGAATGTCGCGGTCGTAGTCGAAGGTCTTGTAGTCGTAGTCCGGCTGTGGCGGCTCATGCGCGAGATACTTGATGGTGCCCTCCGCCAGATTGAAGTCAGCGGGCTTGCCGTCCGGCTGCGCGGCGACGATCACGTTCATCCACCCGCTCCCGGTGCCGCCGCCGAAGAGGCCCGGCATCACCGCTTCGCTACCCGGCATGTAGCCCGGGAAGAAGGGCTTGCCGTTGCTCACCGGACCGCTATAAACCTTGGCGATCGCGGCGGCCTGATCAGCCGTGAGGCAGTCCTCGCCATCCGTTCCCGCGCTGCAAGCCGGAACGTCGCGGATCGGGTTGAAGTCGCACTTGCGCGGGTCGTCGATCAGGCCGTCCTTGAGCCCGTCGATGGCATCGCATTTCTCCATCACCTTTTCGCCCAACAATGCCAGCTTGGCCGGCGTCAGCGGGGCCGCGCTCAGCGCCTTCTGATTCCACATCGCGCCAATCGTGAAGCCGGTCTGATCCACCCAGGGCGCGTTGGCCACGATGCCGTCGAAGTCTTCGGGAAAGCGCTGTGCCTCCATCATCCCTTGACGCCCGCCGTTGGAGCAGGAGTTCCAGTAGGCGCGGGAAACGGGTTTACCGTAATATTCTTTCGCGATGTTCTTGGTGGTGGCGGCGGTAAGGTGCACGGCGCGATAGGCGTAGTCGATCGCTTTTCGAGGGTTGCTCAGCACGAAGGTTGCACCCGGCTCCTTGCGCGCATCGTGGCCCGTGTTGGTTTGCGCAAACGCGAAGCCGAGCTGGAGGGCCGAATTACGCTGCGCGACGCGGCCTGGGTCGTCCATTGCCTCCCCCGCGAAGCCGCCATTGCCGATCATATAGAAGCGGCCGTTCCACTTGGCCGGAAGGCTCACTTCGAATGCGATCTCGGGCGACAGCAGACCCGTGACGCGGCAGTGGGCGGGCGCGGCGGCATCGGCCGGCATTGTGGCCGCGGCGATTTGCGCGATCTCCTTCGACTTGAACTCTCGCAGCGCCTCGCAAGCCTTGCGCGGCTCCAGCTCTGCCTTCGAGTAGTCCACCAGTGCGGTCTTCAGGTCGGCGAAAGCTTGAGCGCGGCCTGGCATCGCCGTTGTGGCCATCAGGATGGCGCCGCCAAGCGCGGCGCTGACCTTGGTGAGTGAAGCCCGAATTGACTTGCTGCGCGTTGTCTTGGTGCGTGGCATCTTGTCTTCCTTGCTTGAGGATCCAATACTCACTCCAACTGCCCATAGCTGGAAAGCGAGAAGTTCTCACTAATCTTACTCGGAATGCTGTCCGGTGGCTTGCGGGCCTGCCAAGGGCCTGTCTCGGAACGTTCGGACGAATTGTTAATCTGGGTACATGGATATTACGAAGATGATCGCTGAGTTGCGCGCCCAGCACGACAACCTCGTTGAGGCCATCTCGGTCCTTGAACGGTTGAGTTTGGGACAGAGAAAACGCCGGGGCCGTCCGCCCGCTTGGATCGCGACGGCTAAGCGCCGGGGCCGTCCGCCTGGAAGTAAGAACAAACCGAAATAGACCGTCAACAATTGTTGGGTTCGGGTTCAGTCCGATGGACGGGGTGGCAGGCTCTGTCAGCCGGGCGAAGTTAGCGCCAATGTACAGCTGGTGTGAGAAATTGAAGTCGCCATGGCTACTTCCCGACTAAGTGCTCCACATCCCGATTGTTTTCCTGGCAGATGTACTCCATCAATTCACCCTTCAGCATGATCGGATGAGTGGTGAACGACCACGGCTTGGTGTACGCCTTAGGGTCGTCGACGGTGTTTTCAATCTCCAAGTGGCCGAAATCGGGCCTGCGGAATCGCTCAATGACGTGCAAGGCGTCCGTGGTCGGCAGACCGGACTCATCGATCCAAGTTTGTCCGTTTAAGCCAATCGTGTCGATCACGAATGTATCGCCTTCCCAATGGCCAATCGATTCGCCGAGCCAGGAAGGATTCGGATCAGCCGAATGAGGACGTCCGTCGGTGAAGATCTGCCGCCATATGTGTGCTCCCCCTTCATATACGATGATGGTGAGACCTGGTGTCTGTACGATCCTGAACGGATAAGGCGTCGTGGTCATGCGGGGCACCCCAGGAGGCAGACAACGCGCTTCCGGGTCGTCTTTTGACTGGCTCTCTTTCCGTTCCTTGTACAGCTTCTCGGCCCAGGGCTGAAAAGGCACCTGGACTCCGGTGGCGACCATATCGACGTTCTGACGAATTGCATTCGGCGCCCAGGCGCCGGAAAGGTCTGGCTTGCTGTCCGCGGTTCGGGGTGTCAGGCCGGAAGGCGGCCATGCGGGTTTTGCCGCTCCAGGCTTCGGCTCAGTCGTCGCGGACGGATAAGCTTGCGAGCCCGCGGGTGCCGTCAAAGCGTTTGGATTAGGCGCCTGGGCCCAGATCGGGAGAGAGAGCGCCAATGCGAGCAGCCCGGCCCCAGCGGTCTTACAATTGATGCAATGCATGCATTTCACAAAAGCGGTCTCAGTATATAATCCAGCCGGAAGGCCTGTCAATCCTAGGGTGGTTCCGGGCAGTTGCTAGCGCATACAATCAGTAGAGTCAATGCATGCATCGCCACGAACGAATATACTGTTGAGGGCTGCGGAATGGAACGAATAAAGCGAACTCCAAAAGCGTCTGAAGGTAAGTCGAAAGCGTCGTCACAAACGGCCCGAGCCGTCCTTGCGCTGCGCGAGATGTTGGTGCAGGGCCACTTCCGGCCAGGAGAGCGCATTCGAGAAGTGCCGCTAGCCGCCGAGCTCAAGGTGTCCCGAATTCCTCTCCACCTCGCCCTGGAGCGTTTGGCCCATGAGGGCTTTCTTGAAATCCGTCCCACTCGTGGATTTGTGGTTCAAAGATTCTCGACCGAGGACATCTACGATGCCATTGAACTGCGTGGCTTGCTGGAAGGCGCCGCGGCGAGGCTCGCGGCCGAGCGATTTAAACACATCAGTGAGCTAAGCTCCCTCCAGTCGACCAGCCACGAAATCCTGACCCTAGTGCGCCACACCAGGAAACTTACGATGGAGACGTTCAACCTGTACATTGACCTCAACGCGCGTTTTCATTCAGGCTTGCTCGATTTGTCACGCAGCCGGATGTTGCGCCGCGCTATCCAGCAAGCATGCTCGCTGCCGTTTGCCTCTCCCAGCGCGTTCTTGAAACGGCAATACGTGTCAAGCGATCTCTGGGAACTCTTCCTGATTTCAGCAGACCAACATTGCGGGATCGTGGACGCTATCGTGAATCGAGAAGGGATGCGCGCCGAAATCCTCACGCGAGAGCATGCACGCGTCGCGAGACGGAATCTTGAGGACGCCCTCAGGAACTCGGAGTTTCCACCCGACGTAGCCGGCGCCAAGCTGATCCAGCTATAGACTTCCGTTTCATCCATCCTCCGCGCGGAGGCCGGGGCGCCGGCGCCTATCAGCAGCGGTGATTCGCAGTATCAGCTCTAACCCCTCGACTAACAGCATGGGTCGCAGATATACTCGCGAAGATGCATGCAATAAGTTCGTGAGCAGGGCACGAGCTGAAATTGCACATATTTGGGGTCGGTTATTTAAAGCAGCGTGGAGGTTAGCCGAGTATGCTGACGCAGTTCTACATTCGCAGGCGAGTTGTCTTCGTCCTCGCGGTTTTCGCACTCCTCGGGGCGATAACGCTTTGGGGACAAGCAGTTAACGGAACGATATCGGGTAGTGTGACCGATCCTTCCGGCGCCGCAATAGCCGGTGCAACGGTTGAGGTCAAAAACACTGCAACGCAAGTTGTACGCACTGTTACCACCAATGCGCAAGGACGCTTTGCCGTACCGGAGCTATTTGTCGGCAACTATGACGTCCGCGTCTCCATGACGGGATTCCAGAGCAGCGTCCAGACCGGCGTTCCGGTTGTCGTCGGCGGTGAGCGCGTGCTGGACGTGGCGATGAAAATCGGCCAGGCGCAAGAGACCGTGACCGTGGAAGCGCAAGCCTCTCAGGTGGATACTTCCTCGTCAGCGGTGTCGACATTGGTTGAAAGCAAGCAGGTCGAGAACTTACCTTTAAACGGGCGCAATTACACGCAGCTCATCACGCTGGCGCCCGGCGTGCAAGCGATGAAGCCTTCGGCGCCCGGCTTCTATGGTACGGGCGAGGATTATTCAGTTGGCGGAGCGCGGCCCGAAGGACAGGCGTTCTTGATGGACAATTCCAATGTCCAAGACTTCTGGAACCATGGACCGGGATCGGCCGTTCTGGGTACGACGCTCGGTGTGGACGCGATCGCCGAATTCTCCATTCAGACCAATACCTATAGCGCTCAGTTTGGCGGCTCCGGATCGGCCATCAACGCGGTGACCAAGTCCGGAACCAACGCTTTTCATGGCACGCTGTTCGAGTACTTACG
>Ga0209517_10009582_pt1 | contig 10998 bp, 10 predicted proteins | sample PeaSoiMetSII2010_FD_187695 | JGI IMG/M metagenome (GOLD analysis project Ga0209517, IMG submission 187695) | Peat soil microbial communities from Weissenstadt, Germany - SII-2010 (SPAdes) (version 2) | ecosystem: Environmental > Terrestrial > Soil > Wetlands > Peat | place: Germany... | reverse complement strand
CGTCATTGTCGAAGATCCACAGGCCACGTTTAATTTTCAGCCGGACGCTGCCCGCGTGCAAACGATGGTGGAACGCGGCATCACCAATCTCACCGGCAAAACGGCTGCCGCCGAAGCCTGGCGCAGCCTCGTGTCCACGCAGGACGTTGTCGGCATCAAGGTTTTTTCCGCCGCCGGGTCCATCAGCGGCACGCGCCCCGCCGTCGTGGCGGCGGTGATTCATGGTCTCCTCGATGCCGGCGTGTCGCCGGGGCATATCATCATTTGGGACAAACACGCGGCTGATTTGCGCGCGGCCGGATTTGTCAAGCTGGCCGCGCAGTTCGGCGTGCGCACAGCCGGTGCCGCGGACTCCGGTTATGACGAAAAAACTTTTTACAACCCCGACACAGCCATCATCGGTCATCTCGTCTGGGGCGATCTGGAATTCGGCCAAAAAGGTGAAGGCGTAGGACGGAAATCGTTCGTCTCCAAACTCGTCAGCCGGCAAATGACCAAAATCATCAGCATCGCGCCGTTGCTCAACGAAAACCAGGCCGGTGTTAGCGGGCATCTTTATGGTCTGGCCATGGGCAGCGTGGACAACACGCTGCGGTTCGAGAGCGACGCCGGTCGGCTCGCTGTGGCCGTCCCGGAAATTTACGCCCTGCCCGCATTGGGCGACCGCGTGGTATTGAACATCACCGACGCGCTCATCGGCCAATATGCCGGTGGTGATAAGGGATTATTGCAGTATTCGGAAGTGCCGAACCAGCTTTGGTTCAGCCGCGACCCGGTCGCGCTGGACACGCTGTCGTTGAAGGAATTGGACCGCGTGCGCCGCGTCCTGGACGCACCCGCCTTCAAACCGAACCTGGAACTTTACACCAACGCCGCCCTGCTCCAGCTTGGCGTAAACGATCCCGCGAAAATTCCGGTGGAAAAAATCGAATGAAAACGCAATGACACGGATTGCACGGATTTTCACAGATTGAATCCGTGTTAATTCGTGTCTCAAAACTCGCTGGACAGAAATTGGAGGGCGAAATAAAATCGGAACCATGAAAGTAGATGGATTGCATAGCGCGCCGGCTATTATCTAGTTAGGCAGCATGAGCATATCAACTATGCAACACGAGATTTCATACGAATGGTCGCCAGAGTTTGTCCGGTTGAGCACACGGCGATTTGTCTTCCGTTACGCTCGGCGGTCGCTCATCTTTTGCATCGTCCTCATGGCTATCGGCATCGGCGGGTTGATTGTTGGCGCTGGAGATGGTTTTTGGTGGCTCGTCATAGGAGCGCCGGCTGCTTATGCCGGCTTTTGGCGCGCATACTACGACAGAGTCAAAAAGATTCGTGAGGAGATGCCAGACCACCGCGTCACTGTGCGAGTTGAGCCGGAGAGTATCACGTTTCAGACGAGCGAGCGCACCACGACAATCAAGTGGTCAGGTATAAAAGCGGTCTGGAGCTATCCTGACGTATTGCTGCTTTTCACCTATGACCGGCAGACCTATACCGCTGTGCCTAGCGCAGCGCTTGGAGAAGAGTTAAGACGGTTTATCGAAGACAAGGTCAGAGAGCATGGCAAAGTTGTCACCTAATATCAGGATGGGCTGCAAATTTTCTTCGAGTTCCTCGCGTGGCTGAATTTTCACGCTTTCCAAACTTTTCCGTCCGCAGTTTTGATTCCGGCCATCGCGTTGAGCGTGTCCACGACGTTTTCAGCAGAACAAGTGTTTCCGCCTGCCCTCACCTTTTATCCTCTCCCCCGGGAGAGGAAATAGCTCTCGATCGTTTCCGGTTTTGCGGATGAGCGTCCGGCGAATCCCGTCGTACAAATGTTCAAAGGAGCGACAAACGATTCTCCCTCTCCTGGGGGAGAGGGCCGGGGTGAGGGCGGATGTCATCCTTGCACCATGATGTCGTGGCAGCACCAGAAAAGTCCGGTTTCACGCTCTGCCGCCTACCGAAAACACCGAAGAACCTCTTTGGCTCAAACAAAAAAACCTTTGGGGCTGGACAAAGCATTTCAAAAAGCCAAAAGTAACCTCGGTCTAAAATAACCGGATCGAGAACGGAAAATTCCGTCAACCGCAGACTGCTATGAAAAAATCCAGGTTTTCACCTGTCCCGGCGTTGCTGACCGGAGCCGCACTGGCCATGGCCGCTCAATCAACGAGCGCGGCGCTCAAAATTGGCGACCCCGCGCCCAAACTCCAGACCGGCCAATGGGTGCAGGGCGAGCCGGTGAAGGGATTCGACACCAACCACGTCTATATCGTCGAATTCTGGGCCACCTGGTGCGGCCCGTGCCGCGTCTCCATCCCGCACCTCAACCAGTGGTGGCAAAAGTTCAAAGACAAAGGCGTGGTCGTCATCGGCCAGGATGCTTGGGAACAGGACGAAAGCCTCGTCGCGCCGTTCGTGAAAAAGATGGGCGACCAGATGACCTATCGCGTTGCGCTGGATGACAAGAGCCAGGACAAAGACGGGGCCATGGCCACCACCTGGATGAAGGCGGCGGACCAGAACGGCATTCCCACGGCGTTCATCGTCAATAAACAAGGCCGCATCGCCTGGATCGGCCATCCGATGGAGCTGACGGAGCAATTGTTGAACGACGTCGTCACGGACAAGTACGATGTGGCCAAAGCCGCCGCGGACTACGAGCAGCAGCAGCAAAACCAGCAACAGTTGATGGACCTTTCCAAAAAACTCAGCGCCAGCCTCCAACAAAAGGACTGGGACGGCGCCGATGCGGCGGTGGCGCAGATGGCAAAATTGCTGCCGGCCAACGAGCGCGATGCTTTGGATGCGGTCCGTTTTCAAATTCTCCTTGGCCGGAAGGATTACGCCGGCGCCTACAAGCTGGCCGGCGCCCTCAGCGATGCCCATCCGGACAATGCCGGCCTGCAAAATGAACTCGCGTGGTTCATCGCCGCCCAACCCGGACTTGAAAAACGCGACCTGGCGCTGGCGGAAAAAATGGCCGGGCGCGCCAACCAGGCGACCCAGGGAAAAGAGCCGGGTGTGCTGGACACGCTCGCCCGCGTGCAGTTCATGAGCGGCAAAACCAACGAAGCCGTTGCCACCGAACAGAAGGCCGTCAACCTGGCCGACGACGCTACTAAAGAACGGCTCCAGCAAATTTTGACGGGTTACCAGCAGGGCAAATTGCCGGGAGCGCCGGAGTAGCCGGCCCGCCCTTGAATTCGCCGGCCCGCATTTCTGCTTCTCAATTCCGCCTTCTTGCGGCAAGCTGCGGACCAATCCATGCGCGTCCTGATTGCGACAGTCACCGCGGGAGGCGGACATATTGCCGCCGCCGCCGCGTTGGAGGAAGCGTGGCGCGCCTTGCGCCCGGACGATGCCGTTGAACGCGTTGACCTCATCAAGTTTTTCTCGCCGCTGCATAAAAAGATGTATGCGGACGGCTACGTGCAAATCGTCGAGCGCGCGCCGGAATTGTGGGGGTTGCTGTTCGGCAAGACCGACAATCCGAAAGTGGCCCGGCGCCTCAGCAAACTGCGCCGCGCCTTTCCCAGCAATTCGCGGAAAAAATTCACCGACTATTTGAAGCGGTTCAGGCCGGACGCGGTCCTGTGCACACACTACGCGCCGCTGGAAACGCTCGGCTTGCTCAAATCCCCGGAAGGCCAGGTTACACGAGGCCCTGTTTCTTTCAAAAAGTTTGGGACTCGTATAACTCGTCCCTCCGAAAATTGGAAATTTCCCTTCGTCGTCAGCATCGTCACGGATTTTGAGGCGCATGCCTTGTGGATGGATGCCTGCGTGGATTTGTATTGCGTCGCGGCGGAGGAAACGAAGGCGCGGCTCGTCGCGCGCGGCGCGCCCCCGGAAAGCGCCGTCGCCACGGGCATTCCCGTCGCCGCAAAATTTTCGTCGAAGCCCGATGCGCGGGCCGTCCGCAAAACCCTTGGCCTGCGTGATGACCTGCCGGTTTTGCTGGTGTTGAGCGGCGGCTTCGGCATGGGCCCGGTCGCGGAAATCGTGGCCGAACTGGACAAGGTGCCGCAGCCATTCCAGATCGTGGTCGTCACCGGCCGCAACGAAGCATTGCGCCGCGAACTGGCCGCCCAAACCCACCAGCATCCGACGCACGTGCTGGGTTTCGCCACCAACATGCACGAGTTGATGGCCGTCGCCGGCCTCATCCTTACCAAACCCGGCGGGTTGACCTCGTCCGAGGCGCTGGCGCTGGGCAAACCGCTGTTTATTCTGAACCCGATTCCCGGGCAGGAAGCCGCCAACAGCGATTTCCTGCTCGAACGCGGCGCGGCGGCCAAGGTCAACCGCGTTGAAGACCTGCCGTTCCGCATCGAACATCTGCTCGGCTCGAAAAAACTGGCGGAAATGGCCAAAGCCGCCAAAGCGCTGGGCCGCCCGCAATCGGCCCAGGCCGTTTGCCGGGAAGTTTTGAAACGCGTTTTACAGGGTCCGTAGCCGCCGACGTGAGGAGGCTCTGATCAATTTCGGATTTCGGATTTCGGATTTTTCAGATGGAGCCTCGTTACCTCGGCTCCTACAGGCAAACGGGTCTTTGGTCGGCCGGCTTGGCCGGCGTGGCGGAATACGATGAACGGTTTTTACACCTGCATGCGCGGGCTGATCAGCCTGGCGTTGGGATTTTATTTTCGCCGCATCGAACGTTTCCACGCGGAGCGCGTGCCGGCCACCGGCCCGGTCCTGTTCGTGTCCAACCATCCCAGTTCGCTGAACGACTCGTTCGTCATCGGCACATCCGTCGGGCGCAAGGTAAATTTTGTGGCCACCGTGCAACTGTTCCGATTCCCGCCGCTCAAATGGCTGCTCCGGCATTGCGGCGTGGTCCCGGTCAACCGGTTCAAGGACGATCCCCGGGCCATGCGTACGGTGATGGACACCTTCGAGGCGTGTTTTCGCGTCCTGGAACGAGGCGAGGCCGTCGGCATTTTCCCGGAAGGCATCACGCACGATGATCCGCAATTGAAGGAGGTCAAATCCGGTGCGGCCCGGATGGCCTTGGAACTCGAAAATCGTCACAGCGGCAAAATGGGCCTGCAAATTGTTCCCGTCGGCCTGACGTTTTCGGCCAAGGAAATTTACCGGAGCGAGGCCCTGGTCCATTTCGGCGAACCAATTCGTGTGTCGGAATTTCTCGCCGGTTACGAAACCGGACGCAAGGACTGCATCCGCCGCCTGACCCACGAGATCGAGGCCCGGCTTCAGAATCTCATCCTCCACCTGCCACAACTCGAGCACGCCCGCGTCGTCGCGGCCGTCCAGCGCCTTTACCTCGAACGTTTGCGGGTCGGCAATCGCGTCATTCACGAACCGGTGCCGCGGCAGGTGGAGGATTTGTTGCTGGCGCAGGCCATCGCCAAGGCGGTGGAGTTGGCCTTTGTCCAATTCCCTGAACGCGCGGCGGCTTTCGTCACAAAACTGGACTTCTATGAACGCTGGCTGAAACGGCTCAAGGTATCCGATGATGCGCTGGCCGAGTTTCCGAACCCGGGGCGGTTGCTGGGCCGGAACCTGCTGCGGAGCCTGCTGGCTATTCTGGGCGCGCCGGTAGCATTCTACGGCTGGATTCACCGCTTCATTCCCGTGCGATTGGTGCGTTACGGTGTGAAGCTTACCGAACCGGCCAAACGCAAGGCGCAGACGCCCCACGCCAAAATGATCGGCGGCATTATTGTTTTTGCGCCGTGTTACCTGCTTTACGCCGTCATCTTCCACCATTTTTTCGGCTGGCCGGCCAGTTTGTGGTATGGACTTTCCCTCCCCGCGAGCGGGTTGATCGCCTATTATTATATCCGAAACCTTCGCCGGCTCGGTGCGGCGATACGCAACACCACAGTATTGATTCGCGCACCATTGGCGGCGCGCCGGTTGCTCCGGCTGCGGTCGGAGCTGATTGCGGAGATCGAATCGTTGCGGCCGGAACTGCAATCGCACTTCCAACCGCCGTCGGACCGGTAGTGTTTCCCGACGATCACACCGGGAAATGTCGAAACGGCCGGCTCAACTGGCTGTCGCGCTTTTGCGCGCGTCCCGTTTGCGTTGGAGCGCTTCCTCCTGCTGGCGCAGGCATTCCGGGCAGATGCCGTGCGTGGTGGGTGTGTCAAAGCCCTGTTCCATGAAGGTTTCCAGCGTGATCCATTTTCCCTTGTAATCAATGCGCCGGCACCACGCGCACACCCGCATGAATTCTTCCAATTGCCGGATCTGTTTCAGCAGCCGGCGCGTCGAACTGCTCACCAGCAGCCAGACGGCAAAGAAGAGCAGCATTTCCAGCGTGGCCCGGCGGAAGACGAAAGGATGGTCGGAAAATATCAGCGTCGGCAACTTGAGCAATTCATCAAGATAACACAGCAGAATGATCGCCAGGAAACCGAGGTTTTGAATGAACACGATTTTTGTCAGGTACGAACTTTTTTGCATAACATCCGGGCCGAAACAACCCGCGGAAATCCGGCTTGCAACCAATCAGAATGACTTCCTGCCTGTCAATTCCCCACCTCCCTGCCACCAAAACCGCTTCGTTGTCGGACATAAAAATCGTCCGCACAAATTGTGCCACCCGATTTTGCCGCGCCGCGACCGGCAAATTTTTCCCGGCAACCGGGAAAAAATTCACGCGCGCCACCCAAGCTTGGACATTTCACGTTCAAGAAAGTTCAACGCCGGGTTGCTCGGGGCATCGGACACGATGGGGTGATTACCCTGTTATTTTCTTTGGTTCGAGCACCCGTCCTTCGTCATGATAAATCGAGATTCCGAGGCTGGAAGATTCTGCCGAGCGGCGGTCAAAATGCAGGGGGACTCAGCGCCGGGCATCCGAAATCCCCAATCTTCAACGTTCAATACTCAGCCATTCCTGTCATATCGGCGGCGCCATCAATTCCGCGTGAAACGCTTTAATGCCATTGAGCATGAACTGAACCGCCACCGCCGCCAGCAGCAGGCCCATGACGCGAATGGCGATGCTCAGGGCAATCGGGCTGAGCCAGCGCGCGCCGCGCACCGCCAGCCGGAAAATCAGATAGCTCATCAACGCCACCACCATGATGCAGCCGTAAAGCGCGACGTGCTGCGGAATCGTTTTTGCCTCGTTCTGGAGCAGAATCGTCGTGGAAAACGCGCCCGGCCCGGCCAGCATCGGGATCGCCAGCGGCGTGATGGCGATGTCGTCCTTTTCCGTGCCGGCCTGTTTTTCCTCGTGCGTTTCCTGCACGCGCGACCGTTGCACGCGCAGCATGTCCAGCGCGATGATGAGCAGCACGATGCTGGCGGCGATTTGGAATGCCGGCATGGTAATGCCAAAAATCCTGAAAATGACCGTCCCCGCGACGGAAAAGGCCAGCAACACGACCGCCGCGGTGCCGCACGCCAGCCGCGCCGTTCGCAAACGTTGCTCCGGCGTGTTGTTCGGCGTCATGGCCAGAAACGCCGGCACCGTCGCCAATGGATCTACAATCACAAACAGCGAACCGGCGGCCAGCAAAATGTATTCGGTCAGGCTCACTGTCCCAAAGTTAGATGTACGCGGGAATGGAAGTCAAACGGAAGAAAACCGGGTTCTCTTTGCCTGACCGCCGAAAAATACCGCTCACGCCGACAATCTTTTCCCATCCACACGCGGTTATCAACTTGACAGGCCGGGTTTTCATTCATTGAATGCCCAAGCCGTGAAAACTTCTTTTAACCCGGCCGACCTGATCGTTTGGAGGCGTACGGCATCCTGGTTGTTCCTGTCAGCCTTTGTCCTGATAAATCCCGCATCGGCTCCGGCAACGGAGGTCACTTCCATTTTGGTTTCACCCGCGCAGCCGTTGACCCCCGGCGCCCGGGGCAGCGTCTGGCTTTATTGCCTGAACTATTCGTCCAACGCCGTCAGCCAGGTCTTCGAGCCGAGCCTCCATGGCACACTCACTTCCGGCTCGAATTCGTTCCCTGCCGTCCTGGTTCCAACCAACCGCAGCGGGACTGGGGCCACGATTGCTCCGGGCGGCTTCGTGAACCTGGAATATTGGTTCGACGTACCGGCCACCATCAATGGCCCGGCCATCCTGGACGTGAGCAATTACAATCGAATTGTCATCCAGGTCGAAAGCGGCGCTCCCGGAACGCCGGTGGCGGTGCAAACACCCTCGGCGCCGCCGGACACCAACACAGCGCCTCGTTCTGCGCTCATGGAATTTCTGGGCCGGCATATTTACGGCTACGAACCGATTTATTTCGTCCTGGGTCAATACCCCGCCGCCGAGTTTCAGTTCAGCCTGAAATACAAACCCTTCGATATCGCGGACGACTGGAATCCGCTCGGCCACACCTATATTGCCTATACCCAGACTTCCTTCTGGGACCTCATCTCGCGCGATCCGTCGTTTTACGACACCAGCTACAAACCATCGGCGTTCCTTTTTTATCCCGCTCTCTTTCAGAAATCCGGCCTCCAACTTGACCTGCAAGGCGGCGTCGAACACGAATCCAACGGCCGGGGCGGGTCCGAGGAGCGCAGTTTGTACACCGTTTATCTGCAACCGACCATCAGCTATGACCTGCCGGCCCATTTTCAAATTTCCCTGCAACCTCGCGTCTGGGATTACTTCGCCCTGGGCAGCAATAATCCGGACCTGCCGGACTATCGCGGCTATGCCGATCTGCTCGGCGCCCTGGCCTGGAGCGACCCCAAGAGTGGAGAAAAAATTCAATTCGCCACCCGGCTTCGCATCGGCAACGAAGGCAGCCATGCCGGTCTGCTGTTTGTTTTGCGGTTCAACCTGCCGTATCGTTCTCATTTCAACCCGTCCATCCAGTTGCAATACTTCACCGGCTACGGCCAGACCTTGCGTCAATACAACGAAGACAGCCGCGCCTTCCGCGCCGGCCTGTGCATCTGGTATTAACGCTGAAATGGTTTCGCGCGGGAACCGCACTTTGCCGGTGCAAAAGTTCCATTTGCATTTCCACAACCCGTGAAGCAATTTCCTTCTTTCGTGAACCATCGTGAAATGCGCCGCGCATAATGCCGAAGCCGTCGCCGTTTGCGCTTATTGCGGACGGGCGCTGTGCGCCGATTGCGCCAGACTATCGCCGACTCAGCGCATGGTCTGCTCCGACGCCTGCGCCGACGCGCTGAGGCGTAACGACAAGGCGATGCAGATGATTCTGCAAAAAAGTTTTCAAAGCGCGCGAGCCAGCGCGTTTTACTGTTACCTGTGCGGCGCGCTTTCGGTCGCGGGTGCTTTCGGTGCGTGGTATTCCCTGCCGTCGCCGTTTCTGATTGCATTCACTGGCGGTTGTGGGCTCGTGTTTATTGCCTCGGGCATCTGGTACAGCCTGATCGCCAAAAAACAAAATCCATGAAAACGAAAACCATCGAGCACAAGGTCCTTTTTCGCGCGACACCGAAGGCGATTTACGACGCGTTGATGAACCGGAAGCAGCACACGCAATTCACCGGCGAACGCGCCCGGATTCGGGCGAAGGCGGGCGCGCCATTCGATTGCTACGACCGGTACATCACCGGCATCACGCTCGACCTGAAACCGGGCAAGCGCATCGTGCAGGCCTGGCGCTCGCAAAACTGGCCGGAGGGGCATTACTCCATTGTGACCTTCGTATTCACCGCCAAATCCGGCGGCACGACGGAACTGCGCTTCACACAAATCGGCGTGCCGGGGAATGATTACGCGCGGAAGAACAGCGGGTGGCGGATGCACTACTGGCAACCGCTGAAACAGTATTTGGAAAAGTGAGTTTTTTTGTCGCGCCGGCGTGAACGGAGGCGGAAACCGCTGATGGACGTCCCTTAACACAGGTTCGTTCAACACAAAGACGCCAGGTCCGGACACGAACCACACGAATTTTCACGAACCCGGATGGAACATTTTGAGTTTCATCCCTCCGGTATGCTCGCGGCTTTGGAGCAGCCAGTGGTGTTACGCGATCTTGCAGGGGATCACCGCGTCCTCGTCGAACGTGTAAACGGCGCACAGCCGGTGGTAGCCATCGGCAATGATCACCTTGCCGTTGGCCGGATCCCTGATCAGCAGGAGCGGCGAGACACCGCGACCGGACTCAATTTTCATCTGGTCCTTTTTAACATGAGAATTGTTGACCCCCAGCAACGGCAATCCGGACGCCCTGAAAATATCCTTCGCCTTGAACTCTGACATCGAAGCCTTTTTCAATTTGCCGACAAAGCCGGTGGCCGTCTTTTTATTGTAAATCAGGGTCAAATACAACAGGGCCGCTGGATAGTCATGTTCTTCCGGCTCGCTTAACCATTTAATTTTAAATTGGGGGGACATATTGTCATTACCTCTGCGTTTCTCGCTTTCTTTGTTTCGAGCTTCTCAAACCGGATTCACCGTTGCCGCGCACGGTAGAACTGACTTGGCGTTCCCGATGCGAGCGGCGTGGTGACGATGTTGGACTCCGGCCGGTGCAACCGTAAGGAACGCCCCGTTCGAGCGACGCCGGATTGCCCGTCGGAATCTCGACCAGAAAACGGAATGCGCACCGTGCACGCGCCTAATTTAGCAGGGCATGCCGCGGAAGCAACCGCGCGCGGCGTGGATTTGATTTCACCGTCAGGCTTGAATTCCCGGCTGAATCCGGTATGTCTGCTGCGGATTCGTCATGGAAAAGCTTACAGGTTTCATCATTATCGGCTGCTGGATAACGTTCCTTGCCTACTGGCTCATCAGCGCGATGCAGGTGAAGGCGGTTGCAGAAAGGCAGAGCCGGTGGTCGGCCCTGGCGCATCGAATTCCACTGGGATGCAGTTATGTTCTGCTGGCAGTTTGGTATTTGCCGCCGCCGATGAATTTGTCGGTGACGCCGCACGCGGATTGGGCGCGGGGCATGGGCGCCGCCATTTGCGGGCTGGGATTATGCGTGACGCTTTGGGCGCGTTGGACGCTGGCGGGCAATTGGAGCAGCGATGTCACGTTCAAGCAGGGGCACGAACTTGTGAAGACCGGGCCGTACCGGTTCGTGCGG
>Ga0209517_10009581_pt1 | contig 10999 bp, 13 predicted proteins | sample PeaSoiMetSII2010_FD_187695 | JGI IMG/M metagenome (GOLD analysis project Ga0209517, IMG submission 187695) | Peat soil microbial communities from Weissenstadt, Germany - SII-2010 (SPAdes) (version 2) | ecosystem: Environmental > Terrestrial > Soil > Wetlands > Peat | place: Germany... | reverse complement strand
AGAACTCAAAAGTTTGATTTGGCCTCGTTCGCCCGGTTTGCTGACCGCGTCGCCCCGCGCCAGCCTCTTACCGTGTCACTCGCGCTCCGATGGGCCCGGAGGCAGCCGGCTGCGCCGGTGACGATGGCCAGTCGTCTGAGCGTGATTCGCGGCCTTGCTCGGTTCTGCTCTGCATTCGATTCGCGAACACAAGTGCCACCTAAACGCCTGACTCACTCGCTTGTGCGTCGGCGCGCGCCTCACATATTCACGGACGCTCAAGTGAAGCTGATTCTCCGACGCACCCAAGCTTTGCGACCTTGGCGCACCAACCCCATTCGCTCCCTCACGTATCGCACGCTTATCGGGTTGCTCGTCTGCACGGGGCTTCGCCTTGGCGAAGCCTTTCGCCTCAGGGACGAAGATTTCGATGGCGTTGCGCGCACCTTGCGTGTTCCGGCCGTCAAATGCGGTCCCGGCCGGACCTTGCCGTTGCATCCCTCCACAGTGCGGGCGCTCAGGCATTATCAGAACCACCGCAGGATCCAGTTTCCAAGCGCCGCCTGGTTCTTTGTCGGCCCCCTCGGTGACCAATTACAAAAGTGTAGCGCCGACCGGACGTTTCGTCGTCTGGCCCGCGGCATATCGTGCAACGGCGCACGGCGCAATGTCCGTCTTTATGACTTCCGCCACACACTGGCGACCAAGTTCATCGGCCGCTGGGCTAGGCAATCCGTACCCTTGGCCCATCGGTTGGTGCTGCTCTCCCAATTTCTGGGGCATAAGTACTTCCACCACACGTATTGGTACGTCCAGCATCACCACGCCACTCTCCGAGCGGCAGCGGTTCGATTCGAGCGATACCGCGCGAAAAGCAATCCACGATGAGGCGCATGGCTACCCCTTCATTCCCAGAGCTCCTACAACGCTTCTTCGCGCACCTGCGTTCGGCGCGGGAGGTAAGCCCCCATACCACGGCGGCTTACAGAGATACTTTTCGGCTCTTGTTGCCTTTCATTGCCAAACGGCGCCGGACCTCGGTCGATAAGATCACCCTGGAAGCCTTCGTCCCGGACATGATCCTGGCGTTTCTCGATCACCTACAACGCGACCGCCGCAATACGGCCCGCACTCGTAACGCGCGCCTGGCTGGCATTCGTGCCTTTGCCCGTTTCGCTATCGAGCAGGCCGCCCCGGATTTCCTTGCAGACGCACAGCGTCTCCTGGCAATCCCATGCAAACGCGCTGAAAAGCCGTTGCTTGGCTTTTTGACTCGCGCAGAGGTCGAGGCTATCCTGGCCGCTCCTGATCTGTCCAAATGGACCGGACGGCGTGACCACTTACTTTTCTCGCTCCTGTACAACACCGGCGCGCGTATTTCCGAAGCTTTGCAGATCACTCCCAACGACCTTAGGCACCGCGTTGTGCGGCTGCATGGCAAGGGGAGAAAGGAAAGGGACGTTCCGCTTTGGTCGCAGACCGAGCGTGAGTTCCGCCGCTGGTGCGAAGATAACAACATCGCGGCATCTACACCCGTATTCTGTAACCGCGACGCTCGCCCAATCAGCCTCCGCAACGCGAGCCGCCGATTCGATTTGACCCTCGCCAAAGCGGCGGCGAGCCGTCCGTCGCTGAGGGGACGCAGGATCACGCTGCATACCTGGCGCCATACCACGGCGATGCACCTTTTGCAGGCGGGCGTCCCTTTGGAGGTGATCGCCCTCTGGCTTGGCCACGAGGACATTGGCACAACCCACGCCTACATCGAAGCTGACCTCGAGATGAAGAAAGAAACCCTGGCGCACCTGCCGGCTCCCGCACCGTGGCGCCGGCATCGGAAGCTCAGTACTTCCAACGTCCTTGCCTTCCTGGAGGCGCTCTGATTATGGGAACATCACAGCCGTTTTTTCGCGGTCGGAGCGCGAGCCAGACGTGACGCGTCCCATAATCTCGAAGTTCACATAACCTTCGGACGGATGCGCTCTATACACTGAGCTACGGGAGCCGAAAAAATGGTGCGGGTACCGGAATTCGCATCCGGACTAAAACGTTGGCAACGTCTCGTGCTGCTGCTTACACCACACCCGCAGGAAATTGGCGTCCCTGGCTGGACTCCCACCAGCAACCTTCTGCTTAGGACGGAGCTTCTCTGGTAATTGAGATACAGGGACAAAGCTGGTCGCCACGGAGGGACTTTCACCCCAACGACGCGCTAATCGGGCGCGCATTCTGGAAATTGAATTACGTGGCGCTGATCACTCTCGAAGCCTTTCGGGAATGAAATGGAAATTGGCGGATGAGGCGGGAATCGCACCCGCGACGGTTCTTAGGCCGCAGCCGATTTCGGATCGGTTTCCTCGTCTATGCCGGTCCTCATCCGTGGCGGAGCGCCGTGGACATGCTCCACAATCCCTTTTCGAGGGTCGTCCTGCTTAGCAAACAGTCCCAGCACGCTTGTCCGGTTGACGCTCCATGAAGTGGCTCCAGAGGCTGGACTCGCACCAGCACCTCATCGCTTAACAGGCGAGCGGGCTACTTTGACACCACTCTGGAATACATATTGGCGGAGGGGATGGGAATCGCGCCCACGACGGCTTTGAAGCCGCGCCTGGTTTCCAACCAGGGTCCTCGTCTATGCCGGTCCCCCTCCAAGATATCTCGCGGACTCGTTGCTCGATCCGGGGCGCAACGTCACGAGCGGCAGCCCAGGATCGGTCGACCCGCAGAAAGTGGCGGAAGGCTAGGGATTCGCACCCCAGAGGCCCACAGGGAGCCCGAGCGGGTTCAAGCCGCTGTCCTCGTCTATCCGGACGCCTTCCGTAAATGGTCGGGGCGGCCGGACTTGCACCGGCCTGGTCATGCGCCCGAGGCATGTGCCTGGCTTCTAGGCTACGCCCCGTTAAAGGTGGCGACCCGGATGGGATCCGCCCCCATGATCTCCTGCGTGAGAGGCAGGCGTGTTGACTGGCTACACCACCGGGTCTTCAAAATTGGTGGGCATGGGAGAACTTGCATCTCCACGGATTTCTCCACGAGCTTCTGAGGCTCGCGCGTCTTCTCGTTTCGCCACATGCCCGGAAGATTTGGAGCGAGTGAAAAGAGTTGAACTTCCACTTCAACCCTGGCCGGGTTGCGTGCTGTTGTCACACCACACTCGGCAAATTGGCGTCCGCGTCGGATTTCGCATCCGATAGGGCCTGCTTGAATTATGCCGCTTGCGGCATAAGCCGCGTTATTCCGCATCCCGTTTTATGCCGCATGGCTTGCGATCTGGCCCACTTTTCCGGGGGTGAACCGCTCCCCGATGCGGCATAAAATTGGTGCCGCTCTGCCAGCTAATTTCGCTTCTCTCGTTGAAGCAGCCCAACGGCTTCGAGATACCGGCTAAGGGTTAGAAAGGGCGCAGGCCAAGGCGAATGAGCTCTGTGCATCCGTTCCGCGGAGCTCGTGTTCTGGCAGGTTCCGAGCCTGGCCGTGCCGCAGTTCAGTTGGCCGTGACGACCCGCACGCGTTCGCGCCCGTAATGCTTGCTGAGGTCGGCCCTCAACTGGTCGCAGATCCTCTTCACAGTCTCGGTGGACTGGCCCCGTCCGAATTCGACAAACGTGACGGCGAGGTTCTCATCCCTCAGAGAGACGCTGCATCCGCGCGTTGGCGGGCCGGAGTAGTGGATTATGGTACCGTCGGGGCTCGGCGTTTGAGGATTGGGCGTTCGGCTGAGTCCCTTAGCGGAAAGGACAGCATCGATATCAGTCATGGCCTGCTGGACCTCTGGCGAGGTGGCATCGAGGCGCACCGGTTGGCCAGCCGTCTGCCGCACTGGGATCCTCAGCAACACCGTACGCGCGGCACCCTGGTCTCCCAGGTGGCAGCCACCCATCAGCAGGGCAAATACGACGGGCAGGATACGAGTTGCACGGCACATAGCGATCACGGGAAATAGGGCGAGGTCACCTTCACGTAGGTCTGCAATGGGGGTGGATTTGGGACAACCGTGCTGTAGTTGTTCTCGTATATCGGAGCGCCAGAGCGGACCAGATATAAGTCCTCAACGATGTGCGCTTCCTGCTCGATTCCGTACGTCTTGAAATCTTTCGTCCCCAGCTTAGAGTGATCGTAGTCGTAGTTCCTGTCGAAAGCGGCACCAGTCACGACGTGAAAACCATTTTGATACTGCCACACGTGCGTCATCTCGTGAACAAATACGCCTCTGATCCCGACGTCAGGATCTATTGAGTAGTCCTTCCTGTAGATCCCTCCGGCTGCTGTTCCGTCTCCGCGAGCGTAAATGTTTCCATTGGGAGTGACGGCCGTAAACAAACCCTGAGCAATCCACGGGCCGTTCACGACCTTCGGCGTGGAATAATTGATCTTGGACCCGAATACAGACCTCCCCAAGTCCACCTCCCCGGCCGTGAGAGGCCGAGAGGGGCGTAGGCGGCCCGGCGACACGCCAGACATCTTGGGCGAAGCGAGGGTCGCGACCACCTCCGTTATAGTGAGCTGTTCTTCGACTTCGTGTCCGCTTGGGTCCGTATTGTTGATTGGGTTATTCTCCGCATAGACATACTTATGAAGTGACGGGGGGTTTCGGTTGTCTCCGTCGTACGTATCCATCGTGTGAAACCTGCCGGTTTGCGGGTTCATCCAGCGGGCTTGGGAGGTCGTCGCTGCGGAGAGCAGCGCCACCAATACTATCCCCAAAAAAACAGTTCGGTTGTTCACGCTAATCTCCTTCTCAATTCTGACGGTCGGGCCCCGGCGGCGTTGTTGCGTATACGGGACGGTGCCTCCGGGAAGTTGCGGCACCGTCCGCGTCGCACCGGGCATTGCTGACGCACCCGGCTGAGCATTGTTCCACCGGCTCACAGACCCGATGTTACTCGGCGGTTCGTGCCGGTCAACTCTGAAACCTATTTGTTGCTGCTGCCACTGCGGCACAAACCCGCCGGCGTCGCCGGAGGACGGCCCTCCAAAGACATTCGCCGGAATCGGAACCCCGTCCGCTCTCGCGGCACTAATCTGCGCTCGTGCAGTCCGGTCAATTCTCTCAAGTTCTGGCAGCGACTGGGCGCCGCATGGGGCACCAGTCATCCTCCGGGCGGCTTTAAGATTCTTACGTTGCGGGCGCCAAAACGGTCGCTGAGTTCCTTCCGCACCGAGTTGAAAACCTTCTGCGTGGCTGGGGTGAAGTGCCCAGTCCTGTTACCTAATTCGGCGAAGGCGATTCCCAATCGCCTGTCTGCTACGTACACTTCTGGTTCACACGCAATGCTCATTCCGTTAGTGTCGTACTTCGCGTAGCTCCTAACAAGGCCGTGAGCACTCTCGTTCACTCGATTTGTTTTGGGGCCATAGCCATCGGCCACCAGCACAGTATCGACAAGCCTCAAAGCTTCCCGCACTGGAGCATTGTTCGTGGACAGGCTCTCCTGGCTTTCCTCCTCGACTGACGGGAAGCTCAAGACAATCGATCGCGCCTGCCTAGGGCTCTCTTGCAGAAGAAAGCAACTGGTGCAAAGCAACGCACCAACACAGGCAGGTCCGATTGTTTTGTTCATGGTGATTAGTTCAGGAATGGGAGTATCCTTTGGTAAGTGTTAACCGGTGGCGTTGGACGTGGTATCGTGGGGGACGAAGAGTCGCCGTTGCGCAAGTAAAAATAATCCTCTGTCATTTGAGCCTGCTGCTCGATTCCGTAGTCGCCGAATGCCAGCCTCCCGAAGTTCGGGCCAGCGTAGTTGTAATTCCGATAGAGCCCCCTCAACACCACATTGTCCCCGTGCTGGTATTGCCACACATGGCACAGCTCATGGATCAAAATTCCCTTCTGGAACAGAAGACGAGAGGGGGGCCAGCCGGGCTTTGAACCGGCTACTGTGTAGTCGGTGATTTTTTCGCCTCCTGTATGAACGATCCCGTCGGGGGTCATCTCACGGCCCGGAGTCTGAAAGAAGGCCCACTTACGATAATCTACGCCAGTCAGTGTATAGTTGATGTTCTCCTTATAAATGGTTCTGCCCAAGTCGATCTCGGCGGCTGTCAACGCCCGCGACGCTCCCCAGGCGACCGAGTAAATGCCTCCCAGTGAGGAGGCGCCACCCGACACGCGCGCGTAGCCCATGCTTGTGATGCTCATGACCGTCAGGGCGCCCTCAATCTCATGGCCGCCCCGGTCAACGTTGTTGACGGGGTCGCACTGGGCGTAATTGTATTTGTGGAGCGATTGTGGCTCATTCCTATAGCCGTCAAACGTATCCATGGTGTGAAACCTGCCGATTTGCGGATTCATCCATCGTGCAGGCGACGTAAGCGGCGTGGCAAAAAGCATCGCAACCACAAATGAGGCATGTACTATTCGTTTATTCATGTTCAATTCCTTTCAGTTCTGATGTCCCGGGCCCGGCGGGTCGCGGATAGGGCGGCAGACCCCGTGGCTGGGGCATCGCCACGTTGCCACCCGGCAAACCGAGCGCTTGTTGAATGTGCCGCTGAGCCAAACCTCCGACCGTGTTTGGGGACTGACCAGTGGCAGCCCAGGGGCCCGGCTGCTGCCACTGCGATCCCGCAGGGTCACCCGGCATTCCTCCGAACACATTTGCTGGCACCCCGACTCCCTCAGCTTTCAGCGCAACAACTTGAGCCCGCGCCGCCCGGTCGATTCTCTCAAGGTCCGCCATGGACTGGTCCGGCTTCAGGCCATAGTGGCCGGAGATGCTCTGGTACGTTCTCGCAATCGCCGGGTCATCAGGCGAAAGGTGGAAAGCCCGCGACAGGTCCATCCAGCTCTTGGTGTGCTCTTGCTCGGCCTTCATCACCCAATGTGACGACCGAATAAACAGCATGCCGCCTACCACCTCACGATTCGACAGGTTTCGGAGCTCATTCCCCGCCACCTGGTCCTTCATCATTCTCTCATCCTCCAGGTATGCGGAATCGTCGTCCGTCACCCATACATGGTCAACGGCTGTGGTCTCCACGTTTACGCGATAGCCTGGCTCCTGCCACCGAATGAAGCAGTGCTTTCCCACATGCACCAGATGCACGGGATATCCCAACCGCTGCCCGATCACCCCGTAGATCAAAGGCATCGAAACGCACGAGCCGCGCATCGTCCGCAACAGGCCGGCGAGAAACGTGTTGTTCGCATCGGCGTAGAGCCCCCTCATCTGCGCCGGGGTTAGGTCGTGCTTTGCGAACTCCTCCCGGTAGCTGAATCCCAGGCTAATCATTGCCCCGCAAAAGATCGCGCATCGGGTGCCAGGCTCATCGGGGTCCTTCCCTTTCGACTTTGCCACCTCCCGTCTTCTGGCGATCTCATGCCGGACGTGATCCGTCATGGCGTCCAATTGCTTAAGATAAGCATCGCGCGTAACAGTCGCAAACTGCGGGACGTCTGCGGCAACAAGCCAGTTCGCGAGCCCCAGATCGATGCCCTCATCCTTGCCGCGTAGCATCTTCTCCAGTTCGCGCTCGGCTTCTGTAGATGGCGGAAACTGTCCGAATTGGCTTGCGAGTAAAGGGGTATTTGGCCTTACGGCGGCGTTGCCTTCCGAGTATGCCAGGCGGTTGCGCTGCCGAACTAAAGCGAACGCGCAAACGCAGGCGACCGCAACGAGAGCGAAGGATTTCCACACCAGGACGCGACGACCTGCGGGCTTTCGCACACGGGCTGCCCCTTCCCGCGAGCTGGCCCCGCGCTTGTCTCCGGTTCTTGATTGTTGGCTCCGTTTTTTCACCCGCTCTCTGGCTGTTAGACGCTGAAATTCATTCTGAGGACACGATACGGATGTTAACCGTCCATATGAGACTCAAAGGTGGACGCCGATGCTTTGTAATTGGCCCATCCATACTGGACCCGGGATACGCCTTGGCGGACTGGTTGCCAAGTCTTTTTTTAAGTAATTCTTTGGAGAATCTTTGGCATGAGCGGTTCCATTTCATTGGCGTTCGTGTGGCAAAAAATGATTGGTGACCGGATCAGATGCGTGAGTTCAATGATATTGCGGCGCCTGGGTTCGCCTATCAGGGCTTCGTCGGTTTGGGGCACGGTGCGTGATGATTGCCTTCGTCGGACGTTATTCCCCGTCCTGTTTTATCCGGGACGGGTGGCGAGCCGGCCGAGTTTTCCGCGGTGAATCGCCCGGTTGTACGGCAATAAAAGCTGGCAGCCGTTGACTGGTTGCAGCGCTCGGTTTGGGATGGATGGATGCAAAATATGCAAAAACCATCCATTACATCGGGCGGCTCCTTTGGACCGCTATCTCCATACATCAACGCTTACCTTGTTCAGATTAAGGAACAGGGGTATGCCGTCGGCTCGATCAACGAGCAACTTCGCGTTCTGAAAATGTTTGGCCACTGGCTGCAGCGAAGGGGACGTGAGGTGGGGGAATTAGATGAGGGCATTGCCGGCCATTTCTTGCGAGGCATCAAACGTAGCTACTCCCAGAGTTATGCAACCCCGACATTGCGGCGGCTCCTGAGTGTGCTCCGTCGCATTGGAGCCACGCCTGAAGCCGAGGCACCGCGCCCAAGTGCGTCCGAACAATTGGCGTGTTCTTATGAACGTTTTCTCCTTCAAGAACGCAACCTGGCCTCGCAGTCGGTCACCCGCCTGCGGTTGATCGCCAGTAGATTCCTCGCCGAGACAATTGGCGCCGGTCCCTTGAATCTGTCCGAACTCACCGCGGCTGAGGTAACCGGGTTCGTGCAGCAGCAAGCTCCCCAGCATCCTTCATCTTCCCGAAATCTGGTCGGAGGAACCCGATCGTTCCTGCGTTACCTGCATTACAAGGGTCTGGTTCACACTGATCTCTCGCTGGCCGTTCCAAAAGTGGCAAATTGGGCTCTCTCGACCCTGCCGAAACACCTACCGGCGGCACAAGTGCGAACAGTTCTCTGCCATTGCAATCGAAGCACAGGCCTGGGGCGACGTAATTATGCCATTTTGCTCTTGCTGGCTCGGCTTGGTTTGCGGGCGGGTGAAGTCGTCCGCTTGGACCTCGAAGACATCGATTGGGAAACCGCACGAATCAAGGTTTGCGGAAAGGGTCAACAATGGGCGCAACTGCCCCTGCCGGCAGATGCCGCACGCGCTATTGCGTGCTATCTGCGGCGGGATCGACCCCGATGTGCCTGTCGTCGAGTGTTCATCCGTCACCATGCTCCAATCCAGGGACTACACCGCAACTCCATTGCGAATATTGTGCGAGATGCATTGGCAAAAGCAGGAATAGTTTCGGCACGAAAGGGTGGCCACCTGCTGCGCCATAGCCTGGCGACAGAGATGCTGCGCCGAGGCGCTTCGATCGATGAGATTGGAGAAGTGCTTCGCCACAAGTGCCCCGAAAGCACGGCCATCTACGCGAAAGTTGATTTTAAGTCACTGCGAGCACTAGCTCTGCCGTGGCCGGGAGGTGCCCGATGAAACGGCTCAGTCAAGCTGTCAATGACTACCTTGCGCTCCGTCGCGGTCTCGGGTTTAAACTCCCGGATTACGGTGCGTGCCTGCGCAAGTTCGTCTCATTTTTGAAGGAGAACGGATCGTCACGCATCACCAATAAGCTCGCAGTGGAGTACGCCACGCAATGCCAGGACCAAAAACCCGTTACGCGGGCGCGCACGCTTGGCATTATTCGTGGTTTTGCGCGCTACCGTATAGGCGCTGATCCAGAAACCGAAATTCCTCCGGTTGGGTTGCTGAGGTGCCGCTCTCAGCGGGCGCAGCCGTATCTCTACTCCGAGGACGAAATCTGCCGCCTGTTGAAAGCGGCCCTGGGAATGAAGACCGCGTACGAGTTGCAACGGCACACCTATTACTGCCTGTTTGGCCTGCTGGCGGTCACCGGCATGCGATTGGGTGAGGCAATGAATCTCCGACCACAGGATGTGGACTTCTCAGAGGCGGTCATCACCATCCGAGACGGAAAATTTAGGAAGTCGCGTCTTGTTCCCTTGCACCCATCAACGTGCGCGGTGCTGCGCGATTATGCGAAGCGTCGCGACAAGTTCCTCGCGGGGTGTCCCATCACCCACTTCCTCATGACGGGCCGAGGCAGGAAACTGGATCGACCACATCTGACCAAGGTTTTTCACAACCTCTCCCGGCAAGTCGGCATCCGCAAACCTGGCGTGCGGCATGGGCCACGCCTGCACGACTTCCGGCATCGCTTCGCCATCCAGACCCTTCTTCGGTGGTATCGGGGTGGTGAGCAAGTAGACCGCCGCATGCCGGTCTTATCGACCTTTCTCGGTCACGGAAGTGTGAGGGGGACGTATTGGTATCTTGGCAGCACCCCAGAGCTAATGGCGGCTGCCACTAAACTCATCGAACGCCGATGGAAAGGAGTCGCCTGATGAAACCCAACCCCGACTTCGCTCCACTGTGCCAGTCATTCTTCTCGAAGCGGTTGATGACACAACGCAACGCGAGCCCTCACACGATCTCCGCTTATGCCCAGACATTCCGATTGCTGACAACGTACGCTCAAGAACGGCTGCGCACTCCTCCATCGAAACTATTGCTAACACAACTCGATGCAACGTTCATCTCGGAGTTTTTGGACAGCCTGGAATCAGGCCGGTCGAACGGAGCGCGCAGCCGCAACGCAAGGCTTGCGGCACTTCGTTCCTTTTACCACTACGCTGCATTGGAGGCGCCGCAGCACGCAGAGCTGATCCAGCGAGTATTGGCCGTCCCCTATAAGCAGAGATTTTTAAGGGGGAAACAATTTGACGTTTCTCGCGTTTCGGCATGCCCGTTGGAACCGGGAATCAATTTCGAACTTGTGGAGTAGTGCTCACGCCCTGTTGGGTCTTCCTTGGAGTGTCAAATAGATTGTGGCGGATAAGGTGTGTCCTGGGCCGTCTGACCACTCGCCTTTTTAACGTCAGAGGTCTGAGCAAACAATCAGGCTGAAAACGGCATCTTCCTAAGCTTAGTGGCGGCAAGGAGTTACATAGGGGCCATTTTAAAATAATTTCTGGCGGGTTTTTCTCCGGGTCATTTTCTGGTATG
>Ga0209517_10009577_pt1 | contig 11004 bp, 5 predicted proteins | sample PeaSoiMetSII2010_FD_187695 | JGI IMG/M metagenome (GOLD analysis project Ga0209517, IMG submission 187695) | Peat soil microbial communities from Weissenstadt, Germany - SII-2010 (SPAdes) (version 2) | ecosystem: Environmental > Terrestrial > Soil > Wetlands > Peat | place: Germany: Weissenstadt... | reverse complement strand
AACCCTTCAGTTTTTCTTCAAATGACGCATGCGCGCCGTTCACTGTGCCGACACGAAGAGCTTCCGCGATGCTGATGCGTTGTTTCGGCCCCCAAACATTGCCCTTCGTGTCCGTGCGCGTAACGGCCGATTGGAGGAACATCATCGGCTCGAAGGGCCCCGGCGGATAGTCGGACGACATAGTACAGGGAATTCCGGCGTCCAGGAAACTACGCAGCGCGAACATGGAGTTCAAGCGCTCCGCCCCATACTCTTTCATCTTCTCGCCGTGATAATACACGTAGCTGGAAAAGGGCGTCGGGATGACGCCTTGGGCCTTGATCCGGCGAACCAGATCGTCGTTGATGATGGTGCAATGCTCGATGCGGAAGCGAGGATCTTTCTTGGGCGTCTCACGCTGCAACCGGTCATAGACGCGCAACACGATGTCGATGGCCACATCGCCGTTGCCATGAGTGCCGATCTGCCAACCGGCCTTGTACGGTTCGCGAGCCATTTCGAAAAGCTGCTCTTCGTTGTTGACTAAGATCCCGAAGTCGGCCGGCCGGCCGATGTAGGGCTGCGAAACACGCGCGTCACGTTCTGAGATGGACCCATCGCAAAACATCTTCATAGCGCCCACACGGACCCATTCGTTGCCCAAGCCGGAATGCACGCCGGAAGGAAGCATCTTCTTTATGAAGGGCTGGCTGATGAAGGCGTAAACTCTGACGTTAAGGTCGCCCGCGGCGCAGGCGTCCTGATAAGCAATGAGATCCTCCGGTTGTCCACTGGGGTCGTTGACCGAGGTGATTCCACTCCGCACGATCATCTTGGTGATGAGCTTGACGCCTTCCTGACGTTCCGCGCGCGTCGCGGTGTTGGGAATCTTCGCATGAAAACGATCCGTCGCCGATTCCATCACGCGTCCCGTCAACTTGCCGTTGGGTCCGCGCTCGAACTTGCCGCCTTGCGGATCGGGCGTCTTCTCGTTCACGTCCGCTATAGCCAAAGCCTTGGAATTGACCCACGACGTGTGGCCGCCGCGATGATTGACGAGCACGGGGTGGCCGGGCGCGGCCGCGTCAAGATCTGCGATGGTGAGAGCGCGGCCGTCCGACGTCTTGGTGTCATCGTACTTGAACCCAAGCACCCACTGGCCCGGCGGAGTCTTCGCGGCGCGCTCGCGAATCGCTGCTTGGATGGCGGCGATGGAGCGCAAATCGCAATCCACTTCCTTCAGATGACGCAAGCCGGACGACGCCGTGTGCAAGTGAGCATCGATAAATCCCGGCAGGACGGTGTGGCCGCCGATATCGATACGCTTGGTGCTTGGCGACGCCAGGTTGTCGATTTCATCCTTGGTTCCGACAGCCAGAAAGCGTCCGCCCGAAATGGCAACGGCTTCGGCCCCGGGGTTCGCGGGGTCCATGGTGTGAATGTTCGCGTTATATAGGATGAGATCTGCCTTGGTGGACGCTCCCCGGAGCGCGGCGGTCGCCCCCAGAATTCCCACAAACTCTCGGCGGCTGAATGGCATGCGAATCCTTTAATAGGCGTCCGTCGCGGACGGAGCCTTTCGTAGAAGCTTGTATGATTTTGACAACCTTGTCAAGTCCAGAAAGGGTTGCGCCGGTCCATTGCAAAACACTGTACGGTTATTGTAAGGTTGACCAGAGCGCATCGAACGCACAATTTCACTTGGAGGTGACAGCCATGGAATGGTCACGTCGTCAATTTCTCGCCGGAACGGGCGCTGCTTCGCTGGGTTTGGCAACACGGTTGGAAGCGCAAGGCGGATCGGCCGACCTGGTGCTCTACAACGGCAAGATCGTGACTGTGGATGATGCGTTTTCCATTCGCCAGGCGATCGTGATCAAAGACGGACGGATCTTGGCGGTGGGCGGCAACGAGCTGCGCAACCAATACAGCGCGGCACGCAGCATCGATCTTCACGGCCGCATGGTGATGCCGGGCTTTCACGATACCCACATCCACTTGGGCGGACACTCCCGGCGCTATATCGATTTGAACGATACCAAGTCGCTCGCGGAATTGAAGCAGCAAGTGAGCGACAAAGCCAAGGAGCTTGGCCCGAACGAGTGGATCACCGGCTCTGGCTGGGACGAGTATCACTTCACCGAACAACGAAAGCCTCTCCGCGGTGACCTGGACGCCGCTGCGCCGAACAACCCAGTCGTCGTGACCAGAGCCGGCGGCCACAGCTCGGTCGGCAACAGCAAGGCGCTGGAGTTGGCGGACATCAACAAGGCCACGCCGGATCCAGCCCGCGGGCTCATCGAAAAAGACGCCAGCGGCGCGCCCAACGGCGTGATCCGCGAGCGGTCCGATCTGTATACGCGGCTGGTGCCCAAGGACAAACCTGCCGAGGTACGAGACAGCCTGCTGCAAAATGTTCGCGACCAACTCAAGCTCGGCATCACCAGCGTGATCGAGGCGGGCTCGTCGGTGGATCCGGATGTCGTCGGCTCGTACGCCGAGTGGGAACTTCTGTACCAGAAACATGGCACGGAACTGCCGCGCGCGTCGATTCAGGTCGGGTATCCCTCGCCAGCCGGAGAAGCCAAGGCCGGCGCCGCAAAGTTGAAGGAATTTGGAAAGAAGACGGGCGACGGCAATGAGCGGCTGCGCGTGGGCTCCATCGGTGAGATGGCCGCCGATGGTGGATTCACCGGCCCGACGGCTTGGTCGCTTGTGGACTACAAAGGACTGCCGGGATTCCGCGGCCGGGCGTTCTTCACGCCAGAGCAGATCCACGCCAACATCGAGGAAGGCCACAAGCTCGGCTGGCAGTTCGGGATTCATGCTATCGGCGACGCGGCCATCGCGATGACGGTGGATGCGCTGGACAAGGTGCTGCACGATTATCCGCGGAACGATCACCGGCATTACTTGTGTCACTTTACCGTGCTTCCTCCCGAGCGGACCATGCAAATCATGGCGCGGGACAAGATTCTCATCGCCCAGCAGCCGAACTTCACCTACAATCTGGAGCAACGCTATGTCGAGACGCTGGAAGGCAAGCGCCTCACGACGAACAATGCGATTACGACCCCCATCAAGAAGGGCATCTTCATGGCCTTCGGCAGCGACAATCTGCCGATCGGACCCATGGTCGGATTGTATGCCGCCGTCACGCGCAAGGGCGAAAGTGGGAAGGTATACGGTCCGGGAGAAGCCGTAAGTATGAAGGACGCCATCACCATGTACACGCGCAACGGGGCGTTTCTGACGCGGGAAGAGAAGCTCAAAGGCACGCTCGAAGTGGGCAAGCTAGCCGATATGACCGTGCTGCCGGAGGATCTCTTGAGTGTCTCGCCGGAGAAAGTGCTGAACATAAAAGTGGACATGACTATCGTCGGCGGAAAAATCCTATACGAGCGGTCGCAAGCGAGCTAAGACGCGTACGATTCTCGATCGGAGTCTGCTTTGATCAAAATGGCGGTTGAGACCGGGGGAACGTTTACCGACCTGGTCTGGATCGACGATGAAGGACAAGTTCGCACACATAAAGTGCCGTCCACACCGGGAGATCCTTCGGGTGGAGTAATTCAGGGCTTAGAGGAAGCGCTCGGCGACAAAATTGAACGCATGAGCCAGATGTTCCACGGCTCCACGGCTGCCACCAACGCCGTGCTGGAACGCAAAGGTTGCAGCGCCGGCCTCATCACCAGTCGAGGTTTCCGGGATGTACTCGCTATTCAAAGGCAGACACGGCCCAACGTCTACGCCGTAGCATTTGAGAAACCGAAGCCGCTGATCCCCTTGATCCTGATCCGCGAAGTAACGGAACGGATCGGAGTGGATGGCGATGTTCTTTTGCCACTCGATGAAGCGCAGCTCCTGGACGCAACCACCGAACTGCTGGCGCGCGGAGCGGAAGCCCTCGCGATTTGCTTTCTTCATTCCTACCGCACTCCGGTTCACGAAGAGCGCGCTGCTTGTCTGATCCAGGAGCGGTTCCCTGGCGTGCCGGTGGTTCTCTCAAGCAAGATTCTTCCGGCCTTTCGCGAATACGAGCGAACCAGCACCACCGCCATGGCCGCCTACCTGGCGCCGATGGTGGACCGGTATCTCGGCAATCTGGAGCGCTACCTCAATGCACGATCGAGCGGTGCTTCGCTGTTCATCATGCAATCTTCGGGGGGCGTAGTGCCATCATCGGCGGCACGCGCCCGCGCGGTAGACATGCTCCAATCGGGCCCCGCCGCCGGTGTAATCGCGGCCGCGCGCGTGGGATCCGCGTTGCGCGATCCGAACATCATCACGCTGGACATGGGCGGCACCAGCACCGACGTTGCGCTCATCACGGATGGAACAGCCGGCGTGGCCACCGAGAGGGAAGTGGATGGGCTCCCGGTTGGGGTACCCAGCGTCGACATCGCTAACGTCGGAGCCGGTGGAGGCAGCATTGGCTGGATCGATGCGGGCGGAATGCTGCATGTTGGACCGCGGAGCGCCGGCGCTCGCCCCGGCCCGGCTTGTTACGGGCAGGGCGGCATGGAGCCGGCCGTTACCGACGCGCTGGTGCAACTGGGCTGGATTCGACCGCAAAGCTTTCTGGGCGGGCGAATGAGGCTCCATTCGGAGTGCGCCAAGCAGGTGATCGGGGATCTGGCTGTCCGGCTCAACCAATCCGTGCAGCTGACAGCGCAGGGCATGGTCGACATCGCGGTGGCGCACACCAACCGTTGCGTGCGATTGGTCTCCGTCCAGCGCGGTTACGATCCGAGAAACTACGTCATCTACGCATACGGGGGAATGGGGCCAGTGGTCGGCGCGCTGGTGGCGCAAGAGATGAAGATAGAACGCGTTGTCGTTCCGCCCCATCCAGGCCTATTTTCGGCGCTGGGCCTGCTGATGTCGGACCTGAAGCGAATCTATAGAAGAACGGGCTTTACGCCAATTTCGTCCAACACGCCGGGCGAGATGGCCGAAACCTTCGATCGGATGCGGGCGGAAGCGATGGAGGAGTTTGCTCGCTACGGCTACGGCGCCGATCGAATGGAGTGGGAGACTTGGGTGGAGATGCGCTACCGCGGCCAGGGGTTTGAGCTGCCGGTTCAAGTGGATCTGGAGCGGTTAGCCTTTGGTGGACGAGAATATCTGAACCAGATCTTCCATCAGGTCCACCGCACCAGATACGGAACGGCTGCGCCAAACGACAACATTGAGCTGGTCAGCTACCGGCTGGTGGCGCAAGTGCCGAGCGACTGGCGGTATTTCGACCAACGCCATGGGATAGGCCCCGCCTCCGGCGAGCCCGCCATTGAATCCGGCCGCGTGATCTTCGCGGGCGAAGAACAAAGCTGCCGGTTTGCTCGAAGAGAAAGTCTGCCTGGGGGCTACTCGCTGACCGGGCTGGCGATTATCGAAGAGGCCACGGCCACCACGGTTGTGCCGCCGGGATGGCGTGCCACGGTCTCAACTGAAGGCGCCTTGTTGCTCCAGCAGGAGAATCGCGCGTGAGAATCTCAGCGACCACATTCAACATCATCGGACACGGTCTGCACGCGGTGGCTCAAGAGATGGGCGAGAAGCTGGTCCGGTCGGCCTACTCCACTATTATTCGCGAAGCCCGGGATTGTTCCACGTCTCTCATGGACCGGCATGGCCGCGTGCTGGCGCAGGCCCAGTTCTGCCCGATTCACATGAATTCGTTCGGCAAGGTCTTCGAAGCGTTCGCGCGGCGCTACGATTTGTCCTCGATCCAGCCCGGCGAAGCGCTGATCACCAACGACCCGTATAGCGGCGGCCAGCACTTGAACGATTTCGTGCTGTTTACGCCGATATTCGTCGACCGTGAACTCACCGCCTACAGTGCCAGCATCGGGCATCACATCGATGTCGGCGGCGGCGCGGCGGGTCCCAACACGCGGGCGACGGAGGTGATCCAGGAAGGTCTTCGGATTCCACTTCTCAAGTTTGATTTGGAGAGGGACTTAGGCGCCGGCATGCTGGAGCAATTCATTCGATTGAATGTCAGGCCTCCGGATCTGGTGATGGGTGACGTGTATGCCCAGATCGCGGCCAACAAGACCGGCGAAACCCGTTTTCTAGAACTGATGGACAGATTCGGGAAGGAAGCTGTTCTCGAAACCGCCGCCGAGCTGCAGAATTATTCGGAACGTTTGACGCGCGCCTTGATTCGCGAACTTCCGGATGGCGTGTATGAGGGCGAGGATTTCGTCGATGACAACGGCTTCACCGATCAACCTTTGCGCGTTGCCGTAAAGATCACCATCCGTGGCGACAGCATGCACGTCGATTTTTCGGGTAGCGCCCCACAGACCAAGGGGATCATCAATTCGCCGCTTACGTCGACGATCTCGGCCGTGTATCAGTCGATCGGTTTTCTGTTGGTTGGAGCGGTTCCGGTCAACGACGGCGTGTACCGGCCAGTCACAATCCATGTGCCTTTAGGATCATTTCTGAACCCGGACTTGCCGGTGGCTGTGCGGGCGCGCACCAATCCGTGCCACCGGATCACCAACGCGATCATGCGCGCTCTCGCGCCAGTGGCGCCGGAACGGGTCCTGACGTCGGGTCACGATACGACCAACGCGATCGGGATGGGACACATGGGAAAGGATGGAAGCCGCGTATATATGGAAGTTGTTGGCGGAGGCTGGGGCGCGTCCCAATCCGCCGATGGCGCCGATGTGGTGGACAGCTACGTCGGTAATTGCAGTAACGTTCCGGTCGAGTCGCTGGAGCAGGACTATCCGTTCATGAGGGTGGAAGAGTACGCGATCCGGCGAGGCTCAGCGGGCGCGGGAAAACATCGCGGGGGCATGGGGGTGCGCCGCGTATACCGCATACTCGATGATGATGTGACATTTAACGCCTATTCCGACCGGTTCCGCATCCGTCCCTGGGGACTGTTCGGCGGGCAGCCGGGCGCTGCCTCGCGATTCACGGTGGAACGCGGCAGCGAGACGATCCACCTCGGCTCGAAAGTGAATTTCGTTCTCCAACGAGGGGACCGTCTGATCATCGAAACCGCAGGCGCCGGCGGCTATGGCGATCCGCGGGAACGCGATCGAGACGCCGTTGTGCGGGATATCGACCAGGGATTTCTCACGGCGGAGGAAGCGCGCGAGACTTTCGGATGCGCCGTCTCGGACTAGCGCTGATAGGCGATCTTCCCGTCGAGAATCGTGTAGTCCACGTTCAGATCCAGAATGTGTTCGGCCGGCACGGTTAGCGGATCGCCCGATAGAACCACCAGATCAGCCAGCTTGCCGGTCTCAATGCTGCCTCGGCTCTTCTCCTGAAAACCGCCATAAGCGGCCCAGGTGGTGAACATGCGTATGGCGTCCATGCGCGAAATGGCTTCTTCCGGATTTGCCGCCTGGCCGTACTTGGTTTTCCGATTGACCGCGACGGAAATGGAGAACAACGGATTGGTCGCGAAATTCTGCGTGCCCAGCGTGTCCGAGCCGCCCGGCGGATGGAAGCCCATCTTGATGAGCGTCGCCATCGGAAAAAACTTGACGTCCGGTTCTTTGAGGTTCTCATCTGTGAGCCGCCAGAGGAACGCAACTTGCGGCGACGGAATCACGTTGTCGCGTTTCATGCGCGCCAACCGTTCTTCGGTCCTCTGCGGATCCTGTGTCAGGAAATGCCCGAAATGTTCGATGCGGTGACGCGCGTCTTCGCGAGGGAATGCTTTCTGAGCGGCCTCGATCGCTGTGAGAACCATGTCCTGCGCGTGATCGCCGTTGGCATGTACCCAGACTTGCCACCCGGCTTTGTGCGCTTCCAAAATCTGCTGGTTCAAAACTTCCTGAGTGCGGCTGACTCCGCCGAGATTGTTTGGGACCCAAGTGGTCCCCGAGCCCTTCCAAACAGGTTTGTAGACTGCCGCGGTGGTTCCCCACACGCCATCCAGAATGATCTTTATCGCGCCCAGACGAAGCCAGTCGTCACCGAAGCCGGTACGCAGGCCGGACTGCAGCATGGCGGTTTCCAGATCAGCAGTAGTACCTGAAATATCCGGAACTCCGATGATGTAGCTGAGCACCAGTCGCACCGGGAGTTCATTGTGGTCGCGCGCTTCACGGTAAATGCGATACGCCGTTGCGGGACTCGACATGTCATAGACCGTGGTCACGCCGCGCTTCAAGTAGAAGTCTCTGAGACTCTCGGGAATCCACTCGCGCATTTGCTTGTACGTGGGGCGCGGCAGATGCAGATCGATTCCGGCGTCGCGCAAAATCATCGGCTCGCCCTTTGCCGTTCGCTCGATTCTGCCAGCGCCCTTGGGGTCAGGCGTGGCGGGATTCAGATCGGCCTTCTCATCTGCTTTGTGATTCAGTAGCCAGTCATGCGCGCTCCATCGCAGGACGACGGGATGATCGGGAAAATTGCGATCCAGTTCCTCGCGGGTTGGCATCACCTGGTTGTAAGTGCCTTGGCCAATGATCCAGGTGCCAGGCGGAACTTGCGCCGCGCGTTCCTTCAGCTTCGCGATGATCTCGGCCGGGCCTTTCAGTGGCGGAGCTTGAATCGGCACCATGGCATGCTCGCTCTCCGCCAATCCTTCGACATGCGAGTGCGCGTCGATAAATCCGGGCAGCAGGGTCCGGCCGTTGAGCTCGATTACCTTTGTTTGAGGACCAACCAGCCGGGCGATCTCCTGGTTCGAGCCGATGGCCACAATACGGTTGGCGGTCACCGCGACAGCTTCCGCGATTCGGTCCTGGCCGTCCACGGTGATCACTTTGCCGCCGCGCAGAACAAGATCCGCGTATGGCGATTGTTGCCCGGCGAGGAACGGGACCGCCGCCAGCGAAACCGCGGCCAACGCCATCATCGGAACGACTCTACTGCTTTTCATAGATGCTGATTCCTTGCGAAATTTGCCCCTGGGCATTGGTAGTGTTCAAGGTCATTGTTAACGTCTTGCCGTCCTTCGAAACAGTAGTGGTGCCTCGTACGGCGACCTTTCCATCGCGGGTGAGGACGAAGGATTCCGAGTACGGATCGATCACATGGAAGGCGATCGTACTCAAGGCGCCCGACCCTCGGGTGGCCACCGGGTACTCCTTGCCGTCAAACTTGGCGGCGTAGATCGTCAGTGCTTCCTGCCCTTGCTGGTTGACGGTGGTGTGCGTCGACATGATCACACCGCCACTCCGGTCTTCGTAAACTCGCGTATCGCTTTGGGGCGCCGCGTCGGAAGGGAATGTTGACTTCTGAAGATTGAGCTTCCAGGCGCCAAACTTCAACCGCAGTCCCTCTTGAGCTATGCCATTCGCGGACAACAAAGCGAACATGACCAAACCCACAAGCAGCTTCATGGCTGTGACACACCTCACTTGTTCTCTAGAGTCGACCTGACGAAGACAATCTTGCCGCCGACCATGGTCATCAAAACCTGAGTTTTCCCGATTTCGCCGGGACGCACTTTGAAAATATCCTGCGAAAGAACCGCAAGATCGGCATACTTGCCTGCCTCGAGTGTTCCCAGCCGGTCGTCCACAAAGGCCGCGAAGGGCCCGCGCATATAGGCAGCCAGCGCTTGTTCCACGGTCAGCCGCTCGTCCGTCGAATTTTGTGGAGCAACTTTACCCGCGAGGGTGTCCGCTTCGCCAGGACGTCGAGGCCCAAACGTGGTAGGTGTCACAACTCCGATGTGGCCCTCCGCGAAGGTTTCGCGCGTGACAGCTTCTTGGATTCCGACCAGCGGGTCCGGCGGAAAGGTGCAGGGCCAATCGCTGCTGAAAGTGAGCGCCGCGCCGTTCTTTTCCAGAGACTGCCACTGGTGCGTCTTGTTCTCCGGATCGCTCAGGCCGCAACAAAAACTCGGCTGCATGCCAGCGGTAATCGACAGTCTTTTAAAGCGAGGCAAATCCTCCGCCGGAATATTGAACAGATGCTCCATACGAAGTCGCCGGTCTCGGGGGCCATTCAGCTTTTCCAAGGTTTGGTAGGCATCCAATACGGCGTGCACCGGGACGCTTCCGATCGCGTGAGTCACGAGATCGAACCCGCGGTTGTCCAGTTCCACAATCAGCTTTACGTACTCGGAGGGGTCGTACGCGAAGGCGTCCCCTGCGTCGGCGAAGAATTTCACCAGATTCGCTGAAACCCAATCGTCGTGATAGAGCGTGCGCGCCTGGTCCAGGTCCGCGAGAAATTGCGGCGTGAGGTGATGATTCACCGAGACCGAGCCAAAAGCCGTTCGAGTGCGAACCGTCAGCTCGCCGCGATCCCGCAAGGCCGCGTACAACTGGACCTCCGCCAGATCGCCGGTAGCGTTCGCAACGCTCGTGATGCCGTAACGATTCAGGTAGTGGGAGGCGTCGCGAAGCAGCGCAAGCTTTTCCTCGCGTGGCATGGGCGGCATCGCACGCTCCACCAACTGCATCGCTCCTTCGCGCACGACTCCCGTGGGATGACCGCCGGCGTCGCGCACAATCAGCTTTTCGTTCGCCGGATCGGCTAGCGGCTGATCAGTGATTCCCGCCATAGCAAGCGCCCGGCCGTTGACTAACATCATGTGTTCGCTGGTGGCATGAATGACTACCGGGCGATCGGAGACCGCGCTATCCAGGACCTCGTGGTTCACATTGATGCGGAATCGGCCCCGCCCGTAGAACACCCGCTCGTTCGGATGGCTGGCGGCATAGATCTTGATGGTATCGACGAAGGCTTCCGGGTTGTCCGGTGTGATGTTGTACTCAGGCGTTGAAAGGTTGAATCCATGCAGAGCCAGGGCGCCGAACCACATGTGGGTGTGAGTGTCGACAATCCCTGGAATGACCATTCGTCCCGCCAGGTCGATGACCCTGGTCTTGGGATTCTGACGCTTCGAGATCTCTTGATCGGTTCCGGCGGCTTCGATGTGGGCGCCGGTGATGGCGAGCGCTTCCGCCCAGGGAGCTTTCGGGTTGGCCGTGTAGATGCGCCCGTGAAGTAGAACGATGTCGCTCGCAAGAAGCGGCCAGCCGGCGTAAAAGGCGACGATCGTGGAGAGCAGGAGTGCTTGTCGCAGGA
>Ga0209517_10009575_pt1 | contig 11008 bp, 9 predicted proteins | sample PeaSoiMetSII2010_FD_187695 | JGI IMG/M metagenome (GOLD analysis project Ga0209517, IMG submission 187695) | Peat soil microbial communities from Weissenstadt, Germany - SII-2010 (SPAdes) (version 2) | ecosystem: Environmental > Terrestrial > Soil > Wetlands > Peat | place: Germany: Weissenstadt... | reverse complement strand
GAATCGCGCTCCAGGGGTTCGTCGTCAAAAATGCACGGCGTGAGCGAGGTGCGAAGGGTTGCGACTTCAACAGATTTATAAGTTGCGTAAGCCATGACAAAGGCAGAGGCAACAAGTGTGCCAAAGGGGACGCGGAGTGTTTCGTGGAGGAGAGGCAGAAGGGTTAGCAGATATAAGTAGTGTGCAATGAATGAACTAGTGACGTGCAACGGGACAATCCAGAGAAAACGAATTTGCGGTCGCGGGAAAGAGGATTCGAAAAAGGACGGGAACGCCTCCCAAATCGGGCCATTGTTCCGAAATGGAAGGGAAGAAAAAACTAATTTACGGGGAAGCGATTGCGGCCGTGGCGAGGCTGGACGGCATTCAGGCGAAACTCGTGAGAGCCGAGAGCGTCGCAGGCGATGAATTCCGCTTCATAAGCTACGGGAAAGGAACGCTGAAGAGAAGTCGGCTGGAGCATGCGAATGAAGACGAGTGCGCCGTCGGCGAGCATATGTTTCAGAGCAACGTGTTTGCCGGCGAAGTCGTCCCAGGAGAGTTCGGACTTTTCGACGAAGAAGATTTCATCCTCGTCCCAGCCGGAAACTTCAACGCGGCAACTGCCGATAACAGGAAGCGTTTCCGAGAGCACCGGTGTTCCTCCGGAGAAGGGAAGAGCAGTTTTTCTGCCAGGGGAACGGAACGCAACAGAATGAAGCGAAAGCGCTTAGATTGGATTAGGTGAAACAAATGTGCAGGGCAGAAACATGCTGGCGCGCGGGTGGTTCAAAGTGAAGCAGAGCGCGGAGGCCGAGCGGCGCGGCTCAGAAGAAGATGCGGAAGGCCACACTCTGAACGATTGGGAAAACCCACCGGAAGATGACCAAGCCCACGAGAAGGCCGGCCATGGCGAAACTGTTGCCGCGCAGCCAGTCGAGGTAACGCTGCGCGCGATCCTCGGTCATGAAGACCATGATGCCAGTGCTGCCATCCAGTGGTGGAACAGGAAGGAGATTGAAGGTGCCGAGGAGAAGATTCAGGGAAAAGAAAATGAAGAGGATGACCGGAACAAAACCGGGTTTGCCGGTGACCGGATTGTACGAGAAAAGATGGTAGGAACGCCCGATGCGCAGAGCCATGGCGGCAATGATCATCAGCGTGAAGTTGGCGGCAGGGCCGGCCAGGGCCATCCAGGCAGAGCGGCGAGGATGCCGGCGTTCCCAGAGAGGGTCATAAGGGGCACTGGCCCAACCGATCATGCCGCCGGAGAGAAAGAAACTGAGAATAGGGAAAACGACCATGCCAAAGGGCGCCCGGCGGATGTGCGGGATGGGATTGAGGGAGACCTGGCCTCCGAGGGCCGCGGTGGTGTCTCCTCCGAGTTTGGCGATGAAGGCGTGGGCCGCTTCGTGGCAGGTGGTGGAGAAAAGAAAAGCAACATACCAGATAAAGCCGAGCGCAAGAGTTTCGGGAGAGAGGTCTGGCATAAAGAGTTAGGTTAGGGTTTCAGGGGGCCGAATGCAAGGAAGGAGGAGTGCAGAAGCGAGGAAGGATGGATGTGCGGGAGAGGGAGGGGGCTTCCTGCGGAGTTGCGTAACGCGCATTGCAAGGGACTAGGCACGGACAGAAGTTTGCGGTATGTTTGAGGCAATCAGTGTGTTGGCCGCCTGATTCTGGTGTGCTGAGGATAACAAGTTGAGGCTTCACGATGAAAGCGTGTTTCCTTAGCACACCCGCGGCAGTCGAGACGAATCCCCTACAATACGGAGAATTTGCGAAGCCGGAGCCGGCAGGAGGCGAAGTGCTCGTGCGGGTGCAGGTGTGCGGTGTGTGCCGCACCGACCTGCATGTCGTCGAGGGGGAGTTGCCGCCGAAAAGGTCACCGGTGATTCCGGGGCATCAAGTGGTGGGGAGGATCGAAGCGCGGGGCGCTGGAGCGAAGCGCTTCGCGGCGGGAACGCGCGTGGGCATCGCCTGGCTGCACAAGACAGACGGCACCTGCGAATACTGCCGGCGCGGAGAAGAGAATTTGTGCGATGCCCCGCTCTTCACCGGGTACAGCGTGAACGGCGGGTATGCGGAATACATTGTGGCACCTGAGGATTTCGTCTATGCGATCCCGGAAGGATTTCCAGACGAACAGGCCGCGCCACTTCTGTGCGCAGGTATCATTGGTTACCGGTGCCTGAAATTGAGCGGGATCCACGGCGGAGAGCGATTGGGATTCTACGGATTCGGTGCGGCCGCACACGTGGCGATTCAGGTGGCCCGGCATTGGGGAGTAGAGGTGTACGCAGCGACGCGTGATGCGCGGCACCAGGCGCTGGCCCGGGAGTTGGGGGCGAAGTGGACGGGCGGAACGCTGGAGCCGCCGCCGGTGAAGCTGGATGCGGCGATCGTGTTTGCGCCGGCGGGTGAGATTGTGCCGGCGGCATTGCGGGCTTTGCGCAAGGGCGGGCGGTTAGTCCTGGGCGGCATTCACATGAGTGCGATTCCCTCAATTGCGTATGAACTGCTTTACCAGGAGCGGATGATCCGCAGCGTGGCAAACAACACACGTAAGGATGGCGAAGAGTTTTTGCTGTTGGCAGCGGAGATCCCGGTGCGGACGCACGTGCAGGTATTTGCGCTGGCAGAGGCGAACCGCGCATTGAATGCGCTGAAAAATGACGCGATCCCCGGAGCGGGGGTGTTGCGAGTGGGCACATAAGCCGCTTTGAAGCCGTAAGATCTGTAGCTGGCAAAGCACCTTTTGCAGGCGCACTGCAGGAGTCAATAGAGAGAAACTCCTACCCGAAGTTACTTTGGCAGCTTAATTCCACTATCAAGATATGCGGAGATTTGCCGTGGGGATTGCCGGCAGTGTATGGTGGTGAAACCGGAGACGCTGGAGCGGGCAGTGATCGAGGGCGAGGGCATAGGTCCGGGGCAGTGAGTTGAAGTGAGGATCCAAGTTAAGTAGAGGATATCCGTGGGCTTAGCAGGACAGCTTAATTTTTCAACAGTTGTCTGTGTGATTTCGCATCACAAAATGGGGGAAAACACGCAAATATGGAGATTATAGCCCTCTTGCAACGGGTCGTCTTCTTGGATAAGTAGTGGTAACAGAACGGGTTAGGTCCAGTTAGTCGTTTTGAGTCGGTTCGGCACAGGGGGTGCACATATGAACACAGCCATGGGGTCAATGAATGAGCGCTTCCCTCGTTCGGGCATTCTTGATGCAGTTGGGGCATCCGCTGAATGCAGTTCTTCCAACTCGCTCCACAAGCCTTCAAGAGATAAACACTAGCGCCATTCCCTGGGAACGAGGCTTGGATGAAGTTTGTTGACCCCTGTGGGGGTTGATGGAGAGAAAAGCATGACCGTGACCACGACAAATCGCTCCCACCGCATCGCGTACATGGTACTGCTGTTGTTGGTGGCCGTGGCCCTGACCTCAGCACTGGTTCTGGCGGGGGAGCGGGGCTGGGGCAGCGAAAAGAAGGAAGCTTCCGGGCGGATCCCTGCAAGCACGCTAGCGCTGCACCTGAAGGCGGCGTTGACGGGATGGCGATGCGTGTAGCCACGACCGCACGGCACCTGGCAATCATGCTGGGGGGTGCGGTTGTGCTTTTGCTGGTGGGAGTCGCACCGGCGAAGGCGGACATCCATCCGGTACCGCTGGAGAAGAATACGGATTCGGCGAAGTGCCTGGAATGTCACGCGGAGAAGGCCAAGGGTAAGGCGGTGCATACGGCGATCTCGATGGGGTGCACCACGTGCCACGAAATTCGAGTGAACAAGGAAGTTACGCGGGTCAAACTAACCACCACGACGCCACAAGCGCTGTGCTTCACCTGCCACGCGGACAAGAACGCGGCGGAGCTCAAGGGATTGGTGCACAAGCCAGCGGTGCGGGATTGTCTGAAGTGCCACGACCCGCATAGTTCGGATAACAAATATCAATTGTTGAAGCCAACGTCGGGCGGTGTAAAAGAGAACCTTTGCCTGAGCTGCCACACGACCGGCGTGAATGTGCCGGAGAAGGGCAGCCGGCACGCGGCGCTGGATATGGGATGCGAGACGTGCCACGTCACGCACAAGGTTGGCGCGGACCCGACGCCCGAAAACCTGTACCACCTGACGAAATCGGCGCCTGCACTTTGCGTGGATTGCCACGATCCGAAGGACACCGGCCTGCAGAAGGCCCACCAGAACCAACCGTTCGGCAATGCGAATTGCCTGCAGTGCCACGATCCGCACCAGTCCGCGGCGCCCAAGTTGATGGCGAAATTCATGCACCCCCCGTTTGCCGACAAACAGTGCGAGGTATGCCATGCGCCGGCAAAGGACGGGAAAGTGGTGCTAACGCAGGCCGACACGAAATCATTGTGTGTGATGTGCCACGACGAGCAGGCCAAGAAAATCGAGTCGGCGAAAGTGCAGCATCCAGGAGCAGCGGGTGATTGCACCGACTGCCATTCACCGCATGCGAGCAAGACTCCCGGTTTGCCGAAGACCAACGGGGTGGAGATTTGCCTGACGTGCCATACGGAGCAGGCGGAGATGGTGAAGACCAAGAAGATCTTGCACCGTCCCGCGTTTCGGGATGGCTGCGGGACCTGCCATGACGCGCACGGGAACGATAACGAGCATTTATTGCGGGTGAAGGACATCAACACGCTTTGCCTGGAATGCCATGGGCCGGACACCGTGCCGGAGAGGCTGGAGAGTCAGCACCTGATCGCGATTTTCGACGGGAAAGTGAAGCTGCCGGATAAATACCACGTGCCGATCCTTACGCTCAAGTACAACGCCGGCCACCCCGTGGAATTCCATCCGGTCGCGGGGCCGATCGATGCAAAGAATCCGGCGGCCGGACAAATGAACTGCCTGACCTGCCACCAGGCGCACGCCGGCAACCAGGTGGGCATGTTGGTGAAGGATCAGAAGCCGGGAATGGATTTCTGCAATACCTGTCATAAGGGCAGGCTGAATTAGGAACGGGAGAGACGTTCGTATGTTCGCGGATCGCTCAAATACGACTCACGGCCTGAAAGTTATGGCAGCCCTGGCTGGCTTGCTGGCGCTTGCGCTGGCCTTCCCCTGCGGCGCGGGTGCGGCCCAGAAAAAGAAGAAGAATGCGGCAGACCCAAACGCCAACCTTCCGAAGCGGGTGAACTTCGATATCAGCAAGATCGTGTGGCCGAGCCCGCCAGAGATCGCGCGGGTCAAGTTTGTGGAACAACTCACCGGCGAAAAGATCGATTTCAACAGGCCCACCAACAAACCGCAAAAGCCAAAGCAGAGCTGGATGGACCGATTGGCAGGCACGAAACCGCAGGTGGACACGGTGCAGGATCTGCCCTTCCAGTTGGTGCGAACGTACGGACTGGCCTTTGACTCGAAGGGGAATATCTACGCGGCTGACCAGGCGGTGGGAGCAATCTTCATCTTCAACCCGGACGCGGACAAGAAATTCGACGTGAAGTTGATCCGCAACGGCAAGGAATCGCACTTCGGGCTGATCAACGGGCTGGCGATCGACGACAACGACCGGCTCTTCGTGAGTGACGACCAATTCCACAAGGTGATTGTCATTAATCCCCAGCACCAGGAGGAATCGTCTTTCGGCGCGGATGTGTTGGTGCGCCCCGGCGGCATGGCTATCGATACGGAGAACCGCTTCCTGTATGTAGTGGATACGGAAAGCGACGTTGTGGATGTATTCGATGCGGACAGCTTCAAGCTCTTGCGAAAGATAGGAACGCCGGGGAGAAAACACGTGTTGACGGACGCGGGGAATTTCTCGCTGCCCACGAACGTGGCCGTGGACAAAGAAGGCAACGTCTATGTGACGGACACGCTGAACAACCGCGTAGAGATCTTCGATGCCGACGGGAAATTCATCAGCGCGTTTGGCAAGAGCGGCGATGGCCCGGGGCACTTCGCGCGGCCCAAAGGGATTGCCATTGATAGAGACGGGCACATTTGGGTGGTGGACGCGGTGCAGCAGCGGGTGCAGGTTTTTGATACCGAAGGACGGCTGCTGATCTACTTCGGTGACCCGGGGAATTGGCCAGGGCAGTTTTCCGCGCCGCTTGACATTGCGATCGACGCGAAGAGCAATCGAGTGGTGACCTCGGAGCAATTTCCGGGGCGCGTGCAGGTGTTCCGCTACGTGACCGACGCGGAAGCGGGGGCAGAAAAGGCCAGCCGCGAAGCGCAGACCGATAGCACAACCGCGAAGCCGGCAGCGGAGCCGGCCCAAAAGTCGCCAGAAGCCGCGCCACACAATAATGGCGCGTCAGCGAAGGCGCAAGGATTGGTAGCTCCATGAGGCGCCCAGAGTTCTGGCTGTCTCCGGACAACCAAAACGGGGAGGGGCTGGTCCGGCCGACTTGTTCCTTCTCGACTCGGAGAAGTATTCGTTCGAACGAAATAGCGGTGGAGTGTTGCAACACAAATCAGGAGGTTCTTTCAATGAAAAGAATCATGTTGGTTCTCATAGGGGTTCTGGCGGCGGCGACGTTTGCTTCCGCCCAAGTGAGCTCGAATTACTCGTCGCCGACGGACGTGTTGGGTGCGCACCTCGTTTATGGCCGGGGTTGCGTAGCCTGCCACGCACCGCATAGCGGCGCACGGGGCAACGGCATCACGACAACGGATACCACCAGCGGTGATGCGGCGTTGTGGGGTGCGAATGTTGTGCCGTACTACAGCCAGACGTTTGCGTTTGGCGATGCAGGCGGTTACCCGGTCACGACCCCAGCGAACATGGCTGCTGGCGCGCATGACCCGACAGTGGTCATCATGTTGTGCCTGAGCTGCCACGACGGCAATCTGGCAGTGAACGGAATGATGAAGGGCACCACTGTCGAAACGATTCCGAATGCCATCGGCGGCACTGCTCCGACATGGCTCGGCAACGACGGCAATGGCAAAAACGACTACAAAAACGACCACCCAGTGGGACCGTTAGCCCAAATCGGCTGCGGCGGACAGTACAACTGGGATTGCACCATCACGATCGGCGCGCGTGGGCCCCAACTCACTGCGCCAGCGGGCAGCAAGTTCGCGCAGTTCCAACTCGACTATGGTTTCGCGGTGAGCCCGGTGTCCTTTGACGGCACGACCGTAGCGGTGAACTGCACTACCTGCCACGACCAGCACAGCATGACGGCCTACGCCGGCACGATCGGCAACGTCAAGGGCGTGTTCCAGACGATGTTCTTCGTCCGCGGCTACTACAACCCAGGCAGCCCGACCAGCAATTCGGCGGCGCAGTTCTGCCGTCAGTGCCATGGCGGCGAATCGAACGAAATGCACAACACGAACCTCCCGACGACCTAAGACGGGTTGTTCATGAATTGGGGGGAGGAAGTTTCTCCCCCCACTTTTTAAGAGATCACGAATTGACGAATCGTAAAGTAGAAGCGGAGCGGGCAGAAGGAATATGAAGAAGGCACTGATAGCGATAGCGCTGGTGGCACTGGCGGGCCTGGGGTCACCTGCCAATGGGCAGATGGCGGTTTCCCACGTGCCGACCGCCACTCCGGCAGGGCCAACCGCAGAGGTAGCGACGGTTCCCCCGGAGAAACCGGTGGCCCGTGTAAACGGTACGGTGCTGACGGATCGCGATTTGCTGCGCGAGATGTACACAATTTTTCCCTACGCGCGGCAACACAATGGCGGGTTTCCCAAAGCGATGGAAGAGGACATTCGCAAGGGCGCGCTGCAAATGATCGTGTTTGAGGAATTGGTGTACCAGGAAGCCAAGCGGCGGGGGATGACGGTGACGCCGGCGAAACTGGATCACGCCGTGGTGGAGTTCCGGAAGCAATTCAAGAGTCCCGACGACTACAAAGGTTTTATGACCTGGGAGTGCCAAGGCTCGGAACAAGTGCTGCGGCAGAAAGTTCGGCGCTCGCTGCTGATTGACCAACTCCTGGCCGTCGAAGTAAAGGACAAGGCCGGCATATCGCTGGCCGAAGCGAAGGCTTACTACGAGAAGAACGCCGCGGAGTTCCGGCTTCCCGAATCTTTTTCTTTCCAGACGATCTCGATTTTGCCCTCGGAAAAAGCCACACCCGAGCAACTAAAGGATGCCCGCAAACGGGCCGAGGACGCGTTGAAGCAGGCCAAAGCGACCAGGAATTACGAAGAGTTCGGCTTGCTGGCGGAAAAGATCTCGGAAGATGACTACCGCGTGATGATGGGCGAGCACAAGTCCGTGGAACGCGACAAACTGCCGCCGCAGGTGGTGAATGCGGCGCGGGCTCTGCAGCCCGGGCAGATGAGCGGCTTGATCCAGGTGGAACAAGCTTTTGCGATCGTGCGGCTTATCGCCCACAACCCCGCCGGCATGCAGAAATTCGAGGACGTAAGAGATTCGCTTAACAAACAACTACAGAAATCCAAGACCGAGCAATTGCGGTCTGAGCTGGACAAGAAACTCCGGGCGACGGCAAAGGTGGAAGTGCTGTAGGGGAAAGGGCGGCGGGGCCGTGAAGTGGCGCGCAACGTGGATCGGATGCTTCATCGTGCTGGCGGCGGCAGCGCGCGTACCGGCGCAGGTCACAGTCGGAAACGATGTGAGCATGAATATGAACGGGCAGATCTCCGCCGGGTATACAGGGGACTATGGAAACCAAATCCCGTCGGACCATGGCATCACCGCCGGGGGAAACGCCACACTGAACGGATCTTATTACACGCCGAGTTTTCTATCGTTCCAGGTAAGCCCTTATTACAATCAATCGCGAGACAATTCGACGTCATCCTCAATTTCCGATAGCAGCGGGGTTCTGGCCAACGTGTCGCTTTTCAGCGGGAGCAATTACCCGGGTTCGATCAGCTTCTCGAGAACGTACGATAGCCTGGGCGCGTTTGGCGTCCCCGGCTTGCCGAACTATACGACGCACGGAAACTCGGATGGATTCAACATCGGCTGGGGAGTGAATGTGCCAAAATGGCCGACTCTTTCGCTGAACTACGCACAAGGCACGAATGATTATTCGATTTATGGGACCGATACGAATGGTTCGTCGGATTATCATAATTTTAACGCCCATGCGGTGTACCAGATCGCTGGATTCAACCTGAACGCCGGATATGTCTACAATCAGACGCATGCCGAATATCCCCTGATCCTGCAAACGCAACAACTAGAGAGTCTGGACAACAACGGAAACTCGTACACGTTCGGGGCGAGCCATGATTTGCCGTTTCATGGAAACTTTGGCGCGAACTTCAACCGCTCGGACTTCAGTTCTGATTTTTCGGATGGCCGCTACACCGGCACAGTGGACACTTTCAGTGCGAATGCGAATTTCCATCCCGCGGCCCAATGGACGCTGGGAGCCAGTTTCAACTACACGGACAATTTACTCGGAACACTGTACCAGAACATCATCACCGCGGGCGGCATCCTGCAACAGAGCACGCCGGGCCAATCGTCCAGTTCGTGGGATGCGAGTGCGTTGGCGAGTTACAACCTGACAAAACATTGGATCCTCTATGGGACATTTGAGCACCGCGATCAGACCTACTTCGGAAGCGCGTACGGGTCGAATGCGTTGACGGGCTCCGTAAATTATTGGAACCGGCTGCTTGGCGGATCGTTCAGCACGATTTTGAGCGTCACACGAACAACGATGGACACTTCCAGCCTGAGCACGGTGGGATTGCTATCCGTGGTGAACTATTCCCGCAGGATAGCCCTTTGGGACGTGAGCGCCTCCGGAAACTACTTTCAGAACACGCAGACCCTGTTGGTGGGATACACCACTTCTGGATGGGGCTACTCCGGGCAGTTAGGCCGCAAGTTTGGGGTCTTGCAATGGAATGCTAACGCCGGCGGCTCACGAAGCCTATTGAATACGGCGCCAGGGTACGGCTACACTTCGCAGAATTACGGCACGGGATTTAACGTGAGATGGTTAGGATTCAGCGGCACGTACACGAAATCGAGCGGAACAGGGCTGCTTGGAGTGAGTGGGGTGGTCACGGCGCCGCTGACGAGTGGAACTCCGCTGGCGGGCGGGACGTCGCCCCTGCCGACCGACCTGATCCTCTATGGAGGCCATGCGTACGGGGGAGGAATCGGAATCAACCCGTATAAGCGGCTGACAATTACCTTCAGCTACGCCAGGGCATTCAGTGATACGGTCAGCAACAATGTGGGCTCGCAGAACAATTCCGAGAATGTGTACGGCCGCGTACAATATCAGTTCCGGCAGATGTTCTTCACGGGGGGATACAGCCGGTTCGTTCAGGGATTCAGCGCTTCCGGTACCGCTCCCGCTCAGCTAAACTCGTTTTACGTTGGTGTGCAACGATGGTTCAACTTCTTCTAGATCGGGCACCAGAGAAAAGGCGTTGCCCGATTCTGGAAGTGGCCGTGGCCATGCTGCTGGTGGTCTCCCCAGCCTGGGCCGCACAGAAAAACAAAAAAACGGATAAGAAAGCTGCGGTGCAGGAGAGCGTTCCGGATTTGCTGCTGGAGGGCGGGCGCAAGCTTGTGTACGAGAGGAACTTCGGCTGGGAACGCGATGTAAAGCCGAAGAAAGGCTTCTGGGCGCGGGTGGTGGACGTGGTGGCCGGGCCCCCGGAGTACCACACGCTGGTGAGGCCGTACAGCGTGGTGACCGACTCGCGCGGGCGAATTATCGTGACCGACCCGGATGCGTTTGGGATCCACATTTTTGATTTTGCGCAGCAGAAGTACAAGTTTATTTCGCGCCACGATAAGGGAAAGAACTCGCTGTTTGCGCCGCAATGCGTGGCGGTGGACGCTAAGGACAACATTTACGTGACGGATTCGGAGTCGGGCAAGATTTTTGTGTTCGACGCGAATGGCAAGTACGACCGCATGATCGGCGCCCTGAAGTACGGAGAGGGCATTTTCAAGCGGCCGACGGGCATTGCGATCGACTCCGCGGCAGGGCGCATCTATGTCTCGGACACCCTGCGCAACAAAATTTACGTGATGGATCTGATGGGCAGCGTGGTGCAGACGATCGGCAAGCCAGGCGGCGGAGAAGGG
>Ga0209517_10009572_pt1 | contig 11011 bp, 12 predicted proteins | sample PeaSoiMetSII2010_FD_187695 | JGI IMG/M metagenome (GOLD analysis project Ga0209517, IMG submission 187695) | Peat soil microbial communities from Weissenstadt, Germany - SII-2010 (SPAdes) (version 2) | ecosystem: Environmental > Terrestrial > Soil > Wetlands > Peat | place: Germany... | reverse complement strand
TGGGATATTACTCTATAACGCTGGGTTCACATGGGTCGGAACGTTTACAGGCAATAAACCTACTTCGGGACTTATGTACTACTTAGCGCCCATTAACAGTCCAAGCGACTGGCTTCCAAGTCTTTCAGGGCATCTGTGGTATGAGGTTTTTTTGCGGTCAGGAATTGACATTACTGTGATGGTTTTAGGCGGCATAATCTTTGCTTTATTCTGGATAGAAACAACTGGAATGGGACCAAAAGCGGTAGCAGCGCAGATACAAAGTTCCGGAATGAGCATTCCGGGTTTTCGGCGAGATCCTAAAATTATTGAAAAGGTAATGGCTCGATACATCCCAAAGGTGACTGTGATAGGTGGTGCATTTGTTGGGCTTCTAGCAGTTATTGCGAACTTCTTAGGAACAATTGGAAATGTGGGTGGGACATCTTTGCTATTAGCTGTAAGCATCGTTTATAGATTGTACGAGCAACTAGCCAATGAGCAGGTCATGGAGATGCATCCAATGCTGAGACGTTTCTTAGGAGAAGCATAGCACACGTGAGAGGGGTCTAACGCTGGCTTGTCGCCTTTTTAGTATTTACGTAATTTTTGTGAGTAAAAATCAAAGCAGTTGAGGATTGGTGTATGCTATTCAGATAGCGTAATTTGTACCGAGATACCCAGATACTAAGTTATGGTAATAATATCACTCATTCTTGTTGTTTCTATGGCAATTAGCAGCTGTAGTAGGTCATAAACCTCGCAGAAATCATACAACTAATAGTTATGACTGAAAAATTAGTGTTATTACAATTACTGTTAATCAAAAGTGATGTAATCTTTAGTTCAGCTAGTGAATGGCGAAACACTGTATATAGAAGGCAGCAAGGTGATGTGGAAGATATGTCATCAGTTAGCTGAAAGATACGTATGTTACGACTCTTGACGTTATTGCGTTATTGTCAGGACATATAGAGCGGATGACACTCCACAATAAGGCGTATAAAAGAGCTTAATGCAATTTGAGTTAATGAAGTGTACGATCTAGGATCAAATAAACAGGCACCTACAGAACCTATTTTAAGTCGACCGCGATGAGAATATGGGGTATGCAAGCCCGCTAGCAGGACGAACGATTGATATTGACATATGCCCTTGCTCCTGCGCACAATCCAGTAAGCTTTTTTTTTACCTTCAGTAACAATGACAATTTGATCGTTCTAAAGATAACGTTTGGAAAATCAATTATCTGTTAACCGCTAAAGCGACAGCAACGTAGAAAGCATATGCTTGTGAAAATTGATTTTAAGTAGAACGTTGTAAAGATCTTACGTTACGCAACTAATCGAGTTTTAGCACAGAATCCTAAATATTCTAAAACGATTAGTAAGAGTTGTCGTTAATTTCAGTAGGAACAAAACAAGTTTGAGCAAACACTAAAAGAAACTATTAATACATTGAAAGCAGTGGGGGCAACAATTTATTGGACCAACGCGTGGCACTGTTAAAGTTGTAACAGTAGACAACTGTTGAGATAAAGACGGGAAGGGAGATGAATTATATAATGTCGAACGTCAAAATAACCCGAGCAGATCTCGATAGATATGAAGATGATTATGCTATACTGATTGCGGAAGATGGATCCACAGAAGAACTTCACGAAGCACTGTTACCTCCTGGATTGAAACCAGGTAGTAAAATAACAATATCGGTTGAATTTGACGAGAACGCTACAAAGAATGCTGAAAGTAGAGTAGACTGGTTATTGAAGGAGCTCAAGGCGAGAGGAGAGCGCTTAAATTCGAAACTATGATAATTAGCTATTAGTTGGATAAGAATGGCTATAACTTTTTTGTTGGTTATAGCTTAAACTTTATGAGGTGATTACGTGGCCACTGGGTTTCCTCCTGGAGACTTCACGCCCCCCCAAGGCGAACTTAACGTCGATATAACATCTAAAAAGCAAAAAATATTGATGTCGTTCTTTTCGAACTTCATCAGTATATACTTTAATGAAAATGAGTTTGTTATAGATTTTGCTCAGCAGCCCATTCGAGAAGACGAAATGCCTACTGTAAGGATCTTTATGACTCCTAAACAATTTGACAAACTTGTTGAAGCGGCGAGTAACGCATATAATGAGTTTCTATCAAAGCACGGTTTGCAACCGTAACTTGTTTAGAATAATTCGATCTACATCAAGGTTGAATGATAAATAGACTTACCCATTATTTGGAGGATTGAATAATTTGACACACGTCATTATATTGACTGGAGTTCCTGCCAGTGGAGGAACCACTGTCACAAAACACGCAATTAAAAAACTAGAAGCTGAAGGCGAACGGTTTGAAATGGTAACATACAGTGATATAATGCTTGAGGAAGCTTTATTGCGGAATTGGGTCGCGGCGCGTGACGACATAAGAAAGATGGATCCCGCAAGACAGAAAGAGCTGCAAATAATTGCAGCGAAAAAAATTGCGGAAATGAAAACGGAGTTGATCATTATTGACACTCACGCTACAGTAAGAACTGCTAAGGGGTACCTTCCAGGACTTCCAATCTGGGTCTTGGATGAGTTAAAACCAGAGATGATTATAGTCGTCGAGTCTTTTGAGGAGCAGATTCTGAGGAGAAGAAGCGCTGACAAATCAAGGATGCGCGACGTTCAGGACGTGGCAGGAGTGAGAGAACATCAAGAGGTGAACAGGGCTACCTGCATGGCATACGCATTCTACACAGGCGCTACAGTAAAGATTCTACAGAACAAAGATGGCAAACTTTCAGATGCAGTAGAGGAGCTTACAAACGCTTTAAGATGGACTGCGTCTTAGGTTTAGCGAGGAGATCTGATCTTTGATTATCACTATTAGCGGCCTATCTGGAAGTGGCAAGACAACGGTTGCAAAGGCTTTATCTGAAAATCTCAATTATAAATACGTGTCAGCTGGAGAAGCGTTTAGACAGCTTGCTCAAGAGCACTGCATGAATTTGGAGCGATTTAGTATCCTCGCAGAAAGAAATCCAGAAATTGACAGAATGATCGATAAAAGACAAGTTGAAATAGTGAGTCGCTATAAAAATGTTATATTTGAAGGCAGGCTCTCGGGCAGGGTTATGAATGGCGACCTAAAAGTCTGGCTCAAGGCATCTCTTGCGGTAAGAGTGAAGCGAATTGCGACGCGGGAGCAAAAATCATGTGAACAGGCCTTCAATGAAACGCGATCAAGAGAGAACAGCGAAGCGAAGCGGTATTTAGAAATTTATAACATTGATATCTTTGACTTGGACACTTATGATCTTGTAATAGACACTCAGCATTGGAACCAACACGCTGTTATCGATATAATTTTAACCGCTGTTAAACTAATGAAATTATTAAAAGATAAGTGATTTCGCAATGGTGAACCCCAAAGAACGAAGTGTTGAAGAACTTATTCGAAAAGGCATAGTTAATATCGATAAGCCTCGGGGACCAAGCAGTCACGAAGTGGCAGCGTGGGTGAAACGAGCGCTAATGATTAACAAGGCGGGACATAGCGGTACTCTAGACCCAAAAGTAACTGGTGTTCTTCCTATAATGCTTCAGGACGCTACGAAGGCTATTGGAGGCTTAGTTGACGTATCAAAAGAATATGTGTGCGTGCTCCACCTACATAAAGAAGTACCAGAGAAGAAAATTTCTGAGATATTTAGAGAGTTTACCGGTGTAATTTATCAACGTCCTCCAGTTAAGTCAGCTGTAAAACGTCAAATACGAAAGCGTGAAATTTATAGCATCGATTTTTTGGAACATACAGGAAAAGATGTATTGTTTAAAGTAGGTTGTGAAGCAGGAACGTACATTAGAAAGCTCTGTCATGATGTAGGTGAGGCGCTTGGCGTTGGAGGACATATGTCAGAGCTTCGGAGAACAAGATCAGGGATCTTTGACGAATCTACAACAGTAACCCTTCACGATTTGAAAGATGCTTATCATTTCTGGACTGAAGATGGAGAAGAAGGCCCTATAAAGGACATAATAAAACCTTTAGAGTATGGGTTACGTCATTTACCGAAGATTGTCATTCGGGACACAGCTGTCGACGCTATTTGTCACGGAGCAAAACTTACAGAGCCTGGAGTGATATCGGTAGGTGATTTTAAAAAAAAGCAGCTTGTTGGAATTTATACGCGCAATGGTGAGATCATAGCACTAGGAATTTCAGTGCTTGAAGGAGGAATTATTGCGGAAGCAAAGCGGGTTATAATGGAGCCCGGCACGTATCCTCGGTACTGGAAATCAAAAGAACGTTAGCATTATATAGTTCGGATGTTCTGTTACTACCAAATTTCATATTGGCGCTTAGAATCTCTCTGATGTTTGTGGCAACATTAGTTGGACTTTGTCAGAGTTAAAACTATCTTTTAGCAAGTTTAACTTATGATTTTAACTACGTTGTCTGTGGATAGGATAATAATTTGAGTTTAGAAGATTAACGGGTTCGATGAGAGTATTTGCCATTTATGGTTTTTCTAAATCAGGTAAAACTACGACAGCAGTTGAGATAATTAAAGATCTTAAACAGCGCGGATATTCCGTATCGACGATTAAAGATATTCACGTCGATGATTTCACTCTTGATGTAGTAGGAAAGGATACTTGGCGACATTGGAAAGCTGGAGCAGAAATCGTCGGAATAAGAACTACTACTGAGAGTACTATAATGATAAAGAAACCAGTGAGCGTTTTTGAGCTGATGGAGCACTTTGATACAGACTATCTTATACTTGAAGGTTTTAGAAACATTGCAATCCCCAAAATACTCTGTGCAAAGAACGAGAAAGAGATACAAGAGGATATGCAGAAATCGGTCTTCTGCATTGCGGGTGTTGTCTCAACTCAATTATCAAAATATTTGAATTTACCGGTTATAAACGCTATTACAGATGTCTCACGAATCGTGGACATCGTAGAAGTGTGCAGCCTGGAGCTTTGATAAGAACCCCTTTGACGATGAATTTAATACGGTTTTGTTAGGAAAAATGAATGAGAAGTAGTGCGAAGCTTAATTAAATCAGATTTGAGATACTTTTGGTCAGACATCAGGATTTCTAGCTCAGATAATGTTACGGCTAAATTAGTCGCGGGTCATTGGTGTTTGAAATAAAGTATCTCGTTGCAAGACTTTTATAGTAATGGCTATATAGTGCGTCTAAGTCTGAAGGCGTATTTATATTAAAAGCGAGCGAATTATCGTTAAGGACTAGTATAATTTCCTCTTGTATGTTGTTAATGATCTTTCCATCAACAACATTAAGGCCGGCAGGGACTAATTGATTATCGTCAATTTTAAGGATTAAGTCTGGTTTTACTGAGACAGCTTCAAACAAGTGATATGGAATGTAAACTGCAAGCGCTCCTCTACACTTTATCAAATAAGAATCAATGACCTTATTTATGAGGTTTTTATTTATCAATGGAATATCTGCCGTAACTGTAAGAAAAGGATTTTTAATATTAAGCTTTTTGGCAGCCCAAATATAGTCATCAATGAAACTCTTCCCAGGCGTAAGTATAATATTTAATTTTGAATTTTCTGCCCATGTCTTAGTTTTTAGTGTATAGCGTGATACCGCTACAGTTATTGTTTCAATTTTCGAACTTTTTAATTCTCGAATGACGTGAGCTATCATAGGCTGACCAATAAATTCTATTAATGGTTTTTCTGCGCCAATAGAACTAAATCTTGTGCCTTTCCCACCTGCCATCACAATTGCTTCCATAAATGTCACCTAATAAGGCTTATTGCGATTAACGCTACCACACGGCCAAGTTCATTAGAAGATCCTATTACGTCTCCACTTATACCACCAAAAGATACGTCTGCGAGTTTTAGCAATCCACCAGCGAAAATAGTAGCTGAAAGGAGTCCTACAACACCTTTCCAACTTAAGCAGACAAATGAAACAAGAAACGCGAGGATCAATGCGATTACAAATGTGATCGGCGTCGACCTTTCAGAAAATAGCGATCCGAGGCCTTTATGTGTTGCTTTTCCAAATGATGCTAACTCGACCATTGATAACTTACCTGAAATCTCTGCGGTGATTAATGCCGGCAGTAAGACGTTTCGTACAGAGATTATACCGACAAACAAGAGCAGGAACGAGAGTACGCAAAAAGCGATTCCTCCAACCCCGACATAAGGCTCTTTTATTACTTTGCGTCTCTCCTCCATAGTCCCGTGTTTGAGTAGTCCGTCTCCCATATCGACTAACCCATCGAGATGTATAAAACCTGTGATTGAATAAAGTGCTACTACTACGATTGATGATAGCAAAAAAACGTTTACACTGGGGAGAAGTGATAGCGCCCATCCAATAATTCCAATTAGGAATCCTATGAAGGCCCCAATTATAACGTAAATATACATGTTATCTGCTAGATCTTCGAGCCCATTTTTACTGAAGCCTACTGGGATTGTCGTTAGAAACCCTAGTCCAGCTCTTAGGGCTTCAAACATCCTATAGGACATTCTTCATTCCTCTATCGTACATATTCGCTGACACACCCCCGATTAACCCTGCTATGACATCATCCATAAAAGGTCCGAGTTCACCTAAAATCCCAGGCTTTTTGTTGTCAAACCTAATGTAGTCGAAATGTCCTTTATATCCTCCGACGTATGTAGCTACGCAAGTCCCCAAAACTTCGTCAGCTATTAAACATGTAAGGTCATTGCAATACGTGTCAGGATCCAGACTAGGAATAATGCCTTTTCGTGCATCTCGTTCAAGCGCAATTCCTATATAAACTAAAATACAGAGGTTAGGGTCAGAAAAAGCGTGGGATAATTCGTTGTTAAATACTTGCTTCGCTTTGTCTAGTGTTTCAACGCCCGGATGTGGTACCCAAAGTTTCATTGCTGTGTCAGTTATGTCATCAAACGTAATTCCAATTACGCGCAGCATTTCTCTAATGTCCATTTAAAACCTCCTTTCAAAAACTCATTTTTCTACGTTAATTTTTATATAAGCTCTATGGCAAAGTAAATTTTAATCGATGTTTTAAAATGGAAGTGAATCTAAAATACAGATAGTTCTATAATCACTTGTTGTCTGTCAGATATTTGGTCAAGCGAATTTTCAATGTACGTTTTTGAGATAGTGTAAGATTTGATAAGTCCTATATCTTGACCATACCATAATGTGCTCTCATTTGATACGCTGTAATTTGTTTTATCAATGTTGTAGCTTGTAATTGTGGTTTGCTTTACTACGGCTGTTTGATAAGTAGTGTTACTGAAAATAGTCACATTTTCAAACCTCTCAACTGTACTATTTACTGTTATTTGACCGTCGACGCTACGGTTCTCATAAGTTACAGTAATTGGACTCAAGTAGTACCATTTTTCTCCTTTAATGAGTGGATATTGTACTGTAGGTAATGGATTTTTATATCGAATTGTGTAGTTCTGCGCAACGACTTTTAATACACTTGAGTTCTCATCGACGTATACCGTTGTATTACCTGCTTCGTCCATAAATCGGTAGACAAATATTGATGGATGGGTTTCTGTCATCGTATAATTAATGCCATCCAGCATTATAGCAAAAACTTTTAAATATCCAACTGATAAATTCGCTGAAACTTCGGGCTCAATAGTCGTTGTGGGTACAGGTGAAGGAGATGGTGTTGTTGAGGGTATCAAGGGATTTATGCAGCCACTTATAAGTGCAAGCGATGCCACAATTAATAGTATATATATCGTCCTCATATTGTTCTCTTCTCATCTTCTATTAAGTTAAGGTTTGTCAGCATTATCTGCTGTCATTTTACAATTTCCACGTATATACCACCTGTTTTTATTTTAATACCACTTCCATTGATTTTACCGACCTCTTTTGCATCACTGCTTAAGTCTGCAATTTTTTCTATTTCCGAGTAGGGGGCAATTACGGCAAAACCCATACCCATATTGAACGTCTTATACATTTCTTCTATATCTACTCCTTCTGAATATATCATTTTGAATATCGCTTGCGGTTCAAGAGGATCAAATATGTCAAATCCCAAGTGCGTGAGCCTTCGAAGATTCAAAATGCCTCCCCCAGTAATATGAGCAAGCCCATGAACTTCACAATTTTTAACTATACTCAAGACTTCAGAGTAGATCCGTGTCGGAACAAGAAGTTCCTCTCCTAGGATTCTTTCCATTGCCTCATACTGTTTGTAATATGAATACTTCGTAAGGAGCTTCCGGGCTAGGGTTAATCCGTTGCTATGAATTCCACTGCTTGGAATCCCGATAATGGCATCTCCTTCTACGATTTTCTCTCCTGTGACTACGGTGCCTTTTTTTGTAATCCCTATGCAAGCCCCCGCAAGGTCGAATCCTCTTATTATCTCTGGAAGACTCGCAGTCTCTCCGCCAACAATCGAAATATTTGCAATTCTAGCCCCATTTTCAAGCCCTACGCCAATCTGATCGGTAATGGAGGGTTCAACGCTCTCCATGGCAAGATAGTCAACAAAAGCAATTGGTTCAAGCCCCATAGCATAAAGATCGTTAACATTCATTGCAATGCAGTCTATTCCAATTGTCCGCCAATTGTCCATTTCTGTTGCTACAAGCACCTTTGAGCCAACGCCATCGGTTGTAATACCAATAATGTAATTTCCTAGATTTAAGAGTCCAGCGTAGCCCATATTAACATCTATTGGAGATCCAAATCCCTTTCGTTTATATCTGAAGTGTTTAGTCAGAGCTTTTATTGCTGATTCTTCTGCCAAGATGTCTACCCCAGATTCAGCATATGTTAATCGGCGTCTGTCAGTCATAGAGTTTGCCTTTATAATCCTATTTTATTGATTTCATTACAATCGTAGATTCTAAATTCATAAATGTAGTTGCGATCCCTACGTGCCTAGCTTAACAACGTAGAATGAAGCTTGTCGCTGACGATCTCTTATTAATCTAAACTTAGGTTTATGTATTAAGTTTTATATGTTACTAAAGTTAACTAGTTAAAATGAAAAATACATTGTGTTAATAATGTGAAGTGATTTTCATAAAATGAGTCACCGAGTCTTTCCAAAGAATTACAATGAAATGAATGCTTTTGACTCAATCTTGTTGAATATGAATTAAGTGGCAGTCGGGCAAAATGCTTTATTTAAACGATCTTTTTTTGATGTAGACATTACAAAAGCAATCTTGAATCAAATTATTTCGGAGAGCTTAAATTCATCATGCAATGCTGTAACGACATTTTTGGCCGCATTTCTTCTCACGACAAATGATACGTTATATTCACTTGATCCTTGGCTTATCATGGTTATACTAACATGTATCTTGCCTATGGAGCTAAATATTCTGCCTGCTATACCAGGATTTCCCGCCATTCCCGAACCTACTACAGCTATTGCGCTCACATCTTCGTCGCAAGTAATCTCTCGTATAATATTTCCTTCGAATTCAGATTTTAGTTGGTGAAGAGCAGTTAATGCGCTACTCAAATGTGCCTCCTCTACGAGTATTGAGATGTTTGACTCACTTGATGCCTGACTGATCATAATTATGTTAACGCCAGCTTCCGCCAACTTTGAAAAAACATGAGCAGCTACCCCGATAGTGCCGGCCATTCCGGCACCTGAGATGTTTATAAGTGAAACGTCATTAATTGTTGTTACAGCTTTTACGATATTTTTATTATTTTCCACTCGATGAACGATTACAGTTCCTTGTCCGTCGGGATTAAACGTATTTTTCACTCGTACTGGAATGCCCCTGCTGATTGCAGGTTCGATTGTTTTAGGATGGATCACTTTTGCACCAAAGAATGATATTTCCATAGCCTCGAGATATGAAATTTCTGAAAGAGTTTTAGAGTTTTTTACAAGTTTTGGATCAGCAGTCATTATCCCATCGACATCAGTCCAAATCCATATTTCGTCTGCTTCAGACGCCGCTCCAACAATTGCCGCTGTATAATCTGAACCACCTCTGCCGAGTGTAGTTATAATGTTACGGGTATCGTATGCGATGAAGCCCATTATCACAGGAACAACTCCTACTTCTATTAGTGGCACTATGCGTTCTCGTACCCGCCTCGTGGTCACTTCTGTAGGCCTAGCATCTCTGTGCTTGCTATTTGTAATTATCCCTGCTTCTCCGCCCATTAGAGAAACTGATTGGACCTTTAACGATTTCAGTGCTCCCGAAACAATAGGTGCAGAAAGTCTTTCACCAAAAGAGGAGATATAATCGTGTGATCGATCCGTCAGTTCTCCAAGATAATAAATTCCTGACAGTACATTTTTAAGCTCTTCAAGACGTGCTTCGAGTTCTGAAATGACATCTGTAATTATCATTTCATCTTCAATAGCGCTATACACCGCATCAAAGTGCTGTTTGCCGAGGTGTTTTACAAATTCTGTTACTTCATGCAATTCTGCGTATTCACTTGTCATATTTTCTGCTATAGATTGAAGCTTATCAGTTATCCCCGCCATAGCTGATACGATGACTGCAATTTCGTTTCCCGCGTCATAGTACTTCTTCACAAGCTCGGCGACCTTCTTTATCCTATCACCATTGCCTACTGAGGTACCACCGAATTTCATTGCATATCTCATAATGAAGTTCCTTTAGGGTCCGATAACGGTTTAATATCAATATAATTGTATTAAAGCCTTCTGTAAGTAAGTTTTAATGTTCAAAACATTTGGACTTAGTTGAAATTTTAAGCTTTTTCGTTGATACTGTTAGATTTTAGCGTGTATCTTGGTTTTTTAGTCCCTCATAACTACTAAGATACGCTCTTGTTAAGATACCGTTTTTTATTTCAAAAAATGGTTGTTACAAAAACTTGCTCGGCACAAAATGACGTGCTACAACATTTTTTTCCCTGCTAAATTCTACCGATGCGATATTTCTTGCCATCTTCTGTGTCCATTACTAAATCCTGCAAGCAAGTTCAACCTCTTTTTGTGTTTGTATTCGATTAATTGTAGAATGGTACTAGTTATTACGTATTATACGTTGAT
>Ga0209517_10009568_pt1 | contig 11014 bp, 12 predicted proteins | sample PeaSoiMetSII2010_FD_187695 | JGI IMG/M metagenome (GOLD analysis project Ga0209517, IMG submission 187695) | Peat soil microbial communities from Weissenstadt, Germany - SII-2010 (SPAdes) (version 2) | ecosystem: Environmental > Terrestrial > Soil > Wetlands > Peat | place: Germany... | reverse complement strand
CCCTGCGCTCTGATCCAAGATTCCAGGACCTGCTGCGCCGAATGAACTTCCCGCCGTGATTTTGTGCAGTCCAAAAGTGTGTTCGTTTCGACTCGCTGGCATTGTGCTAAACCAGCCTATCGGCTCGCTCGCTCTCCGCAGGCGCAGGCGACGAAGTCCGATCTGATTCTTGAGTTCCACCACGTGAATGAGTTTAGCCCATGACGGCATCTGTTTCTGTCAGTTGTTCAAAACAGGCGATTACACTCAAAACCCCGTCATGGGTTCTGCTGCATTTCCTTCCTGAGTGCGACGTTTTGGCGTAAACGCGACGCAGCTTGCTCTCCGGGTCCCACAGCTTGACAGCTCGGGCGGCAGCCCTGACGGTATTGTCATGGGACGGCCCTGATCCTGTCCCTCGATCAAGATTTCTAGCCCGATATGCCAGTCCGGTAGACCAGCCCTCTGCGGCTAATTTCCGGGCACCCCGATAGCCAGCGCCAAAGGGGTTAAGGTTCAAGCCGCAGGGGGTTGAACCTTCATCTTAAAGGGCTCCCACTCGTTACATTACTTTTTCCCGGCCACGAGAGCACAAACACCTTTAGCAGCATTCGCAATCTTGTGATCTGCGCCGGAGCCGACCAAATCACCCTTCGCATTAAAAACGGTGTACTCGTTTTGGTGGCCGGACCAAGAGGTCTGCTGCCAAGTCTTGGTGTCCCAGACGACCACGAAATCAGCGCCGGCTGGCTGGCTAGTGATGGTCACTTGTGGGCAGGCTTTGTTAAGGCTCTTCATCTGCTCAACGCTGATGCGGCGGACATTGCCGGAGTAGCTGGCGGATGCGCTATCTTCGGTGGCAGCGAAGTGGCCAGACTCCTGCCAAGAATCGTGGTCTGTGACGAAGACTCTTGTCTTCGCATCTTCTGCCGCCGCGCTCACCGTTACCAATATCAAGATGATCCAACCAAACTTCATATATGGCTCCCCTAAACACGCCCCTTGCTTGCGTTCCTACGGACGACAAGTAGAGGGTGTCATTCTTCAAGTGCCCTGAGTTCTTTCGAAACTCGCCGGGCTTTTCTCCTTAACCTGTGCCCTAAACCTCTGCGAACGCAGAGGACGCGATGGCCTGGGTAAGTTCAAAACCAGACATATAAGGTTCTTAGTACCAGCCGTAGGCATGGGCAAGGTCACGATGGTAACGAGCGGCGTATAACGGCAGGAAACTGAGTGGCGTTGAGTGCCCGCAGGCGGTCGATTCCAACCTGTCGGTGCCCGTTCCTTCTAGCGCCCACTGCGATGACATTCGTGTGAGCAGTCGGCATCGAAGGCTTGTCAACTCTGTCAACTGGCGCAACCAGACGATTGCGCTCAAAACCCCCTGCTCAGGCATTTTGAGTGTTAACGCGATTTTGCGACAGTGCTATTGCCAGTTGGAAGTGGATGGGTTCTTGAGAGCGATTATCCCTTCAAAGCGAGCAGCATCGCGCAACCGGACCGTCAGCGCGTAGCAACTCTTGGGATCATTGAAATGACATCTGCTGCCTGCAAATTGCCGACGAAGTGCTCTCTCTGTCTTTGCAATTTCGGGCGACAAAACATCGGCGAGCTTGTCGATTGCTTGTATTGAGGACGGACGCCGCAAGCCCAAACAAAATAGGCTGACGGCATAACCCCTTTGCGCGAGCTCAGAAATAGAAATCCGTTGGTCCCCCAATTCCTTCATCCCCGTTAGAGTTTCCTGAGCCTGAAGGTCTGTAAGGAGAGCAGGCTTGAATCCGCGCTTAGCAGTCTCTCGGTCGATTAGCTCGTCCGGAAAACAGCTATTAACCCAAGTCCCGATCGGAGCAAGAAACCGATCAGTATCAGGTGTCGATAGGCCAGGAATCACGTATCCAGGGGCGAGTTTGACCCCTGGATTAAAACCCTTGTTGTGTAAAACAACGTGAAAGAGTTCATGGGCAAGTAGGGCTTCGTCATAGCTCTTGGAAACGCCAGAGGCAACATCAATCTCGATTTCATCAGTACCGTACCGTGTTTGCCCTTGGAAAGCCGCGAGCTTTGATGGGTCCGTAGTGTAGGTTTCTATTCGAATATGAACCGATGACCCGTTTTGCGCCTCTCGAAGCAGCTTCTGAAGGGCGAGAGAGCGGTTCCCATTTTCCCTCCCAGGTTCCTTGGGACCGGGATGAGCATTCGGCTTATCATGCGTTTGTGATACGCCGGGCGTCGCTAGCAGCAAGAGAACCAAGTAAATGTAAGGCCAAAAGTTTCTGCCGTCTATCGCTCGTAGCAGGCTTGGATTTATAAGGCTTTTCACGGCAAAACTGTATCCGCGAGCATGTATTCCAGTTTAATCAGTACCTTGAGTAGAAGCCAAGCAAGACAACTGTTGAAACCAGGCGTTTACACTCGTTGACCGACTGTCAGGGCGGGGCTGGCTCTCCGCGCCAGGGTGCCTGAAGGGGAAGCAGTTCAAAACGGGACCGACCGATATGCATCGGCCCGTTAAGGACCCCGCACCAATGGGGGAAGGCATTCCCGAATGCGGGGCGAGCAAAGCCTATACTGCCGTCTCAACTTTCGTCATTGCTCCAGCGCAACTACGACCTCAGCAGCGGATTCCTGCGCCAACTGGCGAAACCAGGCGATTTCACTCAGAACCCCGGTTGTGAGTGTAATCGCGATATTACGCCAACCGTCCCGGCCCGTTTTGTAGTTCCTCTTCAGCTCTAACCGGTCAGGCTTGGCGATTTCTCAATCGGAAGCTGCGACCCGCAAGGGTTCAATCTTCGCAGTAGAGATACTCTGGCGGCAGACCATCGGGCACGACCTTGCCTTTGTATAGCTGGCGATGGTTTCTATGAAGGATGTCGATGGCCCTCGCAAGGGTGAAATACAGCGTTTTGGCAGTACCCGCTCGATCAATCAGCAATGTCATGTGCTCGGACTTGTTGCTGCTAAACAACGACTGTAACTGTGCGACCGAGTTACCCCGGGGATCGACGCCATTGACAGAAGTAATCACATCACCCCAATGAATACCAGCATCACTCGCTGGGCCCTGTTCAAGCCCACCGACCGCAATCGCAGCGGGGTTCTTCAAAATGAAGATTTCGAAACCTGCGTAATAGAGCTGGGAGTCGTCTGGATAATGCGAAGGAAAAACGCGGCCAGTTAACCTCTCACTGAAATGGTTCTCAAGTTCAAGGTCGTACTTGATCTCGGCATCGGTCGCGTCCAGTGGCTCTATCGAGCCATCTGCCATCAATTTCATCCCGTCCTTTTCCTCCAGTTCTGAAAGCTTCATGCGAGGAACCGCCATCGAAAACGTTTTGCTGTCCCGGCCAAGCGAAAGCGTCGCCGGTAGATCGTTGTCGGTCCGCAACAGGGGGCCAGCCTGCTCGACAGTGGAAACCGATTGCCCATTCACAGCCAGAAGTCGGTCCCCGGGCTTGATGTCGAGCTTCGATGCCGGAGAATGTTCATCCACGACCCATACAAACAAAGGGCAAGATGGGTGACGCGCAGAGGCAATGAAAGTAATGCCAGTCACATACGTGTTCTTGCCATAAGGCGCAAGCGGGTTTGCTTGTCCAAACATCGCAGCCGCAGTGGCGAACAGCAACAGAGCCAAGAGCATTCGCTTTTCGTTCATTCTCTTTTATTGCCTAGATCAGGTTCGCGGGTTAAGTCAGTATGAGCGTAAGCGTGGTTGCTGTAAACAGGCGTTAACGCTCATTGACTAAGGGTCAATGAGTGAAATCGCGATTTTTCACCTCCTAGACCTTCTCGGAATCGGTGAGCCAGCGCGCCGGAGATATTGGCTCGACAGGCGGATCAGCAAGGTTGGGTTCGCGCCGGAGTTCCTCAAACCGGACGCCGATGGCTAAGTAGATTAGTGCTGAACGCGCACATTTCATGAGGTGGATGGCCTTGTCGCCGAATTGCCGACGAGACACCATCCATGCCAAGTCCCCGACGGCGGGCGCGGACGGCGGCTCGGTTGCCGTCACGCGCAAGTATTTGTGCTCGATCTGGTTCCTTATATCCTTGAGGCTACGGGCCTGCGGCTCGGCGACCTCGTCATTCTCCTTCTCGAAGAAGTCCTTTGCGAGCCAGTACAAGGCGCAGAAGCCCCAATTGCCCGTCAGGTCAAATTGCGGGCGGATCGGTTTGTCCTTGTGCTCACGCCAGAGTCTGCCAAATGAAACATCGCTTTCGTTGATACCCAGTGCCATGTATTCGTTCATGAAGAAGGCGACCTTGTCGAAAAGAGAATAGAAGGTTCTGTAGGCGGTCTTTGCCTTCTCTATTGCTAAACAGAGCGCTGGCCGTGGTTCAATCGCGGCAAGAAACACATCTCGGTCGGAGAAGTGGGGTATCTTAGCGGTCAAGCCTTCATACAACAGCCAGCGGGCCGAGACATATTCCTGCTTCATCTGATCGAAGAAGCTGTCAAATATGTAGGGCGCATCGTCAGGCACCATGTGAACCGGTAGGGCAATTGTGTCCCACTCCGCTACAGGGTATGGGCCAAGGTCGTTCAAGAGATTCAGATACAAACAGTTTTCCCGACACCAGCGGCGGTACTCGCGCTCCTCGTCCGTGGCGGCAGTGTCCTCCGACGCGAGGGGGTCGAGCTTAGTAATTGCGTCCACGTCCAAGAAAGATTCGATCCATTTCTTCTGCTCTTTTGCAGATTCCACCGTGGCTCTATCACGGACATGCGTGTAGAGGGCCGTATTCGCAAGGGCGGCAGATGCCTCCTTATGCGCCATCCAGTAGAAGATAGTCCGTTGTTCCCTATCTTCGAGGACATCCGCATAGCCAAGCAGGATTCTTGCTTTGTTGCAGTGTGCCATCCCGAAGTTCGGCTCCACTTCTAATGTGCGACTCCAATAGGCAAGGGCCTCTATCGCTCGCCCCGCAACTCTCAGTCGGTTGCCAAGGTTGTTGAGGCACATGCATCTGTCTCGCACGGAAAGTTGTCTAAACTCCAGGTGATTGACAGCGCGGCGAAGAGAAAATATTTCGCGAGCGAGGGTAGGCTGTTCCCACTTCCATTCTGTGCCATATCTCTCCCCCGCGATGGCGTTCGCCCTGTAGTAATCGAGCATGATTGCCAACTTCCCAGGAACGCCCTTTTGATCAAGAGTTTCGAACCAAGCACCAACACAGGCAAGGGCATCTTTGCGTCCGAGTTCCACGGCAAGATGGGTGAGTACGCCGGTGCGATCAACGGCTTCAGAATCAGGCCGACCATCAATGCCGTCCTTCATGAGGCGGTCGCAGAGAGCGTTTTCTTGTAGTTGTTCTTGGTCGGTCACGTTTCGGCAGACGATCTACAACTGGATTCTATCAACGGCGCGGTCCGCGCGGGGGCACGGTTGGCGTAACCGGCGATTACACTCAGAAAACTCAGAACCCCTCAATGAGTGAAATGGCGATCATCTGTGAGACATTCACCTCGCTGCTTGGGCCATCTCCTTCAGCTCTCCGAAACCGAGAATCCGATCCGCCTGGGAACTGTCCTGCGTTCGATGCTTTATCTTCGCATCAGCGGTGACGAAATGAATCAGGGGATCGGCCAAGTAGTAGAGCAGTTGTCCATCGAGCCAGTCGGAATCGTGCCTCGCGAAGTCATAGTGCTGGCTCTTCGCCAACTCGTAGCGGGCGAGTTCATAGCGCCATGCGGCGTCCAAGGCCGTTTGGAGTTTCATCACGTTTGCTGGATCGGATGGCACATCAATCCTCGCTAGAAGGGCTCGACTCCATGTTTCCTGTGTGGATGCATTAAGGAGCCCCTTACGAAGTTTTTCGAGCCTGATGGCGTCGGCCTGTTTACCTTGCCGAATCTGATCTGCGAACAGTGAGAGCGAGGAACCGTAGGTTTTATTGGTGTCCCCTCGCAATGTCACCCGACCATCCTTCAAATCCTTCTTTGCCTCTGCACTCGAAATGACCTCAATCCATGTCCTTAGTTTGTGCGGCTGAAAGGCCTGATTTCGGAGTGCGAGCCCAAACACAGCGGATCGGACAAAGTCTCCCGGTAGGGGAAGGAACTTTCTTTTCTCGGGTTCACAAAGAACCTTTAACCGGCGCTGGTTTTCTCTGAAGTGAGCTTCATCCCCTCCCTCGATTCCCGCAACCAGCTCGTACAGAGTGATCGACGAGATCGCATACCTCGCTCGTTTCGACATAAACTTGCGGACGGCGTCCCACTCGGCACGGGGGATGGTTCCGTCCGAAAGGTAGGAGATCACCTGGGTGTCGAAGACGAACTTCGGTCGCCGGAGTGTCACTGGTAAAGCGTAGCATCCCCGCCTCGGATCACAACTTTGAGGCTCGTGTGGGCAACTCAACTCTCAACTGGCGGAAACACGCCCCGGGCAGCCGGAGAGTGGCCGCTTGCACCTGACTCCTGATCCTGCCTTCGGACTCCGCCGAGGAATCCGATTGCTCGTACTCCCCGCTCCGACATATCGGTCACTTTGACCCCGTACTTCCGGCCAATTTCCCGCATGGAATCCAGAGTTGATTTTCTCGCCTTTGTCTTCCGCTTCTTCATGCCGCCACACTCTCTACCGCTTCGGATGATCCGAGAAGTTTCGCGATCATCCACTGGCTTGTTTCGAAATCCTTCGCCAGTTTCCGAACGCTGGCACCTTGCGTCCGCAGTGCCCGTATCCGTTCCAGTTCACCAGGGCCGAAGTGCCGCAGAGCCGGTCGGCCAATTCTTTTTCCTGCGCGCCGTGCCTGTGCCATCCCGGCTTTCACTCTTGTCCTCAGGAGTTCTCTCTCGAACTCAGCGACCGCCCCCAGAATCTGAAACGTCAATCTGCCAGCAGGCAGTGTAGTGTCGATGTTCTGCCGCAGGGAAACGAGATCAACTCCCAGCGACCGGCACTCTTCGGAAATGGTCAGCAACTGTTTCAGCGACCTCGCCAGCCGATCCAGACTCCACACCAGAATGACATCGACCCTCCGCTTCCGCAGATCATCCAGAAGTGTGTTCAGTGCAGGGCGATCCTGCTTTGCTCCACTTTGTCCGTGATCCCGATACAGGATCGATTCCCAACCGCGCCGTTGACAATATTCCCTCAACTCCACTTCCTGCAAACCGGTCGCCTGTTCCGCAGTTGAGACCCGAACATAAATTGCGGCCCGCTTCCTGTCACTCACCGTTTCCTCCCAGTCCCGCGCTTCCCCTTCTTCCGTTTCTTCGCCTTTGCCCATCGCGCTTTCGCCGCATTCCGTGCGATCTGTTTCCGCTTTCTCGGCGACAACAGTTTCATCTTTGCTTTGGCGGATTTTCGGCCTAGCGCAGAGAAGTATTCGGACAGCCTCTTGTCGAGCACAGGATGATTATATCATGCGCCACCGTTGAGCATGAAAACCTTATGTCCAGCTGAGAGTCCGCACATTCTTTCCGCGTGTTCTACTCATCCCCTTGCCTCCACTATCATCACCTCCTCCGCAGGTACTCATTTCAGCCTTCGCACGGGATATTTCGTGTCAGATCATTTACCGGTCATCCGTGACACCGACATCCACCTCTTAAAGACCGTTGCAGCGCCCTTTTAGCGTCGATTTGGCGGGTTCGGCGGGGTTCTCTAGGGGTTTGGTACCCCCATTTCGTTAAAACCCATCAGCGACGTTCAGAGTCGATTTCGTGGTTCCAGAGGAAAATATTCAGGCCAAGCTGTTGTTTCCCAGTGTTTTCTGATTTGCAGGTGCCTCGCAGAAATCGAGGCTTACCTGTTGAACGATTACCGGGTGTCGAAAAAACGATTTGCTCGATGCGGCAATTGCAGCGTGTATTGCTCGTGCCGACATCCGATTGTCTTGTGGGTGCCAACTGCCCGCGTGAAGTTGAATGTGGGAACGAATCGGGGAACGATTGTGATTTCCCGCCGTCCCAAACCCTTCTAAACGTGGCTTAGTGTTCCCGAGAAAATCTTGCAAGTTATTGATGTGCCGGGCCTCGATAGAGTGTGAGGATGGCACTCTACCGCTGAGTTAAGCGCCCACTGGGATTGCTTGCGGCTTTGCTATTGTAACAAATCGGGCCTACCCTTCCGGCATCTACCCAGGCTCTTGACCGCCTGCGCCGCTCCCGATAGCCTCTTTCTGTCGCCCTGTCATGGCCGCTTCCGACACTCCCGACCCACGATCCGTAACTGATTCACGGGAAAACACTTCTGCGCGACTCCCCGTGTCCGAGGAGGCGCAACTTTCTCCCCCAAATGGGGTTTCTACCAATGTGAGCAGCGTGGCCATTGATCGCGGCATACTGGATCGCGGGCTGCTGAACCTTGCGGGAACGTGTTCGTCTGCGGCCGCTAGCAGGGCAAATTCCGTCGTTAGCACGGACGTCGCCGCGGACGCCGCCGTTTCCGACGTCGACGCGATGCTGCGGGTGAAGACGGGCGACGAAACCGCCTTCGCTTACCTGGTCGAGAAGTATCGCCGGCCGATGGTGGGCTTTATGTACCGCATGTGCCACAATCCGTCGACGGCGGAGGAGTTGGCGCAGGAAGTATTTTTGCGCGTGTACCGGTCGCGCACCAGCTACGAGCCGAGCGCGAAGTTTACAACCTGGCTGTATCGCATCGCGACTAATCTGGCCGTCAACTACGCGCGCGATACGCGGCACGAGCGTCCAGAAAATACCTTGCGCCTCGACGAGCCGGACCGGGAGACGGGCAACACGCCCGACCTGGCCGACGATTCGGTCAGCGCGGAAGAGCAAATCCTAAAGCGGGAGCGGCTGGCGGCCATCCGCGGCGTAGTGAACGGGCTGCCCGAGCGCCAGCGCATAGCGGTCATCATGCACAAGTATCAGCAGATGGATTACCGCCAGATTGCGGGCGTGCTGAAGTTGAGCGAGTCCGCCACCAAATCGTTGCTGTACCGCGCGTATGAAACCTTGCGCGAACAGCTGAAAGAGTTTGTTTCTGGGAAGTAGAGGAAAGCAGTATGAATTGCAATCAAATTCGCGAACTGTTGCCGGATATAACGACTTCCGCTGGCATGGGCGCGGCAACGCCGGAGGTCGAGAACCACATCGCATCCTGTGCCGCCTGTGCCGCCCATCTGCGGGAGTTTCAGAAAACCATGGCGCTGCTCGATGAATGGCAAGCGCCCGAACCGTCGCCGTATTTCGACACCCGCCTCGAGGCGCGTCTACGCGAAGAAATGGCGCGCCCGGCGACCGGATGGCTGAACTGGCTCGGTTGGCTGCGGCGTCCGGCGTGGGCTATGTCGGCGGCGGGCGTAGTGCTTGCCGGAGCGCTGGCGGTTGGTATTGGGATTGGCGGCCGATCGTATATTTACGTTTCCGAAACTATGCCGACCATGCCTCCATCGCTCAGTCTGCCGGTGCAGCCGGGAACCGCGGTCGGCGACTTGCAGGCGCTGCAGAGAAACGACGAGTTGTACGCCGATTTCGACGTGCTCGACGAATTGCAGGTGCAGGACGACGTAACCGCGAATCCGTGAGCCGGATTCTGCTGTAGAGACGCGGCTTGCCGCGTCTCCCGCTGAGGAGACAGCGGGTTCAAGGTGACGAGGAGAGGTTAGCCGTAATTAGCGCGGATAGGGGACCGAAGATGTTGGGCCGGGAAAGAATTGCGAGCTGTCTAGCGGCGCTTTTGCTGCTGACGTCCTTCTGTGTCCCCGCCATGTTTGCCCGATCGCGGTATCCGCAACCGCCGCCGCAACCGCGGCAACCGCAACGGCCGCCACAGCCGCATCCACCATCGCACCCAGCGGACGGGCAGTGGCACCGCTTTCAGAAAGAGAATCGCCCCAGCCCCAGCCGTCCCAATCGATTCCATCCGCCGCAGAACCAGCCCGGCCACGCCGGAAACTGGCTCCGCCGCTATAAGGATCTGCCGCCGGCGCAGCAGCGCCGCGCGCTCGAAAACGATCCGCAGTTCCGCAGGCTTCCCCCGCAACAGCAAGCGCAACTGCGGCAGAGGTTGCAGCATTTTTCCAGCCTGCCTCCGCAGCAGCAGGAGCGCATGCTGAACCGCATGGAAACCTGGGAGCACCTGACGCCCGATCAGAAGCAGCGGTCGCGCCAGCTCTTTGAGCAGTTCAAGCAGCTGCCGCCCGACCGGCGCCAGGCCGTCAACCGTGCCATCCGCGGCATGCGCGACTTGACGCCCGATCAGCGCGACCGGCTCATCAACTCCGACGAATATAGGAACGAGTTCTCGCCCGGGGAACGCGGCCTGCTCCGCGGGGCGTCCCGCCTTCCGCTCGCGCCCGGCGAAGGCCTGCATCCTGAACCGCCGGATTAGTATAAGGATTCCCGTAGAGACGCGGCTTGCCGCGTCTCCGTTAGTGGAGTGAGACGGGGCAAGCCCCGTCTCTACAGTCTGGAAGTCGGAACCTGAGAACTCCCTACCGCCGAATGAGCGCCATTACCCATCCCGCCAGAAACACTCCGCCGACGAACAGCGCGAAGCAGTAGAGGCCGTACTTCAACTGCTCGATCGCAGAATTGCGCTGGGTGATGCCGAAGACGGTCGACGCGAACAACGCGAACACCACTGCCGCCGAGAAGTGCGAAAGGCTGATGTTCACGGTTTCTTCCCCAGCGCGATGTGATGCGCATCCGCCGCCGCGATAAAGTTCAGCAGGCCGGCCACGATCAGAAACGTCTTGCCATAATCCGCCGCGGCATTCGCCGCCATCACGTTGCCCCAGTCCATGATGCGCGCCAGAAAATAGAGCGCTCCCGAGCCCACGTCGCCAACAAAGCCCAGAACGTCGAGGATGTCGCCGCCGTTCGGCTTGTAAATCCGCCCCTGCATTCCCAAACCAATCAGAAACATCGCCACCACCGACACCAGCAGCAGAATGCCGCGCCCATAGCGCTTCAGCAGGATGTGTCCGCCGCCCGGAATCAGCCAGCCCACGATCGGCGCGACCACTGCCATGGTCGTGAGCGGGTACTCCGGCTCTTTCACTTTTGTTGATTTATCTGTTGTCGGCTTGGCCATTCAGATGGTCACGATCT
>Ga0209517_10009567_pt1 | contig 11016 bp, 9 predicted proteins | sample PeaSoiMetSII2010_FD_187695 | JGI IMG/M metagenome (GOLD analysis project Ga0209517, IMG submission 187695) | Peat soil microbial communities from Weissenstadt, Germany - SII-2010 (SPAdes) (version 2) | ecosystem: Environmental > Terrestrial > Soil > Wetlands > Peat | place: Germany: Weissenstadt... | reverse complement strand
GACCCGAGCCTGCGCGACCTGCGTGCCCATGCCCGCGTAGATGTCGCCGAATAGCACGATGTTGCCGAGCACGCCCGAGGCTGACTGATTCCAGTAGTTCGCGGGGTAAGCGACCGTGCTCCCGCTAGACGTGATCGTAACGTGCTGGGTGTCGCTCATCGTGCAAGTGCCGGTGTCGGTGTAGTTCCCGCTCTGCATCGGCTGATTCCAGCACGAGGGCGTCCAAGCCGCTTTGGCTGCCGAGTTGGAGTAGGAGCCCCAAGCGAAATCCTCTTGCACTCCGCCGTCGGAGAGCGACGATCCGGGCCAAGGGAGTGTCTGGAGCGTGATGCCCTTGACGAGCGTGTTGCCCCTGACCTCGGTCTGACTCCAGCAATCGCTGTGATCCCGCGTGAGCTGCGGCATGCCCACCCGCGGATCGCTGTTGATCGTGAGCGTCGTTGGTGTGTAAGTCCGCGGATCGAGAAAGCGGATCGTGCCGTCGGGCTGAACGTGGACGTGATGATTGGGATGGCAGGACTGAATGAAGTTTTCGAGGCTCGGCAAGATCCGTTCGCCGCTGATCGATACGCGGAAGGGCGGGATGATCGTGAGCGCGGCCAGGTCGCCGAGCGTCAGGGCCGGGAGCTGATACGTGCCAGTGTAGGTATAATTGCCGATGCCGAGCGCCGCCAGCGCCGAGGCGTTGGGGGCCATTGTGAGGATGTCGGCCACGATCTGCCCGACGCTCTGGCCTGCGCGACAAAGCGGAAGATCGCGGTCGTGAAAAAGTATACGCCCGCGGTCACGAACGGCGATTCTTGACCTCCGAGCCCGCTAATTGAACCGTCTGCCCCGAGCTCGGCGAACAGCGGACGCGCCTCGCCGCCCCATCGCGAAACCGCCAGCACTCCGTCGAATCCGCCAAGCTCGATCGCTTCAGCGGCGAAACGCCTGAACTCCGGGCGCGGCACGATCGCGTCGACGGTCGCGAGGATAAAGTGTCCCGGCCGGAGCCGCTCGCCGATCGCGAAAAGGGTCTCCATCGAGTTCGCCGTGTCGCGCACGACCAGTTCAAGTTCATCGGGCAGTTTCACGTCGTGCTCGCGAATCAGTCTTGCGGTTTCGGAATTGATTACGGCCAGCACCGAATCGGCGCCGGCGTCGAGGATCGCCTCGGCCTGACGCGCGAGCAGCGTGCGGCCCGCGATCTCGACCAGCGGCTTCGGCAAGCCCTGCGCGGCGGCCCGCAGGCGCTCGCCGGTGCCGGCCGCAAGTATCGCTCCCGCTGGACGTTTGCTCATTGAGGTTTCAACAGTTCTTCGAGCGCGTTAATTTTCAGATCCGCAAAGTCGGCGAGGTCTCGCGGGGCGGCGCGATCGGGCGGGCTGCACAGCCAGATCGCTTTCATCCCGGCGCGGCGCGCCGGCGCGCAATCCTTGTCCGGCGAATCGCCGACCATCGCGACTTCCTCTGGCGCGACTTCCTCCAGAGTCGCGAGCGCGGTCGCGAAGATTCGCGGGTCCGGCTTGAAGATTCCGACCGCTGACGAGTCCACCGTGACGTCCATCAACTCCAGCATCCCGCCTTCCGCCAGCACCCGGTCGAGATTGCCGTAAAAGTTCGAGACCACCCCGAGGCGAAATCGGCGCTTCAGCGCCACCATCAGGTCGCGGCTGCGTTTCATACCGCGAAGCGATTCTTGAGCAAAAGCCGCGCCAATTCGATTCCGTAGTTCCGCGACGCCCGCAGGGCCCATCTGCTGAAAGCGTTGGCCCAGATGCTCAGGCCCGAGGCAACTCAGATAGTCAATCTGGGCGCGCAGGAGAAAATCGACCGTCTCGCGCAGGCCGATCTTTCTGATCGTCTCGGTGGCGCGATAGGCCTGCGCGGTCGCGCGGTCGAAAGCGGGATCGAGCTCGGCGCGCTCGATCTCCAAACCGCACGCGCGATAATGTGATAGAAAGCGATCGAGCCAGTGGACGGGACAATCGAGAGTGCCACCGAAATCGAACAGAAGCGCGCGCAGTGTCGCCACGAAGCTCTGAGCTTATCAGCCCGGCGGCGTGGCCACTAGCAAAAGCCGGCAAGCCCCGTAAACTGATCATCTTCCACTGCATTGATGACCTGATAGATTGGTCACTCGACGCGATTTCACCTGAAGGCTTCTCTCGGTGAATTGCCGGGCAGGTGGGGCGACGAACCGGAGGGTCAGTGAATCAGCTTATCTTGGAGTGCGTTGACTAGGCGGATAGATTCATCTAGTAACCTACACTTAACAAAAGCGTCTTTTCCGAGACCCGGTTTGCCCGAGATCTTGCTTTGATAGAGACTGTACTCATTCGCGTCCCCTCGCGAGCTTCCGATCTCATATTTGGACGGCCGCTTCTGGAGCGCCTGATCCTGATTTGCGAGCGAGCCGGAGTTAAGCGTTTCTTCATCGAGGGTCCTGGCGGGCACGCGATGGACGAAGCGCTCGGCGATTTTCGCGGTAACCCGAAAGTGGGCGTGGTCGATTCGCTGGACGAGTTGTTCGCGCCGCCGTTTGGGATCGAGCGCGAACGGCCCTGCCTTGCGATGGCGGGGAATCTGGTCTTGGCGCGCTCGCAGCTCGACCGGATGATCGCGACGCACGCCGCCGCACCCGACCGGGTGATCAAGCTTGCGAGCGGCGGCGATGGCAACGGTATGCTGGCGACGGGGCCGATCGGCGAGGTGCTTCAGGAACTCGGCAAGCCGTTATCGATCACGGCTAGCGGCGCGGTCCATCCCTATCTGCCCTACGCACTTCTGCCCTACGCTCTCGACGGGCGCCCCGAAGACGGACGCGAGGCCGAGTTCAGGCTGGCGCGGTCGGTGCGCTTGGAGACCGTGGGCAAGGACGGGATACTGGCGCGCCTGCTCGATCGCAGAGTTTCATGGCGGATAAGCTACCGCCTCGGGCGTACCGCGATCACGCCCAATCAGGTGACGCTCTTCAACACCGCGCTCGGCTTCCTGAGCGCCGCGATGTTTTCGCTCCCGAGTTACTGGTGGCGCCTGCTCGGCTCGATCCTGTTTTTGGCCGGCGTGACGATCGACGGCGTCGACGGCGAGCTCGCGCGCCTCAAGATGTGCGAGACCGAATGGGGCGGCCAGCTCGACATGATCACCGACAACATCGTTCATGTCGCGCTGTTCATCGGCCTGATGGTCGGCTGCTATCGGGCGAGCGGAAACCCCGCGTACCTCTATCTGCTGCCGATCTTGTTGGTTGGCTTCGCCGCCTGCGCGGCCGGCGTAGCCCTCGCGGTGAAGGACACGGGCGCATCGGCGACCTTTCTGGCACGACTCGAGCGGATGTCGAGCCGCGACTTCGCCTACCTGCTCGTGATCCTCGCGCTCTTCAATCATCTGGAATATTTCGCCTGGGGAAGTGCTTTTGGAACGTACGCGTTCGCGCTGGGCATCTGGTGGTTCGGCCGCCGCGCGCGGGCCGACCAAACCGTTCCGGGCTCCGACTGTCCAACTGGCTAGTCCAACTGGAAGGGAGTGGCGAATATCATGAAGAAACCGCGCTTACTGCTGGTCCAACCCACAACGGTCCACCTCGACGGCACGCCGCATAAGACGCGATGGCGCCTGATCATGGGGCTGATGATCCCGCTGATGGCGGGACTCACGCCCGACGATTTCGACGTGACGCTGTGCGACGAACGGCTCGAGGATATCGACTACGGCGGCGGATGGGATCTGGTCGGGATGACGACCACGATCGGCGCCTCGCTGCGCGCGTATCAGCTCGCGGACGAGTTCCGCCGCCGCGGCATTCCGGTCGTGATGGGCGGCTTTCATGCGACCCTCCAGACCGAAGAGGCGCTCGAGCACGCCGACGCCGTGGTTCAGGGCGAAGCCGACCTGGTATGGGAGCCGCTGCTCCGCGATTGGCAGGACGGCAAGCTCAAGCGCGTCTACAAGGCCGACAAGCTGCACGACCTGAAGCACCTGCCGCGCCCGCGCCACGAACTGCTGAAGCTCAATCGCTACCTCTTCAAGGCGGTGCCGATTCAGGCCAGCCGCGGATGCCCCTACCGATGCTCGTTCTGCGAGATTCCGGTCTTTTACGAGGGCTCGTATCGCACGCGGCCGATCGGCGACATCGTCGAGGAGATCCAGCAGACCATCGCGACGACCGGGTTTCGCCGCTTCCAGTTCATCGACGACCAGATCACCGGCAAGCACAAGTTTGCGCGCGAGCTGTTCAAGGCGCTCGCGTCGTTGAACATCCGTTTCTCGGCGCTCTGGACGATCAACTCGAATCACGACGAAGATCTGCTCGATCTGGCGGCGAAGGCCGGCATCTTCCACGTCAATATCGGCGTCGAGTCGATCAGCCAGGACAGCCTGCTGTCAATGAACAAAATCCAGAACCACGCCAGCGACTACAAGAAGCTGCTCGCCCGGCTCAAGAAGTATGGAATTTACTACTCACTGAATTTCCTGTTCGGGCTCGACGAGGACCATCCGAAGATCTTCGAAGACACGATGAACTTCCTCCACGAGGTCAAGGCGCCCGAGGCGTTCTTCAACACGGTCACGCCGCGGGTGGGCACGCCGATGCGCACCAAGCTGGAAGCCGAGGGCCGCGTCATCATTCCCGATGCGGATCTGTACACCAACAACTTCCGCTGCATGTTCGTGCCGAAGAACATGTCTCCAATGGACGTCGAAGAGGGGGTGTGGAAATGCACCACCGAGTTCTACTCGCTCAAGTCGATGTTCAAGCGGCTGCTGATGCCGCCGAGCCGTTTCACCTGGCAGGGGCTGACCGAGAACATGCTCTTCTACTGGGGCGCCAAGCGCCAGATCGACCCGGTCGATTACTACTGAGGTAGCTACTACATAGTTGCGGCAAGACCGCGAACGCACCGGGAGCAGGGAGATGCAGGTGTGTCTGCTCTCCATCAGATAGTGGAGTGAGATTCCTCGCTTCGCTCGGAATGACGAATCCACCAGCCCCGCAGCCACGTCATTCCGAGCGAAGCGAGGAATCTCACTCCATCCCCCGGCGCAATCCTGGGCGTTCGCTACGCCTCGGCCTTCGCAATCAGTGCGCAGCCCGCAGCACCCCCGGGTGGACTACTACTGAGCCAAGCGCGAGGCTTTTTTCGGCGCGGCCGCAGCGAGTCTGCGGGGCGCCAGGAACAGCGAAGCGGGCGCCCTCTCGACGCCCGCTTCGCTTAGTATCAAATGCTCGGCCTCATCCAATCTACGAGTTGGGTCCGGTCTAGAAGCCGAGTCCGGGCAGAACTTGCGTGCCCTCCGTTTGGACAGCCTGAAGGAGTTGAGGATCGAGCCCCAGCGCCGCCAGGATGGTCGGTGCGACCTGAGTAGTCTCCACCGGGCTCGTTACTGTCGCGGACTGGAAGCGCGGATTCGACACCAGCATGATTACGTTGATGTCGTCATGGGCAAAGCCGCCGTGCTCCGCATCCTTCTTCTTGCTGCCGGTGTAGACCACGCCGACATTGGGCGCAACGATAATATCCGGCGTGCGCGGATCCCCGGTCGGAGCCAGGCCAGGCGTATTGTACACCAGGCTAAGTGTGGGCCCCGAGAAGATCTGACCGATGCCGGCAAGCGCGGCGTTGGCTTCGAGCATCGAGACCGCGTTCGCGGTTTGACTTGAATCGGTAAGCCACAACAGGGAGACGTCGTCCTCCGTGGGTCCGATTCCGCCGGTCTCAGAGGACGGCAACAGCGAAGCAACGATCTGGGAGGGCGGCTCACCATTGAGGCCGCTGTGGCCCGGGATCGGGAAAAAGCGCGCCAGATCGATGGGCGACTGGCCATGTTTCGCGGTGATCACGATCATGGTCGAATCGTACAGTCTCTGCTTCTTCAGCTCGGAGACCATCATTCCGATCGAATTGTCGATAAATTCGATCTCCTGCAGCAGCGAGTTGCTAGGCGTCCCAATCGAGTCAAGGTAACCGCCCTGCACGCTGTAGCCCGGCGCTACCGAGCCGTGCTGGTAGATCAGCTTCTGGCCGATGCTGACGGCCTGAAAGTTCATGCCGAATATGTTCGGCACGTGCGCCTTGGCGCTGCCGTTGTGGGTCCTGCCGTCGATCTCGTTGAGCATAGCCTGCACCTTGAGGCTGTCGTAGCACTGAATGTTCTGAAAGCTCCCGGTGTAGTCATCCCCGGCCATGAACGCGGCATTATCGGGCAGCGGGTTGCAACTCATGATTTCATTCTGCGGCATCGCCACTTCAACCGAGTTGATTTCCGGCGAGAAGTAGTCGTCGAGGTTGCCGGCGTTGTTACCAGGGCCGGAGACCGCCGCATATGATGCATGCTTGTCGGACCAGGCCGTGTAACCACCCTCCCTGTGAATAACTCCGAAGATCGTATTGGTGCGGATGAAGTTCCACGGATAGACGGGGTCGCAATTCCGATTCGGGTCGCGCGTCAGTTTGTTCGGATCGATCGCGTTGATCCCACCGTCTCCGCTCGGCGCCCCACCATTGAGCTGCGTCTGATCGAGATCGATACCTTCGTCGTACTCCGTCCGCGTGCCGTTCGCGACTCCAGGCGTACAAGTACCACCTGCCACTCCATTGCCCGTCGTGTTTACTGGCGGAGCGAGAAAACGGTCATAGGCAACGTCGTAGTAGGCTCCCACCGTGCGCGGCGTGCCGCCCGTCACCAGTGCCATCAGACCCGGGAACGAATCCGACGGCTTTGAGGTGGCGGTGTCCACGTAGTTCACGCCCGTCTGCGCGAGCTGTTTGAGATTGGGGCAATAAGGATTGCCGCTGTTCACTCCGCTGAGTCCAGTGGAGCAATTCGCGAAATCCACCGCGTGCATGCCGTCGACGCTGATCAGCAGGACACGCTCAATCTTCTGCCCATGCTTGTCTGAGGCACGTGAGCCGGCGTGCGCCTGGAGCGGCGCTGCCAGCATCAGGAAGGCGCCCACGGCGACGCCCGTTCGTAGTCTCTTGTTCATGTGCTCCTCCTAAGGTTTGGGGTTAGGAAGAGGAAAGGTAATCGAACGCGATGAACTGCGAAGCGTGCGGCTGTTAATTCCAGGTTACAATGGCAAGGAGCCAGTGCTGACCGGCGTTGTCGTTACCCACAATTAGAGCCGAACATAAACGCTTCGCAGTCACAGGAGTGGTGCCGGTCGAATCCTCAACGCCTTCGGAGGTTTCAGTAGAGACGGCCGCGAGCGCTCAGCTCGCCGGACACACCTCGGGGATCTGCACCGACGCCTTGACGAAATTCGCCAAATCAACTCCCGATGGAATGAAAGCCATCCCGCCCGGGTTAGACATGCCATTCACAATCGGCGTTACGAATCCGGTGGTCAGGTTCGTCTGTCCAACGAATGATTCGGTCGGATCGGCCGCGCTCGGTGTCGAGAACACACTCACTGCCGAATACGCGCTCGCCGCAAAGTAGGGCGCGGTGATCACATAGACCGCATTCAATCCTTTGTCCGCGACCAATAGTTCACCCGCGCTTTGCGTCGTAAACACCGTGTCATCGAGCTGCGTGTCTCCGATCGTTGATCCGCCCGCTTCCGAGGTCAGGGGAACAACGAACGCGTTTTGACACTTCAGCCCTGGATACTGCACGACTATCAATTCGCCGTCACCCTGCGAGGTCATAACCAATTCGCCTCGCGGATCCACGATCATCGAGTCCGGATCCTGAAGATTCAGCGTCTCGGTTGTGCCGGTAGTCACATTGGTGGCCGAGGCGTTGCCGTTGAGGATACCGGTCAGGACCGCCTTTTTGCCCGTCAGCTTGAGCGACACGATCGCCGGCGCGGTATTCGGGTTGATCGCCGGCGCGGACGCGCTCAGGTACACTGCCTTGTTGTTGAAGTCGATATCATCGTAGCCCCCACCGTGTGGCCCGGTGCCGACTTGATAAATCGTCTGAGCTCCGGTCTTCAGATTGATTATTGCCAGATTAGCGTTGCCATCCTCGTTCTGCAGCGCCCAGAGCTGATTGGTGAGCGGATTGAAGCGGAGCCCGTCATTGTGACCGACGATCGTGAAATTCTTTATCAGGTTCCCTTTGAAATCATACTCAACAACGTTACTCCGTGCTCCGCCCGAACCATCCGGAGCGCCACCATTGCCATATCCGACAAATATGTTAGTCGAGCTGAAAGTTATCGAATCCGGTGCGCTCAGGCCCGTCGGTGGGGTCGCGAAAGTCGCCACCGCGTAGGGTGCGGTTGCGACGACTTGCGCCCGGCTGCTGGTCGCTGTCATCGCGACCATCATGGCGGGCACAATGATCGGACAGGCCACAGCCCAATAATCCTTCAGGCGGTTTGTAAACGGTCGCTTTAGCACGTGGTCATCCTTTGGGCCGGCCGTATGATTAAGCCGAGCTCCTGCGACCGGCAACTTACCTGCCGCTTATGCACCGGGTCGTCTCTCCCGCGTAAACGAATGGTTAAATCTTGTTTACGGCCATCGCTTAAACTTCGGCGCCAGCGAACGGAAAGTAGCGGGATTTGCTCGCTTAAGGCACCGTACTTTGCGCCCGGAGCAGCATACTCAGGAGCGAGCATTTGCAGTACGCCCAGCGCAACAAGCCCTACCGAGTCGTTCGCCGGCCAAACCAACCTAACGACGGGTTTCGTCACACCGATCGTGACGGGAATGTCGGCCCCTGGCGGAATGGCTTTCATCCCGGCAGCCACAAACCGACATTGATCACGGAGCGGCAGCGGAAGACGAAGAAACAAGCGAGTGCCCCCTAGCCGGGTACGCATCGACCGATCTATTACTAGTGAGGTAGGTAGTTACTAAACAGTGGCTAAGCCGAAGTAGCGAGGCGCGCGGTCTCAGCCCGCGGCGACGGCGCGCTCGACCAGCTTGGGCGACTTCTCAATTACGCGGAGAAGTATGCGCGCCGGGCCGTCGGGAACCGCGCGCCCTTGCTCCCATTCCTGTACGGTGCGAACGCTGAAGCCGAAGCGTTTCGCGAATTCGGCTTGAGAAAGTCGAAGTTTCCGCCTGATCGTTTTGACATCGGGAAGACGCGGCGAGATTACGCGACGCCAGTCCCTTCCCACTGACATGTCGGGCGCAGTATCGGGATCCGAAGCGATCATCGCGCCGATTTCTTCGTCGCTAGTGTTGCGGACACGCTCCCAGTCGACCCGGCCGCCGCCCCGTTTCATGATCTCACTCCGGGAACGCTTCACGATACTCATTTTGCTCTCTCCTGCTCGCTGACCGTGCGGAGATAATACGTCTCTTCCTGCCGCGCCAAGTGTAGACGACGACAAAGAACCCGCCCTCTATCCGCCCTGTGGCGATCATCCGACGTTCGCGATAGTCGCGTCGCAGGTCTTCCTCTTCGAGCACGGGACCGTCGAAGACGCGGGTCGCGAACTCGAAGTCGAACCCGCGCTCGGCCAAGTTCCTGCGGCTCTTGGCCTCGTCCCACTCAAAGAATCGCTCTTCGTCTACCATACGTGATTCACGTAGGAAGGCGCAACCCGGGTTCCGCGATCCGGGACACGCTAGACGCCCCTGCCTTGGGAAATCAGGGCGCGAGACGCAGCACGGTGTTGTCGATCAGACGCACCTTGCCGATCCGGGCGGCGAGCGCGACCAGCACGGGACCATTTAGCGACGCGGCAGGCAACAATGTGCAGGCGTCCACGACTTCGACGTATTCCACGCTCAGGGCCGGCGTTGCCGCGAGCGTTTCGGCCGCGACGCGGATCAGCTCCGCGACCGATGCGCCGCCGGCTTCGAAGCGATCGCGCACGGCCTTGAGCGCGCGGCTCAGCCCGAGCGCCTGCTCGCGCTCCGGCGCGGTCAGGTAGGCGTTGCGCGAGCTCATCGCGAGTCCGTCGGGCTCGCGCACGATCGGAACCGGTACAATCTCGATGTCGAAATTCAGATCGGCGACCATCCGCTGAATCGCCCGCAACTGCTGGAAGTCCTTCTCGCCGAAGAGCGCGACCTGCGGTTTCACGATATTGAAGAGCTTCGCGACCACCGTGGTCACGCCCCGAAAGTGAATCGGGCGGCTCTGTCCGCATAGCCCCTTGGTGACTTCGGTCACCTCGACCCAGGTCTGAAACCGCTCGGGATAGATCGCCGGGACTTCGGGCGCGAACACTACATCGACCGGCACACCGCGCATCAGCTCACAATCGCGATCGAAGTCACGCGGATATCGCGCGAGATCTTCGTGGGGTCCGAACTGCGTTGGATTCACGAACACCGAGGCGACCAGCACCTCGGCCCGCCGCCGCCCCTCGCGCATCAGGGCCAGATGCCCCTCGTGCAAGTAGCCCATCGTCGGCACCAGCGCGATTCGATCGCCGCGGGCGCGGGCGGCATCGGCCAGCCGCTGCATCTCGGCGGGCGACGTGACGATCTTCACCGTCAGTCTGAACCGTCAGTCACGCTTTTCTCGGACGATAACAGTGCTCGGGACCCGGAAAGGATCGCTCGCGGACTTCGCGAATGTAGCTCAGCGCCGCGCCGCCGGCTTCTTCCCACAGATTCAGATAAGGCTTGGCGAAGCGCGGCGCGGGACAGCCGGAGAGCCCGAGCAGATCGTGCATCACGAGCACCTGGCCGTCGCATCCGGGGCCGGCGCCGATACCGATTGTGGGCACGCCGGCTTTGGCGGTGATCTCCTCGGCCAGCTCGGGCGGCATCCCTTCGAGCACGATCGCGAACGCGCCGGCCGACTCGAGTGCGGCAGCGTCCTCGATCAGCCGCTCGCGGCGCTCAGCGATCTGCGCCAGGCGATCGTGACCGTCAAACAGGCCATCCCGCTGCCGGCGGTGCTGGGGCGAATCTGCCCGGAGCTTTGCGAAAAAGGGTGCCGTCGCGGGAACCACGACGTGGCCGTCTCCATCTGCGCGCTGAAGCGGTATGTCGGCGACAAGGACCTGGCCTCGGGCGCCCCGTATCTGCCCAAGCGCGATCCGCCCAGCGGCAAGAGCGTGGCGATTGTGGGGACCGGCCCGGCGGGCCTCACAGCCGCATGGTTCCTCCT
>Ga0209517_10009566_pt1 | contig 11016 bp, 8 predicted proteins | sample PeaSoiMetSII2010_FD_187695 | JGI IMG/M metagenome (GOLD analysis project Ga0209517, IMG submission 187695) | Peat soil microbial communities from Weissenstadt, Germany - SII-2010 (SPAdes) (version 2) | ecosystem: Environmental > Terrestrial > Soil > Wetlands > Peat | place: Germany: Weissenstadt... | reverse complement strand
CCCCGCCGATGAGATGCGCCTGCGCAACTACATTCGTCCGGAGGAATTTCCCTACACCACGCCCAACGGCTGCGTGTACGACTCCGGCAACTATCCGGCGATGCTGGCGCTGGCGAAGAAGCTGATCGATTACGACGGCTGGCGCGGCAAGCAGGCCATCGCGCGCGGGGATGGCCGCACCATCGGCATTGGCATAGGCACCACGCTCGATTCCGGCACCAACAACTTCGGGCAGTCCCGCATCGTCAATCCCAACGCGCCGTTCTCCGGTAACTCGCAGGCCGCGAACGCCAAGCTGGATATGTACGGCGAGATCGTCATCGCCGTCGGCTCGGTGCCGCAGGGCCAGGGACACGAGACCGTGGTCTCGCAGGTGGTGGCCGACATCCTCAACGTCCATCCCGACATGGTCAGCGTGCGCGTCGGCTTCGATACCGACCGCAACGTGCACACCGGCTTCACCGGCACTTACGCCAGCCAGTTCGCGGTGTCGGGCTTGTCGGCAGTCAACGGCGCAACCCAAAAGCTGAGGGCGGAGATCCTGCGCCTGGCGGCCTTCGCGCTCGACGCCAAGCAGGAAGATCTGGAACTCGGCGTCGGCCAGCAGGGGCCGGAAGTGCGCGTCCGCGGCACGGCGAAGGCGATTCCGTTCATGGGCCTCGCGAACATCGCCAACGTGAACAGCGCGATTCTTCCGGAAGACCTCTACGACATCACGCTGAATTGCCGCTACACCTGGCGCGCGCCCTTTAAGCTGCCCGATGTCCAGCGCAAGTTCGGCAACCTCACGCTCACCTACTCGGCGCAACTGCACATTGCTGTGATCGAGATCGACCGCGAGACGTTCGATCCCGTGATCCTCGACTATGTCGCCGTCGACGACTGCGGCCGCGTGATCAATCCGCTGATCGTCGAAGGCCAGGTGCACGGCGCAACTGCGCATGGCATCGGCGCCGCGCTGATGGAGACTTGCAAGTACGACGACGCCGGCAATCTGCTCACCGGTACCTTCAGCGACTACACGCCCATCACCGCCGTCAATATGCCGCGCATCAAGTACGGCCACATCGAGACGCCGTCGCCGCACAGCTACAGCGGCGCCAAAGGCATGGGCGAAGGCGGAGCGGCGCCGGTGCACGCCCTCTCCGCCGCGCTCCAGGACGCGCTGTTCGACAAGGGCATCATCATCGATGATTCACACAACAATGCGGACAGCATCTTCCGGGCGATGCAGCAGGCCGGCGGCAAACGATCCAATGTGACGGTCGAGCGCCGCGCGAGGTGAGGATGGTCTTCCTAACGACAACCTCCGAACGACCGCCGACTCTTCGCTCGCGACTTGCGACTCACGACGCGCGACTATGAAGGTCTGCATCATCGGCTGTGGCGCCATCGGCAGCCTCTATGCCGCGCACTTGGCGTGCGTCGCCGAGGTGTGGGCGTTCGTCCGCCGCGAGGATCACGCCCGCGCGCTGAACGAGCAGGGCCTGCGCGTCAGCGGTACCCACAGCTTTACCGCACAGCTTCACGCCGAAACCGACCCCAGCCGCTTGCCCGATTTCGATCTGGGCATCGTCTGCACCAAGGCCACGCAGACCGCTGAGGCCTTTGCGCCCGTGGCGTCCCACTTCGATGGCGGCGCCGTAATCTCGGCACAGAACGGCTTGGGCAGCGAGGAAATCCTCGCCCAGCACACCCCCGGATACGTCATCCGCGCCACTACGTTCATGAGCGGCACCCGCCACGGCGACACGCACGTGCAGTACGAGCTCGACACCGCCACTTGGCTCGGCCCGTTTGAGCCCACCCACACGCCGATGGACGTGGTGCGGCGCGCTGCCAATCTCATCGTCGCCGGAGGACTCAGGGCCGAAGCGCTCGCCGACGCCCGTCCCGCGCAGTGGTCCAAGTTGATCTTCAATGCTTCGGTGAATGCGGTATCCGCACTCACCGAGCTGCCGCACTGCCGCGAATTCGCCGAGCAGAACAGTTCTTCCGACCTCGGGTACCTGCTGCGCGCTCTGATCGATGAGGGCAAGCGCGTGGCCGCGGCCGCGGGCGTTGAGCTTCGCGAGGATCCCTGGGAGATGAACCGCATCGGCTGCCAGACCGACCATCCACCGTCGATGCTGTACGATATTCGTCACCGGCTGCCGACGGAGATAGACTTTCTCTGTGGCGCGATCGCGCGCGAGTCCGAGCGCACCGGCGTTCCGGCGCCGCTGCACACGGCACTGCACCGCTTGATCAAGGGCAAGGAATTGTCCTGGACCTGGGAAGGCGATGCGCGCAAGGCCGAAGCGCATCGCGCGCTGCACACGTACCGCACCACGGGGTAGAACATGCCGTACCCAATCGACACCGCCAAGCTCGCCCGTGTCCGCGCCATGATGAAGGACCAGGGCCTGACCGCGCTGGTCTGCCGTGCGCCCGACAACATCGTCTATCTCTCGAACTACTGGTGCATGAAAGGCTACGACGCGGTTGTCTTCCCGGCCGAAGGCGAGTCCACGCTGTGCGTGATCGAGCCGCAACAGGCCGACGCCGAACGCACGGCCTGGACGAAGGACATCCGCCTGTTTAAAGGCTACGACGAGCGCGATCCGCGCCCGCCGCAGATGCGCTGCCTCGATCTGGCGCTGGGCGTGCTCCGAGAGCGCGGCCTCGGCGACAAGGTCGGCATCGAGCTCGGCATGGGCACGCAGTCCTGCGACCGCATGGTCGGCGAGCCCACCACGTACACGCAGGGATACTTCGACGCCTTCAAGCCCGTCGCCGGGCAGGTGGTAGACGCGACGCCGCTGCTGGCCGAGTGCCGCGCCATCAAGACCGCGCAGGAAATCGAGCGCATGCGCCTGGCCAACGAACTGGCCGCGCTGGGGCTGGAATTCATCAGCGACCGCATACGCCCCTGCATGAGGGAGAGCGAATTAGCGGCGATGTTCGAGGGCTTCGTCCACGCCCGCGGCATCGGCTACGAAGGCAAGGTGGAGATGGCGCGCGCCTTCACGCTGGTCTGGTCGGGCAAGGGGATTGCGACTTTTACCTCCACCGGCGACCGCCCCATCCAAGAGCACGAGCCCACGCTGTTCGAGATATGGGTCTGCGTTGACGGCTACTGGAACGATCTGACCAAGAACATCTGCCCGGGCGAGCTCACGAAGGAGTACCACCTTCTTCTTGATCTGCTGCTGAAAGTTTTCAACGAGGCCGCAAGCTTTGCCCGCGACGGCGCGCCGCTGCCCGAACTCGATCGCCTCATCCGCAGCCGCATTGCCGAAGGCGGATATCCCGGACAACCGTCGCATCCTGTTTGTCACGGTGTCGGAGCGCGCGCCCACGAGCCGCCCTATGCGCACCAGGCGGGCACCGGTACCATCCGCAAGAATATGGTGCTCGCCATCGAGCCGGGAATCTACTGGCCGGGCGGCGGCGGCCTGCGCCTGGAAGACAACTTCCTCATCACCGAAACCGGCAACGAGAAGCTGTGCTCCTTCCCCGACGACTTCCGCCTGGTCACGGCGAGCGCGCGAGGACGCGCCTGATGGCCGTTCCGGCGCACGGAATCCGTTCTGAACTCGCCGACCGTATTCTCGCCGAGGTGCGCGAGGATGAGATCGTCTCCATGGGCTGCGACGTCGTCAACATCCCCAGCGCCACCGGCGAAGAGTTGCGCATGGCCGAGTACATGCGCGCGGCTTTCAAGCAGATGGGGCTCGCGGTGACGTGGCAGGTTGTGGAGGAAGGCCGGCCCAACGTGATCGCGCGCTGGCCGGGCGCGGGCCGCGGCCGCACGCTGATGTTCAACGGCCACATGGACACCTCGAACACCGGCCGCGAGCCGTTTCTCACCGGCATTGGCTACAAGCCGCAAGCGGTGGTGAAGGACGGCGTCATCTACGGCCTCGGGATCTACAACATGAAAGGCGCGCTGGTCTGTTACACGCAAGCGGTGAAGGCGCTGCAGCGAGCGGGCGTGCGGCTTGAGGGCAGCATCATGATCGCTGCCGTCGTCGGCGAAATCGAGAAAACCGAATGGGGCGAGTACACCGGCCGGCAGTATCGCGGATACGGCGTCGGCACACGCCACCTGGTTACCCAGGGCGAGCTGCCCGACATGTGCATCCTCGGCGAGCCTACGGACATGAAGCTGGTGCTGGCGCATGCCGGGTCGCTGTGGGCACGGATCTCAACCAAAGGCATCTACGTCCACACCGCGTTTGCGGAGGGCCGCACGGAGCAGAACGCATTGAATCGCATGCATGACGTCATGCAGGAAGTGCTGTGCTGGTCCGCGGAGTGGAGCAAGAAAGCAGCCTGGGCCGGACACGAGGGCGTGGTGAATCTCGGATGCCTGCGCGCCGGCGATCCCTGGCGCGCCAGCCGCACCCCGCCCACCGCGGACTTGTTTCTCGATGTTCGCGTGCCGCCGACGATGGAGATGGCTGACGCACGCGCAGAGCTTGATGCGCTGGTGCAACGCCTGAGGAAACAGTTCCCGGACTACGGCATCGATTTCGAGACCATGGTCTCGGTTCCGGGCGCGACCATCCGCGAGGATCACGAGATTGTGCGGGCCATCGAGGCTAACCACGCTCGCGTCATGGGCGCGCCGCCCCAGCGCGACACCGTGCTGTGGTGCTCGGATGCGTCCACGCTTTCGCGCCACGGTGTGCCCACGGTGAACTACGGTCCTTCGAGCGGCCCCCGCGACGAACAGGGCGAGAAGGTCGCGATCAAGACGCTGGTGGACATCACCAAGATTTACGCTCTGACCGCGGCTGAGTTGTGCGGAGCCAAGGGAGATTGAGTAATTGGGTAATTTGGTAATTGGGGCGATGCGCTTCATCGCGGCCGTCAACTACCCACTTACCCAATGCCTCCGTGCCTCCGCGGTGGATGTCAAATGATTCCGAGCGAACCCGAGATTAAGCGCCGTTACCGCAACCTGCGCGCCTCCATGGCCGCCGGAAACGTGGATGCGCTCTTGGTTTGCGGTAACCAGTACGCTGGCTTCGAAGGCGCCGTGCGCTATGTGTCCGGGTTCGAGATCGTCCACCGCTACGCCTATGTGCTGCTGCCGATGGATGGCGAGCCCACACTGCTGTTCCCGCGCGAGGCCCGCTGGATCGGCGACAAGAAGAAGCCCTGGGTGCGCGAGCACGTCTGGGCCGAGGTCCCCGGCAGTTGGCTGCGCGAGCAGGCACGGGCGCGCCGCTGGAAGCGGCTCGCCGTCTCTGGCCTGGACTTCATCATGGCGGTGCGCGACTTCCGCGAGCTCGAGGGCGCGGTTGAACTCGTCCCGTTCGACTTCGAGTTCGACATGGCGCGCGCGGTGAAGAGCGAGGAAGAGTTGGCCGAGATCCGCGACAGCATGGACATCATCCTCGACGGCTTCTGGGCGATGGTCGAGAGCTACCGCCCTGGCCGCACCGAGGCGGAGATTATGGCGCCCGCCGTCGAGCGCTTTTTCGCGCGCGGCGCCGGCCCGCGCATGATGAACATCGTGCTCTCCGGCGCGCACGGCGAGGCCGAGGCGCACTTCAAAGTCCCCGGCCGCCGTGTGGTCGCTCCCGACGACCTCATGCTCTACTCGCTGGAGATCACCGGCGCGGAAGGCTATTGGGTGGAGTTTTCGCGAGCGCTGATCCAGGGCAGGCCGAGCCCGCGGACAGAAGCGATGAAGCAGGCCTATCCTGAGGCGCTCGAAGCCGCACGCAAGCTGATGCGCGATGGCGAGCTGGCCTCCGCTGTGCACCGGGCCGTCGCCGAAACGTTCGCGCGCCATGGCTTTGCGCTAGGCCACCTGTCGGGCCACTCGATCGGCTTGACCATGCTCGAGCACCCCGCAATCGGCGCCAACAGCGACGTCGTCCTGCGCGAGAACATGGTGCTGTCGCTGCACCCGCAGGTGGTGGATCGCGAGGGCCAGGTGTGCCTCTACGCGCAGGACACCTACCGCGTCGGCAAGACCGAGGGCGAGAACCTGTGCGATGTTCCGTGGCGGTTTTTTGATGGCAGCGAAAGGAAAGCAGTCAGCACTCAGCAATCAGCACTCAGCAATCAGCACTCAGTTAACTCGCCGAGGACTGACTTCTGATTGCGGAATGCTGAGTGCTCTATGAGAATCTGCATCATCGGCTGCGGTGCGGTCGGCAGCATCTTCGCGGCGCACCTGGCGCGGCTGGAGGGCGTCGAGGTCTGCGCCTACGACGTGAACCGCGAGCACGTGGAGGCCATCAACCGCGACGGCCTGCGGATTTCGGGTGTTGCCGAGTTCACCGCCCGTCTCAACGCTGCAAGCGATCCCGCGCAGATTCCGCGCTGCGACTACGGCATCGTCGCCACCAAGGCCATCCACACCCGACGGGCGATCGAGCAGGCAGCGCGCATCTTCGACGACCGCAGCGCCGTCTGCTCGGTGCAGAACGGCGTCGGCAACGAGGAGATCATCGCCGAGCACGTGAAGTACGTGATCCGCGGCACCACATTTCCTGCCGGACATCTCATCTCCCCCGGCCACGTCGGCTACGACATCAAAGGCGACACCTGGATCGGTCCGTTTGAGCCGACCCACACACCCATGGAGATGGTCGAGGAACTGGCAGGCACACTCACCCGTTCCGGCATGCATACCATCGCGCTGCCCGACGCCCGCGGCGCCCAGTGGACCAAGCTCATCTTCAACGCCGCCACCAATCCCGTGGGAGCGCTCACCCGCCTCGATCACGGCTCGGCCACTCGCTTCGAGCCCACGGGCGAGCTCTTTAAGGCGCTAATCGAAGAAGGCAAGTGCGTGGCGCGGGCGCTCGGCATCGAGCTGCACGGCGATCCCTGGGAGCTGGTGATGAAAGGCGCGAGCGCTCCCGGCAGGCACAAATCGAGCATGCTCCAGGACGTGGAGGCCGGCCGCACGACGGAAGTGGACTTCATGAATGGCGCAATCGTCCACTGGGGCGAGAAGGCCGGCGTTCCCACGCCGCTCAATCGCGTGATGTGGGCGCTGGTCAAGGGACTCGAGCATTCGTGGGAAAAACCATGAACTCTCTAGGAGCTAGAGCAGCTTAAGAATTAATGTAGCCGAGACAGTTAGAACCGAGATCCCTCGACTCGGGTTTCCCGCGCTGGAGAAAACGCGCGAGAACCCTCCCTCGCTCGGGATGACAATCGGTTACGGTAAAAGTAAGACTGACCTGGAAGCCACGTGCCTGTCCCCTTCCGCATCGGCGTGCTGCAACTCTCGATGGAGCCGCTGGAGCAGACTGTCCGCATGGCGCGGGCCTGCGACGCTGCTGGGTTCGACATTTTTTGGCTCGCCGAAGCCTATCCCTGGTGGCGCAAGCACGCGATGGAAGCGCGCTCGTCCACCGCCATCACCGCCATCCTGGCGCGCGAGACCCGGCACATCACCATCGGCTGGGGAATCATCTCGCCGTACACGCGCCATCCGGTGCAGATTGCCATGGAAGCGCGCGTGCTGCAGGAAGCCGCCGGCGACGGCCGCTTCATCCTCGGCCTGGGCGCGTCGAAGATCTTCATGAAAGAGATCGGCGAAGGCGAGAAGGGCAAGGAAGTCGGCCCGGTCGTGGTCATGCGCGAGGCGATGGAGATCGTGAAAGCCATGCTCGCGGGCGGTGCGGTCGAGTATCGCGGCCGCGCCTTCGAGGCGCACGCTCCCGCGCTCAGCGCCCAAGCTCACGTCCCGCGCACGGTGGCGCCCATGTACATCGCCGCCACCGGGCCGGTGCTCCAGAAGATGGCGGGCGAAATCTCCGACGGCCTGCTCACCGCCTCCATCACCACACCCGAGTTCGTGAAGTATTCCCGAAAGAACATGGAGGAAGGCGCGCGCAGGGCCGGCCGTGATCCGTCTGCGCTCGATCTGGGGTCGGTGATTGTCGGCTCTGTCCACCGCGATTCGCGCAAAGGCAAAGACGGCGCACGCGAGATGGCGGCCATGTACCTGGCGAACAAAGTGCAGAACATTCGCGACTCAGCCGATGTGCTGCTCCGGTGCGCCGGCCTGACCTTCGAGGAGCTTCAGCCCGTTGCCGATGCCATGGAGCGCGGCGGCCGCCAGGCCGCAGCTCGCGCCGTGACCGACGAGATCCTCGAAAAAGTCCACCCCATCGCCGGCACGCCGGACGAGTGCATTGCGCGCATAGAAGAGTACCGCGCCGCCGGCTGCACCAACATCATGCTGGAGATCTGGGGCGACGATCGCGAGCAGCAGGCGCGGCTGTTTGGGGAGGCCGTGCTGCCGAAGGTCAAGTGATAAGTGGTTAGTGGAAAGTGGTAGGTAGGAAAAAAGCTGGGTAGTAGAAAAGCATAGATTCCTCGCTGCGCTCGGAATGACACTTCTCACTTATTACTTTCGACTTATCACTTTCCACTTTCCACTTTCCCATACGCCGCTTCCCACGAGATCACCGGATTGCGCAGCACGCCGATCTTCTCGATCTCGCACTCCATCACGTCGCCCGGCTTGAGATACCAGGCTTTGGGATCGCCGCTGAACGCGGCCACGCCACTGATGGTGCCGGTCGAGAGCACATCGCCCGCGCTGTAACCCATCGGCGAATAGTGCGCGAGAATCTCAGGGATAGTCACCGACATCTTGCTGGAGTGCGAACGCTGCCGCGGCTCGCCATTGACGCGCAGCTCCATGGCCAGGTTGTGCGGGTCGGGAATCTCGTCGGCGGTCACGATCCATGGCCCCAGCGGGCAGAAGGTGTCGATGGCCTTGCAGAAGCTGAACACGCCAGATTTCATCTCCTGGCGCTGGATGTCGCGCGCGGTGATGTCGTTGAAAATCACGTACCCGCCGATGTAGTCCCCGGCTTCCTCGGCGCTGAAGTGCTTCCCTGGCTTCTTGATCACGACGGCCAACTCCAGCTCGTAGTCGAGCTCCTGGGTCAGGTGGCTGGGATAGATGACAGGTTCGCCGTCGCCGATGATGGCGTCCACGTTCTGGAAGAAGACGATCCACGGCAGCACAGGATGAGAGAAGCCGGCTTTCTGGGCTTCGGCATGGTGTTCGCGGAAGTTGCCGGCCGTGTGGAAGAACTTCTTGGGGATGATCGGCGCCTTGAGCGTGACCGCCTCACGTGCGAAGAAGACGGGTTCTCCCGCCGGCCCCGTGACCGGCGGCTGCTCCTCCATCACATAACGCAATGCCGCTCGTGCTACGCCCAGGCTGCGATCGCCGCCGGCAAAGAAGGCCCGCATGTCGGCCGGTGCCAGCGCGTCGGCTAGCTGGCGGTACGCGGTCTCGTCTTCCACCTCGCGCAAGTAGAGGGCGCAGGCTGCAGTGAGATCGACGATCTTCTCGTCGCCGGCCAGCGCACCCACGCGCAGGCGCTTACTGTCATCTTCGAAGGTGACCAGTCGCATGGATCGGCCCCGTTTCGTTCGCGGCAGGATGTTAGCCGGAAGGCGCGGCCGTGTCCAACGGCATACTCGGGGTGGTGGGGCAAAGGAACGCCGCCGCCGGAACAGCAGCGGCGCTAATGCAGGCTAGAAGTAAAGCGGATCACTTTCAGTCGCAAAATCGTATTGGTCGATTACCGCCGCCACGCCCGTCTTGCCGCCATTGATGGTGCCCACTACCCGCACCACCTTACCCTTACATCGCACTCGAATGCTGTCCGTGAGGGTGATCTCGGCGGGCAGCGTGAGGATCAGCTCGACCGGTGTGCCCTCCGCCAGCTTGCCGTCCAGATAAAAGAAGGCGCCGCGTGCGCTGACGTCCCGGGTGAGCGAAGATTCTTCCTGGACTCCATCGTGCATTGACTTCACTACAACAGGTAAGCGCAGCGGAAAACGCTGCTCTCCCCGGCGCTCTGCTTGAGCTTGTGCCATGACCTCTCCACTAGGCTTAGTGTGTGCCGGAAAGCTGCCTGCAGTTGTCCCGTTGAAGAGAGCCTCCAAAGGTTTACAGTTTCCGGACAGTGCAACCAGAGTGCCAACCAAGGGGATGGGGTGAACCGGACTCTAACGGCTGTAACTGCTTAAAGCATCGATACTTAAGCCAGTGGCACGGATGTGCTCTCCGGGCGGACGAGCGAAAAACTTTGCTGTTTTTGTGAAGGATGCCCAACCGCTTGCGGGGGAAACCAAGGACTCGAGAAGGCCCACGGTGAAGGGTCGCTCCCACCGTCCGGGGAGAAAATTTGGTGGGGGAGATCGCCGCACTCAGGACCCCAGGTGGACGGCCTAAACCAGCGATTCCGAAAAACGGGCCGCACCCGCGAACCCAAGAATCCCAAGTGTCCGCTGCCCCGCTTTTTCCCGCATGAGCTTGCGCGGTCTCCGAAGCGTAGGCGCGGACTGAAGGGCTGGCCTTAGCCGGGTTGATTCGGCGCCGTCCACCCTGGGAACCCAAGTCTCGGCTGATGGTGCTGTTCAGCAATTGCGGTGCCAGCCGGCCAGGTTTGGCCGGCCTACCTGTGACCCAGCGTTTTCAATCGCTTTGCTGCGATCCGTGGCGCCGCCAGCGGCGGGCCCGACCGCGGCTGGTGCAAGCGGTTGCAGAACCGTTGCACGATTAGTGCGGTGGAACAGCGATAGCTGCAGGAGACGCGCCTGCTACGTCTCTACACGTCGTAAACCGTGTCTTTCTAGGCGCCCTCGGGCTCGGAGGCCAGCGGAACGGCGACCGGTTCTTCGTAGGGCCGGGCGAAGAGCGCCGCCAGCAATCCACACGCCGCGGCGAACGACAGCCACAATCCCGGGACCGCGCGATTTCCGGTCGTGTGGATCATGTACGTGCAAATCGCCGGGGTGAAGCCGCCGAAGATGGCGGTGGCCAGGCTGTAGGCGAGTGAGAACCCCGTGGTGCGCACTTTCGCCGGCATGATTTCCGTCAGAAAAACCACCATGGCGCCGTTGTAGCTGCCGTACACGAACGACAACCAGAGTTCGACCGTCAGCAGCCGCGAGAACGACGGCGCGCCCACCAGCCACGACATCGCCGGATACGCCGAGGCCAGCGCCAGCACGGTGCACACCAGCAGC
>Ga0209517_10009563_pt1 | contig 11017 bp, 11 predicted proteins | sample PeaSoiMetSII2010_FD_187695 | JGI IMG/M metagenome (GOLD analysis project Ga0209517, IMG submission 187695) | Peat soil microbial communities from Weissenstadt, Germany - SII-2010 (SPAdes) (version 2) | ecosystem: Environmental > Terrestrial > Soil > Wetlands > Peat | place: Germany... | reverse complement strand
GCGCTGGAGCCACTGCCGCGCACGCGGCTCGCGCTGCGCGCGCGGCACACCCAGCAGATCGAGCGGCAATGACACATTCTGCATGACCGTGAGGTACGGCAGGATGTGGAAGGCCTGGAAGATGAACCCTACGCGCGCGCGGCGCAGGCGTGTAAGCGCATCGTCATCGAGCGTGCTCAAGTCGACGCCCTCGAGCAATACGCGGCCGCTATCGGGCCGATCCAGACCGGCGATGATATTCAGCAGCGTCGACTTGCCAGCGCCGGATTCGCCCATGATCGCGAGGAACTCGCCGGCGCACAGCTCGAGCTGCAATCCGTCGAGCACGGGCGCGCCCGCGGCCCGATAGCGCTTGCGCAGCGCCGCGAGCGCCAGAACCGGGATTACAGCGCGTGAAGGTGCTGCCACCGCTCTCTACGGTGAGGGCGGCGCATCACCCGTGTCCTCGCCGGCATCAGGCGGCGGCTCATCTGGCGGCTGATCACCGTGGATCTGATACTCGCGCCGCTGCAGCCAGACGTTGCGGATGAAGGCATAGGGGTCGAAGCTGCGATCAATGTACTTGTCCTCATCGAGCAACGCCGCGCGGTGATCGATCAGATCGACGGTGAACAGACTCCAGCGCACGTACGGATCGGTGATGTAGGCGCGAGGCGTGGTGTATTCGTCCGCCAGCAGGCCGATCGAATCACGCAGCGTCGAGGGCCCCAGGAGGGGCAGCATCACGTAGGGACCGCTGTGCACGCCCCATTTGCCCAGCGTCTGACCGAAATCGGCGCTGTGTCGATCGAGGCCCGAAGGGCTCGCCACATCGAACAGACCGCCGAGGCCGAACAGCGTGTTCACCACGAGCCGGGTGGTATCGCTCGCGCCCGCGCGGAACTGTCCCTGCAGGAAATCGTTGAGGATGGTGGTCGTGTAGGTCAGATTGCTCATGAAATTGGTGACTGCGGTGCGTGCGCCGCGCGGGACGACCCTGACATAGGTACGCGCGGTCGGACGCAGTAGCGCATGATCGACCTTGACATTGAAGATATAGATCGAACGGTTCACGCGTTCGAAGCGATCACGCGGATCGGGTTTCGCGCCCGGCGGCAAGGTGGCGCACCCGCTCAGGCTCAGCAGCAGCATCAGCATCGGCGCGAGGCGGCGCAAGGGTCGGCCAGAGGCCGGCCCACAGGCCGGCGGTTCGCAGTTCCACATTCCTTGACAGTCTAGCAGGTCGAGGCGGCGCGGCTGCGCAGTGCAGTAACCGGCCGGGCGGGGAATCGGCCGCAGTCGGCAGAGCTCGAGGGGCCTACCGGCGGGAGGTCGAGCTGTGCGCGGCCTGCTGCTCGCGCAGCCAGCCGCGTACCTCATCGAGCTGCGCTCGGAAGCGGGCACGCTGGATGGGTGACAGGTTCGGCGCTGCCAAAGCAAGCTCGAGCTGTTGATTGGCGAGGGGAAGATTTCCGCCCGCCAGGTCGTACTGCGCCATGTAGTAGTAGGCATCGCCGGGATCCCCCGCGGCGCTGGCGGCCAGTGCGGTGAGCCGTATCTGCGGCGGGGACGGCTCGACGTTGTTGAACAGATCCAACAGGATTTCATGCGCCTGTTGCGGCAGGCCGGCCTGCATGAGGGTTTCCGCATAGCGTACGGTCAGCGGCACATTGCGCGGAAACAGCCGGCTCGAGCGCTCGAACTGCGCCAATGCCGCATCGGGGTGGCCGGCGCTTGCCAGCGCCTGACCCAGCGCCGAATACAGCATGGTCAGTTGCGGGTACTTGGCCTGCAGCTCGGTGAAGGTACGCACCGCGGACGCTGCCTCGCCGTTCTGCATCTGCAGCAGCGCCTCGCCGTAGCGCTCCGCCGGCGTCAGGGGCCGATGCTCGCGCACTGTGGCGTAGTACTGGGCTAGCCGTCCTTCGGGGGGCGTCACCAGTACGCGCAGGCGCTCCTTGATGAAAGGATAGCTTACGGATTCAGGCTGCGGCACCGTTCGCGGCATCTGCGCGGCGCGGGCGCGCGAGGTCGCGATACGCTCGCTGGTGACCGGATGGTCCTGCAGCAACGCCGGGATTTCCCCTTCGGCGAGTCCCTCGACACGCGCCAGCGACTCGAAAAAGGTGGCCATCTCCTGGGGATCGAATCCCGCACCGGCCAGCAGCTGGATGCCGACCGCATCGGCTTCGATTTCCTGGCTGCGCGTGAAGTTGATGCTTTGCTGCAGAGCAATACCCTGGCTCATGGCCACGGCGCCCTCGATGGCCTGGCCGCCCGCTCCGCTGGCCGCGCCAATGAGTATCGCCGCCAGCAAGGCCGCAGTGGAGGCCAGCGACATGCGAGACTGCGCCTGGATCGCCCGCGCCATGTGGTGCTGGACGACGTGGCCGGTTTCGTGCGCCATGACGCTGGCCAGTTGCGCCTCGTCCTGCGTCAGCAGAATCAGACCGGAGTTGACGCAGACGAAGCCACCGAAGGTCGCAAAGGCGTTGACGATGGGCTCACGCAGCGCCAGGTAGGTAAAGGTCTGATCGTCGGCCCGTGCCTGAGAGGACAGGCGGGAGCCCAGCTGCTGCAGATAGTCGGTGACTTCGGCATCGTCCAGAATCAAGTTCTGATCGCGCAGCTCGTTCATCTCCATGCGACCGATCTGCGAGTCGTCGAATCGGTTGACCATGGCGCTGGACGGGCCGCCGAGATCCGGTAGATCGCCGGCCACGGAGGGCGCGCTCGGCGCAATGCGAGCCACGTCCGCGGCCCAGCCGGCCGTGAACGTCAGCAGACAGCCCAGAGTGGCAGCGAAGATGCGACGCATAAACCCTTGAGACTATAGCACTAAGTGATTGGACAGCTAACGCCGAAGCAAGGTTCCAGGTTGACCTCGGCCGGACCGTCCTCAGAGCGCCTCGGAGGCGAAGTCGGCGAGTCTGGAGCGCTCGCCACGCACCAGCGTGATATGACCGGAATGGCTCCAGCCATGGAAGCGATTCACAACGTACGTCAGCCCGCAGGTGGTCTCGGTCAGATAGGGGGTGTCGATTTGCGCGATGTTGCCCAGGCACACCAGCTTGCTGCCCGGCCCCGCGCGCGTGACCAACGCCTTCATCTGCTTGGGGGTGAGGTTCTGCGCCTCATCGAGGATGATGAAGCGGTTCAGGAACGTACGCCCGCGCATGAAATTCAATGACCGGATCTTGATGCGATTGCGCAGCAGGTCGTTGGTGGCCGCGCGACCCCAGTTGCCGCCTTCATCGCTGCGCGTGAGCACCTCGAGGTTATCCATCAGCGCGCCCATCCAGGGTTCCATCTTTTCCTCCTCGGTACCGGGCAGGAAACCGATGTCCTCGCCGAGCGGCACGGTGACGCGGGTCATGATGATTTCCATGAAGCGATTGCGTTCGAGCGTCTGCGTCAGGCCCGCCGCCAGCGCCAGCAGGGTCTTGCCGCTGCCGGCAGGGCCGAGCAGCGTCACGAACTCAATGTCCGGATCCATGAGCAGATTCAGCGCAAAATTCTGCTCGCGATTGCGCGCCGTGATGCCCCAGACGCTGTGGCGCTCGCTGCGAAAATCGCGCGCCAGCTCGAGCTTGGCTGAATCGCCTTCGATGCTGCGCACGATGGCCTCGATGCCCTGTGGAGTGGTTTCGTGCACGAACAGGTTCGGCTGCCAATTCGCCGCCGCCGGTCCCCTGACCTCGTACCAGGTGCGCTCGCCTTCCTTCCATGAGCGCATATCTCGGCCATTGCTTTCCCAGAAGTCTGCGCTCAGCGCCTCGATGCCCGTATAGAGCACATCGGCGTCTTCGATGGTCTTGTCACTGTAGTAATCCTCGGCGTGCACGCCGATGATGGCCGCCTTGATGCGCAGATTGATGTCCTTGGACACCAGCGCGATGCGTGCCTGCGGCACCTGCCGCTGCAGCGAGAGCGTCTGCCCGAGAATCAGATTGTCGGCGCCCACCCCGGGAAGCCCTGCCGGCAAACCGCCCGAGAGCTCACGCGTCTGGAAGAACAGTCGCCCCGAGGAGGGCTTCTTGCCGTGGTTACCGCTGGAGCCCGAGGGGATCTCGAGCCCGGCATCGATCTGCTCCTTGGTGACCCCTCGCATCATGTCATCGAGAAAGCGGCTCACCTGCCGGGCATTGCGCGAGGCCTCGGACAGGCCTTTTTTATTGGCGTCGAGCTCCTCGAGCACCACCATCGGCAGGTAGATATCGTGTTCCTCGAAGCGGAAAATGGCCGTCGGATCGTGCATGAGCACGTTCGTATCGAGCACGTACATCCGGCGCGGCTCGGAACTGGTCGTCACAGCGCCTGCGCCGCTTCGAGCACTTCCAGAGCGTGCCCCTCGACCTTGACGCGGCGCCACTCCCGTCGCAGCACGCCCTTGGCGTCAATCAGAAAAGTGCTGCGCTCGATGCCGAGGACCTTGCGCCCGTACATGTTCTTTTCGCGGATGACATCGAACCGTTTGCACACCCGCTCGTCGGCGTCGGACAGCAGCGCAAACGGATAGCCCATCTTGTCGCGGAACTTCTCGTGCGAGGCGACACTGTCGCGCGAGAGACCGAACACGGTCACTCCCGCCTTGGCGAAGCGCGGCGCGAGCGCTGCGAACTGCTGGCCCTCGAGTGTGCAGCCCGGTGTGTTGTCGCGCGGATAGAAATACAGCACGAGCTTGCTGCCCAGCAAATCCTTGAGCCGTACGCTCTCACCGCCCGTTGCGGGCAGCGTGAAATCCGGCACCTTGTCGCCGATAGCGAGCGCCGTGCGCGCGGCGGCCTTGGCACTGCTGCCGGGTTTTTTGGCCTTGCGGCCGGAGTTCGTGGCCGCGCTCATGATTTGACCGGCTCCAGGATGGCGTCGAGATTGAGCGAATCGCAAAAATCCATGAACTCCTCGCGAAGTTGCGCCACGTGCAGTTTGCCGGGCACATTGATGACCATCTGCACTGCGAACATTGGCGCGCCGGTGTGCGCCGCCGGGTAGCCGCGTGTCGACACCTCGATGATGTCGATGCCGCGGCTGGCAAAGAAGCCCGATAGCCCCGCCACGATACCGGTCTGATCGAGGCTCACGATGTCGACCGAATAGGGCAGCATGTCCACGCGCGCGGCCTTGGGCTCGGTGCGCTTCAGATGCACGCTCAGGGCCTCGGTTTCGGCCAGGCGTGCCAGCTCGGATTCGATGCGCGCCAGCGCGTGCCAGTTGCCGCTGACCAGCAGCAGCATCGCGAACTCCGAGCCGAGCGCGGCCATGCGGCTCTCAGCGATGCTGCCGCCGCATTCATTGATGACGCGGGTCAGCTCGTGAACCATGCCGGTGCGGTCGCTGCCGATGGCGGAGACGGCGAGATGCTGCTTCATTGTCTCAGTAGTCACGGTCTAATCCGGCAGTGTACCGGGACTGGCGCGGCTTGCGAACGCTTAGCGTCATCGGCCGCTTGCCGGCTCGAATGCCCCCTGACTTGCCTCAAGTCCGCCGGCACCCGTAACATCGCGCGCCCACGTCCCGGTTTAAAGTTTCTGTATTTCCACACGACTGAAGCGGAGTCAGCCTCGAATGTTTGCCGGCAGCCTGGTCGCTATCGTCACGCCGATGCATCCGGACGGCGCCATCGATTGGGCCGCGTGGGATCGGCTGCTCGCGTGGCACTTGAGCGCGGGCACTCAGGGCATCGTGGTGGGCGGCACCACCGGGGAATCGGCCACGCTCTCGCAGCAGGATCTGTTGGAGTTGCTCGAACGGGCGCGCCCGCGCCTGCGCGGGCGGGCGAGCCTCATCGCCGGCGCAGGAACCAGCAGCACCGCCGGCACCGTGGAGCGGGTGCGGCGGCTGTCCGAGGCCGGAGTGGACGCCCTGCTGGTGGTCACGCCGGCGTACAACAAACCGACCCAGGAGGGGCTCTACCGGCACTTCGAGGCGGTGGCAGCGGCATCGAGCGTGCCGATCGTGCTCTATAACGTGCCTTCGCGCACGGCAGTGGATTTGCTGCCGGCAACGGTTGCGCGGCTGGCGAAACTGCCCCGCATCGTTGCGGTCAAAGAAGCCGTGGCCTCGATGGAGCGTGTGCGCGAACTGGTTGCGTTGACTGCGGATGCCTTCGCCGTGCTGTCGGGCGACGATGCCACTGCGGCGGCGGCGATCAGTCATGGCGCGCGAGGAGTGATTTCGGTGACGGCGAATGTCGTGCCCAAGGCGATGGCGGCAATGGTTTCGGCGGCGCTGCGCGGCGATCGCGAGGCGGCCACGCGTCTGGATGCCCCGTTGCGTGCGTTGCATGAGGCGCTGTTCCTCGAGGCCAACCCCATTCCAGTCAAGTGGGCCCTGGCGCAGCGCGGCCTCATCCAAAGCGGCTTGCGCCTGCCGCTGACCGAGCTGTCAGAGCCTTTCCGCGCACGCGTGCGCGCTGCGCTCGCGATCGCCGAGGGACTCGAGCCATTGCCGCAGGCGAAGACGGCGTGACGGCGGCAAAGCTGCGCATCCGCGCGGCGCTGCGCGCGCTGTGTCTGTGCTGTTGCGCGGCGCCGTTGCTCACGGGCTGCACGCTGTACTACAAGATATTCCACCGATCGCACGATCATGGCTGCGCGGAGAAACCGTTCGCAGGCAACACCGACAATCTTTCCGGACTGGTCGCGCCGCCGGGGTTGAGCCAGCCCGACAAGCGCAACGAGATCAAGATTCCGACGCTCAACGAACCGGAACGCGTACGCGCCAAATCCGAGCCCTGCCTGGCGCAGCCGCCCAGCTATTCGACCGGTTCGTCCATTTCCGTTCCGGTACGGTCCGGTACCCCGATGGGCGCGCCTGCGCCTGCGCCGGCACCACCCGTCGTGCCCGCGCCGGCGCCTCAGCCGGCACCCAGGGACTCGAAGCCGCAGTAGGCGCGGCATACCGCGGGTTGCTAGAATCGAGGTCGACGGTGTCTTTAAAGGACTTGAATAATTTACTGTACACTGTTGATTCTAATAGTGTGGAGAGGTGGCCGAGCGGTCGAAGGCGCTGGACTGGAATTCCAGTAACATCTTCACGGGTGTTCGTGGGTTCGAATCCCACCCTCTCCGCCACCACTCTACTTGCCGCAGGTCCACGGTGATCCGCGCCGGTTCCTTCGCGACGACTAACCGTGAACCCCGTCAGGCCCGGAAGGGAGCAGCGGTAACGGCCCGGTCGGGTGCCGAAGACATAGCTGGTGCGGATCACCTCCCGCCGGTTTCTAATACAGCATGAGTTCCTACACCGCACTGGCGCGCAAATGGCGGCCGCACAGCTTCGCCGAAATGACCGGCCAGGAGCACGTGCTGCGCGCCCTGACCAACGCGCTTGCCAGCGATCGCGTGCATCACGCTTACTTGTTCGCCGGCACGCGCGGCGTGGGCAAGACCACTGTCGCGCGGATCCTGGCCAAATGTCTCAATTGCGAACGCGGCGTGAGTGCCACGCCATGCGGCGAGTGCGCCAGCTGCCGCGAGATCGACGCCGGCCGCAGCGTGGATTTGATCGAGGTCGATGCCGCCTCGCGCACTCGCGTGGACGACACGCGCGAGCTGCTCGACAACGTGCAATACGCGCCCACGCGCAGTCGCTACAAGATCTACTTGATCGACGAAGTCCATATGCTCTCGGCGCATTCCTTCAACGCGTTGCTCAAGACCCTCGAAGAGCCGCCGCCGCACGTAAAGTTTCTGCTCGCGACCACCGACCCGCAGAAGCTGCCGGTCACGGTGCTCTCTCGCTGCCTACAGTTCAATCTCAAGCGCCTGTCGGTGGCGCTGATCAGCGCGCGAATGCAGCAGATTCTGCAGGCCGAGCAGATTGCATTCGAGCCCGCGGCGCTGCAGTTGCTCGCGCACGGCGGCGACGGCAGTTTGCGCGATGCGCTGTCGCTGCTCGATCAGCTGCTGGCGTACGGCAACGGGCGGGCGCTCGAGTCCGACGCGCGCGCGATGCTCGGCACCGTGGGGCGCGACCAGGTCGCGCAGCTCGCCCGACTGCTCTCGGCGGGTGACGCTGCCGGTTTGATCGGCTATGCCAATGCGCTCGACGAGCGCGCCAGCGACTACGCGCAACTGCTGGAACAGCTCTCAGCACTGCTCGAGCGCGTGGCTCTCAAACAGCTGCTGCCAGACTACGACGGCGATGAGCTGCACCCGCTGGAACTGCTCACCGAGCTGGCGGCGGCGATAACCGCGGAGGACGTGCAGCTGTTCTATCAGACCGCGATCCTGGGAAGGCGCGATCTGGCGTTGGCGCCGGATCCCAGGACCGGCTTTCGCATGACGCTGATCCGGATGCTGGCATTCCGTCCGGCCGCGAGCAGCATGGGCGCAGCGGCGGCGGCGCCCATACGGGGTGCCGCATCAACTCATGGCGCCGTGTTCAACATGCCGGCCGCAGCGCCGGTCCCCGCGCCTGCGCCCGCATCCGCGCCTGCGCCGGCGGCAGGCCCCACCGAGTGGGCCGACATTCTCGCCGCGCTCGATCTGCAGGGCGCGCCGCGCCAGCTCGCATCCAATTGCGTGTTGCTCGGACGCGAGGGCGCTACGCTGCGCCTGGCGCTCGATCCGCGCAGCGCGTCGTTGCGAACGCGTGCGCTCGAGGAGAAGTTGTCGCAGGCGCTGGCGCGCCATTTCGGCAGTGCGGTGCGCCTCGAGATCGAAGTGCGCGAGAATGCTCAGGAGACGCCGGCGCGCTCGAGCGAACGCGCGCAGGCCGAGCGTCGTGTCGAGGTGCGCAGCGCCTTCGAGGCCGATCCAACGGTGCAGGCTTTCAAGGAACGTTTCGGCGCCAGCGTTCTGGCCGATAGCGTGCGTGCGGCGGAACCGGAGCCCTGAGGGCGAGTTACAGAGGTACAGTCGATGGCTAACATGAACAACTTCGTCAAGCAGGCGCAGGTGCTGCAGGCGAACATGCAGAAGGCACAGAGCGAAATTGCCGGCCTGGAAGTCACCGGCGAAGCCGGCGGCGGCATGGTCAAGGTCGTGATGAGCGGACGCCACGAGGTCAAGCGCGTGCAAATCGAGCCTTCGATCGTCGGCGAGGATCGCGAGATGCTCGAGGACCTGATCGCCGCGGCGATCAACGATGCGGTGCATCGGGTTGAAAGCGCCACACAGGCAAAAATGGCCGCTGCCATGGGGGGGCTGTCATTGCCGCCCGGAGTGAAGCTGCCGTTTTGAGGCGGTTTTTGCGCCTCTTTTCGACTCTTATCGTTTCCTAAGCTCATGAAATGCCTTGAAACGCAGTCTTATCGCATCTGATCGTTTCTGATAGACTTTCCGTACAGATTCCGTACGGAGAAAATCATGGCGATCGAGATTCACAAGGCCGGTGTGCGCAAGGCCCTGGAGATCAGGCGCGAGCCCTACTGGGCGATGCTGAGCAAGGGCCGGTTCATCGGCTTCCGCAAGATCAGCGCCGAGTGCGGCAGCTGGATTGCCCGGATGCGCGATGCGGACGGCAAGCAGCGCTATGAGGCGGTCGGCGCGATCACGGATGCGTTCAACTACGATAAGGCCGTGAAGGCTGCCCAGGCGTGGTTCAAGAATCGCGATAAGGGCATCAGCGATGAACCGGTCACCGTCCGCCAAGCCTGCGAGGCCTATGTCGAGGACCGCAGGCGCGAAAAAAGCTCGGCGTGTGCGCTGGATGCTGAGCAGCGATTCAAGCGCTATGTCTATGACGCCCCGATCGGTGCCATGCAGCTCTCACGCATCCGCACATCTGACTTAAAGGCGTGGCGTCATGGGCTTGGCCTGGGTAAGGCGAGCCAGAATCGCCACGCGATCGTGCTCAAGGCCGCGCTGAATCTGGCCATCGAGGATAAAAAGGCCGATCCATCGGTGAAGGCCGAGTGGCGGGCGAAGGCCTTTAAACCGCATAAGAAGGCGGACGGGCGGCGCGAGCTGTTCCTCGATCTTGCCCAGCGTAAGGCGCTGCTCGACGCCGCTGAAGGCTCGATACGCGATCTTATCGAGGCTGCGTTGTTGACCGGCGCACGTCCGGGCGAGTTGGTCAGCCTTACGCGCTCAGCGTTCGATCACAAGACCGGCATCTTGAAGCTCACCGGCAAGACCGGACCGCGCTACGTGGCGCTGCCGCCGGCTGCCCTCGCCCTGTTCACGCGCCTCTCGAAGTCGAAATTACCCCCGGCGTACTTGCTCACGCGGGAGGACGGCAAATCGTGGATGACGGTGCGCTGGGATTTGCTGGTGGCTGCAGCGGCGCAGAAGGCTGGATTGCCGTCTGAAACGTGCTTGTATACCTGCCGGCATTCGTTCATCGCCCAGTGCATCATGAACGGCATGAACGTCTTCGATGTGGCGAAGTTCACCGGCACGTCGCTGGCAATGGTCGAGGCTAACTACGGCAAATTTTTGCCGAACGCAGCGCGCGAGAAGCTGGCGCTGGTGCAGATGGTGTGACGCAACACCGAGCAAAACTGGCTATTTTCCAGTGAAAATAGTTTGGACAAGCGCAAAAGCCTATATTTTTAGGCTATTTGTCACCACTGAGCAAAAAATGGCTTTTTTCCAGCGAAAAATAGTTGAGATCGAGCGAAAAGCCTATGTTTTTAGGCCTTTTTTGCACGCTGTGCCGGTTGAATCCATCGCGGGGAAGTATTAAATAGGAGGCGGTCCAATTTCTGTGGAGCCGCCCAATGCCCAAGTCTCCCAAGCCTGGTGCTGCCAAAGCAAACGGGCGATATCGAATTCCACCACGCCCAGCCGCGCCGATCGATCCGGTCGGCCGCTACGATTTTCGCGAAACGACCGCCTATCTGCGTGTCGGCAAATCCAGTGTGTACAAGCTCTTTGAGAGTGGTGCGCTGGAGTTCGAGAAGGTCGGCAAGCGCGTATTCGTTCGCGGTTCCTCGTTGATTCGGTATTTGACCGCGTGAGCGCCGCAGCAGCGGCAGCGCCATGACCGCGAACACATCCGAGCGCATCAGGCGCTCGCTCAAGGGCCGCAGCAGCGATCGCGAGGTCGGTGATGGCGACGAGGTACAGCGAGCGCCGGCTGGACTCGACCT
>Ga0209517_10009562_pt1 | contig 11019 bp, 10 predicted proteins | sample PeaSoiMetSII2010_FD_187695 | JGI IMG/M metagenome (GOLD analysis project Ga0209517, IMG submission 187695) | Peat soil microbial communities from Weissenstadt, Germany - SII-2010 (SPAdes) (version 2) | ecosystem: Environmental > Terrestrial > Soil > Wetlands > Peat | place: Germany... | reverse complement strand
GATCCAATGGGTGAAGTACACGGCCCGCGGCTACCGCAACAAACAGAACTTCATCAACGCGATCTACTTCCACTGCGGTGGGCTAGATCTTGCCCCGGCAGCCACTAAATAGTCGGAAGCGCCAAACATAATCTTCCTAGATGAGCCGAATCCGATTTCACAGAAACTAATATCTGCCATGGTGTGAAAATCGCGCCTCCAATTTCCACACACGTCTTGATAATCGCTTTTGCGGGCGGTATTTTGCAATACGAGTTGCCTCGTCCTCACATCGTAGCGGCCTGGGAATCCCTCGTACGAATAAATGATGAATCCAGCGGCCGCCGAGAGAATACATGCCGCCAGGCCGAGAGAGAATATCTGCCGTCTTGTTATCGGCGAGTCGCCACCTCTAAAAAGCGACTCTACGAACCCGAAGGACACAAATGCCACGACCACGGAAGAGCATAGCGCCAGTGCCGTCTCGAGGGCATTCAGGTTCCGTCCCAAGAAATATCGACAGAACACGATGATCGGCCAATGCCAAAGGTACAACGAATAAGGGCGCTTCCGACTATTTAGTGGCTGCCGGGGCAAGATCTAGCCCACCGCAGTGGAAGTAGATCGCGTTGATGAAGTTCTGTTTGTTGCGGTAGCCGCGGGCCGTGTACTTCACCCATTGGATCTTGGCGTTGATGGATTCACTGGTCGCGTTGGTGATGCGGTGCCTGAGGTAAGTGATGATGTTGTCGAAGCGGCGTTTGAGCATGGCGGCAACCTCTTTGATCGGACCGAGACGGCTGCGCACTGCCCAGCCGTACCACCACTGAAAGTGTTTCCGAGCCGGACCTTCATAGACGTAGGTGTACAGATCCATGGCAGTCTCCTTCAAGGCCCAGGCGCGGGCCGTCTTCAGTTCGCTGTGGCGTAGGGCGGAAAAGGCCCGGCGGTCTTGGGGGTCGATCGTCGCCGGATTGCGCAGCCAGTCGTAGCGGGTTCCCTTCAGCCGGTCATCGCCTTCGGCGCGCAGGGCTTTGTTCTCCTTACGGCGGACATCGTCCACCGCTTGGCCCAGATGCTGCGCGACGTGAAACTTGTCGAAGACGATCTTCTTGTCGGCGTCGGCCAGATGCTCTCGCACCGAGGTCACATACGGGTCCCACATGTCCATGGCGACTGCCTCGATGCCCTCCCGCTGTGCGCCCGTCAGTGTGCCCCAGAAGCCGTCCAGACTCTCCTGCTTGCGGTCTTCGGCCACATATAGCACGCGCCCGCGCGTCAGGTCATTGACCACCGTCATGTATTTGTGGCCTTTACGGAAGGCCTTCTCGTCGACTCCCAGATGGCGGACGGGGTCGGCTTGTCGGCGTTGTAGTCCGCGCTTGACGGCTCGCTCCATGATGCCGTGGATTTCGTCCCAACTCAGTCCCAACTGGTCGCCGACGGCCTTCTGGCTGGCAGCTTTGAGCCAGGCAATGGCGAGGGCTTCAAACAGCGCGGTAAAGCGGCTGGAGGGTTCGGCCCAGGGCAACTTGACCACGCGCACGCCGTGGGTGGGGCATTGGCTGCGCGGTGGGTCGGCGTGGATGATGGTGTGGTACTGGCAGGTGTCCAGGTGGCGCCATTGGCGTTGGGGTTGGTGGTCGTAGAGTTTGCAAGGTGCGCCACAGTCGGCGCAGGGCCAGGTGGGCAGGTCGTCATGGGTGAGATAGACGTGCACTTCCTTGGAGAGCAACTGCAAGTCGACGGAGGCCACGCTCCAAGGGTTCTCGATGCCCAGGATGCGCCGGTAAAGTTCGCGATCTTCCATGGTGATTGGATGGCGATACACGCCGTCTGGGTGCATGGCGTGGGCTCCACCGGGGGGATGCACAAGGGGGGTTTCAGCGGAGCGTTTTGAAACCCCTCTTGTGGGGGGAGCCGCCCGGTTTTGGCGGCGTGGGGGGCACCCGCCCGCCCCGGCTTTCCCCCGGAGGGGGAAACGGGAAAGGGGGCGATCCAAATACCTTGCTGCCGCAGGCTAATTACCGGCGCGCGTTGACCCCGGAATCCGCCGTCCGCCGTCCACCCCCAAGCCCTTACAACCACTCAAAAGCCGGAATTCCCTTATGTTTTGGGGAGATTCTCATGTCCAGCAGTTATATCCAGTGATACAGAAGCTGCACGACGAGGACGCAATGGATGATCACGGGGCGATTTTAGCCGTAGCCACTGCGTGTGCCCCTACTGAACATATGAATAATTTCGACAAGGGCTTTCATTGCGACTCATTTTCCCGTTTAGCGATGATGCGGGGCGAGGAAGGTGACGTCGACACCGTGTTTATAGGCTTCGCAACATGGTGGTCCATCCAGGATAACCTCTGTCCCTCGGTGAACGGCAGGTGCGTCGGCAGAGTGTCGGCCGAAGAAGTGCGGCGGCGTTTTCTCCAGGAACTATGTGAACACATCCATGAGTTAAAGGGGCGGGGAAAACGCGTGATCGTGTCTTTGCCATTTCCTATATTTGACAGGTCAATCCCCGATCTTGAGGTTCGCAACGCGGTCTTCGGTAGGTTTGGATTTGAAGGTGTATCTAGGGAATTGACTTTACCTGGGGTGCGTGAGGAGGTGTCATCGGCAGCTAGCTAGGAGCATGGGCGCCGATATTTTTGATCCCAGGAAGAGCCTCTGCCCTAATCAATATTGCATCACCCAGGTGGATGGGATCTCGATCTATCGGGATGATAACCACATCGCAGCCAGCCAGGTTGGCATCCTTGAGGCAGATCTGAAACAGGTGCTGCAACTGAAGCAGCCGTAAGGCAGCGATCCAGTCCAGTGGGCTTCGGGTTCCGCTTGGGAACGCAAAAGCGGCGGGAAAGTCCGTCTATGGGTCCTGAATCTGATTTGGCCGGTGGTCCATTTTGGGGTAGTACCCGGTTCCCTTAGACAATCTTCTTTCGCCATCTGCGAGGAGTTAAGATTGGGAGTGGGTTTATTTTACATCGCGAACGGCCTGGGTCGGTCTGTAAATTGCCAACAGAAGCACAGACGCCGCTTTAGCACTTTGACCGAACTGTCCACATGCCCAAAGCCATCTCCGACCGCTATCGCTGTCCTGAACACCTTGTCAAAACGTCTTTAACCGCTCCACTTTCCGCGGAAAACGGGTACTTCCGGTTTGGAGGTGATCTTCTCTGCTACGGCCGATCCAGCGTGGGATTTCCGGCCGCGTCTGCCGACGGTCACCTTCCCGACCTGCTCGACGAGGTACGAACCGCCCAGCCAGACGTTCTCTTCCCCTTTGACCTCACCCAACTCGTTGATAACCTTACCAATGAACGCTACTTGAACTCGCATGGAACCCCCAACGGGAACGCGCCGAATCCTCTGCTGAGCAAGCTCTATTACTCCCTTCGTCCCTTTCTCCCTGCGTCACTCCGCATTCCACTACAGAGGATGTATTTCCGCGGTTGGGAAAGTATCACCTTCCCCGGCTGGCCGCTCGACCTGACCGTGGAACGGCTGCTCGAAACCGGTTTGCGGCTTTGTATGAAGTCCCGCGGGATTGACGCCCTGCCCTTCATTTGGTTCTGGCCTGACGGCGCTTCCAGCGCAACGATTCTGACCCACGACGTCGAAACGACACAAGGGCGAGACTTCTGCCCGCGCTTGATGGACATCGATGAGTCCTTCGAATTTCGCTCGGCGTTTCAAATCGTCCCTGAAAAACGATATCCCGTCACGGCGGAGTTCCTTCAGGAGATCCGGGACCGTGGACACGAGATCAATGTTCAGGACCTCAACCATGATGGCACCCTGTTCCGGGACAGAGATCAGTTTCTGTCCCGCGCCAAAGCCATAAATGAATACGGTCGCGCCTGGGGCGCAAAGGGCTTCCGCGCTGCGATTCTGTATCGAAACACCAGTTGGTATGACGCCCTGGAGTTTGAATATGACATGTCGGTGCCTAACGTGGGGCACCTGGACCCGCAGCGTGGGGGATGCTGCACCGCGTTCCCTTATTTCGTTGGCGGGATCCTCGAACTCCCGGTCACCACAACACAGGATTACACTCTATTCCACATTCTGCGGGAGCACCGAATCGATCTCTGGAAAACCCAGGCCAAACTGGTCATGGAGAAACACGCCCTGCTGCACTTCATCATCCATCCGGACTATTTGCTCGACAACCGTGCTCAGAGCATGTACCGGGCTCTGCTCGCTTTCCTGTCGGAGCTCGAATCCGAGCACAAGATGTGGATCCCTTTGCCGAATCAAATCAACGAGTGGTGGCGGCAGCGGAGCAAAATGACCCTGGTACCGGACGGCACTGGCTGGCGGATTGAGGGTGCCGGCAAAGAGCGGGCCCGGCTCGCCTATGCCAAACTGGATGGCGACAAACTGATATACACCGTTTAGCGCGGATTCTGCGGCCTTGACCGCCCATCGCAGCACGGCTGGAATCCGGTTCGACGCCCGAATCTCGGGAATGCTCCACGAAGTTTTGGGATTGAGTCCCAATCGCCTTCACCGCCCCGGCGGATCACCCCGTGACATACCCGGATCGATTAAGATAAACTATTGAAGTAAATAGGCTTGGCTGAATTTTTGTTTATGGCAGTCAAACTGCGATTCATCGACTGGAATTAGATTAATTTGCCGGAAGAAGAACAACAAAGCTCTATTAATGATCTAGTAGGAAGCCTTGTCGGCGTCATAACCAGGCGCCGGTGGTGGATCCTGCTGCCGTTCTGTTGCGTCACCCTTGCCACCATCGCAGTGCTGTCGTTTCTTCCGAATAGGTATACGTCGACAGCCGCTCTTCTAGTTGTTCAGCAGCAGGTTCCCCAGCGCTATGTGGTTCCCAACAGTGAGACCGACGTCACTTCCGCACTGCAGGCCATGAAGCAGGAGGTCCTCTCTCGCAGCCAGTTGCTTCGGATGATCAACGATTTCGGCCTTTACCCGAAGCAGAGGAAGCACCTCGCTCCCGAAGAACTGGTCGCCTTGATGCTGAACAACATCGATATTGCGCCCATTGAAGACAATCCGGAGCGAAGAGATAGAGACATCCACGCTTTCCGGATCTCCTATACCACAGAGAACGCTGTTCTGGCGCAGCAGGTCACGAACAACTTGACGTCGCTTTTTGTCAGTGAATACCTGCGGACTGGAGCCGAACAGGCGATCAATACGACGAATTTTCTGCATCAGCAGGTTGAGGAGAAGGGAAAACTGCTGCAAGCGCAGGAAGAGAAACTGCGTGACTTCAAGATGCAACATGTCGGTGAACTCCCGGATCAGCAGCCAGGGAATCTGGGGATTCTGACCGGCTTGCAAGGTCAGCTAGAGCACACCATGTCCAGCATGGAGCGTGCACAGCAGCAGCGCTTACTCCTCCAGGCCCAGTTGGAGGCAACACCGAGACGCCGGCCGACGCCCGAGACCGGCTTCGTGGCTGCCACTCCGGGGAACCCAAATCCTATCCAGGTTCTCAGCCCCATCGAGGTAGCGCAAAATGAACTAGCCCGCCTGGAAGCTGTCAAATTGAAACTGTTGAGGGAGGGATTCAAACCCCAACACCCGGATGTAAAGAGCAACCAGCGAGAGATTGTGCAAGCTGAGGAAACGCTCAGACGTCTGAGGGCTGCTGCACCTCCACCTGAAAAAGCACAGCCTGCCACACCATCCACTACCGTCAAGTCCCCTGTATATGACGCCAGCGACGACCCCGCCGTGACCCAACTCAAAGCCAGCCTCGAGGCCAACCGGCTGGAAATAGAGAGCCTCACGGCTGACGAGAAGCGATTGAAGGCATCGATCACGCAATACGAGAATCGAATCAATCAGACGCCAGTCCGGGAGGAGCAGCAGGGCGCCATCCTCCGTGATACCGAAGTACTCCGGCAGCAATATTCCGAGTTGCAAAAGAAAGAACAAGAATCCCAACTGGCAACCAGTTTGGAAAAACAACAAGGTGGACGGCAGTTCCGGCTCATCGACCCAGCCAGCCTTCCTTCCGTGCCTACCTGGCCGAACCGGCTCAAGCTAAGCCTTGGTGGCACTGCGGCAGCTTTTGGCTTAGGGCTTGCGCTGGCATTATTGATGGAGATGCGGGACACCTCTTTCTATACCGAAAAGGACCTTACGAAACACCTTGCTCCGCCATTTGTCCTCGGAATTCCCCGGCTCCCCACCCGGCTGGAAGAACGCCAGCGGAAGTGGCGAAGCATGTTCCAGTGGGTAGCTGCATCTGCGATGCTGTTGGTTGTCGCGGCTGCTGAACTCTATGTTTTTAAACGGGGTTAAAGCAGGTCCAAGCGACAGATGAGTCACCTCCGCAACCTTTTCCATAAGCCTGCCGGACATCAACAGATTTCGCCGGCCGCTTCCGTGGCAGCAGCTCCCGAGAAGATCGTGGTGTCTGCCGGTGCCGCCATTGCAACCTCTGCCCTCCCTGAGTTTCCGGTTGAGGAGGCTCAACTCCGTCCGGAGAGCCGCCTTGTTTATTATGCCGAGCCCCGCAGCCCTGCGGCCGATCGATACCGCCTCCTCCGGATGAAGTTGAAAACATACTGGAATGCTGGAAAATTGAAGAAACTCCTGGTTACCGGTCCGCTTGCTCACGATGGAAAATCGACCGTGATCTTGAATCTTGCGACCGCATTGGCGGAACGTGGGAAACGCACTGTTCTCGTGGTGGAAGCCGACCTGCACCACTCGTCCCTAGCCGAGACCCTCGGGCTCAAGCCCTGGGCCGGGTTGTCAGATTGCCTCGTCGATGACGCTACTCCGCCGCTCTCGGCCATTCGACGCATTGAGCCCCTCGGATGGTACCTCCTGCCAGCCGGCGAGCCCCGTAAGAATTCCACCGAACTGTTGCAGACCCCGGCACTCGGTCACATTATGGAACAGCTTTCGCCTTGTTTCGATTGGATTCTGATCGATTCGCCCCCCGTTATCCCGCTAACCGATTCCATATCGCTGCAACAGCATGTCGATGCGAGCTTAATGGTGGTGAGAGCCGGTCAAACTCCCCGCGAGGCCGTCGAGCAAAGCATTGAGTTGCTTGGGAAAAAGAATATACTCGGCATCGTCCTGAACGGTATGGAGGCGCGGGACCATCTTTATTATCAATACTATGACGGCACCGTGCGCCATCATGAAGACTGAGTGGCAAATTCCAGGGTGGTGGCTGTGGATCTCTCGGCGGGCGCCGCATAGTTATGCCATAATCTTTTGGTTTCTGTCCCTACTTCTGTTTTGGCAGCCATTGAGCAGCTTGGCACGCCTCTCGTTCGACGATGAACTCGCCTCCCACATCCTCCTGATTCCTCTCATCAGCGCGTTCCTCATTTACTTGGAGAGGAATCGAATCTTCCGGACGTCTCGCTATCGCCCCTCCATCGGAGTGCCGCTACTGCTAGTGACCGTCATACTCTGGTACAGCTTCAGAGTTCCCTTATCCTCTCTGAGCAGTACGGATCGTCTATCCATGTTCGCAGTCCTGATCGTGTTGTCGTGGATCGCTACGTTCATCGTCTTTTATGGGACTGGTCCTCTTAGGGCCGCAGCGTTCCCCTTACTGTTTCTCTTCCTGATGAGCCCGCTCCCGGGCGTCGTGATGGAGGCCGCTGTTTCCCTTCTGCAAAAAGGCTCCGCTGAAACATGCTACGTCTTGTTTCGTCTCATTCAACTACCTGTCCTCCGACACGGCTTCCAGTTTTCCTTGCCCGGGGTCGATATTGAAGTCGCGAAACAATGCAGTGGCATTCACTCAGCGCTATCCTTGTTCATTTCCGGCCTGCTGGCGCAGCATTTTCTCCTTCGGGATGTCTGGAAGAAGGCCTGCTTCACCCTGTGCATCATCCCCATCGCCATATTCAAGAATGGGGTTCGTATCGTAACCATCACGTGGCTTGGTATCAGGGTGAATCCCGACTTCTTACACGGTTCCTTACACCGCCGGGGTGGTTTGCCATTTTCGTTTCTGGCTCTCGCCCTGATGGCTCTGCTGTTGTGGGTACTCCGGCGTCCATTCGCTTTTTCCAGAACTCACCACCCGCTCGAACGGCTGGGTTCCGACGTTGCTTGACAGTTTCAAAACGCTTTCACAAACGTAATTTCGAACACAAAAACGGTCTGATTTCCCAGAGTTTGGGATGCGGTCTCCTCACACATCGCCTAACGGCCCTTCTCAGAAATCCTCAGAAGCAATTGAAAAAGCAATGGTTATAGAAAATCCTCGACAGCCAAGTGAGCCTCTGACAAAACAGGAGGCCGGACTGCTATATGTTATCTCAAGTTAATAGCAATGGACGTGTGTCGAGGCGACAGTGGCTGAACGTTTCTGTCACTGAACGTGCCAGAACCACTCTGCGATGGCTGGCGCACAGTGATACCAGAATGCCGAGGAGTCGCTTGTGAAACGGTTTTTCGAATAGGAACGTGCTAGCGCAGAACGGAGGCAAGAAAGTGCATTGGTCGTGCGGAAGGAGGATGATATGAGCCGGACACCGTGGCTTCTCGGTGTTGTGGTTTTGACATTGCTGCCGGCCACATCGATGGCAAGTTCGGTCACAGTGGGAGACATCGAGCTCAATAATCTATTTGCTGGCGTGAATGTGTTTACAGTCAACAACTTCACCGGAAGCAACAATCTCGGCTTCTTTCCTGTGGCGGATGACGTTGTATTCACGGACCTCGTGCTGACGGCAACCGAAAGCGACAGCACAGTCCTCACCTTTAACCTGGCGGATCTCGGTCCCGGTTCAGATACGACCTCAACGGTGTCTGATGCCCTACTGTTCACCCAGGTCGTTTTGTCCGCCACGCTTAGCCCAGCCACCTTTACTCTCACCAACGGGGATTCAGGCACTTTTGTAGCCAATCCTGTGCTCAGTTTCACCTTGCTACCTTCAAGCGGGTCCTTTCTAGTCGCCGGAACTGACTCCGGTACATTCGATGCTCAAGGCGTTCCCGAACCCTCCCAGCTAGCTCTACTTGGGCTCGGTTTAATCGTCATAGCGAGGTTCAGACGATGAAACACATCTCGTACCGGCCGATCCCGGCTCTCCTTCTTGGAGTTTTGCTTTTGTTCTTGGTTTTGCCAATACACCCTGCGGGGGTACCGGTTCTGGTAACGCTTAGTTCTTCTGTGTCGCCGACCGCTGGACAAGCCGGATTGACCAATGTCAGTGTGACCGGTTCGGGGTTTCCATCAGGGACAATCCCGCCGGCGAATGTAACCGTGAATCTGCAACCCGCCGGCGTAACGGCGTCTGCCACTTCCGTAGCCACCATCTCTGGGACAGTCCGTCGCGTCACCTTCCAGATCCCCGCCGCCATCGTCGTCGCCTCCCCGACCACGTACACTGTTTCGATTTCGGGGACGACTGCGACCGGCACGTCTTTTGCGAGTAGCAACACATCCGCTCTCGTCGTGAATCCCTCCCCCACGATCTCTGGCGTCAATCCGTCGGGCGGTAACCCAGGACAAACGATTCCGGTGGCCATCACCGGACTTTATACGACCTTTGTGCAGGGCGTGACGGTCGCGAATTTTGGCGCTGGTATTTCTGTGGGCGGCGCCGCGGCGGGGACTTCCGGCCCAGTGGCGGTAAACGGTCCGAACAGTGCCACGGCGCAAATCGTAATTGACCCAGCAGAAGCAGACGGACCGTATAATGTGACCGTCACCACGGGTGCACAGCAAGAAACGCTCTCCGGCGGCTTTGTCATTTCGTCCGTTCTCAGCAATCAGTGGATCGCCTTCAACCGAGCAGGAGCACCAAGCAGCAACCTGCAGTGCTTTACGCCGAATAATGTGAGCGTCTCTGGATCGAACCTCGTGATTACAACGCAGCTCCAGAGCGCAACCTGCAGCAGTTTTGATCTGTCAACGGCTACTTTTAATTACACCTCCGGGTACGTGTCGATGCGAAACTTCAACTTTCTTTACGGCACCGTCGAATTCCGGGCGCAGTTCGGGGGTGGCGCAAACTCCGGGGCGTGGCCGGCAGTTTGGATGGAAGATGTCTCATGCCAGGCGAGTGATCCGACCGGAACAGACAATAGTTGCAACGGACAGGAGATTGACGTCGCAGAGATCTTGCACAGTGATTTCTCTCATGTCAATCAGCAGATTCACGTCAACAATTTCAATAACAACGACGGATGCACCGCCGCTGCTACCGACACGAGCCAGAACTTTCACGTCTATCAGATGGTCTGGTCTCCGGGTTCACTCGTGTGGAAAATTGACGGAACCACTACCTGCACGATTACTCAGTCCTACGTTCCCAACGCCGCCATGTATCTCAAAATCGATATGTTCATGGGAGGAAGCGCTGGTGGGCCTGTTAACAATGCCAGCCTGCCATGGACCACTCTGGTCGACTACGTGAAGGTGACTCAGGGATCCACAGTAGTGTTCTTCGACGATTTTCACTAGCGGCGGGCACTAACATAAGTCGCACTGGGCTATCGCAGTGCTGGTTGTCCAACTCTGCCGCACAAATGAAGCTCGCCCAAGCTTGATCGAACAAAGAGGGGAAGTTCGGCTGTTTGGTTAAAGCTTGATCACGCCGGCTAAAACCAGAATTGCGCCCCAGAGGCCCGCACCCAGCAATACTCCGGTGATTGCCCCTCGCGCCCCACGGTGTTGGTTCTCAGGGGCTTCGACGTACTCCTGTCGATCATCGCCTGGCGATCGAAGATCGTATTCCTCTGTGGAGTTGTGCGCTGGCAGCACCGATGCGGTAGAACTGTCCACCTAGCAATACTAGTACATTTGTTGGGCCGCCGTCAAGATTGGATTTCAAATGCTCCGCAAGGAGGCGTAAATCACAGCAAGTATGGGAAGGAATTGTGGTTTGGAGTTGGAGGGGGTTGTACTACGCCTGCTGCTTCTTCCGCGAACCGGCTCCTAGCCTCTTACCGATCATGATCAGCACCGAACCACACAATATCAGCGAGCCAGGCTCCGGTGTCGGTGTAGCCATATTGTAGCCGATGGCATCCAGAGCGGTCATTGCAGCAGCGTCGGTGGCCAAGG
>Ga0209517_10009557_pt1 | contig 11020 bp, 8 predicted proteins | sample PeaSoiMetSII2010_FD_187695 | JGI IMG/M metagenome (GOLD analysis project Ga0209517, IMG submission 187695) | Peat soil microbial communities from Weissenstadt, Germany - SII-2010 (SPAdes) (version 2) | ecosystem: Environmental > Terrestrial > Soil > Wetlands > Peat | place: Germany: Weissenstadt... | reverse complement strand
CATTCCCAATGGAAGAAGACGTCCGCGTGCTTTTCTAGCGTCCCTGGCGCCGATTGCCCTCCGGGGGACCCAATCTACCGGCCTCGCCTCCCCGAGAGTTTTGGGACGCCTGCCTTGAATTTTGGCACGGATTCGCCGCTCCATCTCGTGAAGTGGTCCTCGTTCACCGTGAGCCGGGGACCGATTCGACTGCCTCATCCACACCAGCAGCGATCGGTCGCGTACTTATCCGGTGCGAAAAAAGTCTCTTTCTACTTGTATTAGGTACTAGATAATACCTTTTCGGCGTGTCTCGAAGTACCGGTATAACGCCCTTGTTTACAGCAGATTAATTGATACGGTAATTTTCCTCAAAATCAGAAAATAGGAAAACACGACACAAAGTCGATCCGAAGCCTTCTTTTCACTCGTCACGCGAGGTTCAACGGATTACACCGGACGCCGTTTTTTTAGTCGCCAGCTTAAGAAGTCTGAATCCGCATCAAGCTTGCGCCGCTAGAGTGGTCGGCGAAGTGTAGTGTAGCGTAGCGTCTAAGGATATTTCCTGACAATCATGCGCGGGGATGAGTGCCCGGTTGTCGCGGACCAGTGTAAACAGGGTCCGGCAAGGGACGGGTTTCTCGCAGGCTCGCTTTCACCGACACGCGGAGCCAGGCGAGCACGACGACGCGAAGGCCTTCATTCATTTGCGCCCTACGAGTGATTAGAATGGCCCCGCGGTAGATAGCAGCCGCCTGCTGGAATTTGCGCCGCTCCTGACATAGACGGGCCATGGAGACGATCCTCATCGCCTCCACCCATTCGAACTCCAGGCGTTTTTCGAGATCACTGAGCCATCGAACGTGCCACGCTTCCACCTCGCGGAACCATTCCGGATCGCGAAAGTGGCTCGATCGAAACCGTTCCAGCTGCGAGCCGAAATCACGCAGCCAGTCTGGATTTCGGCTGCGGTAACGGCTGACTTGTCTCCGAATGGTCTGGGCCAGACGGACGAGCGGCGAATCAGAGGGCAAGGCGGCGTAGCCGGCCATGCTCTGTGATCGCGGATGTCGGTCGGACCGGAGAAACCTATTCTTCAGCCGTTCACACTTTGAATCCAGCAGCGCTTCAGCTACTTCCACGCAGGCCTTGCTATTGCTTCCCCACGATCTGCCAAGCCGCTTCTGCTCGACCGATTCAGCGGCGGCAACCGCCATATTAAGTCGGTATTCGGTATCGGAGTCGTGAAACTGCTCGTTCTGATAGCACACATGGTCGCCATGCACGAAAACACGACGAGATTGCTTCCCTACGCGAATCGAACGCCTCCGCCCGCGAGGTAAATATTCGCCGGTGTCGATACGACGCTCAGCAACATCGCTGAGAATGTGGCGGATAAACGCGTGGTAAAGCTCTTCGTTCACAACGGTCACCATTGTCCCAAATTTCGCTTTGACGGAAAGTTCGGCTCACGATACAGTCGAAGACGAGCAGCGGAGAAACGCAGTCGCTCGAATCGAAGAAACCATGCGTAACGTCCTGGAGCCCGAGCCGGTCACGGTTGACCCGCATTACTCGCCGCAATTCTACGCAGAATTATGGGGCATGAGCCCGTCGACGGTTATTCGATGGTTTGAAGACCGAGTCGGAGTACTCAAGCTGAGCGATCGGGCGCGGAATGGCAAACGGACGCGGGTGGAACTTCGGATTCCCTTCTCACTGGCAATGAGAGTCTATCGCGAGCACACGCGAGGAGCGATAGAATAGCCGCCATGCTTACATTGCAGAGACGGCACTCCCAAAAGTGCCCAGACCGAAAGAAAGGACCCGCTCACCTGAAATGCCGCGGCCGTTGCACATTGCGCGCTTGCGGCATGGTAGATGGTCGGCGGGTCCGGTTCACACTCAAAACGCGCGACCTTGACCGCGCCCGACGGCGATTGCTCGAGATCGAGGATCACCAATCGGGAAAACCAAGGAAACCGGTCCCGTTGGCCGTGGACGCTTTCCACGCCCAACGTGGCGCCACATCGGGCGAAACCCGTCGAAAATATAAGCGGATTCTCGGCTATCTCAACAGCTTCTGTAGAGACGCCCGCATTACATACGTCGACAAGGTCGGTGTGGAAGCGATGGACCAGTACGCCCTATGGCGGCAAAAGGACGGTTGGGCGTGGATCAAGGAGAGGGAGATCCTGGTCCAGTTCTTCGAGTTTTGTCGCGACCGCGAATGGACCACCAAGAATCCTGCGAAGAGTCTGAAGCGGCCACGTATGCAGGAAGCAAATGATGTCGTCCCATACACCCGCAACGAGATCGTAAGGATCATCGCTGCCTGCGACCAGATCGGGAAGACCAGTTACGAACGACGACGCGCGCGTGCCATGGTTCTGCTCATGCGATACGCGGGTTTGCGCATTAGTGACGTGGTCACGCTCTCCCGAGATCACGTCAAGGGGAATCGCCTTGAAAAGCGAGCCGTGAAGAACAACACCTGGATACGCGTCGAGTTGCCGGCCGTGGTGGTGGAGGCGCTGGAGATTCTGCCTCATCCCAAGATCGCGGCGCAGAATAATCGACGCTATTTTTCAAAAGACAGTGCCGGCGTGCGGAGCCTTGTAAAAGGAGCATGGCGGACGTTATCGGCTGTCTTCAAGCGGTCCGGAGTCAAAGAGGCGATCCCGCATCGATTTCGGCACACGCTTGCATCAGAACTTCTAGGGAAAGGCGGAACGCTGGAGGAAATCGCAGCCATCCTCGGCGACAGCCCCGTCACCATCCGCCGCTATTACGCGAAGTGGAGTCCGGAATACCAGAGCCGTCAAGATACATTGATCCGGAAAATCCATGGCACAGATCTGGCACAGACGGAAGAACAGGCGAGTAAGTGCTGATAATAAAGACTTTAGTGCGGTGGCCAGGGACGGAATCGAACCGCCGACGCCAGCCTTTTCAGGGCTGCGCTCTACCAACTGAGCTACCTGGCCGGAATCTCGCTGGATCTTTATTCTACCATCCCCCTGCTATTGCTTGATGTCCGCGCCCGTCTCTCCATATATTGCTTTGGTCTTCACCTTTTCCTGCTCGCGTTCCAGATAAGGGATTCCCGACTTCATCCATTCCGGCGCCGGCGCTCCCTTCAAAAAATGGTCGAAGTATTGCTGCATCCGCACCGTGTAGTCCTTCTGCGTCGGACGCTTCCTCAAGCCGTGAGCTTCGCCATTATAGTTCCACAAGTAAACTTCCTTGCCGAGCCGCCGCAGCGATAGAAACAGTTCCAGCCCCTGATACCACGGCACCGCGTCGTCGCCGTCGTTTTCCAGGATCAGCAGCGGCGTGGTTACCCGATCCACCATGAAAATGGGCGAGTTCTCTATGAACCTCAGCGGGTATTCCCAGATGCTCCCGCCGATGCGGCTCTGGGTCTTCTCATATTGGAATTGCCTGGGCAGCCCGCTTCCCCAGCGGATCCCGTCGTAAGCGCTGACCATATTTGCCACCGGCGCGCCTGCTTCCGCCGCGCGGAAAACATTGGTCTGGGTCAGCATGTACGCGGTCTGATACCCGCCCCAACTGTGACCTTGAATGCCGATCGCATCCCGATTCACGAATCCCTTTTCCACCACTGCTTGAATCGCCGGGAGCACGCATTTCAACGCGCTTTGGCCCGGATGGCCCGTCGTGTAAACGATGTCGGGCGTCAAAACCAGATATCCATTGCTCACGTAATACGCGAGATTGATCGACGTGCCCGGCGCCGGACGCACGAAGTTATGTAAATTCTGCGTCAGCCGCTCATACAGGTAGACCATCATTGGATATTTCTTCGACGGATCGAAGTTATCCGGTTTGTACAGCGCAGCTTCCAGCTCTACGCCATCCGCGTTCCGATAGTGAATCAATTCGCCCGATCCCCACAGCATCTGTGCCTGTTGAGGATTTGCGTCCGTCACTTTCTTCAGCGAATCAAACGTCGCGTCCGTCAGATAGATGTCGGGCTGATCGCGAAACGTAGTCGCCGTCATCATCACGACGTCGGCGTCCTTTGCCTTCCCCAGCGCGCGATAGTTCTTCGGACCCATCACCAGCCGCTGCGGCTGTCCGTTATTGGCCAGCGAATAAAAACCAGAATCGCGCGTCTCTAAATTTTCGGCGCGCAACAGCAAGGGCTTTGAGAGATCGATGCCACGTTCTTCTTCCTCATCGCCTGTGTCCAGCCGGACCACCCGGAACTGCAATTCTGCCGCGCGACCGCTCGTCAACTTGCGCGCCGCTGCCCCCTCTGGCGACACGGCCCACACATCGTAGCGATCGTAGACCAGCGCCCATTTTCCATCCTTGGTCCATCCCGCGGTGCCGTAAGCTGGCGGCTCATCCGGCGTATCGTGATCTTCGTTGAAAAACGCGGGTCCCAGCTTCGCTGTCAGACTCGTCAGCTTGCCATCCGGAACCTCTACCGACCACCACTGCTTATCCTTGAACGCCAGCGCATGCTTTCCATCCGGCGATAGCTGGACCCCGCCACCTCGTCCACCGCCACCGCCGCCGCCGCGAAGCTGTTTCAGAGCCAGTGTACGCGCTCCCGTGGCGGTGTCCACCATGTAAACGTCGCTGTAATTGCCGTCGTAATCGACCATATGGCGATACGCGCGATCGTCCGTGCCAATCGCGACGCGTCCATCGTCGCTCGAGGTCAAGCCGGGCATGGTCGGATCCGAAAGCTGGATGAATTTCTTATCGGCGACGTTCAGCACTGCGCGATACGATCGGATGCGATCTTGCGCCGCGCGAACTTTTTGCATGGGCTGAATGAAGTCGTCCTTCCAACTCCACAAATCCGCGAGAACCTTTTCGTCCGAGGCCGCAGCAGCCGGCGTGTCCGCTTCCAGAGCGGCGATCTCTTCCACCGGCGCGCAGCTCACAAATAGGCGCGACCCGTCACGCGAGAAATTCATCGGTCCTCGATCCAGAATCGCGAATCCGTTCCGAAACCCGGGCGTTGCGTTCGACACTACTTCAATCGCAGCGCCACTGCGGTTCCACAAGTACGCTTTCAACTTGGCTGGCTTGCTTGCAACGTCGTCGCGATCGCTCAAGAACGCTAGTTGGCGCTGCGGAAAGTCCCAAGTGATCTTCGTGTACCGACCCTTCCCCGCCAGCAGCGCAGCGGCGGCGGAATCGTTCCCCGGCGTCGCCGAGTAAACTCCGTTCGACTCCTCCTTCTTCGATCCCACCGCGTACACCAGCGCCTTGGCATCCTTGCTGATCGAATATTCGAGGACTTCTTCGAATGCACGCTCTTTGCCGGACCTCAGGTCGCGCAAAATCAAATCCGATCCGAAATCTTTGCGCCCACGCCGAGCCCCACCGCCCGGCGCATTTCCAGAGCCACCTCGCCGCTGATCCTCATAAAGCCCAGGATCCTGCGCAGGACCTTCCGTCGTTGCAGCGCGTTCTCCAGCCTTGGGGCCTTTCAGATACGCCACGAAGCTGTCGCCGAGTTCCGGAACCTGAAAGCTGGCCACGTCGGCCACGCGAGTCGCCGAAAGGCTCGCGAGATTCACCACGATCATGCCATCCCGCGGCATCTCGTCCGCGCGTTTATGCTCTTTCTTGGCTTTGTCGGTTTCCGCTTTCGGAGGAAATGCGCTCGCCACCACGAAGGCGCTATCGTGCGTGAACACAATCCGGATGCTGCGCGCCGCCGGTGGACCGGCCTCGGGCTCCTCTGTGTTCGCATTGTCGGGAGCGGTCGGCACTGCGCCCGCGTTCTCGTGCAGTTCCTTGCCTGTAGTCAGATTGCGCACCACCAGTTCTCCGTCGCCTTCTTCCGGGAACAAAGCGTATGCCAGAAACTTGCCGTCGCGCGATAGCACCTGGCTTTGGATGCTCTTCCATCCGTCGTAATCGCGATGGTTCAGGGGCCGTTTTGCTTGCGCCAGCGCAATAAGCGTGAACGCAAAAAACACCAATACAGTACGGAGTCGCAGCATGTAGGGAATTATAGATCACGCTGGCCGAAAACGCGATGGGCCGCGCGCCGCCACAAACCCACCAGGACAATTCCAATCAAAATCAGCCCGGTCGACAATCCCATCCACAATCCCGGCGCCCCCAGCCCGTAATGGAAGCACAACAGCGCGCCCAGCGGCAGCCCGATCACCCAATATCCGACGAAGTGACACACCATCGGAGTGTGCGTGTCCCCCGATCCGCGCAGCGCGCCCGTCGCGACCACTTGAAACCCGTCAAACAGCTGAAAAAACGCCGCCACGCGCAGAAGAATCACTCCTGCCGCAATGATGCCGGCATCCGGCGTGAACAACCGCGCGATGAAATGGGGGACCAGCAAGAGCATCAGCGCCGACGCAGACATCACGCTTCCGCCCAAGCCCAACGCGGTCCAACCCGCGCGAGCCGCCCCATCCGGATCGTCTCGACCAATCGCCTGTCCCACGCGGACCGCCGCTGCCGAGCTGATTCCCAACGGCATCATGAACGTCATGCTGACCGTTGTCAGCGCGATCTGATGTCCTGCCAGTGCCGTCGCGTTAAGTTTCCCGATCAGCACGGTCACGGTGGTGAACACCATCATCTCGAAGCCCATCTGTCCGGCGGCGGGAATCCCGATCCGCAGCAGGCCACGGATTCGCGCGAAATCAGGCTTCCAGGCCGCATGCCACAATCCCCGATCGTGCCGGAAGATCACCGCTCCCAGTACCACGGCCATGTAAAACCGCGAGATGCATGTCGCCCAACCCGAGCCTTCCGCTCCCATCTTCGGGGCCCCCAGGTTCCCGAATACCAGGACCCAATTCGCGAACAGATTAATCAGATTCGCGCTCACCAGCGTGATCATCACTGGACGCACCACGCTTACGCTTTGTAAATATCGGCGGAATCCGAAATACAAAAGCAGCGGCGGGACGCTCCAGTTCAGTGCGTGCATATAAGGTCCAGTCACACGCAGAACATCGGGATTGATTCCAAACGATCCCAGCAGCGGGATCACAGCGTAGATCACCAGCATCACCGGCGCCATCAGCAGTACCGCCAGCCACATGCCATTGATCAGCGACCGCCGGCAGTCCTCCAGATCACCGCCGCCGAACGCTTGCGAAACGAACGTATCGAGACCAAGCAGCAAACCGCCCGCGAAGATCCCGACCGTGTAGAAAATCGTGGTGCCCAGACTAACTGCGCCGATCGCTTCCGCGCTAACCCGGCCCACTACCATCGTGTCGACCACGCCCATCAGCATCCAGCCGACCTCGGCCAGCACCAGCGGCGCGGCCAGACGCACCATGGCCCGAATTTCCGCGCGATCGGTTTGAATCGTGGCCGTCGTCACCTAACCAGGGTAACCCGCGCAGAACGCGATCTTGGCGCTTGAGGCCAAACGAATGTTGCCGGTGGTAACATCGCGGGATGACCCGGCTTCTTTTCTTCCTCTCGCTCACGTGCGCTGCCTGGGGACAAATCGTCATCCACGCCGCGCGGATGATCGACGTGGAGAGCGGTAAGGTCCTGCGGCCAGGCGAAGTGTTAGTGCAAGGCGATCGCATTGTAGAAGTCGGCTCGGCAGTCGCGCATCCGGCAGGCGCGCAGATTATCGACCTGGGCGATCGAACTCTTCTCCCAGGCTTGATCGACGCGCACGTCCACCTGTTTCTGCATCCCGGAGCGGAGGATCTGCAGACGGTTCAGGAGTCGGTTCCACAGCGGACGATTCAGGCGACGCTCGCGGCGCGCGACGACCTGATGGCCGGTTTCACGGCGGAGCGCGATATGGGAACCGAGGGCGCGGGCTCAGCCGACACCGCCGTCCGCAATGCCATCGATGAAGGGAAAATTCCCGGGCCGCGGCTGCGTATCAGCGGGAACGCGGTGGATATTCTGGGCGGGCATGAGGATGCGATCGGGTATAACCCGGCACAGCGTGTCCTGCCGAACGCAACATGGGCCAACACCACGGCCGAGCTGGTGGCGGTGATCCGGCAGCAGTTCAAAGAGGGCGCCGACTTCATCAAGATTTACGAAACCGGGCGCGACGAGCTCCGCGACGGGAAATTCTTCACCGTTTATCAGTACACGGAGGATCAGTTGACGGCCGCGGTGCTGGAAGCCGCGCGAGTCGGGAAGCGCGTAGCCGTGCATGCCACGGGTGAGCCGGGGACGTTGTTCGCCGCACGCGCGGGCGTGGTTTCCATCGACCATGCCAATCAACTGAGCGATGAAACCATGCGCCTGATGCGAACTAAAGGGATTTTCGCGGTCCCGACGTTCACGATCTTCGAATATTTCGCGGATCACGCCGCAACGCCCGCGCAGGGCGCCATTGAACGGAAATTATTCGATCTCCATACGCAGGAATTTCGCAAGCAGATTGCAGCCGGTGTGCCCTTCGCCATGGGCTCCGACGTGGGGCCGTTTCCGCACGGCACGCAGGCTCGCGAGTTTGTGCTGATGGTGAAATACGGCCTTACGCCCTTGGCCGCATTGCAGGCGGGGACCATTCATGGCGCGAAGGTGCTCGGCTGGGAGGGGCAGATCGGGGCGTTGAAGCCGGGATATTTCGCCGATGTGATCGCGGTTGCGGGCGATCCGCTCGAAGACAACAGCGCGCTCGAAAAAGTCTCGTTTGTGATGAAGAACGGAGTCGTTTACCGGCGCTAATCAGATCTTCGCGAGCAAAGTTCGCTTGATCTCGCGGATAACGGGTTCATTGCGGCGGTAGAACGTCCACTGCTTGATCCGTTTGCCACGAATCAGGCCGGCCGCCGAAAGGATTTTCAGATGTTCGCTCGCAGTGGGCTGGGTGACGCGGAGTTTCCGGGCAATCAGCAGGCCGTAAACCCCGTCCTTAACCAGATCGCCGTCCACTTGCGGGCGAAAATGCCTGCGCGGATCGCGCAGCCAGTCGAGGATCATCAGCCTGCGGCGATTGGCGAGCGCTCTCAAAGCGACATCAAGATCCATATAGACGATTAGCCAACTTCCTAAGTACAATATAATTCATGCGCCCTGTCAACCGCGAGCACATCGCCGCGACTATGCCCTGTATCCGGCCTCACATCCGCCGAACTCCCGTGATCGAAATCGACAGCGCGGACTTCGGGTTGGCGTCGATTCGGCTGATCCTGAAGCTGGAGCTGTTGCAGCACGCCGGGTCGTTTAAGACGCGGGGTGCATTCGCAAATTTGTTGACCCGTGAGATTCCGGAAGCGGGGGTGGTCGCGGCTTCGGGAGGGAACCACGGTGCGGCAGTAGCGTTTGCGGCGAAAAAACTCGGCAAGAGGGCCACGATCTTCGTGCCAACCGTCGCGTCGCCGGCGAAAATGGATTGCATCAAACGGTATGGGGCGAATCTGATTGTGACGGGAGATCGCTACGCGGAATCGCTGGCGGCGAGTGAACAATGGGCCGCGGAGTCGGGAGCCGTGCAGATTCACGCTTATGACCGGCCCGAAACGATGCTGGGTCAGGGAACGGTTGGAATGGAGTTCGAGGAGCAATTTCCCGAGCTCGATTCGCTGCTGGTGGCCGTTGGCGGCGGAGGATTAATCGGGGGAATTGCCGCGTGGTATAGCGGTCGCGTGAAGGTGATCGCAGTGGAACCGGAAGCGGCGCCGACGCTCGACCACGCTTTGCGCGCGGGCCGGCCGGTGGACGCGCCAGCAGGAGGAATCGCCGCGGATTCGCTGGCTCCGAAGCGCGTCGGCGAACTGATGTTTCCGATCGCCCAGGCGTACGTATCGAGCGTCGCACTGGTTCCGGATGAAGCGATCCAGCAGGCTCAGCGCGTGTTATGGGACGTATTGAGAATCGCGGCCGAACCAGGCGGAGCGGCTGCGCTCGCCGCGCTGCTGACGAGCCGCTATCGACCCGAACCCGGCGAACGAGTCGGCGTCCTGATTTGCGGAGGCAACACTACGGCGGTCGATTTCAACTGATAGACTTGCTCCTCAGGAGCAATCTATGCGCGCTTTCTTGCCGACGGTTCTGATGGCTGCGACCATGGCCGGTGCGGATCGGCCCGACCGGCTCGCCGCGAAGAACGTTTTCGACCTCGCCTCGGTTTCCGATCCTCGAATTTCGCCCGACGGAAAGCGGATTGTTTACGTCCGTCATTTCGCGGACATCATGACGGACGATCGCTACACCAACTTGTGGATGATCAATTTCGATGGCTCGAATAACCGGCCGCTGACCACCGGCAACTTCAACGACACCGCGCCACAGTGGTCGCCCATGGGGGATCGCATTCTTTACATTTCCAATCGCGGCGGGCACGAGCAGATCTGGGTGCGCTGGATGGATTCGGGGCAGACCGCGCGCGTGACGAACGTTGGTGAAGAGCCGGGCGGCGCAAGCTGGTCTCCGGATGGATCGCAAATCGCGTTTACGATGCTGGTGCCGGACAAGCCGCGCCAGATCGGCGATATTCCTTCGCCGCCGGCCGGCGCCAAATGGTCGCCGCCGGGAAAGATTATCGACAAGCTGGTGTACCGTTTCAATGGGCCCGGATATTTGAAACCGGGAAATCGCCATCTGTTTGTGGTTCCAGCCGAGGGAGGTGCGGCGCGGCAGGTGTCGACCGGCAATTTCACGCACGGGACGGCGGGGAATCCAGGCGGAAATGTGGTGTGGACTCCGGATGGAAAATCGCTGTTATTTGCTGCCAATCGCGTGGCCGATGCCGAGTATGAGCCGCGCGAATCGGACATTTATGAATTCTCAGCCGCGGACGGAACCGCGAAGCAGTTGACGCACCGCAAGGGGCCGGACCATTCACCCGCGATTTCGCCCGACGGACGACAGATCGCATACGTCGGCTTCGACGAAAAGTATCAGGGCTACCAGGTGACCAAGCTGTACGTGATGAATCGCGACGGCAGCGGAGTGCACGCCCTTTCCGGCGCGCTGGATCGCGACGTTGCGAATCCGGAATGGGCGGCGAACGGCAGTGGCGTGTTTTTCGCGTATGACGATCAGGGGAACACGAAGCTCGGTGAGTACTCGCGCGACGGCGTTTTGAAGA
>Ga0209517_10009556_pt1 | contig 11020 bp, 7 predicted proteins | sample PeaSoiMetSII2010_FD_187695 | JGI IMG/M metagenome (GOLD analysis project Ga0209517, IMG submission 187695) | Peat soil microbial communities from Weissenstadt, Germany - SII-2010 (SPAdes) (version 2) | ecosystem: Environmental > Terrestrial > Soil > Wetlands > Peat | place: Germany: Weissenstadt... | reverse complement strand
CCCAGTCAACTTGTTCGGCAAATTTTTCGATCTCCGCCGGCGACATGCCCGTGGCATACATCGCGCCAATGATGCTGCCCATGCTGGTTCCGGCGATGCGGTCCACCGGGATGTGGTTCTGTTCCATCCACTGGATCACGCCGATTTCGGCCAGGCCCAGCGCGCCCCCACCGCTGAGGGCCAAACCAATCCGCGGACGACGGGCCGGAGTCTGAGGCATCGCGGCGGGTGCGGCATCCTGCGCGTTCGAGAAAAAGGGCAGGACGATGCTCCACAAAAACAAAAGAGCAATCGGGACGAACACCGTCCGATTTGTTGCTTTCATCGGTGCTCCTGAGGTGCGGCGCAAAATTTCGTTCCGCGCGCGGATTTAGGGATGAGAGAAAAAGGGTAGCAGGTTTAAAGCAGGAGAGTCACCAACAGCGGTTAAAGTCCGGCAGATCAGTTCGATTTGGATAGCGGCACCGGCGTCGCCGCGCGCACTTGCTCCACCACGCACCGCACGCCTTCAATCACTACGTCGGGCCGATCAAGCTGAATATCGTGCGAACTGCCAGTCGCGATGACCTGCTTCCCTCGCGTCGAGAGTTGTACCAACTCAACCTGCATTTTTTCCCACGCTTCGTTGGCCGGCTTAGCGATGCCCGCCGGGAAGCTGCCGGAGCGCCTTTGAGGATCATGTGAGAGCACTACAAGCGGCATATTGCCGAGCGAACCGGTGGCCGCTGTTTGGGCCGCGCTCTCCTGAAAGCCTTTCAGTTCGGCCACTCCCGCAGCCGCGCTGTGCCAGTTGCACCCGGCGGCGCGGAGTACAGGATCTTCATCGCAGTTACCGAGCAGCCGCGGAATGCCGAAAGGCATGCTGTATTCCGTAAACTCGGCTTTGCGGATCCAATCCGCCTCCATGTCCTTAGTCCCCGGGGGAAGGCGCTCGAGTTGACCGGGATGGGAAGCATCAACCAGCACAATACCAGCGACCTCAGTGGGGTACAGACTGGCGTAAAGCCGGACATTGAATCCGCCGACCGAGTGCCCGGCCAGCACATACGGCGGCGCAATGCCCGCCGCTTGCAGCAGGGCGTGCAATTCCGTAGCGATCACTTTGCTGGTGCGAGGTTGAGAGCCGCTTTCGCTGTAGCCGAGTCCCGCACGGTCATACGAGCACACACGGGTGAATTTCGCGATCTGGGGCTGTACCTTGCGCCACGCGAGATAGGTATCGCCCAGGCCTGAGTCGAGAATCACCGTGGGACTTCCCTCGCCCGTGCAGTCAATATGCATTTTGAACCCGCCCACCTCGAAGCGCCTGCCAGCCATGGGATTAAAGCGCTGGTCGCGGGCTTCAAAAATGTTCTCGTAGATCATTCCGGCCACGGCGAGGAAAAGCACGATCGCGAGCAGGCCGAAGACGATCCGGCGAAGCCACGAATAAGGGGGCGCCGATGGCGGCGCAACATTGGGCATGATGATTTGAATGCGCGTCCCGAGCGATGCGCGTCCGGTGGCAGGTATTCTACATGACCGGCGGCGCTGTGATGCCCATGACCGCCAGGCAGCGGATTAATTCGCGGCGCACCACCGAAACTGTGGCCAACAGGAATTGTTTCCGCTTCTCGTCCGGTTCGCTCAGGATGGGATGGCGATGGTAGAACGTGTTGAAAAGCTGCCCGAGCTGGAAAACATGTTTCGCCAGGTACGCTGGTTCGGTCGTCGCAATGGATTGCTCAATGACAGTCGACGTTTTGGACGACACCAGCCACAGTTCCCAGATTTCGTTGGCCCCTTCACCGCTTAGAAACTTCGCCAGGTCGGCGGCTATGATTGTTTCTGAAACGTCTGCGGAAAAAGTCTCAGGATCAACGCCCGCCTTCCGGAAAATGCTGGTCGCCCGCACTACTACATATTGCGCGTAAGGTCCGGTCTCGCCCTCGAAGCTGAGAGCCTCTTTGAAATCGAAAGCGATCACCGACTGCTTGGTGTACTTCAGCATGAAGTAGCGCAACGCTCCGATGGCGATCTGCGTGGCAATCTGATGGCGCTCCGGGTTGCTCAGTTGCGGATGCCGCGAGTCGACTTCTTTCCTGGCGGAAGCAATGAGCTGGTCGAGCAGATCGTCGGCCTTCACGCCAAAACCCTTGCGCCCGCTGACCCCGATGAAGGACCGCATCTTGTCTTCTTCGCTCAGGTTGTAGCCGAGCTCGGCCGCGCACCGTGGAGTCAGCACGACCATTCCGTAGGAAAAGTGCGTGAAATGGTCGGCAGCTTCTCCATGGCCCAGATCGCGCAGGGCCTCCTTAACTGTGTTTTGTGCTTCCGACTGTCGCACGTCTATAACGTTGTAGTTCTCGGCCACATCGCCGAAATGCGGATGATCCTTCTCGCCCTCAGTCGCGGAAATCCAGCAATCATGCCCGTTCGGATACCGATAGAACTTGCGGTAGCCGAAGTCGCGTCCCAGCAGCCCGAACTTCCACATGTGATAGGCAATGTCTTTGCCGACGTAGCCAACAGTCCCGTTGGACCGGACGATCACTTTCTGGTCTTCCTCCGTGATCTTGTCGTCCTCTATGTCTGTGTCCTCGGCGTCCTCCGTGCCCACGGTGGTGACAGCGTCTCCGGTGCCGGCGCGCCGCATGACCCAGCAGCCTTTGTTCTTGCCTTCGCTCTCGAAGGTCAGCACCCCGCTCTCTTGCAGCTTAATGAATGCCGCATCCCAAAAATGCAGGTGCAGGATTTCACTCTCACGAGGCAGGAAATCGTATTCGATGTCGAGCCGCTCCATGGTCTCCAGATGGCGGCGAAGCACGGCAACCGAAATCAGATCGGCAATGGCAGCGGTTTCAGTCGACGCATCTTCAATGGCGTGCAGAGTTTGCTGCCGAAATTGCAGGTTCTGCTTGTCGGCGGCGTACCACTGCGAAACCTGGGCATACAAATCCCAGCAGTAGTAGTCGAAGCGCGGCTGCCGGGTCAGAGCCTCAATCTCCGCGCGCGTTTTCTTCTGGATGTGAGTGAAGCCGACGACTACATCCGCCACCTGCACGCCCGTGTTGTCGATGTAGTTCTGAACGTCGACTTCCCTGCCCGCGCGGCGCAGAAGCCGCACAAACGTGTCGCCAAGAATCGCGTTGCGCAGGTGACCGATGTGCGCCGCCTTGTTGGGATTGATGCTGGAGTGCTCGACCAGAATTTTGCCGGAAGGAACTTCGACCGGCGGTTTTTGATCGGCGGCCAGCGCGGAAGCCATCCATCCCCGGTCGACCCTGACATTCAGATAGCCGGGAGGCGCAACTTGCATCTCCGCAATGCCTTCGATCGCGCCGACTTCTGCGCGGATGATTTCAGCGATCTTCAGCGGCGCCGAGCGCAGAGGCTTGGCGAAAGGAAACATCGGAATCGCGAAGTCCCCGAGTTCCACCTTGGGAGGCTGCTCGACGACCACGCGCGGCAAACTGGCTTCGGGATATCGGCGCTGCAAACATTCCAGCACGCGCTCGGCAAGGAGGTGTTCCAGATGACGGTACAAGAAGTCCCTCTAAGCTATTGAAGAAACAGTGATTTTATCAGAGTGGGCGGCGAGCGCGTGTTTGACGGAGGTGGATCGCTTCCCTATCATGAAAGATCTCGGTTCGTGAGAGTTCAAACCTTTTCACTAAAGAGGATCATAGACAGCAAAGATCACTTTTAGGCGTGTTTCCTCTGTGATTCTTTGTGTCCTCTGTGGTTAAGATTCAGATTTTATGCGCATTGCATATCTAGAGTGTTTTTCCGGGATGAGCGGCGACATGTTTCTGGGCGCGCTCGTGGATGCCGGAGTTGCGCCGCGAGTACTGGAAGAGGCCGTAGCTGCGCTGAACGTAGGCGCGCGGCTGGAGATTTCGCGAGTCGTGCGTAGCGGCATTTCGGCGACCAAGGTCGACGTTTGGGTGGACAACGAGAAAGACCTACCACGGGAAGAATATTGGGCGAAGCAGGATGCGGTGCGGACGCCCGCACCCGCGAAGGCTCACCACGAGCACGGTCCCGATCACGAGCACGAGCATCAACATGGGCACGAGCATCATCACGAACACGATCTCGCTTCGGCTTCCGACATTTCGCGGGCGGGAGCGCCCGCGCCATATGCGCACTCGCATGAACACGGACCCGGGTTGACCGAGATTCGCGAGATCATCGGCAAAGCCGCCATCGGCGACGCCGCCAAGAAAACGGCAGTCTCGATCTTTGAGGCGCTAGGAGCGGCCGAAGCGAAGATTCACGCCACGTCCATCGAGCAAATCCACTTCCACGAAGTGGGCGCTGTAGATGCCATGGTCGATATCGTATGCGCAGCCGTGGGGGCTGAGAGCTTAGGAGTCGATGAGATTATCTGCTCGCCTTTGAACGTCGGCGGCGGAATGGTGAAGTGTGCGCACGGCACCTTCCCCGTCCCCGCTCCCGCGACGGTCGAGTTGCTGAAGGACGCGCCGGTATATTCCTCGGGCGTGCAGGCGGAGCTGGTCACTCCCACGGGAGCCGCCATCGTGAAGATTCTGGCGAAGCGCTTTGCCGCGTTCCCTGAGATGAAGATTGAGAAGTCGGGCTACGGAGCTGGATCGCGCGAGTTTCCGGGACATCCGAACGTGGTGCGCCTGACGATCGGAGAAGCCGCGTCAACCATGGCTGGGAAAACAGCGTCGGACACGGTCACCGTCCTGGAAGCGAACCTCGATGATCTGAATCCGCAGGTCTTCGGCTACGTGATGGACCGTCTGCTCGAAGAAGGAGCGCTCGACGTGTTCGGCATGCCCGTACAGATGAAGAAGAACCGTCCCGGAACGCTGCTGACGGTGCTTTGCAAGCCAGAAGATGCGGGCAAACTGACGCAGTTGATCTTCACGGAAACCACAACGCTGGGCGTGCGGCGGCGGGATGAAGTTCGGCAAACGCTGGCGCGGCGCTGGGAGAACGTTCGCACCCAATGGGGCGAGGTCCGCATCAAAGTTGCCAGCATGAATGGAAGCGTTACCAACTACGCGCCCGAGTATGAAGACTGCCGGCGCATCGCCGCCGAGCATCGCGTGCCGCTGAAGACGGTGATGCAGGATGCGACCCGCGAATACTTGGACAAGCGCGAAAAACACTAAACCACAGAGGGCACAAAGGACACGGAAAAGCTCCTCTGTGGCCTCTGTGGTTAATAGACTACTTATGGCCAGAAAGTTTTACATCACGACCCCGATTTACTACGTGAATGCGCGGCCGCACATCGGCCACGCCTACACCACCATCGCCTGCGATACGATCGCGCGGCGGCAGCGACTGTTGGGCGCTGACACGTTCTTCCTGACCGGAACCGACGAGCACGGGCAGAAGATCGAACGCGCCGCGCAGGCCGCCGGCAAGACTCCGCAACAGTATGCCGACGAGATTTCGGCAGAGTTTCGCAACCTCTGGAAACGGATGGGCATCTCGAACGACGACTTCATCCGCACGACGGAAGATCGGCACAAAAAGCGCGTGCAGCAGCTGTTCCGCCGGATTCGCGACAACGGCTACATCTACAAAGGCACGTACACCGGCCAGTACTGCGTGTCAGACGAACTCTACGTGGATGGCGCGCAGCCCGGCGATCCCTGCCCGACTTGCGGGCGCATCACTGAAACTGTGCATGAGGAGAACTACTTCTTTAAGCTGTCGGCGTTTCAGGACAAGCTGCTGGAGCTTTATGCAAACCCGGAATTCATTCGGCCCGAGGCACGCCGCAATGAAGTGATTTCATTCGTCCGCTCCGGACTGCGCGACCTGTCGATCAGCCGCTCGACATTTTCCTGGGGTATTCCGGTGCCGGACGATCCCAAGCATGTGATATATGTCTGGCTGGACGCACTGGCCAACTACCTTACTGCCATCGGCTATGGGTCGTCGCACGCGGGGGCACAAGAAGCGTTCAAGAAATACTGGCCTGCCGACGTGCAGATGATTGGAAAAGAAATCGTCCGCTTCCACTGCGTATACTGGCCAGCGTTTCTGATGGCGGCCGGACTGCCCGTGCCCAAAACAATTGTCGCCCACGGTTGGCTGTTGTTTGAAGAAAGCAAGATGTCGAAGTCGCGCGGCAACATCGTGCGTACCGAAACGATTCTCGACGTGCTGGGCGCGGATGCCCTGCGTTACTTCCTGCTGCGCGAGGTCGTGTTCGGGCAGGATGGTTCGTTTTCGTTCGACGCCTTGGTGCAGCGCTACAACTCCGACCTCGCCAATGGCCTGGGCAATCTGGCCAGCCGCACGCTAACTATGATTAACCGGTACTTCAAGGGCGAAGTTCCTTATCCGTCGGGCGCTGCATCCAAAACTGCTGCCGATGACGCGGTGGCGGACACGGCGCGCCGAACGATTCGCGAATTCGCCACGCTGTTCGATCAATTCCAGTTTTCGCGCGCGCTCGAAGCAGCGTGGGGGCTGGTCGCGGCGGTCGACAAATATATTGTCGAGAACGAGCCCTGGTCGCTGGGCGAGAAACAGGATGACGAAAGCCGGGCTCGGCTGGCCACTGTGCTTTACACATCGGCGGAGGCTCTGCGCATCGCGACTGCACTGGCCTATCCGGTCATTCCCGATGCGACGGCCAAAATCTGGACACAGATGGGACTCGGGGACATCAAGAAACTGGCTCTGGCCGATCTGGCCTGGGGACAGTTGCCGCTGGGCACGAAGCTCGGCGAAGTGAGCCCGGTTTTTCCGCGCGCCGACAAGAGCGCCATCGAAAGGATGCAGCAGATGGAAGATCAGCAACGAGGTCCGGTCGTCGAAGACACGCGGGAACCAGCAGCGAAGCCACCGGCAGCGCTGGAGGTGAAGGCGCAACCGGCCGTGCCAATAGCTCCACAAGCGCCGGCCGACGGAAAAATTACAATCGACGACTTCGCCAAGATCGAACTGCGCGTGGGCGTGGTGAAGGTTGCCGAGCGCGTGCCCAAGGCAGACAAACTGCTGCGCCTCGAAATCGACATCGGGACGGAAGTTCGGCAAGTTCTGGCCGGGATCGCCGAGGCCTACGCTCCGGAAACTCTGATCGGCCGCAAAGTGGTGATCGTGGCCAATCTGGCTCCGCGTAAACTGCGCGGGCTGGAATCCAATGGGATGATCGTAGCTGCATCGCTGGAAGGCGGCAAGCCAGTGCTGGCGGGCTTTCTGGAGGATGTGCCGATCGGGGCGCGGCTGAAGTAGGCAAAGTCAAAACCTGGCCTCGCTGCGCTTGGCCGGACGGGCGAAGGCGCCCGTCCCCACATGAATCGGTCCGCGCACGAAACCGCGACTGTCGCGCCTTTGCCAACGACTAGCGGCTAACGGCTAATGAATAGCGACCATGTTCGTAGATTCTCACGCACATCTCGATGGCAAACAGTTTGACTCCGATCGCGAGCAAGTCATCACTCGCGCGCGAGAGGCCGGAGTGCGCGCCTTGGTCGCCATCGGCAATGGCGATGGTCCTCCCGTGCTCGATGCTGGCATTCAACTCGCCGAGCAACATCCGTTCATGTATGCAACCATCGGGATTCATCCGCACGAAGCCCGGCTTGCGGACGAGTCGGCTTACCAGACGATGGAGGGGCTGGCGCGGCATCCCAAGGTGATTGCATGGGGCGAGATCGGCCTGGATTACTACTACGATCATTCTCCGCGAGAGACGCAGAAGCAGGTGTTTGCCCGGCAGATGGAACTGGCAGCTACAGCCAAGCTTCCCATCGTGATTCATTGCCGGCCATCTGACGGCAGCGACAACGCCTGGGAAGATTGCTTAGCCAGGATTAAGGAGCAGTGGGCTCCGCACGGGCTGGGGGGAGTTCTGCACTGCTTCACAGGAAATTGCGCGCAGGCCAAGCGCGCGCTCGACTTGGGTTTCATGATCTCATTTGCCGGAAATCTGACTTTCCCGAAGGCGCAGCAGATTCGCGATGCTGCGTTGGAGGTTCCTCTCGACCGCATGTTGATCGAGACCGACTCGCCCTATTTGGCTCCGGTCCCGCACCGGGGCAAGCGCAACGAACCGGCTTTCGTCAAGGAAACCGCGCGCCGGCTGGGCGAATTGCGCTCGCTCTCGATGGAGGAAGTGGGCGAACTGACTTCCCGGAATTTCTACAATTTTTTCAAATTGGCTGAAATCTCTGAAAGCAAAGTATCCGCTCCCTAAACCCCGCAGTTCTGTTAACCTCAGGTTACGAATTCCCTCATTTCAGAAAGATTAGAAATGTATGCCCGATAACAGCTTCGACGTCGTCAGCAAGATCGACTTGAACGAGGTTTCGAACGCCATTCAGCAGGCGCTCAAGGAGATTCACACGCGCTTCGACCTGAAGGATTCGAAATCGAATATCGAACTGGAAAAAGACGCCATCGTGCTGCACTCCGCCGACGAATACAAACTGAAGGCGGTCAACGACATCCTGCAGCAGAAGCTGGTAAAGCGCGGAGTCTCGCTGAAAGGCCTGACTTACGGCGCGATCGAGCCGGCGGCCGGAGGCACGGCCAAGCGCAAAGTCACCATGCAGCAAGGCATCGCCATCGAGAAGGCGCGCGAGATCGTCAAGCTGGTGAAGGATTCGAAGAAAAAAGCGCAAGCCTCGATTCAAGGTGACCTGGTGCGCATCAGCGGCAAAGATCGCGATGCGCTGCAGGAAGTCATTGCTTTGCTGAAGAGCCACGACTTCGGAATTGATTTGCAGTTTACGAACTACAGAACGAATTAGAAAAACATCTCACCACGGAGGCACAGAGACACGGAGAAAACTAGGTTCAAGATTTTGCAATCGCGCTTTACGTTTTTCCTGTCTCTGTGTCTCCGTGCCTCCGTGGTGAAGGAGTAGTTGGAATTCGAATTGAGCGCATCGACCGCCATTAACGCGAAAGAAGTATTCGATCTACTGCGGGACGACCTCGCCGCGCTGGAAGGCGAGTTTGGGCGCGACACCGTCGCGGGCGTGCAGGCCATCACCGAAATTGGTGAATACCTGCGAAACGGCGGCGGCAAAAGGATCCGACCAGCCTTGTTGCTGCTTTCCGCGAAGCTGCTCGACTACCGTGGACAGGGCGCAGTCCGGCTGGGTGCGGTGGTCGAGATCATTCACACCGCAACCCTGGTGCACGACGACATTATTGATGAGGCCAAGACGCGGCGCGGCCGTCCCGCGGCTAACACGCAGTGGGGTAATTCGAAGTGCGTGCTGGCGGGTGACTGGCTGTACATGCAGGCATTCAAGATCGCAGTGCAGGAGCGCAACTTCCGCATTCTCGATACGCTCATCGAACTCACCCAGCAGATGGTAGAAGGCGAACTGCTGCAGATGGAAAAGCTGGGTAAGTTGATCTCCCTCGACGAGCACTTCGATCTCATTTTTCGCAAAACCGCGTGCCTGTTTTCGGTCTGCATGCGGCTGGGAGCGATTCTCGGGGGCGCCAGTCCCGCACAGGAAGCCGCCTTGGGCAAATACGGGCATGACCTTGGCATGGCGTTTCAGATTGTCGACGACGTCCTTGACTTGACGGCCTCGGAAAATGTGCTGGGCAAGCCCGTCGCCAGCGACTTGCGTGAGGGCAAGGCCACCATGGCAGTGATTCATGCGCTGGAGCGCTGCACTGCGGAAGAGCGCTCCAAAATCGAGACGGTGCTGCGCCACGGTGCCTTCAACGGTGTAACTCACGCCGAGATTCTGGAAATCCTGCAGCGCTACGGCTCGCTCGAGGCTGCCACTGCTCGGGCCGCCCATTACGCCGAATCCGCGCGGAAATCGATTTGCACCTTCCCCGACTCGGAGATCAAGCGAGCCCTGCTGTGGGCGCCGGAGTTTGTAGTCGCAAGGGAGAAGTAAATAAATATAGGTGTCCCATCTCCGGTTGGTAGACCTGTGCGTGCGAGCACAGAAACACGATTGAACCCTGATTGACGGCGGTCACGCGCTTCCGTGACGGATGTTACAGACTTTTTCCTCAATCGACCCCAAAATGCCCCCAGTTGCTGGGACTGTCCGCCCGAGCGGAAGGTTAACGAGACGCACTGGCATGCGATGAGGCGCAGAGTCGCGACCTCAAGTCTCCCCCCGGTACCTGAGAAAGGCAGGTCGCTGAGGGTCCTGTCCGCATCGGACAACCACCAACGAGGGACGGCGGCTTCAGTCGAAGCTTTAGACGAAAGGCGCCTTGGTTTTTCGACGCGCCGGCCCGGACAGGGCCGGAAGAGACTTCGAGTGCTGGCCGCCGTCTGGCTGATCCTTGATCTTCAGATCTTTGAACGGGGAGTCCTCCTGAGAGAAGGTTGTCCCCTGACAAAAAAGCCGGGCGTTCGGGCATGGATGGTGGATCGTCGATCCTCGATCCATCGCTCCCGCCCGGCTTTGTTTATCTTGAACCCTTTCCCGGCGTCGCCGAATCAAATCCTTCCAAATCATCAGGTTTCGTGAGTAAAGATTCCCGGATGCACGATCCTTTGATCTAAGACGATCCATGAATAACTTGCTCTCCCTGATGGCGCAGCACGGCTACGTCCTGACGTTCGGCCTGCTGTTTGCCGAGGCGATAGGCCTTCCCTTCCCAGCCTCGATCGCACTGGTGGCAGCCGGCGCCGCCGTCGCATCCCACACTCTGTCGGGGCCTGGGATCCTTCTGGCCGCGTTGATTGCCCTGCTCATCGGCGACACCGCGCAGTTCTGGCTGGGACGCTACTCTGGCTGGGCCTTGCTGGGGTTCCTTTGCAGGCTCTCCATGAACCCCGAGACCTGCATCCTGCGGTCGGCCGAATCGTTCTACAAGCGCGGGAAGATCACGCTGGTGATTGCCAAGTTTATTCCCGGCATCAACACCATGGCCGCTCCGCTGGCGGGCAGCATGAAGATGCGATTCGGCCAGTTCCTGCAACTGGACTTCGCCGGGTCGCTGCTGTATTCCACGACTTTCCTGCTGATCGGCTACCTCTCGCGCGACTTTCTGGCCGCGGTCTTGACCGGGTTTCACCAGGCCGGCCTCGCCATGGAAGTCGTGGTCATCG
>Ga0209517_10009553_pt1 | contig 11022 bp, 10 predicted proteins | sample PeaSoiMetSII2010_FD_187695 | JGI IMG/M metagenome (GOLD analysis project Ga0209517, IMG submission 187695) | Peat soil microbial communities from Weissenstadt, Germany - SII-2010 (SPAdes) (version 2) | ecosystem: Environmental > Terrestrial > Soil > Wetlands > Peat | place: Germany... | reverse complement strand
CAGATTCTCCACGAGATAGGAGTAAATTCGCGGACTGGCAAAGGAAGCGGTGCCGAAGATGAGCTGAGCGAATGCGGAGTTGAAGGCGAAGTGTTCCTCGCCTCCGGCTACCCGTAAGAGCGGATTTATTGCAACTTGAAGCGTCGCCATTCCAGCGCCCATGACAAACAATGACCCGACTGCAACGTGGTAGGTAGGGAACAGAGCAAAGCTCAGCGATCCGATGGTGCCGGCGAGGAAAGCTGCGATCATGACGGGCTTCTCGGTAAAGCGCTCTACCCAGAAGCCTGCCGGGATCGACACCACACCGTAGGCAATGAAAAAAGAAAAGGGCAAGAGAGCTGCGGCGGTGAGGCTGACGCCGAAGCTGCTGATGATGTCGGGCACGATCGGCCCCAGGATGTTGGTCAACAGAGACATCACGAAGAATGTCAGGAAGACCAAGCCGACCATGTAGCGATTTCGTGCCATAGTTACAAGTCCTTTTCCTGCTGCTTTACTCTGTCGTCGTAACCTTGCTCGCCAGCTCGAAGCGGCCCGGTTCGCGTCCCGCCTGCAGGGCCAGCGCTAATGTGACCATCTCCACCGGCAGGATCTCCAGAATCTGGCGAACGCTCGGACCGTGATCGACTATCCGGCAGCAAGGCAGAGCGGCTCTTTTATCGACGATTTCGGCGCGCCCTTCCTGTTGGTGGATGTCGTGGAGCAAGCGCTCGTTTAAGGCCCGCGTCTTGGTGTCGCCAGCGAAGACGAAGACGAAAGTCTCACCCCCCAGCATTTCAAAGGGCCCGTGCCGGAAAGCAGCGCTGCTCATACCCTCTGCGTGAAAGTGGTCGGACTCCTTTACGATCAATGCGCCGGTACCGACTGTAGCCAGTGAGGCTCCGCGGCCAACCAGAAACAAGTGGCGGATGTTCTTAAGCAGTTGAGCCAAAGTGCGGACATTGTCCTTCCAATCGGCGAGGTAGGCAGCGGTGGCGGGACAGGCATGCTTCAATTCCTGGCGCGTTCGGCGCAGGTCGCGTTCGCAGAGAACATCGCCCAGCCATTTCAACGCCATGAGCGCGGTCACATAGGTCTTACAGGAGACGGAAAACTCGTTGCCGGCCTGGGTGAGCACCGCAACGTCCGCGTGTTTGGCCAGCGAGCTGTCGGGTGTGTTCGTCACCGCGACCACGGTGCAGCGTTTACGGTTCGTTTGCACCAGTCGCACCATCTCCGCGCTTTGCCCCGACTGCGACACGGCGATGATCAGAGTCTTGGGATCGAAGAACCGGTTCTTGTAGTGCACCAGTTCAGAGGTCTCGACCATGAGGGCAGTGAATCCCTGGCTGATGAGTTCCAGGTTCAACGGATGAAGGGCGTGGAATGAGGAGCCCATGCCGGTCAGCACCACTCTCTGGAACTTGCCCTCATTCAGTCGCGTTGCCACGGCCTGCAGCGGTTTGGAAGCTTCCAGGCGGGCGAGAGTGTTCTCCAGAACTTGCGGTTGATGGAGGATGTCACGAAGATATTCGCCCTCGATCATTGCGAGATCCTCAGACATGATGTCCTCGCTCATGGGTGAACCGGTGATGCCACACTCGCGCAGCCCCGATCAGGTTTGCATCCTCACCTAAAGAAGCCAGAGTCAGATCCGCTTTTTCGTACGGAACAAAACGGCAACACTGGCAAATGATTTTGCGAATCTCGTCTAGAAACAGAGACGCGCTGTTCATCACGCTGCCCCCCAGCACGATGGCATCGGGTGTAAACAACGTGACCAGATTGGCCAAGCCGAGGCCCAGGTAGCGACCTTCCCGGGCGACCGCTTGGCGGGCTAAGTCATCTCCGGCTCGCGCAAGTTCACAAATCCGCTTGGCGGTTAAATTGTCGCGGTGCGGGTAATCTCTCGACATTCTGCTCTCCACCCACGAAACCATGGCCGGACCGGCAGCCAGCGATTCCCAGCACCCGTGGAAGCCACATAGACAGAGCGGCCCGGAAGCGTCGATGACATGATGGCCAATCTCCGGGTGAGCCCCATCCACGCCGCGATAAAGACAGCCGTCCAAAACGATTCCTGCGCCGATCCCTGTTCCGACGGTCACGTAGATCAGACGTTTCCGGTCTTTTCCTGCACCCCACGCAGCCTCCCCGAGGGCCGACGCATCGGCATCGTTTTCCATCGCAACCTGCACACCAAGGATGCGGGCAAGGTCAGCCACCGGATTTTGACCACGCCAGGCCGGGAAGAAATTGACGTCGCCGATTTCGCCGGTAACGGGATCGACAGGACCCGTGCTTCCAATCCCAACGCCAGTCAGTTCGGCATTGGCCGCTGTCGCGATGGCACGCAACATCTGCTCGATGCGCGCCAGCGCCGCTGCATAGCCGCGCTCCGCATCCGTCGGACATTGCGCTTGAGACAAGACGCGGCCGTTATCATCGACCACTCCCACGGCGATTTTTGTGCCGCCGATGTCAACTGCGCCAATCATGAGGGTTCCTTCCCGGCCGAACTCTATTTCCACTCCACGATCGCTGCCTCATAGGGCTCCAAGTCCATCTTCCAGTTGGAACCTTCGACCGGCAGCACCTTGGAACTTTCCGGTCCAATCTGGCGAACCGATTTCACCGGCAGCGACGTCGAGATCGTCGCCTGGTAAGGCTGCGCACTGTGATTCACTACCACGGCATAGCCGCGATGGTCGCCGCGCAACGAGGTCACCTCCACCGAAGGCTGGTCACTCTTGAAGGCGGCCTTCACGCCGGTCCAACTGCGGAAAGCTTCGTAGATGCGCTGGGTGCTCTCCGCTTTCTCGAATGCTGAAGGAGTATTCGCGAGATAAGTCTCGATCGGATAGGCCGATAGCAGGGTCTTTCCTGCGCCGACGGTGTTGGCGACTAGTGCGGGCCGGCCTTCCTGATCGACGGCGATTATTTTTCCACCCGTTACTTCCAGCTGCGATCCCCAAACGCGTGGGTTCGCGCCGGGAACCGAGTAGTGGAAGGTGTCGCCCGGCTTCAGGCCACCGAAAGGCTCGACGATTTTCAGCGTGACTTCTGAGACAACCGCGGTATCCACCAGGCGCGCGCCAAAAATCGTCTCCATGTCGGGGATGGCGGCGTCAGCGGCCACCGACGCATAGAGAAAGCCTCCGCCCTCAACATACTGTCTCGCTTTCTCGTAGAAGTCTGAATGAACGTGGGTGATGACGCTCGTCGTGCTCGTAAGGGGAGACGGCAGAAACATCATGGGACGTTTCGCCCAGTCGTCATACTCGCGCGGGAAATCCGCCTTCAGGCCGGCGCGGTGGGCCAGAATGAAGGAATTCAGCGCCGAACTGATCAGCCATTGGTTGTCGGCTCCCGTACTAGGCGAGGCCTGACCGGGTATGGCATCGGCGTCGAAGGTGGAAACGTAGGGCGTAACTTCGGGACCGGTCAGCCCGAAACGCGAGAAGTCTCCATGCGTTCGCGCCCATTCTCCGGGGATCAAAATGGCGACCTCGGCGGGAGCAGTCGCTACGCCGTTCAGGTCCAACTGCCCTACAATCTTTGAGAACTTCTTGAACTCGGTAGCTAGTAGCTTGTCGTGACGGTCCCACGTCGTCATTCCCCAGCGCGTCTCCTGGGGGGTTCGCACGTACGGTGCCTTGTGAAATTGCTCCGGTGAAGCGTCGGTGTAGCACCAGAGATCCACTCCAATTGATCCCGCGGCCAGACCCGAGTAAATCTGCAGGCGATCGTAAAGGGCAACTCTCTCGGGGGAATACTGCGCGGTCGAGCCGCCCATTTCGTGGATCATCGCCGGACGCCCAGCGCCGCTCGATAACGCAATCTCGAAAGCAGCGCCATAGGTTCCGCGCTCGGAAAGCATGGGGTCGGGAAAAAGATCGGAACTATAGATCGTGAAGGGATGCACGCTCAAGAAATCGACTTCTTTTGCAATGTTGTCGGGACGGAATGGCCCATGGCCGATTTCTTCTCCGCTGGTTCCAACCACGATGGGGTGGAGCTTGTCTTCGCGGCGAATCGCACCCGCAATCATGCGAGTCCAGTTGACGGCTATGGCGTCGGTGGTCTGTGCTTGCACAATCCAGAACGGAGGCTCATCGGTCAGGTCCCAGGCGATGATCGCGCTCTCGTTGGCATAGCGCCGGCCAAATTCGGCTGCGAGGTTCGTCTCCAGCCGCAGCATTTCCGGATCTGAGTGCGGATGGCGCCCGTGCCGCCAGGGCACATCCCAATACGCCTCGCCCACTTCGCCGCCGATAAATAAGGAGGGGTGCAGGTAGATCTGATACTTGTGCGCCAGCGAAACGAGGTAATCGAGTTGCTGAAACGCAACCGGGTTGTAGTCTCCGGGACGGGGCTCAAACCATGCCCACATTATGTCGAAGCGTACAATGCTGTAGCCGAGTTCATGCATCTTCGCGAAGTCGGCTTCGATGTCCTTTGCGTCCCATTGCACCGGCCACTGCATAGCCGCCTTGGCTGGAACCCAGTGCGCACCGACGGGCAGAAACCGCTTACCATCACGCACAAAATATTGGCCATCGAGATGAACCGGCGGCAACTTCTTTACGCTCGCCGTTGTCGTCGCCGTTGAGCTCGCCGGCTGACCGTAACTGGATCGTACCTGCAATAGAAGTGCCCAACAGGCGATCGTTCCAATTCCCACTAAGCGGAGCACTCTCTTCTTCTGCACCGTGCTTGCCTCCTGTTCCTGCGCGCGGTCCTACTGGCGCACTTCAATCTCGTCAATAAAAGTCCAGCCCGCATTGGATCCTGGTTTGACCTGGACCTGTACATAGCGCCCATTTACGTTGTTTAAGTCCGTCAAGGTGTACCACCAACTCAGGGTGCCATCACCGCGAGACGGTTTCTTCGCCGTCCCCACCGGAGTGAAGTTCGTGTTGTCGTCAGAGACAAAACAGTTGACCTGGTTTGGCAGAAAGATCGCCGGTGGTTCGTCCTGAAGCCAATGGCTGCGGATTTCCCTGATCACCTGTTCGGAACCGAGATCAATAGTGAACGAGTACAGCTTCGTCGTTGCCCTGCCCTGCCATGCGGGGTCGGCGAAGTCGGCCGATCCCAGAATTCCGTCGGTCAACTCAACGCCTCCGCTATCGGGATAGCTGGGATTTGCGAGCATGGTAGCCGTGTACGGTTTGCCGAGAGCAATATTGGTCGGGTAAAGATGTGGCTCCGGCGTAGTCGCCGTTGTCACGTTGCTCGGCACCGAGATGTTTCCCGCAGCGTCGAATGCCCTGACCTGGTATGTGTAGGTGGTGCCGGGCTGGAGTTGCGAATCGAGAAAGGTCGTCGTCCCATCGCGCTGGCTCGCGACCTGCCGTCCATCACGCAGAATGTTGTAACCGACCACTCCGATGTTATCGGTCGACGCGACCCACGCCAGACGGATGGTCAGGGAGTCGAGGGCCAGACTGGATAAGTCGGCCGGTGGCGTCGGACGCACATGCTCAACTTTGCCTGTCGCAAGGTAATCCAGGTATGTCTGGTAGTACTGTGGATTCACTTGCTGCGGGCTCATGTAGTGATTGAAGCTAAAGCTAAGATAGGAGGTGACGTAGGGTTGCACCGCGCACATGTCATTCAAGATGGAACGAATCGGACGAGGTTCGCTGGCCGCTGTGAAGGTTTCCGTATCGGCCCAGAACTGCATGTGGGGATGGGAACTCTGAATCGCGCTTTGGACGGCACTGAACCACTCGGGTAGTTGCGCTTTTGTCACGTGCGAGGCACCTGTTCCGTCCTGCAGTGCCAGGATGTCGATGGGGCTGCGTTTCAGAACTTTTTCCCACATGGTTTCCCACTGGGAAGGTGCAAGATCTGCCTTGGGATTGAAGAATGGTGAAATCGCGATCGGCTTGCCTGGCGTGAGCTTGTGAAGGTGATTGCCCACCGTCCGGTAGAACGCCACCAGGGTTTTCCACTCTGCCGGAGTGCTTGCGACGTTATCCACTTCGAACGCCAAGTACCATCCGGTCAGAGATTCGTGCTGGCCGTAGCGCTTCCAGAGGTCGTCAGCCAACGCATTGGCGACCTTAGCCTCGTTCTCGAGCCAGGACTTGTCCGTAATGTATTTCGTCCACCAGTCGTCATTGATCTGCAGGCCCAGATACACTTGCGCACCGCTGTCATCCGCCGCATCAAGAGCCCGCTTGACCACATCATGGTGTGTATTCTGCGTATATCCGGCGATTCCAGAGGGGTAGATCGTGGTCTTCTCCTTGCTGTCGGCCGTCCACTGTAGAACCATCTGATCGAGTCGAGCGTTCCTCATGTAGTGGAACTCGTTGCGCCACTGTTCTAAAGTCCACGCGTCACCGAGCGCTGGTTGGAGAAACGAACCACGAATGGAGGGGCCAGAGCAATCTTGGGCTACACCGGACAGACAGGACAAGACAATGATCGCCAGTGCAGCTAAGCGGCAGATTGCCAGACCCCGCATCGTTTTGCCTCCTTTTCTTCTCATCCATGGAGAAACTGCAAATAGGTCCGTCGTGCGCCATGGAGATAGAACGAACTTTACTCAAACCTGGACTTGTCGGGACTCATGAAACGTACTTGTGATCTGCTCGGCGTTTGGAGCGTCAACCACGTTATTGCGTGGAGCAAAGTTTGCTCTTGCAATTGGATGTAAACATCGTATGTATATATGTTGTCAATCGTTATTTTTCAGATTGGAGGGCCACGTAGCTTAGAGGCCCGACTGGCATTGCTTGTATACGCCTGCTATTGTTGCACTTAGTGTGAGTTCCAAAATCTTTCCCTGAAACTTTGTCGCCCAGCCGTAGAAATGTGGTTTAGATAACCTATGTACGTTGTATACTATGTATCTATGAGTGATCGCCGTCAATTCACAGCTCCCCATCTGGCCTCTGGCGCGGCGCCCAAGGCTGAGTCTTTGGGGCTGGTGATCGACAACAGCAGCTTCGTCCCCTATTACGAGCAAATCGTGGATCGGGTGCGCAATCTGATCAAGAACGGCCTGCTCCACGAGGGGGAGATCTTCTGTTCGGAGGGTGATGTTGCCCGCTCGCTCGGTATCAGCAAGATGCCCGTCCGGCAGGCATTTCAGAAGCTGCGCTCTGAAGGTCTGCTCATCCTGGCCAAGGGTAAGCGGCCAGTCATTGGTTCCGGACGTGTTCCTTGGAATTTCCAGGAACTGCGTGGCTTCAGCGAAGAGATGCTTCGACGCGGGTTGGTCCCTTCCGCCAAAGTCCTGGCACTTGAGCTCGAAGAGCCCGATCCGGAGACGGCACAAGCGCTCAAGCTCGCCGCGGACGAGAAGACGTATTGTTTGCGGCGCCTCCGCTTCGTGAACAAGAAGCCGGTGGCCGTGGTCACGAGCCACCTGCCAGTGCGCCTTTTTTCTGGCATTGAGAAGCAAGACCTGGCCCGGCAATCTCTTTACTATGTCTTCGAAACTGTCTACCGGCGGAAACTTCACTGGGCCGAAGAAGTGATCGGTGCGGTCACCGCCGGCGATGAGGAAGCTCGAATTTTACAGACATCACCCGGGAGTGCGCTTCTTTCGATCAAGGAAACGACATACGATGTGCAGCGTGTCCCGATTGAGTACAGTGTCTCGTTGTTGCGGGCTGACCGCTACACTGCCTCCGTCATATCAGTGCGCAAGACATAGCAGGCTGCTGTCTGGGAATGATCTATGCTGACTTCTCGCCGGAGCCAACCTGGACAACCAGCCATGCTGCGTGTCCCCGACTACCCGCTCAACGGGCGGATCCGGCCATAATAAAAGCTTCGCAAATCCGGGCAACACTCTGAAGGGCGTCATTGCTCTGACTGGCTCGCAGTCTGGTCAACACCGCGAAGACTTCACGTCCGATGAGATGAAGGAAGGTAAGGTTCTCTACTTCGAACAGGTCGACAACCTTTCTGGCAAGGCCATCTACCGAATGCAGATTGTAGAGGCTTCGGCGAGCCGGCTCGTCTTCGATGTCGAGAACGTCAGCACGATGCGCTATTTCTTCATACCTATCCTTCACCCGGGCGAGTTGCAGTCGATGTACTTCCTGGATCGCGAATCGGATAACGTCTGGCGCTACTACAGCATCGTGCGCACAGGAAAGAACGCCAACGGGCTGATCGCAGGAAATGAGTCTTCCTCGGTCAACCGTGCCGTTGCGTTCTATCGCTACATGGTCGGAATTCCCGCGACCCAGGAGCCGCCGGCGGCGCGATGAAGGCAAGAGTTGTGAAGCCTTCGCAGCTGCGCCTAATCCATCTAATGCCGCACTCATGTTCAGGAGTCACTACGGACTGGCAACCGCCATCGACCATACGATTGTCTACGGGGAAGCACGCAATGGGATCGTTTCGGCCAACCAGGGCGCGATTACTGCAGCCACTCTGGTAACCACCGTGATTCGTTGATCACGGGGGGCCCCGGGGACTTGGTGCAAAACGGAGTTGTCGCAAGTTCAGGCACGACTGTTTTGGAAAACGACGTGATTTCGCAGTTCGGCGATGGCGCGGCATTGTTAGTGTTCGCGACCGCTTACATCTCCTCATGCACTTTCACAGAAAACTTCGTCGGTGTGGAGGTTCTCAGTGGCACTGCATTCACACGTCAGAACAACACCATCACCGATTCGAACTTCGGCACTCTAACTCCGTTTTCAGCCCAGTGAGTACGAGCGCCAGATCAATGGTCGCGGTTCATCCATTTCCGTGGAGGGAATAACAATGACGAATAAGATTGCCTATACCTTGCTGCTTGTCTTTGCCTTCGCTATGCGAGCGTTGGCTGCAACACCTAACGTAGCTTACGTTGCCTACAACGGTTTAGATACACACCCCTGTTCGCGAAGCGCCCCCTGCCAAACGATTACTCACGCCCTTGCCATCGTCTCCACCGGAGGCATTGTTTCGATTGTAGGCAGCGGTGGCTATGACGCATTTACGGTCACCAGAGCCGTTACGGTGGAAGCCGAACCTGGGGTTGTAGCCAGCATTGACGTGCCCGCATCCGGTACGGGTGTCACGGTCAATGCGGCATCGACCGATTTGGTGACTCTGAGAAGTATAACGCTGCACGGAAGTGCAGGAACTGGCACCGGCTTCCAGATCAATTCTGTGGGGCGGCTTACGGTAGAAGATTGCGTCAGCCGCAACCTCACCTATGGTCTTGCCTACGTGGCCAGCACCGGCGGAGAATTGGTGGTGAACGGCGGTACCTTCGAGGGAAGCGATACGGGACTCTACATCGTATCAACCGGCGCCGCTGCTGCCATTGACCGAGTCACCGTTTTCGGTGGTTCGCACCACGCTGGAATCGATGCCGCCGCGAATATCGTCACTGTCACCAATTCCTTGATAACGGATGACGGCGGGGCTGGCGCCAACCAAGGAGAAGGTGTGCAAATCGACGGCGGCACCGTTGTGCTCGAAAACGATGTTATCTCTCACTTCACCAGCGGAGTTAGAAACTTCGGCACTGTGTACTTGTCCTCGTGCAACATCACGGAGAATATCCAGGGTGTTTGGACTTTCAATAGCAGCGCTTTTTCGCGCGGGAATAACAGCATTGTCACCAACGGGTCCGATGTAGTCGGTACCCTGACTCCGTTCTCGGCTCAATGACATGAGAGGGCCGGTCCCGCCCATGGGGCTGGCCTCATTGCTTCTTGGGAAGGACCCGACCGCGGTCGGGCCTTGAAGCCGCTGCAGAGGAGGTCGCGGGTTCGAGTCTGCACTGGCCACCGTTTGACATTCCCACCCGTGGTTACCGCTCATGCTTTGGGGAACAAAAACCACATGGAGGACTTGGGTACTCTTGGGGGTCCCGATAGTTGGGGCTCAGCCATTAACGAACGCGGCCAGGTGGTCGGCTGGGCGTTCACCAACTCAACGCCGAACCCAGTTACTGGCATTCCGACGCAGGTCCTTCAGCGACTTTTTGTCCCCATGTCTTGGACAGGAGCCCTTTCCTTGAGCTTCTGCAGCAGAATCAGCTGGCGCTAGAGGCCTTGGTCGACAAAAGATTCGTACCTTAAGACGTCTGGAGAATTGAGGTACGGCAGTGGAACAGTGACGCGCGTGAAGGTCGGTTTCTGCGCTTCGTCTGCAAACAGCTTTCTACCGAATTACACTGAACGACTGACGACGCTTGGGTCCAAAACGAAATACGGCAAAGTCCTCGTCGAGCGACGCGACACGTTCAATGCCGAGACGGCGCATGACGGCAAAGCTAGTGCGGTCGACGATGGAAAAGTCTTGGTCACGCCAGGAAACCCCAATCTCCCATGCGGCCTCTAAATCCGCAGGCCCGACTGCTTCAATAGCTGCGATGCCGCTTCGTAAACCCTCCCAAAATCGCTCAGCTGCGTTGCGCCCAAGCTTGTGATGAAGCAAGCTCCATGTCTCGACCAAAACATGATCCGAGGTGACTAATGCTTCGCCCCCCCTCAGAATGGTTTTGGCGCGAGAGTTGCTGTGATCGCCCGAATCCGCTGCTGCGTACCAGATTGACGTGTCGATAAATAAGCTCATTGGACGATCAGGGACGCCGGCATCTCCTGTGTAAAACATCCAGAGATTCAGCAATCATGGAATCCTTGTCCTTCGCGACATCGGAGCCACCTGAGTTGCCAAGATCGAAAATGCGATCTACTTTGATTGTGGCTCTAGGGCGAGTGAGATCGCGCGCCACCAGGCGGCGGAAATATTCAGCGAGAGATACCCCGAGTTCGCTTGCGCGTTGGCGGGCTCGACGTTGCATCTCAGCTTCAAGTGTAATTTGGGTTCGTGCCATCATGATGTATACATCATATCACATAAACCATTGCGCTAAGTCTCCGAGGAAAGCCTGCTGACTTTCAAACGGCGTATCGGTCCACGCGTAGAGTGTCCGCGCGGTTATTTCACTCCCGAAAAACCGGCTGTGCCTACCCGGACCTCTGTCCCGCCGCGTCGTTGGCCCCCGGGAGTTGCTTCTTGTGCCGGGGCTTCAGTGGGGAGAGGAACAGTCTCAGTCCACACACCGTA
>Ga0209517_10009550_pt1 | contig 11028 bp, 10 predicted proteins | sample PeaSoiMetSII2010_FD_187695 | JGI IMG/M metagenome (GOLD analysis project Ga0209517, IMG submission 187695) | Peat soil microbial communities from Weissenstadt, Germany - SII-2010 (SPAdes) (version 2) | ecosystem: Environmental > Terrestrial > Soil > Wetlands > Peat | place: Germany... | reverse complement strand
CGCCGCCGCGCCGCAGGATGCGGCGAATGAGAGCGTACTCAACCCCGGCAAAACGGGCCGCCTTCCTTATGTCACCGAAGCCCTCGGCCAGCCGGGCGATCCATTGTTCGAACGCCAGGGTCGCGGGGGAGTCCTCATGCGCCCATGGAGCGGGCGGTTGCTGTTTCCCATGTTCAGGACAATCCACGATTGGAAGCACGGCATGCAACCAGGTCATTTTTCCGCACGTATCCAGGTGACGCCAGGTCTTTGGAGGCGAAAAACCGCAGACCGGGCATGAGAGGTCACAGCGGGGACAGGGGAGCCGGGCCGTCTGTGCACATTCGAGATGCACCTCCACTATTTCCGATCCCTCTTTCGCCACAACCGCTTTCACGGTCCAGGGAGAAGCAAGCTCAATAAGATGCGCGTAAAAGTCCGGTATTCCCATCATGTTGTCAGTCCGGCATTGAGGAACCCACGTCCCCTAGACGAATTGTAGCCTAGCCCCTTGTGGGCGTTCTTTGTCGCCAGCCATCCAATCATAAGAGATATTGGCTCTGTCCCAGTGCTGTGAACATCACGGCAATGGATTCATGTGTCCGCTCCACGGCCAATCCTCAGGGCGTGCAACCAGCCCCTTGCGAACAGCGTTGTCCAGAATATATCGGGCAATGCGGTACAAATCTTCTTCCGCGCGGACGATATGATCGTAGTAGCGGGGCTGCCAGAGTTTGCCGCGCCATCCTGCCGCCCAAGCCCGGTTCGTCGTTTTGCCTTTATATCGATCTGTGAACTTGAGAACGGAAACGCCCTCCATTTTAGGGCTAATCAGAAAATGGATATGGTCGGGCATCAGGCAATATGCGAATACTGCGCAGTTCTGCCGTTCCTGTTCCTCCCTCAAGACGTCCAGCGCCAGTGTGTTCAGGCCATAGATGACAAAGGGAGACTGGTTATTGTAGGCCCGGATGGTCATGAAGTATACATGATTTGCGCGAGTATAGAGCTCTGGAGCGAGCCGTTGATTCACTGGAGGGCAATAGGGTTTATCCCACGGCATGGTTTTGTTTTTTTTCTAAATAACGCCCACAAGGGGCTAGACTACGGTTTATTCTCGGCTCCTCCCACGACATGGTTTTGTTTGCTACAAAAGACCGTCTACTATACTACTGTTCCCAAATTTGCAAAAGTTGCCTCTTTATCAGCTCCATTGCCGAGAGCCTTTCAGCTAAACGGGATTGCTCCAGGGCTGCTTCTTTTTCTCCCTTGAGGCGCAGTTCAATGCCGCTTTCTATTGCCCTGGCTATTGCGCCGGTGACAGTGTCCATATTGCCGATTATTCGGGACCTGAAAAGTGATGCGCTGCGCTTAAGCCTGTCCAGGAAGTCCGACCTGAGCCTGCCGGCCTGCATCTCTATCATTTCCAGCATGTGCCGTTTCCTCTTGCCGAGAATGATTTTATTGGCGGTCCGCAGGGCCCAGTCTCTCAGACGCTGGAATTTCCACTTTCCGCTTATGTACCTGGGCACGACCTGCGTCAGGGAATCGGCCAGCATGTCAAGACCGACCGCATCGCCTCTTAGTTTGTAATGAAAGGAAGACTCCGAGGTCCGTATGGATTCGGCCTCAATGGCTTCGAACGGAACGGAAAAGAGCTGGGAGGAAAAGTCGAGGAGCGAATCGGTCATCCCATTAACCTTTGAGGCAAACCGGCCGCAAATGGAGTCAAACGATTTCGAGAGTTGTGCATCTTCGAGTTCCCGCCACGCCGTGAATTCCTCCTGAATTTTATCCAGAACAAACTTTTCAAGGGCGTCGTTAAGCTCTTTTAGGGAGAGGTCCTTTTTGGATTCATAGAACAGATTGAACTCCTCTTCCATCTGCGAGACGAGTCTGGCCTTCAGGTCTGCGATCCCCCTGTCCATCTCCCCTATTATGAGGCGCTCGATCTCTGCGCTGAAAAGGGCGTCGAAAGTGATCCTTTCCTCGATGAGTTCCTCTTTTCTCCTCTCAAAGGCGGCCACCTTCAGGCGGATCTGTTCGACCGGGGCGTCGAGGGACTTCAGCTCCAGTTCTGTCTCGAGTCTTGCGCGGGAAAGGACCTTTTGGAGGTTTTTTGAGACAGACTCGATCAGGACCTTGCCCTTTTCCTTTACCAAAAACCGGCCGAGGGCTTCGGAGAAATCGGGAAGCCCGCTGTCGGCAAGGGCTTCCGATGATTCGCCGAGCTTTGCCTGTAGGGCCAGTTTGGCGGAAATGGGAAATATCCTTATATCCGGCCCCATGATCTGTTCTAGCGCCTCTTTGGCAAACAGCAGGGAGCTGCCGACCTCTTGTCCGGAGAGGTAGTCGGTCTTGTTCAGGAGAAAGAAGATTCTGCCTGCGTATTCGCGCACATGGTTCAGGAACTCGATTTCGGCGCTGCTCACGGGCTGGTCTGTCGAGAGCAAAAATAGGGCTGCGTCGGATTTGGGGAGGTAGCGGTATGCCATGTCGGTGTTGTGAATGTAGACCGACCCGACGCCCGGCGTGTCCACCAGCCGAACGCCGTCTTTGAGGTAGGGTGAGGGATAGAGGACAAGGACCTCGGAGACCTCCTTTTCGTTTTTGGGGTTTCCGGTCTCGGTAACATACTCGGGGATGGATTCAACGGGGATATCGACTTCTTTCCCGTTTGTGAAGAAGACCTTTGCGCCCGTCGTTTCTCCGTAAACCACTATTGTTACTATGGAGGTCAGGGGAACGACTGAAACGGGAAGTATGTTTGCACCGAGCAGGGCGTTTATCAGGCAGGTTTTGCCGCGCTTGAACTGCCCTACCACTACCAGGTTGAATGTGTTGGTCTCCAGCTTATGCTTCCACTCGACACAGGCAGCGCGGTCCGGGAGGCCCAGGTCGAGCATCTGTTCTATTACTTCGAAGATACGCTCTCGGCGATATTTGAAATCACCGATTCCCTCCCCCTGGCAGCAAATCGGTTCCGAAACGCCATACATAAAATCTCCGATCAAAAACTCCACACTCCGCTAGGTGGGGCAGGAACTGAGAAATATCCGATGGGCAGAGACAAAGACGCCATTGAGCCATGTTTGCATCAATAGCGCTGATAAACTATAATTAGCAATTCGTCAATCGCAAGGCAAAACTCAAACGCCGTATGCTGGATTTCTGTCACCCGTTATGAGGTATTTCGGCATGTTGAAGCAAGTCGTTAGAGCAGGGATGGGAAGCCGGAGTGCGTTTCTGCCGGTTCTTTTTGTTTTCATCGGCCTTTGTTTTACTCCGGGAGGAGCACATTCGGCTGAAGACTTTTACGGTAGTCTAAAGCAAAAGCTGGTACAGGACGGTTTTTCGCGTCAAGAAGTCGCCAATACCTTCCAATGCGTTCCGCCTCCGATGTTCAGGCTCGTATCCCAGACAATGAAAATCCGGGAAGGCCAGGTGAACTACGACCATTTCCTTGCGCCATCGGAAATAGAAACTGCGCGGGAGTTCATAGCCGATCACAGGGATTGTTTCCGGAGAGCTGAAGCTGCATATGGCGTCGAGCCCGAGATCATTGCGGCGATTTTTCTCGTTGAAACCCATTTTGGAGCATATACCGGAAAGACCCCAACGCTTGCGATCTTTTCGACCTTTGCGATAATGAATGCGAAAGCCAATCGAGACAAGGTGTGGAAGCTGCTTTCACCCCTGGACCGCAAAAAGTGGTCTCGCCAGGCCTTCGACACGAAGCTGATCGGCCGCTCCGGTTGGGCTTACAGGGAGTTGTCGGCCCTGCTGGAGTTGAAAAATACGCACGGGATACAGCCAGGATCGCTCAAGGGGTCTGTGATGGGGGCAATCGGCTGGCCGCAGTTTCTGCCGAGCAGTCTTGTAAAATTCGGCGCAGACGGGAAGGGCTATGGCCGCATAGATCTCTTCAACGCTGAGGACGCAATTTTCAGTACGGCCAATTATCTTCGGGGCCACGGGTGGTGTGAGGCAAAATTTGCTTCCGACAGGGAAGCGGTAATCTGGGACTATAACCACAGCAAGGCTTACGTACGAGTTGTTCTGGGAATAGCCGAAAGGATCAGGGGGGATGCGGTGAGAAATTGAGGATTCAGGAATTGTGGAATGCAGGAAATTCCTAAATTCCTAAATCCTTAAATCCTTAAATCAACAACATTAGCTATAGCTTGTAGCCAATCTTGCGAAGCAGGTCCTTGCGCCAGTTGATGTCAGCTTCGTCTTCCACGCCCCTGGTTGCAAAACCGTCCACAACCCCCATGACACCCCGGCCCAATTGCGTTTCTGCCAGAATGACCTCGGTTGGGTTGGCTGTGGCGCAGAATATTCGGCACACCTCCGGGACCATTTTAATTGTGTTCAAAACATTTACCGGATAAAAACCGGGCCCGAGAAAAACGATGAAGCTATGACCGGCGGAAATAGCTTGTGCGTTTTTGCGGGCAAGTTCGATCATGTCCGGGTCGGTCCCCGACCATCGGACCAGGCATTTGCCGGAGGCTTCGCAGAAGGCCATACCAAACCTGATGCCCGGCACAGCGGACACCAAGCTTTCGTGGATGTCCTCCACGCTTTTTATGAAATGAGCCTGGCCAAAAATGAAGTTGATCTCTTCGGGTTTTTCGATTCTCACAGAAATGAACTGCATCATCTGCTCCCTTTCGCAATGAAATTCCTGCCCTGCCATACCGTCCCCTGATTTTTTACGAGATCTAAAGGCGTAAAAGAGCGGGGACGAAACACCCCGCTCTATATTTGCAACCGAAAAGAGCACTCGCGTTCTTTTTTCTTTTCCCCCCTGATGGTGAGGACATTCCCGGCCAGACTGATATCCAGGTGCTTTGGATCGATCCCTGGCCGATCAGCTTTGACGACGAAGCGGTCATCAGCTTCGGCGATATCGAAAGCAGGCATCAGTTCTCCGTGCTCTTTCATCAAGGAGGGCATCAGCTCGCGGAAGACCCTGGAGGGCATAAGCTCATTAATGAGCCTGTCTGCCCAGTTCAGAGCAAAAGGAACATTTTCCGGCGGCCGCTCCCGTCGATGGACCAAAATTTCAGCCATAATTACGCTCCTTTAATTTATTTGAGTATAATCTTCAAGCACGGAAGTTTTGGAAAAATAGATTGAAGGAGGAAAGATTATACTCGGTTTTTTTTGAGGTTTGCTCACCTTTCTATATAACGCAACCGGCCCCTCCCGTTGTCAATGGACCCTGAAGTGCTGCCGGCCAACCGATGAAGTGATGAAATGTGGGGAAAAGACCCCAAAAAGATGGCCACTTCAACTCGCCGGCCTCACCGGAATTCTTCGCCCCGCGAGGCTTCCGATTGGATTTTTTGGGACCAAAAGAAAGAGATTTTTAGGGCTGCATTAAGTTGGCAAGCGTATTAAATTATTATTAAATCAGGTTCGCATGATATTCTTTACGAAAGGATCACCATTATGGAAGGCCGAGTAAAATGGTTCGATGGCAACAAGGGGTATGGTTTCATTGCAACCGGCAGTGGAAGAGATTTGTTCGTGCATCATAAGTGTATAGATGGAGAAGGATTCAAGAGTTTGGGTGAAGGTGATCGGGTCAGCTTCGAAGAGCAGGTGGGGGCCAAAGGACCTATTGCCGTCAACGTGAGGAAGCTCCATTGATGTTGCTGAAAGGCCGGAGCTTCCACTTGCCGGAAGGAAAACGGGCTGGTAACTCAAGCCGGCTTGTTTTCCACTTTTGATGTCTGTGCGTTCTGCATGGCTGCGTGCACGGATCGCCGCTTTTATCATGTCAGGGGTATTTTTTCTCGATCAAGTATCGTAAAGGTATTATATACGCCTGTCATACGAGTAGGGGTTATCGATCGAGGGAAAGCATGAAGCTTAAAAAGGTTGAACCCCGAGTGACCATTTCAGTTGCCCACCTGCACCGTGTTTGGCTCATCCCGGCTTTTTTTCTCAACTTCCCAAAAAAGGTGTTGCTCTTCTTTTTCCCGTTGAGTATTTCCGCCAAGCGTGTTCACTGGGCTTCCTAATCCGACCTCTTGGGGCTCAGTTGTAATATATACATATAGAAGAGGGATGTCAACCGCGAAATCACCAGGTTAGCGAGGCTGGGAAAATGGGCCGAACCCCCGAGAACGGGAATGAGAAAGGGAAGAACAGTTGCCGTCAAGGCGATCAGCTTGGCGGGAAAAGATCGGGTGGTCGCGCTCGCCTTGTCCCTAATAAAGTAGAGCGCAATGAGCAGAACTTAGGATATTTTTCATTTCTTTGCTTCATCAGTTACGGTCCAGTCCTGTTATCGCATCACTGAGGACGCCGATGTAGGGCAGATTACGGTAAAGCTGGCGAAAATCAAGGCCGTAGCCCACTACGAACCTATCCGGGATATTGAAGCCTCTGAAGGCAATCGGGATTTTAACGATTCGGCGGGCTTCCTTGTCCAGGAACGTGCATACGCGGATGCTTCGAGGCTGGCGGGCCTCGAGGTTGCGCAGAAGGTAGCCCGCTGTCATTCCGGTATCTATAATCCCTTCAACAAGCAGTACGTCCCGGCCTTCAATTAGACAGTCGAGATCTTTTGTAATGCGCGCCGCGCCGCTGGGCAGGTGCATGCCCCCGTAACTCATTACGGCGATGAAATCCATCTGCAGGGGGATTTCGATGTGCTTTACCAGATCGGACATGAACAGTATACATCCCTTTAGCACCCCCACCAGCAGAGGCAGACAATCCTGATAGGCGGCGGCTATCTCTGTGCCCATTTCGACAATGCGCCGCTGAATCGCCTCCTGTGTGATCAAAATCTCCACAATGTCATTGGACTTATGATTCATTGGCGCCCAGCTTGCCGGCTAGTAAACCGTACTTGGCCAGCAGGTTGTAAAAATCCCGCTGGTAAAAGATGCGTATATTGACCTCGGGATAGAGCCGCCGCAGTTTCCGCACTTTCCGATTCTTGCGGGTCACCAGACTTTGTTTCATGGTGGTGAGTTCAATATATAGGTTTTGTTCGGGGAGGTAGAAATCGGGTGTGAAGGCTTCTGTTATCCTGCCTTGCGCATCGGTCTCCAAAGGGAAAGTTCGAGGTTCGTATTCAAATGGGATGCGGTAAAATTCGAGGAAGCGCGCAAACTCCTTTTCAGCGGCATTGGCAAAGCGCCCGCTGTCACGTTTTTCGGGCATTTGAGGCAAGAGATCTTTAACGATCCGGTCCCTCGGGACTTGCCTAAGACCCATCTCATCAAGAGCTGTCACAATGAGCTTTAATGCCTGCTCAATCGACAACCGGTCCATTCGCAGGGTCAAATCGTAGAGGTTGGGGTCCGCCTGGTTCAGGTGATAGAGAAAACGCAGGTAACGGGCACGCTCTGTCTCCAGGCTTTTGATCAGCCTGCCGGCTTCCCGCTCGGATAGCCTCTCGTGGGTCCTCACCTGCAGAATGCGGAATTTACGCGGAGCGATAAACCGCACATGCAATGTGCCGGGGCGATCGCGGAACAAGCCCTGAGCGCCCCTGCCGATTACCACCAGGTCCTGTTCTTCCGCCAACTGGGCAATAAGGTCCTGCAACAACCTGGCGCAAGCTTCGGTTTCCGCATCGATTTGACGGCATTGCCCCGCAATCGCTTCGTCCACCTTTCGCAGTCCGGCCTCATCCAGATCCATTTCACCAGAGAGTTGAGCAAGCCTGGTTTTATCTACGAGCGAAAATCCCAGGCGTCCGGCAACCCGGGCTGCAACTTCTTCGCCCAGCGATCCCGGCTCTCTACATATCGTTATGACCGCCATTGTTTTTCCGTAAATGATGAGTTGGCAGATTATACCTTCAGCAGACAGAGGAAAGAAAGGACAAACAAGAACCCGGCGAGCTTTGGCAGTCCGGTGTTTGTGAGAAACTCGACATTCCATCACTGTCGCAACACGGGCTTAGTCAGCCAATGTTCCCGGCTATCGCTGCGCAAGCCCCGAAGGCGAGCAGCATGAAAGGGAGTCCGGTTGAGCCGAGTGAGCTGGGGCTGGTGAACATTTGAGTTTGTTGAGTGCAAGAAAATTAATTTCAATTCGCATTAATTTTTTTAAAAATTGTAACTTTAAGGCATTATTCGATAAAACGTATTAATTGGCCTCTTTGGTCCGTCCTGTTGCGCAATTCTGCATTTTTTGCAGTTGACAGGTGGTGATGGCGAATTTAAGTTCTGCCTAACAAAGTTTGGGTAGGCGTAACCAGGACAATGAGGAAACTAAGAAACTAAAAAATCGCTATTGGGACTTTAAGGAGACTAAAATGAATAGAAAACTTATTTTTGGATTGGCCTTGGCGTTAGTGCTCGTAAGTGGTTCCATGTTCAGCGCACAGGCAGATTGCGGCTTTGGCTGTCTGCCTCACATAAGCTTACCGTCATGCTTCTCCTGCGCGAGAGATGCTGAGCCTGTACGAGACAGAGATTGTGCCGGCAATTTGATCACCCCGGATGCCATGGGTGTAACTGGCGGGTGGTAGACAAAGGTTACCGCTATGTCAGCGTGGATAAGTGTTCTTAACGATTTTGCTCAAAACCCTGTAACCGGGAATACAGAAAAAGCAAGGGCATCGGAGCACAAGGTATCCCGGCGGTAACAGGACTCCTCAAGCAAGAAAAGTTGACCCCCTGGGTGAAAGCGCCCCAGGGGGTCTACTCAATTCAGGACGGGATTTTCAAGATGGTGTTCCAGACCTCATCCACTTGGCGAAGAGTACTTTCGATCTCTCCGCTGTTTTCAATTATATAATCGGAGTGAGCCCTTTTGGATTCGATTGGAAACTGCATGGAAAGGGTGCGCTCGGCCTCGGAGGGGGACAATTTGTCCCTTTGTGCAAGTCTTTGGACCTGGACCTCAGGAGTGGAGTAAGCCAGGATTACGATATCGAAATCTTTTTCAAATCCTCCCTCGAACAGCAAAGGAACATCGAATACGATCACTGCCTGAGGATGAAGTTTTTTTTGTCTTTCCCACTCAGCCTCCATGGCCCCCGTTATGTATGGATGAAGTATAGCGTTAATTCTCTTACGCAGGGCCGGTTCTCGAATTATTCCCCGGCGCAGCTCGCGTCTCCTGAGGGTCCCGTCCGGATTAAAAAACAAGGGTCCAATATGATCCCGCAGGGCGGTATGGGAGGGCGTCCCCGGCTCGACGGCTTTGCGCGCGTAGTCATCGGCATCCAGGATTATTGCCCCGAGTTCCCTGAATCTATTTGCCACGGTTGTTTTCCCGGTGGCAATGCCGCCCGTTAGTGCGATTCTCTTATCCAGCATATGGGTCAAGTGAGGGCTTTTAGTAACCAAAGTCCCCGAGCGGCCGGCCGAATGTGAACCAGCAGGGCTTCTGCAATAGCTCCCTTTGGACTCGATCTTCGGAGTTTGAAGATATGGACCACGGATAGGCAACGACGGCGGTCCCAGCGCCGATCGCCATTGAGGCTAGACCGAGCGGTCTCAGAATTAACGCGTCGAAAAGAATATCTTCTCCCGGGGGTTGAGCAGTAAAGTGTTCCGGCAGGGTCGGGTCGAGCGGCAGAGTCAGCTCGGCCAGCACGGGTAATGCCGTCATGGAAAGCAATGTTATGGTAAGGATCAGGATAATTCTTTTCATGCCGGTCTCCTTTTGTGCAAAGCTACACTTCGTGGCATAAGTCAAATCAACACTTCGGCCCCTCACTCCGGGCCAGGTTAACAATACAGGCGCGCTGCACAGCACTCATTTTATGACCAGTGAAATCGGAAAGCAAGCACACTTGCAGGGTTGCCAATATAAGTTTAGAGTAGACAGGAGGTCGGAACCCGGATGTCAGGGATTTGAAGCTTGCCAGACTTTTGGTATCCGTTTTCCGTTAGGGGGTAGAATGCCGGCGGATATTGTTGAACTTCGGGAAAGAAGGCTCGGGAAGTTAAAGCCTGCTCAACTTGCGCGGGAACTGATGAAGCTTCCCGCAAAGAGACGGTTGAAGCTGATTGTTGAAAGACCCGATGCGCAATCGGTGGTTGCCGCACTGGATGCGAACGACTTTTTCCACACCGTACAGGAAATCGGTGCTGACGATTCTTTGCCGCTTCTTGCCCTGGCCAGCTTCGAGCAAATGAATCATCTCTTCGACATCGAGTGGTGGCGCAAGGACACCGTGGAACCCGCAAAAGCCCTGACCTGGATCGAACGGCTCTGGAGGGCCGGCGGGTCCAAACTGCTCGAATGGCTCATGAAAGCGGATTTCGAGCTGCTGGTGTCTCTTTTCAAGAGATGGATCGTGGCCGACATTGCTCCTGAGGATATAGATATGGTCGAGGCGGTCGAAACACTGCCGCCGAAAACGATCGATGGCCTCTATTTTTGGGAATCAAGATATCCACAGTACGATGACCTGATAACCCATCTGCTCACCACGATTTTCGAAACAAACTACGGTTTTTTCAAGGAACTGATGGACAGCGTACGTAATGCGTCCGCCCCGGAATTGGAGGAAAGCGCCTATCATTTTCATCGGGCGAGGCTTGAGGATCATGCCATTCCCGATTTTTACGATGCGCTGGAAATCTACAGGTCAATTGGGGCTGATGAATTTGCGCTGAAAACGGTGCCACGAAAAGCGGATCAGGATCAGCCCATTCCTTCTTTTGCTCTGGCCCTTCTTTCCCAAGGCGACCTGTTTGCCAGGGTCGTAAGCCGGATCGAAGATCCGGGTCTGCTTGAAATCCTTCAGGTCGAGATGGCTTCTCTTGCAAACAAGGTGATGGTTGCCGACCAGCTTCCTGCGGATAACGCAGAAGCCCTCCGGCGTGCAGCCGAAAAGGCGCTCGCCTACGTCAATCTGGGGCTGGAGTCGCGGTCCGGAGCTAATATCGAAAAGGCCGCGCAAATCCTGCGTGACAATTTCCTGGAGCATCTTTTCAGACTCGCACAGGCTGAGGTCGCCAAGATCAGGGGACGGCTTCAGTCGATAGCTCAGAGTGGCTGGCTGAGCCAATGCCCGGCAGGCATCAAGTGTCTTGACGCGGAGTGGTTCGATGCTGC
>Ga0209517_10009549_pt1 | contig 11029 bp, 8 predicted proteins | sample PeaSoiMetSII2010_FD_187695 | JGI IMG/M metagenome (GOLD analysis project Ga0209517, IMG submission 187695) | Peat soil microbial communities from Weissenstadt, Germany - SII-2010 (SPAdes) (version 2) | ecosystem: Environmental > Terrestrial > Soil > Wetlands > Peat | place: Germany: Weissenstadt... | reverse complement strand
GGAGAGTGAGGCCGGGAGAATTCATTCGCGGACATCGGCCGGCGGGCGGCTTCCGGCGTGCTGATGAATGGCCGCGCCCAACCAGGCGATGGTTTGGCCCAGATCCTTCATGTTGCGCGAGGCCTCGTCGTCCTTGGCCACGTCTCCCTTGTCTTCTTCTTGAAACACTGAAAACAGGCCTGGCATCCGCGGATGGGTTTGCCGCCGAGCTGGACGAACTCGGTTTCCCAGCCGGCGGCGGCGAGGGTCGCCAGCACCTGTTTCAAAAGAATTTCAGTGTTCCCGCGCTGGCGCGGGCTTCCATTGATGGCGAGGGCTTTCATGGTTTTAATCCGTCATCACACAGGAGTTGCATTTTGTCCCTGAATCGGGCCATGTCAATGCGGAACCAAAGTTGAACGGTATTTCTTGTAATGACCGGCAGTTGTCCGCAACCTTGGTTTCGGACTGCTTTATTCTGATTCAAAAATGAAAACCCGCCTGAGCCTCCCGCTGATCGGATTGTGTATTTGCTCTTTTCTTCCCGAAGTTCTCGCCCTGGGCCACGCCCCTTATGTCGAGACGGTCGCGAGCAAAAACAGTTTCGCCATTGTCCAGGACAACGTCGCCGCCGCCCTTTGGGTGGATGCCAACGATTTCCCCGGCGTCCTGCGCGCGGCCGGGGACCTACAGCATGATGTCGCCCGCGTCACGGGCCGGACGCCGGCCATCCGCCTCGGCACAAACGGCTCCGGGGCCAACGCCATCATCATCGGCACGATTGGCCGGAGTGCGCTGATTGACAAAATGATTCGCGACCGCAAAATTGATGTCTCCGCCATCGCCGGGAGGTGGGAATCGTTTCTCATCCAGGTGGTGCCGGATCCCATGCCCGGCCTGAGCGCCGCGTTGGTCATCGCCGGGAGCGACAAGCGGGGCGCCATTTACGGCGTGTACGACCTTTCCGAGCAAATCGGCGTATCGCCCTGGTATTGGTGGGCGGACGTGGCGGTGGAACACAAAGCGGCTCTCTTTGTCAAAGCCGGCCAATACGCGGAGGGGCCGCCGTCTGTCAAGTATCGCGGCCTCTTCTTGAATGACGAGAGTCCGGACCTGACCGGATGGGTGCGGGAGAAATACGGCACGGTGGCCGTGCCCGGCAGCGCGCCGACGGCCAATTACGGCCGGGGATTTTACACCAATCTATTCGAGTTGATTCTGCGCCTCAAGGGCAACTACCTCTGGCCCGCCATGTGGAACAACCGGTTCAACGAAGACGATCCGGAAAACCCCCGGCTGGCCGACGCATACGGCATCGTCATGGGCACCTCGCACCAGGAGCCGATGCTGCGGGCGCAAAAGGAATGGGATTGGGGAACCAACTACGGCAGGCTCTATCGCAATTGGAATTACTCCAACCCCGATCAACAACCGGTCCTCCAGGCTTTTTGGCGCGAAGGCGTCCGGCGCAACAAGAATTTTGAAAGCATCTTTACCATGGGCCTGCGCGCGGAGAACGACAGCGGCGCGCCCATCGGCAAGGACCTGACCGGGGAAATCGTCAATGTCCAGCGCAAAATCCTCGCCGAAGAAATAAATCCCGACGTGACCACGGTGCCGCAACTCTGGTGCCTCTACAAGGAAGTGCAGGATTTTTACAATGACGGGCTGAAAGTGCCCGATGATATCGCCATGCTTTGGGCCGAGGACAACTGGGGCGACGTGCGCCGGCTGCCCAACGCCGAAGAGCGCAAACGCCCCGGCGGCGCGGGCATTTATTATCACTTCGACTACCACGGCGGGCCGCGCAGCTACCAGTGGATCAACACCAGCCCGATTGCGAAGATCTGGGACCAGATGTCCCTGGCCAAACAATACGGCGCGGACCGGATTTGGATCGTCAATGTCGGCCACTTCAAGGGCTACGAATTCCCGCTGGAATACTTCATGAGCCTGGCCCGGAACACGGACCGGTGGACCAACACCAACCTGGACGAATTCACCCGCCTCTGGGCCGCGCGCGAATTCGGCCCCGACCATGCGGCGGACATCGCCGGCATCATGGAAAAGTACACCAAGTACAATGGCCGCCGCAAACCGGAGTTGCTGGAACCCGCCACTTACAGTCTCGAGCACTACGAGGAAGCCGAGCGCGTGGTGGCGGATTTCCAGGCGATCAGCGCCAAGGCGGAGGAGATTTTCCACCAGTTGCCGCCGGAAAAGCAGGACGCCTTCTACGAGCTGGTGTTGTTCCCGGTCAAAGCCAGCGCGCAGTTGAACGAGATGTACCTCGCTGCCAACCAGAATGCGATCTACGCCCGCCAGGGGCGCGCCAGCGCCAATGACAAAGCCGCGGAGTGCCGCGCGCTGTTCCAGTCGGAAACGAATTTGATGGCCTATTTCAACCACACCTTCGCCGGCGGCAAATGGGATCATTTCATGGACGAGGCGTTCATCGGATACACAAGCTGGGCCGAGCCGCCGCGGAATAACCTGGGCGCCATCCGGCTCGCCGAAGTGCCGCTGGCGGACGAGGCGGAGATGGGTCTGGCGGTGGAAGGTGCCGGCGACGCCCTCCCGCAATTCGACATATTCAACCAGCAGCGCCATTACCTGGACGTTTTCAACAAGGGGAAAACGCCCTTTGCCTTCACCGCCACCGCCAGCGATCCCTGGATCGCCCTCAGCGAAACCGGAGGCACGGTGGAAAAGGACAAACGCCTGTGGGTCAGCGTGGATTGGAGCAAGGCGCCCCGGGGCGCGGCCGCCGGGACGGTGCGGCTGGCGGGAGTCAACACCAATTTTAGCGTGAGGGTGGCGGCTTTCAACCCCGCGGAAGTGACGCGCGATTCCCTGCGAGGCTTCGTCGAGGGTGAAGGCTTCGTTTCCATCGAACCGGAGCACTGCACCAAAGTGATGGACGCCGGGGCCAGCCGCTGGATCAGGATTGAAGATTACGGCCGCACCTTGTCCGGGATGAGGGCGGCCGGCCCGGCCGACGCGCCGGAACTCACGCCCGGCAAGGATTCGCCCTGCCTGGAGTACCGGATGTATCTGTTCAGCGCCGGCGACGCGGAGGTCACGGCCATCACCGCCCCGACCTTGAATTTCGTTCCCGGGCGCGGACTTCGTTTCGCCATTTCCTTTGACGACGGGCCGCCGCAAACCGTTACGCTCGTTCCCGAAGGATACAGCGCGCAAAACGGCAACCGCGACTGGGAGACATCGGTCAGGAACAACGCGCGTGTAGTCAAGACGAAATTAACGGTGGCCGGCCCCGGCTATCACACCCTGAGACTCTGGATGGTGGATCCGGGCGTGGTCGTGCAGAAACTGGTGGTGGACCTGGGCGGCTTGAAAGCGAGTTACCTCGGCCCGCCGGAGAGTTATTTCAACGGAATCTCCGGGTCCGTCAGGAATTGAACCACGGATTTCGGTTCAGGAGGTTTGCGGCGTGGATTTTGCGCGGCGCTCGGCGAGTTCGTTGGAGATTTGGATGGTCAATCGCTTATTGATCGGGTAGCAGGCCAGCAAAATCGTGCAGACGGCAAAAAGGACGCCCACATAAACGCTGGGCAAAATGCGCAAGCCCTGCAAGTTTTCCGGCGTCAGGGCCGCCTTGGAATCGAAGCCATACAAGCCGGCCATGATCCAAAGGCCCGCCGCCGAGCCGAGGCTCAGGCCCAACTTGAGGGCGAATCCGATGGTCGCGAAGACGATACCCGTGGCGCGGCGTCCGGTTTTCCATTCGGAGTAATCCACCACGTCGGCGTAGATGGCCCAGACCAAAGCGATGGTTGGGGCATAAACCACAGCGATCAGGACGGTCAAGGCGACCATCCCGCCGATATTGGTGGGCGACAGGAAATAAATGGACAGAGTGCCGAGGCTGGCTAATCCGAAGCCGGCCACGGTCACGGCCTTCTTGCCAAATTGCCTGGCGAGGGCCGGGGAAAGGAGGATGACGATGATGGTGACGCCGGTATTGATCATGTTGATGATGCTGTTGGCCACATCGGCCACGTTGGATCTGTCGGGGAGGACGATGTAACCCAGCCAGTTCAGAAGCCCGCCTGGGGGGGTGGCGCCTTCCGGCACGGTCAGGCCCAGCCCCTGCAACCAGTTGTAGAGGGCGGTCTTGTCCGCATAATAATGGTAGTAATTGTAGAGGGCGTAGCCGCGCAGGGCCAGAATGGTGAAGTGGATGAACGTCATGCAGAACATGACCTTCCAGGGGAAGTTCTTGAACAGATCGGCAAAATCCTGCCGGGGGGGCGTCTTGGCTTTGGAGATGGGCTGAACGCGCTCCTTGGTGGTGAGGAATGTGGTCAGGAAGAACACGAGGCAAAGGACGGCCCAAAGACCCATGACCATGGTCCAGCCGTGTTCCTTGTCGCGCTGCGCCTCGGCGAGCTTGGCCGCGTTGTCCTGCACCGCGCCGAGCGCCGCCTGGGTCAGGTGTTCCTTGTCGTACTGCGCGGCGGCGAACTTGGCCACCAGCGGGAGAGTGAATCCGCCGACGATGAATTGCGCGACGTTGACGGAGACGAAGCGGTAGGTGTTGAGGCTGGCGCGCTCGGCGACATCGCCGGTCATCACACCGCCCAAGGCCGAGTAAGGCATGTTGTTGGCGGAGTAGAGCGTCATCAACAAGATGTTGGTCACGAAGGCATAGGCAATATTGAGCGTGTTCCCGAAATGAGGAGTGGTGTAGGCCAGGACCATGATCACGGCCCACGGAATGGAAGTCCACAGCACCCACGGGCGGAACCGGCCCCAGCGCGTTTTGGTGCGGTCGGCCAGCACGCCCATCACCGGATCGAAGAACGCGTCCCACAATCGCGACACCAGCAGGATGGTGCCCGCCATACCGGGAGTCAGGCCAAACACTTCCACGTAGAAGCTGGCCTGGAACAGGATCATGGACATGAAGACGAAATTGGCCGCCGCGTCGCCCGCGCTGTAACCGGCCTTTTCGATGAAGGAAAGTTTCTGGGATGATTCGGACATATTGGTTTATTGTTATGTCAAAACTATGATCTGCCAATCGCGGCCGCGGGCAAAATTGCCCGCCCCGATCTCAAACTCGCCGGTTCAACCAGGAATTTCATGGTGATTTCGCAGATTGCCAGCAATTCGGGGGCGATGTCAAGCGCGAGCGTCCGCCTCCCGCCGGGCCGTCGGGCCGGGCGCAGCTTGATACAACCACCCCGCGAATTGCGCGATCACTCACGCCACCCGTCCTACTCGATTTTGGAGCGCGCGCCCTGGCGTGCCGTGGTCGGCGCCCTCGCCGACCCCATTCCCATACGGAGAGGTCGCGGGCACGGCGCGTAAAACGAAGACTGACCGGCGAGGGCGCCGGTCAGCACACGCGAGGCGCGTATGTTCCCCGGAACGACCCTGTTCGAAGGCACCGTGCCGGGTTGCGCCCGGCACAAAGCGTTCCCTTTGGTCGTCCTTTCCGTTCGCATGGCTCCGGGCGCGTTCGCGCTTCTTTATGTCAAGTCTGGGAAACACGTCAACAATAAACCAACAGCGACTGGGAGATGGGGCTGATGCGGTTGTAGTTGAGCAGTTTGTCAATGTAGGTGCTGGTCAGGCGCTGGCCGTCGGGGATGAGCAGGACGCCGTTTTCACTGTAAATGCCCTGGGCCAGAACCATGCCGGGGGTCAATTCCGAGAGCAGGACTTCGCGCTGTTTTCCCGACACCACCGCCTTGGGGGCGGCGCGTTGGAACAGGCGCACCGCATCGGGATCGAAGGCCGAGCCGCTGCCCTGGCTGATGGATTCGGCGGCTTCTTTGGCCCCAAGCTGGCTCTCGGCGAAGGCCACCGCCACGGCCAGCAGGCGGCTGAGCCAGGGGATGGCGGCGCCTTTCAAGCCATCCGGATAGCCGCTGCCGTCAAATCGTTCGTGATGGGAGCGGATGATGGAGCCGACGCTTTGGAGACGATGGACAAAGCCGGCCAGTTCCTGGCCCAGTACTGGATGATGGCGCACCAGGGCCTGCTCGGCTTCGTTGAGGCTTTCGGGAGATTCTTCCCACCGCTTGATCAGTTGGCGGGGCAGGCCGATCAGGCCGATGTCGTGAATGGAGGCGCTGATCTCCAGAATTTGCTGCTGGGCGGCGGTCAGCTCGGCCAATTGGCCCATGGAACGGCACAGGGCCTGGACGCGCCGGGCGCGGTTGCCCAGCGTGGGATGGAAGGTGCGCATGGTCTGAACGCAAAGTTCGACGGACTGGCGCAGATTCTCGTCCTGCTCGGCCAGGAGTTGCTGGAGTTGGGTGTTCTGCCGCGCCACTTGGGCCACCTGCGTTTCCAGTTCTTTGTTCAGTTCCGTCAACCGCGCGTTCATGGCCTGGGTGTCGGCCTGGAGACGCGAATTGTTGGAAATCAACTCGTAGCGCTGCACCGCCGTTTTGACCGTGGCCAGCAATTCTTCGCGCAGCCACGGCTTGACCACAAAGCGGTAGATTTCGCCTTTGTTGATGGCGTCAATCACGGTGCTCAGGCTGAGAATGGCGGTGATGAGGATGCGGGTGGCGTTGGGCTGAATTTCGCGCACCTGGGTAAGGAATTCCAACCCCGAAATCAGCGGCATTTGCTGATCGCTGATCACCACGGAAAATTGCTGGTCCTTCAGAACCGACAAGGCGTGGATGGCATGCGGGGAGGCGACGACATGATAACCCTCCCGCGTCAGGGTGTCGCGCAAGGCAACCAGCACGATTTCTTCATCGTCCACGATAAGGATGGGGTGGGCGGTCGGGCTGGCGGCTGGGGTGTCCTGCGGCATAGACAAATCTCAGGGGCGGTGATCGAAGAAGGAAGTGATGCGGGCGAGAAAATCGGCCTCGGACAAATCCGGCGCCAGCACCAGGTCCATTTTGCTCAACAATTGGGTTGGTAGATCGTCCTGATTGCAGCCGGCCAGGGTGAGGGCGACTTTGATGTTTTTGTTTTGCTGGCGCACTTCGTCGAGCAAGGAGTGGAGGCCGGCATCGTTCGGTTCGGCGATGAGGAGCACGCCGGCAAATTGGTAATCGCTGGATTGGAGCAAATCGCGCAGGCTTTCGGAAGCCTCGGCGGCAACCACGTGGAAATTGTGGGAACGCAGCAACTCGGCGGTCTTGTCCCGCATCTCCCCCGACTGGCCGAGGAGCAGCAGGCTGCGGCGGGTGTGGCCCGGCGCGGGGGCGGATTCAGGCTGCGGCTCAGACAAGTCGGCCTCCGGGAGCCAAATGTGGAAGGTGGTGCCGACGCCTTCGGCGGATGTGACGGAAATGGCGCCCTGCTGCTTTTCCACGGCCAGTCGGGCGTTGTAAAGGCCCAGGCCCGACCCCTTGGCCTTGGTCGTGAAGAAGGGGTCGAAGATGGAGGCCAGATGCCTTTGTTTGATGCCGCTGCCGGTGTCTTCGATGGTCAGGCAAACGCAGGGCAGCCGGGGCGCAATCCCCTTCAAGTTTTCCACCTCCGGCATCGTTTCGTGGCGGGAAGTGGAAAGGGTGAGGAGGCCGCCTTTGGGCATGGCATCCGCCGCGTTCAAAATCAAATTGATGACCACCTGGCGTAGTTCCACCATATCCAGGTGGACGGGCAGGGAAACCGGGGCCAGCTCCGCGTCCATCTGGATGCGCCGGGGCAGGGTTTTGCGCATCAGTTCCACCAGGTCGGCGGTGATATCGTTGAGGTTGTGATAGCTGCGCTCGCCGGTTTGGCCGAGGTGCAAATTGACCATGCGCTGCACCAACTGGCTGGCCTGGAGGGAATTCTTCTTGATCAGCGCCAGTCCTTCATGGAAGGGATGTTCCTCGGTCGCCTGCTCCAAGAACTGTTCACTCAAGGAATGGATGCCGGCAATGATGTTGGTGAAGTCATGCGCCATGCCCAGCGTCAACACTGCCAGCGTTTCCTTCCACGCAGCGGAGGAGAGGCGTCTTTCCGCGATGGTCTGGCGGGTCACATCCAGCCAGACCACCTCAAAGCCGAGCAACAAACCGTTGCGGCTCATGGCCGGCTGGCGGCCTTCCAGGATGTAGGCGACCCGCCCGGTCAGGGCGTGGCGGATGCGATAAGTATTGGTGACAGCCTGGCCGCTTTGAGCGGCGCGTTTGAATTGCTGCTGTAGTTCCGCCTCATCGGCCTCATGGACCAACTGCCAGAAGAGCTGGGGGCGCGCCCTCCAGGCCTCCGGGGAAATGCCAGTCAACTCCTCAATGTTCGGGCTGGCAAATTCCACCCCGAAATCAGGCCGCTGGCTGAACATCACGCACGGCCAGCGGCGGGTCATGCCTTCCAGCCGCGCTTCCGCCCGGAGCAGCCGCATGAACATCTCGCGCCGCGCGGCACTATTGTGGAGATGCTCGTCCCAGGCCGCTTCCTCCAGTTCGGTCAGGGGCGGCAGCGCCGAATTCAAGCGCGCGAACCAGGTCTCCGGGCCGCGCCCCATTTCGAGCTGGAACCACTGCGCCGGGCGGTCGGCGCCGGAAAACAACTTCAGTTCAAGATGGTCGAAGGCGCTGTCGCGCCGGCCCATGCGGTCCAGAGCGGGCTTCCACTCTGCGGACAGCGCGGCCAGCGTCTCCCAAAAAGACCGGCCAACGAGATCGGCGGGGGACTTTTCCAGCCAACTGGAGAAAGGCTCGTTAATCTCCAGGATGCGGCCGGACGGGGTTAGCAGCGCCAGCCCCCCTTCCAGCCAACTCCGCGGCGCGGCGGCCGGGCGGGGTGGGGCCGCGACGGCGCCGTCCCGGATGGATTCTGGTTTCTGAAGTTCAGCTTGCACAAGGCGCGCGGTTGATTTGCCCTAAGACTTGCGGATGGAGCCACAGAACTCAACAGCAAAATGTGGAATTATGCAGGCAGCATTCTCGGATGGCAGGGCGGGCAGTCCTCGGCCCGCCGCGGCGCGCACGGAGTGCGCGCCCTGCCTTCCAAGACTGAGGCATTATCGCTGGCCCCAGCCGAAACGGCTTTGGTTGGGCGGAGGCACCAGGCTGTTGATCGGCCAATAGATGAAGAATGATCTGCCAATTATATTTTCCTGCGGGACAAAGCCCCAGTAGCGCGAATCAAAGCTGGTGGCGGTGTTGTCGCCAAAAACGAGGTAATGCTTGTCCTCAACGACCATGGTGTCGCTCTCCTTTTGCAGACGGGGATGGGACGGGTTATCCGGCAACAGGATATGGCCGTTGTAGAATTGGTCCTTCAACAGATGGCTGTCACGAGGTGGAATTTTCGGCTCAAATGAATAGACGTTGGCAAAGCCCGGCGTCCGGCTGTCCAGACGCCGGCCGTTGATGCGGGTGTGGCGGTCCGCGCCGATGCTGACCGTTTCCCCAGGCAAACCCACCAGCCGCTTGATGTAGAACTGGCTCTGATCCATCCCCGGATAAATAATCCCCTTGGTTTGGAAGACGATAATCTCCCCGCGCTTAGGCCGCCGGAAATTGTAGGTCAGGCGGTCCACGAACAAATGATCGCCCGTCGTTTCCGCAAAGCGTATGATCGGTTCCCCTTTGCGAAACTGCTTGTGTTCGGGCACCAATCCGATGCGCTGCTCAAATGGATGATTGCGATCGTCGTCCGGATTGGGCGCGAACCAGACCGTGATCGGCTCCTCCGAGCCGTCCTGGTAGCGGACCAAAACGGTTTGTTTGTGGAAAAAGCGCAGAAAATGTTCCGGCGGCCCGACGCCGACTACGAACCCATCCTGCGGTGCGATGACTTGGTGGTAGATGGCGCCCTGCACCGCCAGCCGGTAAATGCGCGCGAAGAACCCCGGCATTTGAAAAGCCGGATCGTAAAGCGGGTCCACCGTCACGCCAAACAAGGTCGGCTGCATCGAACTGGTCGGGATTTTGAACGGTTGCAGAAAAAATGTGCGGATGGCCATGGCCACGACGATGGCAACAAGAAAAACTTCTATGTTCTCCCGCCATGCCGCATGGGGATAAGGTCTGAGCCATTTGTTGGCTGCCTTTTCCAAATCGGCGGCGCTCTTGTCCAGCGTGGCGTTGTCCGCGTTCGCCTTGAGGGCCGCCCGGGTTTGCCGCAAAGCGGCCTCCAGCGCCTGGAGGGCCTGCGGAGGAAGCGCGTCGCACTGGGCATCGCGCAACCGGCGCACGTGCCCGCACAGGTCGGACGTTTGCCGCACCGTCGCGGAAAAGAACCATCGCAATGTCATATTCAGGAAAACAAATAACCGATTTGTTCAGGAAAACAAACCACCGATATGTCGAGGAAGACAAATAACCGATCTGCCTGGAATTTGCGACAAGCGATTTAGGCAGGCGATTGGGGCAAGGGATTCACCTCTGACGATGAATATGCCCAGGGCTGCCAGAGGCAAAGGGGAGAACTGGATGAAACGATTGTGTATTGACAAGAGAATCTTAAGCACAGCCGCGCGCTGCTGGCAGCTCAGATTATCGCTTGACGGGCCGGCATTCCAAACCCTAGAGTTGCGGAAATGAGAACCGAATCGGAGACTTTCGGGGCGCGGGTGTCTTCAATGCCCATCTCGTTACGCAAGCTCCGCCTCGGACTTGGCGGCCGCAATCGGCGCGAACAGGGCAAAGTCATAAAACAACCATTTAATTAATGCATTATGTCGAATACGAGAGATGATTTTGTTGCAGCAAAGCTGGCGAAAATGAGCCTGCTGGAAAAATGCGGCCAGGTTCTCACCTTCACCTGGCGCGGGGCTTATCTGACACCCTCGGGGATCGAACAGATTACCAAACTCCACGCCGGCGGCGTTTGCCTGGAGCCGTACGCGCTGGAAACCAGCAAGAACCTTTATTGGGGACGTTCCCAAATTGATCCGAACTTCAAAAAGCCCAAGGACTACTTCGATATCGCCCACACCTACTTCGACGACCGCAGCTTCGGCGTGAGCGTGACTCCGGAAGAGCTTACCGTCGCCCTTAACAAGTTGCAGGAGATCGCGATGAATCGGCCCTCGGGAATACCCCTGCACGTCACCATTGACATGGAAGGCGATTTCAAGAACGACTACGCCTCCGGTCACGTCCTGCAGTTC
>Ga0209517_10009548_pt1 | contig 11029 bp, 6 predicted proteins | sample PeaSoiMetSII2010_FD_187695 | JGI IMG/M metagenome (GOLD analysis project Ga0209517, IMG submission 187695) | Peat soil microbial communities from Weissenstadt, Germany - SII-2010 (SPAdes) (version 2) | ecosystem: Environmental > Terrestrial > Soil > Wetlands > Peat | place: Germany: Weissenstadt... | reverse complement strand
CGGTAGTGGCCGCTTTCGCCGATTCCATACCTGCCGAACTGAAACCGGCCGCCAGCCTGGACGCCGCAAGATGGTCTGCCTGGGTGCAGCAGGCGGATCGCGAAGTGCGCGACCGCTTGAACACTGGTGAAGAGGATACGCTCACCAACCTATTGCGCTTCGGCGTCACTTTCACCCAGGAATACCGGATCGACGACGAGTATTTGCTGCGCTATGGCAAGAGCTCGCTGGTGGATTCCTTCGCCCAGAATCGCGCCAACGATCTGGTGCGCTCGCTCGCCGCGCCCAAGACGTGGCCGCCAAACTCAAGCGAGGGAATGGCGCGCATGCGCGCTCTCTTGCAGAAGAAGGGTTTCTCGTTCCAGACGCCGGAGCAGCGAAAACAAATCAAGAAATACCTGCTCGACAACCTGGCCCGCATGCGCGACGACATTCTGCGCTACCGCACCCCCGCCAACGAAGAAACCCGTTCACAGCTTTTCAAAGATCGCGGCATCTCGCTGGACACAAATCTGTGGCCGGACTTTCTGCTCGATCAGCACTTCCGCCGCATGGTGGAAACAGGCCTGTTAAAGCCGGGGAGCGCGCAGAGAATCGCCATCGTCGGCCCGGGGCTCGACTTCGCCAACAAGGAAAAAGGCAACGACTTCTATCCTCCGCAGACGATCCAGCCGTTTGCCGTGCTGGACTCGCTGATTCGGCTGGGAGTTACGAACCCCGATACGGTCGAGTTGTATACGTTCGACATCAGTTCTGACGTGAACTTCCACGTGGCGCGGGCGAAGGGTAACGCCGTTGCCGGACGCTCGTACACCGTGCAGCTGCCGTGGAATACCGCGGCACGGCAAACCGAGGAATACCGCAGAAGCTTCGTCGAGTACTGGCAAAAGCTCGGAGATCAAATCGGCGAACCGGTGCCGCCCATCGCTGTGCCCACTGCCGCGTCGGAGACGCAAGCGCGGGCTGTAAAGATTCGCGCTGGCATCGTGCGCCGGCTCACTGCGCTGGATATGAACATCGTCTTCCAGCGCCTGCCGCTGGCTCCGAAGCAGGGCTTCGATCTCATCATCGGGACCAACATCTTCATCTACTACGACGCCTTCGAGCAGTCGCTGGCCCGCTCCAATATCGGCGCCATGCTAAAGCCAGGCGGATATCTGTTGTCCAACGACAAGTTTCCCGATACCGTGCCTTCCGGACTCGCCGACGTGCTCGATACCACACTATTTGTCGCTCGCGACCCCGACCGAACCGACACGATGTTCTGCTACCGGAAAGAGAAGTAGCCGGCACGGTAGTAGCCATCCTAGCTGTGATGCCGTCAGGCGCCCGTAGTGGGAGAATCCGTGGTCCCTGCGAAGAATCACGCTGATTCGTGTCTCCATCGGCGGCAATTCCCTGAAGACCGGTCGCAAGTCATTCAAAATAAGACCGATGGGAGCTGGCGTTCAATGAAAACGATTTGGCATGCGGAGTGCTCTTACTGAGTGAAACGCCTTTGCCGCTCAGGTTGCCCGGCGCGGCTCGAAGGTGGTTCTCATGAAACTCCGGCTTGCGGAAGAAAACGGCGCTCCTGCTGAGGTTGTGCGCACCGCAACCACGCTGCCGCCCAGATTCGAATTCTTGCGCAGCCACGTAGTTCAGCTGCCGGTCCTCGGCCTCTTGCTGGCTCTGTTGCTTGGGAGAGCGCTCAGCATGAAGCTGGCCGTCCGCGACCTGGACAATTGGTGGCACGTCCGGGTCGGGCAATGGATCCTGCAAAATCATTCCTTCCCGCACAACGGGATCTTGTCGCGCACCGCGGTAGACCGGCCCTGGGCAGCCTACAGCTGGGGCTATGAAGTCGTTCTCGCGCAGTTTTACAAATGGCTCGATATAACAGGAATAGGACTCTTCGGGGTCATACTGACCGTTGCCGCCGCATTCAGCGTTTACCTGATGACGCGCCGGCTCTCCGGCCGATTCTGGGTCGCGTGTCTCACAGCGACCGCGGCTGGATTTGTATTTCTGTTTAATAGCTGTCCGCGGCCGGTGTTCTTTTCTGTGATCTTGTTCGCGGCAGTCTTAACTCTAACCTTTGAAGCCAACCGCACCGGGAACGTTCGGCCGCTGTACTGGCTTCCGCTTGTCTTTGCCATCTGGGCCAATCTCCATATCCAGTTCATTTATGGACTGTTGGTGATCTGCTTGCTGTTCACGAAGAGCGTAGTCTGCAAAATTGCGCCCTCCTTCGGGCAAAAATCGGAGGCCAATCCCCCTCCTCTTCCGATGGAAACCCTGGCGCTTGTGCTCGGCGCATGTGCCTTGGCGACTTGCTTGAATCCCTATTCGTATCACCTTTACGAGATCGTCTACGGGTATGCGAAGGCGAAGGTACCCTACCAGATCATTCTGGAATTGCAGGCGCCGAATTTTCGCCTTTTCCGCCATTACGTGGAACTGCTTCTGGCCGGCGCGGCATTCTTCGCGTTGGGACGAAGCCGGAAGATTGATCTGTTCAAGCTTGGACTGCTTGCTTTGTCGGCCATTGCCGCCTTCCGGACCAGCCGTGATGCCTGGTTTCTCTGTGTTACCGCGGCGGCGTGTCTTGCTGATCTTCCGGCGGACGAGGCCGAGCGCGACCGGCCGGAGACTTTTTACGAATACGCGGGCCTGGCCGTTTTCCTCGTTCTTTCGGGTTTGCTGCTGGCTCGGTTTACCGATTTCAACCGTATGGCTTTGGATGATGCCATCAGCGCTGAGTTTCCGGTGAAAGCGGTCAATTTCTTGCGCCAGAATCCTCAACCGGGTCCCTTGTATAACACTCTGGACTGGGGCGGGTTCCTCACCTGGTATATGCCCGATTATCCAGTTGCCATTGACGGGCGCACCGATCTTTACGGAGACGACCTTACTCTCAAATTTTTTGCCACTGCCAATGGCGACGAATCCTATCTCACCGATCCCTACCTCAACTCAGCCGGCGTAATTCTGCTGCAGAAAACTGTGCCGCTGGCTACCGGCCTTGCCATGGATCCACGTTTTCAGAAGATCTACGAGGATCGGTTGGCGGTGGTGTTTGTGAGGCGTTGAAGGGGCTGGGGATCGGTGCCGGGCCAACTCAGTCGCCGACCGGCGAGAATTCGACCACGGCAATCTCATCGAACGTTCCCAGCAGTCGCGGCGCAAAGCTACCCCGCGAGTAGTTTCCAATCCAGTCGATCGTCGAGTACGATACTGGACCTGCAACCACGAAGAACCTCTGTTGCTTCCGTGCTGCCTCGTCGACAGACTCGCCGGCGACCCGAATCGTTTCTGCGTTCAAGTCCATGGGAAGTAACACGGCTGGAGCTTGGATGCGGTAGTAACTGGTCTGCGACCAAAGGGCGTCCTCGCTGACAGGAGGCAGGCGCTCGTAATCCGACTCGATGAATCCGCTGCACAACAGCACAGTTGCCTGATCGCGGGCGATGTTTGTATTCACCGCTTCGAAAGCACTCTTGTAGCTCAACTCGTGCCTGCGGGAGTCTGGAGAGGTGAACGCGACGAAAACCGTAAACGCTACCAGACCCGCACAGAAGATCTGCTTCAGGCGCGAAGAGTCGATCCAGCCCACCAGCCAGGCCCAGGTTAACGCTGCGCCGGGCACGGCCGACAGGCAATATCGCGGGAGAAAGACACGCGTCGGCGTAGCCGCGCTCAGGCCGTACAGAATGGCGATCGGTACTAGCGCCGTTAGCGGGCCGATCAGGGCAGCCGGGAAAGCGTCTGACGCTGGAAGTTTTACCTTCCGGATCAAGGCCGCCAGAAACAGCACCACCAGAAAAACCACAAGCATCTTGAACGGTACGATTGCCCGTAAGAGCACAAACGTCTGCGGATCTCCAGCGAAAGTGTGCGTTTGCCTGTTTCTGAACAGGCTCAGAAAACGCGAAGCCAGGGGTAAGAAAATCACGGCGAAGGTCAGCAGCGTGGCAGCCAGTTGGGGTGCATCCGACTTCAGCGATCGTCTGCGATTCAGGATGTAATAGGCGGCGAACGCGGGAAGGACGGAACCGAACAGGTAATGGAAGTGGAGAATTGCTGCTGCGCTTGCACCGAACAGGACCGCATAGCCCATCGAGTTCCGAGAGACCCACCGGATAAGAGCAAACATCGCCAGCGTCGTGGCCAGCAAGGCGAAGGCGTAGGGACGTGCGTCGATCGCGGCGAAAACGACATTTTCCTGCAGGCAAAACAGGATGGCAGCGAGATATGCGATCTCGCGGCTAAAAAGCTCGCGCGCGGCGCGAAATAGAAAATAGGTGGCGGCCAGCATCGCGAGCAGAGACGGGGTTCGCAGCGCAATCTCTGTGCTCCCGAGACTCGACTTCGCCAGCCACAGAATGTAGAGGTAGGCGGCCGAGGATGGCATGGCCGCCGCCCGGCTCCAGATTTTCCCGAAGCCTCCGCTGATCTGCCAATAACAGAGCGTCTCGTCCAGCCAGAGCGGAGCACGCACGGCCATTAACCAGAGCGAGAGAGAAACCGCCAAGGCCGTGGGATACAAAAGTCTCGGCAGCGTCGCGCCGCTCGCCATGGCGCTGACCTCCGCCCCCGGGGTGGCCGCTACTGCGCGGGATTCGCGCGCGTGCTCCAGGCATGCTTCGCGTTCGAGGCTTCTCCCTGGCTCCGAAGCTTGATCCATTTATCTCTTCCCGGGAACCCCGCCGCGGGCCGTGATGGAGCCATCCATGTTGTGCACGGTGTTGTGGCAGGTGAGAGTGCACGTGCCCGTGCCCTTGTTATAGGAAGGCGTAGAACCGCTGTTGGGCGCAACCACACTCAGGTCGAAGCTGATCAGGCGCTGGCCGGAGCTGTTCCCGCTGCTGGCACCCACCCCGTGCGCCGTGTGGCAGGCTGAGCAACTGAATCCCGCCCGAATGTGCTGTGCGTGCTGGGAGAAGCTTGCGTTCTGCAGAATGTTGGCCAGGTTGTGACATTTGGCACAAAGCGCATAGGGACCGTTCGAGCTCAGATCGGGATTGGGAAACAGGTTGTTGACCGGCTGCCCGGGTAAAGGAGCCTGGCTGTATTCATACCTCCGCTCCAGGATATGACTCCACTTTGATCCGTGCGGCCCATTTGGCCCGTTGCTTCCGAATTCGCGATTGTCGTCGCTGTTGTGGCAATCAGTGCAGTAGATTTGCGTCCCCATGGTGCGCGAGGGTGTGATGCCATCCAAGCTCACCATATTCTGCAAGAGGCTCGGCTGCGGAAGCGAACTGTTTCGTGGATGGAATACCGGATGACTGGAAGCTGCGGTCGAACCGAACTGCGGAATCAGGTTCATCGGCGCAGAGCCCGATACCAGCCGCAGTGGGGTGTAACCGTACTTAGACTCATCTTGAGCCCTCTTCGCTTTCGCCCCATGACAGCGCAGGCAAATCTGGTATTCGTACAGCGCGGGACGCACTGCAGTCACTCCATTCTCACTGACTCCGGCGACACCCGCCAGCGAGGGCCGGACCACCGGAGCCACGGCAGTAGTTGTAGTGGCGCTGCTCGTCACCGCGTGCGGATCATGGCAACTGATGCATCCTGACAGGCTCGGATCATCCGGGGCCGGCAGCGCTGGGTTCCGACTGAAGCCCGTTCGCTGGGCTTGCATCGATGTGACTTCCAGCATCAGCGGATGGCTGATCTTGGCATACTCCGACCCGACATTGAGGCGGGCGAGCATCTTGACAGGGCCGGCGAGGGCGGGTTGGGCGCCGCCGTTCATCATCCGGTTGCTTGTCGGAATGTTCGCCGCCGCCGTGGAAGAGTGACAATTCAGGCAATCCTGGTCGCCGGCGCCGCGCAGCACCCAGTCCGTGCCCGGCGCGTTGTGATCCTGGTGGCAATTCAGGCATGCGTTCAGGCTCAGCGTGGTGTACGGCAGGTTCTGAACGGTGTCGTTGCCGGTAGCGTGAACGCTGGCGCTCCACCCGGCTAGAGGGTTTGTCTGTCCCTGCATCTGCCGCGTCGGATCGTGACAAGACAGGCATAACGATCCTTGCGAACTGTCTTTAACAAGGAAGTTCTGTGCTAACGGATCTTTGGCTTGAACGTGGGGATTATGGCAGGAAGTGCACTCGACATTGCCGTTGATCAACTGCACAGCGCCGGCCGGATCGTTGGTCTGTCCTTTCGCTGCCAGGTTGGCGTACAGATCAGGTGCATCTTGGATCGTGGTCAGATCCTGGGGATGTGACGCCAGCAGGTTCGGCGTATTGGGCAGGAACTGGTCTGACGGGTTCATCTGCCCCATGGTCAGGATTTGTCCGGAAACGATCGTATTACCCACCGCCACGGTTCCGTCGTGACAGCTCAGACACAGACTCGTATCGGATCCCACCACGGGCTGCTGCCCTTTTTCTCCCTTCGCCACATAAGTCGGGCTGGTGTAAGGGTTGTAAACCATCTTCGACAACTGTTGGTTCCAGAGAGCTCGGCCCGAGGCCAGACCCGAGTGCGGCGCGTGGCAGTAGGTGCAGGAGCCAGGGCGAGCACCCGCGACCGGCGAGGTACTGCCGCTCGAAAGATCGTGCATCCCGATCACGTCGGTGGTGATCTGAGCAGAACCGCGGCTGGCCGCGAACAACACGAGGCCGGCAAGCATAGCTCTCCCCGTCGGCGCCTTTCTTTGCCGCCGATTCATCGGCCACCTCCAGCAGCCCTCTTGCCAGCCCCATAGAAGCGGAACACCTGGAGCCGGCGATTCAGCGAATCCACCACGTAAATCCGATCGTTATGGTCAATGGAAAGTCCTGCCGGCAACTGGAATTGTCCTGCTCCTGTTCCCACGCCGCCGAAGTAGTAGAGCAACTCGCCCTGCCGGTTGAAGACCTGGATCACTCCCCATAAGCCATCCACGATGTAGAGATCGCCTTCGGAATCGGTTCCGATCCCTTTTGGACGGAACGTGCTGCCGCTGGTGTCACCGATGCTTCCGACAGCGAAGCGGAACGCTCCGGAACGATCCAGAACCTGGACGCGAAAGTTCATTGCGTCGACGACCATGAGATCGCCGCCGTCGAGGCGCAATTCGGTGGGATATTCGAACTCGGCCTCGCCGTTGCCGGCCTTCCCAATGGTCCGCAGCACGCTGCCTTGCATATCCAGCACATAGATCTTGTTGCGCAAGGTGTCAGTGACATAGATCTGCTGGCTCGATGAATCCACGGCGATTCCGGTGGGACGTTTGAAGTAGCCTTCGCCGCCCTTCAGGCTGCCGATGGCACGCTCGTATTTGCCGTTGGCATCGAAGACAAAGACCTTGCCTGCTTCTGAGTCAGTCACATAGATGTTGTCTGCCGAGTCGACCGCGACACATTGCGGAGCAAACATCGGATCCTTCCGGTCACCCGCACGCGTTAGAAATTTGTACTTCTTCTGGGAAAAGTCGAAGACGTGCACGCCGTCAGCACCCGGATCAGTCACGAGGATGCGTCCGCTCGAATCGGTGACCACGCTGTACGGGCGGACCAGGCGCCGGAAGTTGGGCTCGCCCGCAATGATGTCCAAGACGCGGTTCCAGAAACCGCGCTTCGGGCGCACCTCGAACTCCGCGCTGAAACTTCTTTCGTAGCTCAGCTTGCGGCCGCCTTCCAACGCCAGATCGGGCGGTCCGGGCGGGGGTGGTGCTGATTGCTTGCTGGGCTGCGCCGCCGTCGCGGAGGCGATCAGGAGCAGCATAACGGCGCCAATCTGGATTCCCTTCTGCAAAGCTCCCCGCCACTCCTCAAAAGAAATTGAACGACCGCGACAATCCCGCATAGAACGAGTTTACGTTGCTGGGCGGCGTTCCGGAGGCGCTGAAGCCCTGCAGCAGCCGCCCGTACCCCGAGGTAAAGGTCAGCTTTCTGAACTGGTAATTGAGGAGCGCATTCGCCTGCTCGACGTGATTCCATGAGTTTACACCGCCGCTATTCGTGTTGCTCCAGGCCCTCGAAAAATTCGCTCCGAACGACAGCTTACGTGCCGGTGTGGTTCCCATGCTGAAGGTGTAACTGTGGCCGCCGTAAAGGATCAACCAGTCGGCAGGCACCGTTCCCGGTGGCGGGGCTGTCGGCTGGATCATGCCGTTCAGCCCGAGCAGACCATAACCGGACGACTCCGAGTAGCTAGCGGCCGTCGTGAAGTGGTGTATTCCCAGGGTGGTGCTGTAGCTATGGCCGCCGTTTCCCGTGTGCGGTTGATTCGTCAAAGCACTGTGGGAGCCGGCCGCAGTCGCGCCCCAGATCAGTCTGCCGTCAAAGAAACGGCGCCGGAGACTTCCCGAGTAGTTGTAAAAGGAGTTCATGTACGTGATCAGGAACGTCTGCACGTTCTGGGAATAGCTGGCGTCTCCGCTGACAGCCCAGAGCTGAATCGTACGGCTGTACGTGAGGCTCGTCGAAAAACTCAGGGAGTTTCCACGAGTAGCATCGCTGTTGCTGTCGGCGAAGCTAACCGAGCTGGCCACATAGCCGCCGAACAGAGGATGCCTGTAGCTAAGACCCCCGCCGTACAGATTCGCTGAAAAAGTGCTGCCCATGAACGTCTGTTGCCGCCGTTGCGCCTCCAACTCTAATTGCGCGCTCTTGAAGATGGTGTAATCGGCAACTGCCGCGACATAGAAGGAATTCGATTTCTGGTTGTTGCTTTCGAAAATCCCCCCGTTTGTGCCAGCCTGGGTACCGGACTGGGTCGAGGTCCCGTTGCCGGAGAGGATGGTCTGCAGCAGTGTACCCGTGAGGTTGTCCGCATATCCGGAGGAGACACTGAAACTCAACTTCTGAGTGGGATGGAATCCGACGTTCCCGTTCAGGTTGTCCAGGGTCCCATGATAGCTGGAACCGAAATAATCGCTGTTCATATAAGCGCGGCTGAAAGAAGTGGAGAAGGAGCCCCGCATGGGCAATTGATGCGAGGCGCTGAAGCTCAACGAATTGGTATCCGAGCTAGCCTTTTCTATGGTCTGCGTACCGAACACGTCGGGTGTCGCCGCATGGGAAACTCCGAGGTTGTAATTGGCGCCCAGATTGAATCCGGCAATCGTGTATCCGGAATGCAAGGTGAAACTGCGAACCTGGTTGTTGCCGCGGAGCGGGCTGCCTAGAACGGAATAATCGCTCGAACCATCACTGAAGGTTGCGCTCAGGCTGGGATAGTCGGGAAAGAATGCGCCCCATCCGATGTTGAAACCCTGCCCGCTGCCGCGGGTGGTGTAGTTGGCAACGCCTGGGATGCCGAATGTACCCTGGCTATCCCAGTTCTTCGAAAACCCGATCGAACCGGGGAAATGGCTGCCGCCGAAAATCGTGCTCGAAAAATCTAGCCCGCCGCTGTTGAACAGAGACAGAGAGTCCGCGGACTGGCGCGCCTGGCCGTAGTACGGCGAAAGGTTAAAGGAAATAAAATTTGGATTGTAATAGGAGCCCGACAGTGTCCCGTTGCCGCTGACGTTCAGCCCGTGGCTGGAGGCAATCTGGTCGCCGTAAATCCCGCTGTACCCGCTCGCCAGCACCCCGTTCAAATTCAGATTCAGGTCGTCGCCCACCCGAACCTGACCTGCGGCCGGCAAGGCCATTAAAACCAGCAGTGTGAGAACTGCCCACCTCGACTTTGACATTCGTCTAGCCATGGCACACTCGCCCCACCGGATACGGTTACAGCACCTCGACTTTGGCCTTCTCTCTGAGCTTCTTGTCCAGGTTCGCGCGGACCTGGTTGGTTTTTTTGTTCTGCAGTTGTTTGCGCAAGTCTTCTCTCACGTCCTCGAACTTCCTCTTGCCGGCCGGAATGTGCTGAGTGAGGCGAACGATGGTGTACGCCGTCTCCACCTGGATGACCCCGCTGACTTGCCCGGGCTGCATATCCAGAAGCGCCTTCACCACCGACGGCGCCAGCTTGGCCCGGTCCACCGCTCGGTGATCGCCCATCATGACGCGGTAGTCGTCTTCCGAAATCTTTTCGGCCAGCAATCCGAATTCTTCGTAAGTCTTGGTCGCCTTGGCCTCGATGACCGCGGCGTCGGCCCTCTTGCGCGCATCGCTGATCTGCGCCGGAGTTGCATCCTGTGGCGCAAGAAAAGAGATCGTCTGGATGGCGAAGGATTCCGGATACTGAAAAATGGCGCTATTCTGATCGTAGTAAGCCCTGGCCTCGGCGACGCTCACGATGGACTTGTTTTCGACCTCGGTCTTCAGCATCTCTTCGATCAGAAGCGAGCGCTGAATCTGCTCCCGTACCGCGCGTTGCGAGCCGTGAAACTCAGACTGTAGGAAACTGTTGTATTCATCCGAGCTGGGAAACTGCTTCCGGAAATCCGCCTCCGCCCGGCCCAACTGCTCGGCAGAAATCGTCATCTTGCGCCGCTCCGCTTCCTGGTACACCAGTTCCTCGAAGATGATCATTTCCAGGGCGCCTTTGCGAATGCCGGGCTCCAGTTCCGGAGGAATCTGCCCGCCGTGCTGCCGGGCGTAAGGGAAAATCGTGAACATCTCGCGCTGCAGGTCGCGGTCGGTCAGCACCGTGCCATTCACTCGTGCCACAGGCTTGCCCGCAGGCTGGTAGCTGGCCGGCTTCTGCGTGAGGGGTAAGGTCGGCGCATGCGATGCAACCTGGGCCCCAGCCGGGAGGCTTAGAATCATTGCGCAGATCAGAAAGCGCTTCATATTTCCTCGTTCCTTTGCTTTCGGAAACCAGGGGAGAGATACCCTCTCTCCCCTGTTCACAAAACGGACTAGAAGACTGTTACAGCCGTGCTATTGTTCATTTCGTTCGATTCTCCGCCATGGCACTGGCGGCAGAACTGGGCTGTCTGGTTGGAACCTGCAGTTCCAGAAGCCGGGTTATAGGGAGCGCGCACGAAGAACATGGTCGCGTAGGTGCCGCTGGGGAGGCCAGACTTCGTCCCCGTCGTTACCTTCACCACATTCATCAGGTGCTGGTTGTGGCAGGTGGTGCAGGTCACAACCGGTGTCCCGTTGTAGTTGCCCGGGCTGACGAAGAAGCCGTAGTTCTGAACGAACTGGTACATCTT
>Ga0209517_10009547_pt1 | contig 11030 bp, 7 predicted proteins | sample PeaSoiMetSII2010_FD_187695 | JGI IMG/M metagenome (GOLD analysis project Ga0209517, IMG submission 187695) | Peat soil microbial communities from Weissenstadt, Germany - SII-2010 (SPAdes) (version 2) | ecosystem: Environmental > Terrestrial > Soil > Wetlands > Peat | place: Germany: Weissenstadt... | reverse complement strand
GCATGCGCCCACACCAGGGGCATTGCGGCGCCGGTGGCCTTGCCGAGATACTGCATGAAGTCGGGTTTGTCGGGCTCGTCCCAAATCTGTTCGGGAAGCAGCGAGGTCGCGTTGGCGAACTGCTCGATCGCGCGGATATACGGCCGGATATCGCGGCGCGCCGCGAGCTCATAATGGCCGCGCTCGCCGGTGAGAAGCGGCCACGGCCGCCCGCGGCCCCATCCCTCGAACGGGCTGCCGTCATCGCGCTGGCCGTAGCCGTCGTGATTGTAGCGCCGCCAGCATGGACCGGCAGGAGCGTCGAATTTCAGCACCGCATCGACCACCCGGACTGAATCCGCGATCAGCGGATCGCCGGCGGTGCGGATTCCGAAGCGGACCAGCTCCAGGAATCCCGCGTCCACCACGTCACGGGCCGGAAATTCCCGCTGCGAATTCGGCGGGCGATTCGAGATCAAGATCGTGGCGCTATTCGGATCCTCCGCGCCGGGCTCGGGAAGGTTGACGTCGGCGGGCAGGATTCGGATGAAGTGCCGAGGAATTCCGGGCACCAGCGTACCTTGCGTCGTTACGGTCCAGGCCTCGAGATGCGCCTCCAGGAAATCGGCGTAATCCCTGAGGAAGACCGCGGTGGCGAGATCGCCGCGCTCGTCGGCGAAGGTCGCCGCGCAGATCAGCGCCGCGATATTACTGGCCAGGGTCGAGGGCGAGAAGCCGCTGTTTTCCTCCCATCGCTCCTGTTGCGTGGCCGGTCCCTGAATCACCAGGTAGCGCGCCGCCGCGAGCGCCATCGGATACGGGTCGAAGTCGCGCAGCGCGTCGGCGCGATCGAGCCGCCATGCCAGCACGATCGGAAAGGCGACCTCGTCGAGCTGGATTCCGTGCCAGTAGGGTTGTCCATCGGTCCAGAAATTCTGCGGGAAGCCGCCGTCCGGTTGCTGGGAGCAGGCCAGATAGATCAGCGCGCGCAACGGCGAGCTCAGGTCACCCGCCGCCAGCAGGCCGGTCGCGCTGTTCACCATGTCGCGCGTCCACACCAGATGGTAGCCGCCGAGATCCTCGTCGCCCTTGGTTTCGCCCCACGGGATACTGAGCGAGGCGATGAACGCGCCCGGATAGTTCTTGTCCTCGTGCGCGAGCAGCAGCTCGCGGCTTCGCACGTAGAGCGCGCCGCCGTCGCCGGCAAACTTTTCCAGCGGATAGAAGCTCCGGCCGGCGCGCTGCCATTGCTCGATGAAACGGTCGCGATGCTCTCTGAAAGGCAGGCCGAGCGACTGGAACAGCCCCGTGACCGCGCGATGGAGCGTGTGGCCGAAGCTGAGGCCGAGCGTGAAATGGCGGCTCTGGCGAAGATCGATCTCGCCGGTCAGCGCGATATTGCCGTCCTCGGCCGCGGCGAACTGGTAGTCCAGCTTGTAGTTGTCCGCCAGATCGCTCCACCCGTCGGTCGTCCCGACGTAGCCGCACGATCGCGCCGTGAAGGGCAGGGTGGCCGCCATCGCCAGCCACATGTCGCCCTTATTCGCGGTCAGAAATTCGCGCCCCGCGATCTTTGCCGCGTGGCCGTTGTTGCTCCATCCGCCGACCTCGAGATGAGGCGCGAGCAGCACGTAGAGATGCAGCTTGCCCAGCAACGCCGCGTCGCCTTCGAGCCGGGTGTCGATCAGCACGCAGGCCTGATGCGGATCGGCGATTATTTCCTTGATGATGCGATAGCGCCCCTTTTTCTCGACGCTGGTGACGCGCACGCCGAGTCCCTGGCGGTCGAGGTACTCGACCTTCGGCTCCAGATCGCGCCACTCGTCGTGGAAGAAAGTCTCGCCGTCGCTGATCAGGAATTGGAGATTGCGAATCTGGGGGCGATCGATGGTCGGGTAGTAGACCTCGTTGACTATTCCGCCCGAGACCGTGAACCAGACGCGGCTCGAGGCTGAATACGCGGTCCCGACCGCTTCCTTGGCGCTCCGGGTCCATCGGGGCTGGATACCCGGAGCGCCGAAAGCCTTGGGTGAATTCTCAATCGTAGCCATCGGCGCTCCTCGGAGCTTCTCAGCCTCGTGGCATTTCTGTCGGTTCGGCTGCCACCGCGGGCACGCTCGATGCCGGCCGGAACAGGTACGAGACTCCTATACTGAGTCCGTAAAGCACGAGCAATGGAATCGCGAGCAGGAACTGCGACACCATATCGGGCGGCGTCAGCGCCGCCGACACCACGAAGATGCCGAGGATCGCATAGCGGAAATAGTGCAACATCTGGTGATGGTCGATCAGGCCGAGCCGGGTCAGAAAAAACGCGAAGATCGGCATCTCGAAGGTCAGTGCGAAAGCCAGCAGCAGCTTGGAGGAGAACATCAGGTACTCGCTGATCCGGATGGTCGGCGTGACGCCGATGCTCGCGTACTGGCTCAGGAAGAACGCGTAGCCGACTTTGAAGACCACCGCCCAGCAGAAGTATCCGCCGAGCAGGAAGAAGACCGTGGCTGCAATCACGAACGGCGCGGCCATCCGCCGCTCGGTCTGGTATAGCGCCGGCGCGATGAATTTCCAGAGCTCATAGAGCACGGCCGGACTCGCGATGAACACTCCCGCCACGATCGCCACCTTGATCTTGGTGAAAAATGCCTCGCCGACGCCGGTGCCGATCAACACGACGTGGCCGTGTGAGACTTCGCGGATCGGCCAGGTCAGCAGCGCGAAAAGCTGATCGACGAAGAAATAGGCAATCGCGCATCCGATCGCGAGCGCGATAATCGCGCGGATCAGCCGCACGCGCAGCTCCTTCAGATGCTCCATCAGGGGCATCCGTGACTCTTCGAGCTGAATGTCCTGTGGCTCGCTCGGCACTGCGATTTGGCTACCGGTGGGGGACGTGATCGGCGTGATTGCTACTGGCCCGCCGGTGGATTCGGGTTCGGATTCGGTTCGATACGCTCGGCCGGCGGCGGACTCTCAGGCGTGCCGATCGGGCGGCGCGGCGGGTCTTCGAGCGCCTCGGTCAGCTCGCGCATCAACTCGTTGCTGACGGAGCGCAATTCGCGCAGGATCTTTCCCACGGTGCGCAGCACTTCGGGCAGCCGCTCGGGCCCCAGGACGACCAACGCGACGACCAGCAACACCAATATTTCGACGATGCCCAATGTGAAAGCGGCAGCCTGTTCCCTGAACGATTATTCTCATATTCTGCGTCGCAGTTCGGGGTGTCAACGATGCTCAAGACGGCGCTGATCACGGACCGGAAGTACACCCGCCATTTCGCCGGCCGGGCTCATCCCGACCGCCCGGCCCGGATCGAAGTCATGATGGCGATGGCGGAGCGTCTGAAGCGTCCGGACCTCAGCTTCTATCGGCCGCGCGAGGCCACGCTGGAAGAAATCTCGTTCTGCCACGACCGGGACTACATCGCGATAGTCGAGCGGACCGCGGCTTTCGACCGTTACGACTTCGACCCCGATACTCACGCCTCGCGCGAGACCTTCGCCACCGCGGTCCTGGCGGCGGGCGGCGTGCTGACCGCGGTCGAGGCGGTGATCGACGGCGCCGCGGACAACGCGTTCGCGATCGTGCGTCCGCCCGGCCATCATGCGTTGCCCGCACGCGCGATGGGCTTCTGCTTCTTCAACAACGTCGCGATCGCCACGCGCTGGCTCGCCGCAAAGCGGGGCCTGCGCCGCGTGATGATCGTCGATTGGGACCTCCATCACGGCAACGGCAGCCAGGAAATTTTCTACGAATCGCCCGAGGTGCTGTACGTCTCGTTGCATCAGTTCCCGCATTATCCCGGCACCGGCTCGCTTCATGAGATCGGTCATGGAGCGGGCGCCGGGCTCACGGTGAACATCCCGATGCCGGCCACGTTCGGCGACGCCGAGTATCTGCGGGTTTTCGACGAGCTGGTGATGCCGATCGGAAGAATCTTCAAGCCCGAGTTTATCATGGTGTCGGCCGGATTCGATTGTCATGCGCGCGACCCGCTGGGCGCGATGACGGTCACCGAGGACGGTTTCGCCGGGATGGCTCGCCGCGTGAAGCGATTGGCGGCCGAATGCTGCGGCGGCAGGATGGTCGCGGCGCTGGAGGGTGGCTACGACCTAGAGGCGCTGGACGCGTCAGGCCGCGCGGTAATCGAGGAGTTCGGCCGCGACCCCGACGAGCACATCGCCCCCGCAATCGGCGGCGACCGCGTGATGCCGATCGTCGAGCGTATCCGGAGTAATTTGTCGCCTTACTGGGATTTGGGCTGAGCCGCTGCGAGTAATACCGGAAGCAGGCACCCTCATCTGCGCGAGCCTATCGGCTCGCGCTTCTTCTCCCGCAACTGAGCGGGAGAAGGCCTCAGAACGCGTTGCCGTTTGAACGCCTCGCCCGCTTCGTTGCGGGAGAGGATGTCACCAACGGCGACAGGTGAGGGTGCTGCGATCATCGGCCGCGTGAGATCAATCGCTCCAGGGCGGCGGGCAGGTCGCGCAGCTTCGGGACGCGATGCGCGTGCTCGAGGCGATCGCCAATCCCGATGAAATGTGTGCCCGCGGCCGCGGCGGCGACGTGGTCGATGTTGCTGTCGCCGACGTAGATCGCGCGGTCTGCGGTCGTCGCTGCGCGCTCCAGGCACAGGGTCAGGATGTCCGGCGCGGGCTTGGGACGCACGTTGTCGAGCGCGCATGCGACGGCGTCGAATACGCCGGCCAGATTCAGAAATTCGATCATCGACGGCACCGTCACGGAACGATTGGTTGCGAGCGCGAGCCGATAGCGTTGCTTCAGTTCCATCAGGAAGGGACGCAGCTCCAGCGGCGGTCGCAACAGTTTCAGGAACGGCGTGTAATCGAGCGACTCCGCAATTTCCTGCATTCGTCGGGCGACGGCGCGGTCGCCGCGCGCCCGCAACTCGAACACGCCTGACGCGGCCTGGTACACGCACGCGCGCTCTTCTTCAGCCGTCATCGGCGACTCGCCGATTTGGCTGAAGATGGCGTTGTAGTAAGCGACGTTGGACTGATCGGAATCGAACAGCACGCCGTCCGCGTCGAAGATTACGAGCTCAATCATCCTTGCCACCTTTTCCGCCAGTTTTTCCGGTCATGGCAGGCCGGTTACCGGCGCGTTGCTCGAGCGCGAGCCCCAGCGTACCGATTGTCGTTCCAGCATCCGCGCTGACGATCGCGAATGCCCATCGCCCGCACGCGCCTGGTGAAGGTGTGGCCGTATACTCAATCACGATCGCGAATCAGATATCGAGGCGCCCGTCCCAAGGGAAGGTCTCTGTCAACTGCTGGGCGATCCAGTCGGTGGTCGGACGCGGTAGCCGAACAGCCGACGCCTTTCACGCGGACGGAGTTGTCGGCAAAGACAAGTATGGACCATGCCAAAAGTTCCTCTCACATCAAAACACCTCCGTCAAATCGATCGCGAACCCCGCCTTGGCAAGTTCTCTCGCCAGTTTGAGCTTCCAGTCAACCGCGTCCATTGGAACGTAAAGAACACCATGAAAGTCTGATAGCACTTCGACCCCATCTTTCTTTAGCACGCACACCCTGTCTCGCCCCAGCAATCCCATAAAGTAGCCCATCTCAAAGATCACATTTTGTCTGGCTCTCGCACTTTGCTGCGCGGGCGCGTGGACTGGTGATGCGATATCGTCGGGCGTCATAGTGGCGATCGCAAACCGCACATCGCGGTGCTTTTCGATCTGCTCTATAATCGTGCGACCCTCTCCCGCAAGGTCACTGATTAAGACGGGAGCTATCCGCAACTGATAGAGAAACACGGTCAGTTGATACTTCGCCAACTCATCGTGTCCGTGGATTACAAAAACCCGCGGGCGCTCCTCCAGTCCACCTGCCTCCACCTTGTAGATCCCGACGATTACCTTTGTGATCGCGGAGAGCACCGCTTCGAGACCTGTCGCCTTGTCAACGAAATCGACCACCCCGAGAAGCTCGCTCTGGCTTTCACGCACAAACTTGTGGCCCTCAGGGAATCCGGTAATGAGGACCTTTGGAATTGATCTAAACGCTGGGTCCTTCACTACTTCCAACCAAGAGGGGATTGCAGGCTGGCCCGGCGCGGACGCGTACATCACGTCAAAAACCGCCACATCCACACGGAAGTCGTGCAGTGCACGTTTGGCTTCTTCAGGTGTATTGGTAGAAATCACCTCCAATCCTGCTCCCTCCAACTTCGGCCTCAAATTCCTAATGTACCCTTCCTCATCGTCTCCAAGTAGTACTTTGTGTTTGTAGTTCGACATACAGACCCTCCGCGAGACCATGAGCTGCGACTGGCTAGGTCAATTTGCCCCATTACCGCCAATCGCTCTTCCTAAGGGCAGTGAAATCACCATCGTCGTACCGTTAGAGGTCGTTTCTGCTAGTCTCAGCTGGCCACCATAAGTTTCGACGATCACTAGGGCCATCAATAACCCTACACCGAAGCCCTCTTTTGTTCGGAATCCCAGGTCCTGGCCTGAATCTTTACCGTGAGGTATGGGCTCTTGGAACAGCCTGTCGCGTATATCAGGAGGAATGCCACTACCTGTGTCCTTGAACCAGAACTCGACACTCGGATCCGAAAGGCGCGTTTCTATACGTATTTCCTGCGGCGCCCCTTCAACGAAAGCGTCGACAGAATTCGCGACTAATGCCTGAAATGCCACGTGCAGCCATTGCGGATTCAGGTTGACCGTTATTGTTTCCATTTCGCATGGCAATTCAATACGGACATAGCGCCGCTGAGGACAGACTTCCAGGAACGTGTCCATCAATTCTTTTGTCGCTATTGCACGTACCCCCTCCTTCGAAGAGAGGTGAGGATCGGGTTTCGAAGCGAGAATCTTTGCCGCTTCCAGCGAGATATCTCCGATCACTTCCCTTGCGGACGCGAACACTTTGCCGTTCGAAACTGACCCGGAGAGAAGCGGGACGAGGGTATCCTGCAGGCGCTTCGTGGCGTCACTAATGTGAATAGTCTTCGCTCTGACGGAGTGGCTCCAGGCTGTAGACGCTATGCCCATCCACGCTACGGCGGTTCGCACACCGAGCTTTGCCACGGCGCGTTTGAGCTCGCTATAGAGGCGAGCGTTGCGGATTGCCGCGGCAGCCGGAACAGCCAAAGACTCCAACGTGTGTTTATCCTCCTCGTCGAACGCATTTGGCTTGGGCTGCTCTAGATTGATCACTCCGGCACAGTGGCCATCGATCTCGATTGGAACCGCCAACTCCGAGAGTGTCCCGGGATGGTGCACCAGATAGTCAGGGTCCTTCCTGACGTCGGGAACCAATTGTGCCTTTCGCTGCAGGATTGCCCGCCCGACGATGCCCCTCCGGTCGCGTGGCACCAGCGTGCCATTTGGGAAAGTGTTGAGCATCTTTCTGTATTCCTCCTCGGGAACGGCAGCCACAAGCCTCGCCCTGAGCGAGCGCTCGTCTTCGACCAGCCAGATGTCTGCAAAGGCGCCCTGCGCCTCTCCAAGGGACAGCTCGGACGCCTGTTGAGCGATGTGGTTGAGTATCTCGTTCGAGTCCAACGAACCGGTCATGGCCTGACCGGCCTTGTATAGCGCTTCGGAGGCTCTGGCGTGCTTTTGCGCCCGTCCATACATCTGCGCATAGCGAATCGCTAGAGCAGCGTGGTTCGCAAAGAGCTCGATATTGATCAGCTCGTCCGGAGTAAAGCGATGAATGACGTCGTAGTTAACGAACATCACTCCTACCTTTAGCGTGGCAACCTCCAAGGGAATAGCCACACACGACGCAACGTTCTCTCGGCTCACAAAAGGACTGTCCTTGAACAAGGTGTCAAGCTTAGTGTCTTCGACCACGTAGGCGGCGCTTTTGCCGACTATGGTGTAGACAAACGAATTCGGAAGAACCATCGAGCGCTTGACGGCTTCATCCTCTTTAACTCCTGCCATCGTTGGGGGCAATATCAACTGCCCGTTGGCTTGGTGATATACGTATAGTACCACGGAGCTGCAGCTGAGAGCTGCTAGCGTTGTGTCCACTATCGCGCGCAGTGTGTCGCCGGGACTCTCCCCCGCAACTGTCTGAACAAGTATGCCGGCCGCTTGCTTCACCCTGTTGACCTGGTCGAGGACTTTGGCATTCTTCAACGCAGCGGCCGCATAGTTCGCAAAAGCTCGGGCCAGTTCGAGGTCCTCGTCGCCAAATGTACAGGGCCGGTTGTAATTTACATTGAGCACCCCAAGCTCTTCTCTCCCTACCTTCAAGGCGATCGCCTGGAGACTCCGCACACCCATTTTCTGCGCCACTGTCAGCGATGCTTGCGCAACGTGGTCTTGGGGACCTTTGGCAAGATCAGAGATCGGAACCCATCCAAGCCTCAGGGTCGACTGTGCGGCCTCGCGCCATTGTGGCTCATCGCGTTGTAACTCCGTCCAGCATTCAGCGGGGAACCCCTCGCCGAGCGCGTCCTCCACCACGAACCGTCTTCTTTCGGCGTCGTAGGGCCAGATAGCGGCGGAGTCGGCCTGCCAGATCTCTCGCGCTCCGAGTACAACTTGCTGGACGACAGCACGCACCTCCGTCGCTTCGTTACCTTCCAGGAGGGCCTGCGGTTCGCCTCCTGGAGTTTCGCCGCCTTCGATCTCTGAACACGCGCTATCGCGCTCGCTGCGCTGACCGCCAAGCGCAGGAGGCGCTTGTGCGTGTCGACGGGCGACTGCGTAAATTTGTTGTCCGCGACGATAATTCCGACCACCAGATTTCCGGCGACCAAAGGAACCACGACGAGCGGAAGCGTGCGATCCGGCTTAAAGGACTCTATGAAGGTCCGCGGCAGATTGACCGAGTCCTCCTCTCTCACGATCAGGGCCTGCTTGTCTGACACTACTCGGGAAAACACGTCGGAAGTTTCGGGCTCCAGAGTCCATGTCAGACCCAAGAGTTCCTGGTCTACGCCGCCTTTAACGAAAGAACCACGATCGAGGTGCTCAAGGTACTTGCCAAAGTTCTCCATACCGCTCTGGTGGTGATGTTCCCAATCCCTACGCGCCTTCAATTCGGTCAGCTCGCCTATTCCTTTTGTGACCGTCAATACTTTCTGGTGTTCGTCAAGAAGAAGCAGCACAGCCCGGTTGAAGCCCAAACCATAACCCGCAGTAACTCCTGTCAATACCACGTGACAAATCTTCTCAAGATCAGGCTCAGATTGAATGTAGTTGTCAATCTGGCGCAGAATCGTACCCTGTTCCAGGATTCGTTGTTCCCAACTCATCAATCTCGACAGTTGCAACGCCTTGGTCGCTTGCGCTGCGAAGCTTTCGAGTATGTCGAGGTCGGTTTCCGCGTACTGCTGACGAGTCGCCTCGTAGGCAACGAACAGAACCGCATCTGCGCTTCCAGCCCGTTTAAGCGGAACGCCAACAACCGTTTTGCAACTTCCAAACGCGGGGTCCCGGTTTTGCCAAGTATCGTAGCCGTGGATTACTTTGCCCCTCCCCTCGCGTGCTACTATGCCCGCCAAACCCGGATCCACGGGCACGCGGGTGCCCACGAGCTCTTCGCCTATAGCGCCCGCGACCTTAATCAGTCGGAACTCTTTCAACTGGGGACGAGACTCCCAGAGACCCACCGCCTCGCCACTCACGAGTGTCTGCAAGGTGGAAACGATCTCCTGCGCAACCTGAGCGGGCGCTTTTTCTGTCCGCATGTGGAGGAAGATGTCGTCCTCGGCGGCGCGACGGTCTTCAAAGTAGCCGACTGCACCCATCCGCTCTCGCTTCGCGTTCCGAAGTTGCGTCGCTGAGAGTCGAACCCTAACCCTCCCTCCGTCTCGGTCTTTCAGGCTGGTATCATAGCCAGTCAGTATTCCGTTGAGCCGCAGAATATTACCAACTGTTCGGGGTTCATTCGGATCAGCGTACAGGTCATAGACTGAATGACCCTTTGCCTCACTTTCTGGGTAGCCGAGTATCTGTTGAGCCTGATCATTTAGCAGGGTAATGTGTCCTTGCCGGTCGTTCGCAATGATTCCGAGCGGCGAACATGTCACGAGGCGCTCCCAATGGTCCTTCTGCTCAGTCAGCTGATCCCTCTGCCGACTCAGTTGAGCCACTAGCTCGGCATTTTCGATCGCTGCGACAACTGTCTCCGCAAAGATCTGCAAAATCCACACATCCTCTTCTGTGAAGGCGACAGACGGCGGCGCGTATGTGTCGGTGCTCTTCTTGTTCTCAGATTTCAGAAAGCCGATTCGTTGCTCGTTCTGCGCGTTCCTCTTTTTCAAAGGAACAGCCAAGAGAGACAGGCATTTTCCTGATGGCAAATGGCTTGCGTTGTGGTCGCGCACGGCAAAATGATCCCACAGGGCTGGTCCGTGCTCGTTGAAAACCTTTCCTTCGTAGGCGATGTGGCTGGTAAGCCCCATTCCGCGACCGCTTTGGATGGCGAATTTTCTTCCCTTTTGAAAAGATCCTTCAGCATGGCCGCAACTCGCTACCAGGGTCACAAATCCCGGTTCCTTCACCAACAGCACTGAGCTGGTCTCCGCGTCCAAAATATCGGCCGCATACTTAGCAATCAGAGTCAGTCGGTCCTCTAGGGGTAGGTTTCCAAGCTGGCCTACGATTTCTGTAGTGGCCACAGAGAGTTTCGCAATGCGCCCTTGAAGTGCTTCGAATCGCTTTGTCTCGCGCTCTATCTGCAGCTCAAAGCGCTCCCCTCGTGATGTATCATCATTCATTAGATTTCCATTCGTGTCGTCTTATTTGGGAAAGATTGGTGAGCGTTGTTTGCACGGCCGTTGGCCAGCGTCCGCAGTCCGCGAGCCTCGATCCCATATTCGGTCATTCGGGGCGAGAAAGTCCAGCCTTCAGAGGCGCGGCGCGCCGCCGCTCACGCGCGCTCCTCTTCAGGTGTCATCGGCGGCTCGCCGATTTGGCTGAAGATGGCGTTGTAGTAGGCGACGTTGGACTGATCCGAATCGAACAGCACGCCGTCGGCATCGAAAATCACCAGTTCAATCATCGCTTGCCACCTGTTCCGCCACTCTTTCCGATCATGGCGGGCCGGTTG
>Ga0209517_10009543_pt1 | contig 11032 bp, 8 predicted proteins | sample PeaSoiMetSII2010_FD_187695 | JGI IMG/M metagenome (GOLD analysis project Ga0209517, IMG submission 187695) | Peat soil microbial communities from Weissenstadt, Germany - SII-2010 (SPAdes) (version 2) | ecosystem: Environmental > Terrestrial > Soil > Wetlands > Peat | place: Germany: Weissenstadt... | reverse complement strand
CGGAGTGCCGTGAGGTCCTCACAAGAGTCAGCAGTCGGTTCTTTGCTGAGCGTCCCCGTGCAATCGAGGGAGCCGATCTCGGAATTCGACAGATCGACTTGGCCGCGCGCTTCGAATTTTCCAGTGAGTGCTATACCGCCCTCTATCTTCGCTTGCTGCAGATTGAGCGCGAGACCGCCGGCATTGTAGAATCTTCCTCCTTTTGCGTTCAGATGCCCTCGAATATGAGCGCGGTTGAGTTGTACACTTCCTTTCGCGCAAAACCCTTGAAGGTTATCATGCGTGCCCAGGAAAACATTCCCACCGATTGTGGCTCCGGGAGCACTCAGGGCAAGCCCGCCAAAATTGGAGAACAGTCCCCCGATACACTCGAGATAGTTTCCGATCTCGATTCCGGTCAGGTCGACCGCGCCAACCGCCATGAACCCCAAATTCAGGAAGGCGTGGCCGTCGACTTTTGCACCCTTCGCGGCGAGCGCCACTTTGCCGGGATTGAGAAATCGCGCACCCCCGCATTCCAGAGTGCCCTGGATCCGGGCGTCACTCAGGTTCAGCCAAGCTGGGCCACTATCCACGGCCTTTTCCTTACCGCGGACGCCGCGATTCGCGTGAGAGAAGCGCCCATTCTTACAGTCCAATCCGCCGCCGATCTGCGCTCCTTGCAAACTCACCGCCCCTTCGGCTCCGAAACCGTCGTTCATGAAGACCATGCCTTGAATCTTGATCCCGTCGGCCCCCAAAGCGACACTGCCCGGGTTGATGAAGTGGCCCCCTGTGCAGTTAAGCTCCCCGCCCGCTTCCGCGCCGCGCAGCATGACCGCGCCATCCGCCCGAAAGCTTCCACGCAGGAAGACTCTTGCACCGACCCTCAGACCATCGCCGTTGAGCGCAATCCGGTCCGGATTGCGCAGACGGGCGTTTCCGCAGTGCAAGTCACCGCCGATTCGGGCGCTAACCAGATTCACCTCGCCGGACGCGATGAAGCCGTTGCGAAGCAACACGCTGCCGCCAACCTGTGCGCCCTCAACGCTCAGAACCTGGCGCGACGCATTGAGAAAGACACCGCCCACGCAGTCGAGGTCGGCGCCAATCTGAGCATTATCAAGGTCCACCTGGCCGCACACGATGAAATGATCCGTTTGGCAATTAAAACGCTCGCTCGTGCCGAGACGGACACTGCGCCCGACCTTCACGCCTGACGCCCGAACTGCGGTCTTTTCGCGGTTGATAAAACGTCCGCCCGCCAGGTCCAGATCGCCTCTGATTTCGGCGTCAAGAAGATCTACCTCTCCGCAGACCCGAGAGCCTCCGCCGAGCAGGAGGTTCCCGCAAACTTTCAGACGACGCGCGGAGATCGGCCCTATCCGACTACCCAGAAAATTGAGGGCGCCGGTCTCGGCAAAGTACAATTCGATCCCTTCTGGAATCGAGCATCGCGAGAGGCGAATGGGAAAGGTCAGTCTTGAGTAGGCCAGGTTCAGCCGGCCGATAATGCTGGCGACACCGATCGCCAGACCGTTGGCGTGGACGTGACCCATCGCTTGGGAGTCCTTACAGAGCCATCGGATAACTTCTGCTCGTACTCGGCGCTCATCACCCCACTGGTGCGCGGTCGCCGGGTCATTATCTTGATCCCAAAGATTCTGGTAGTCGCTCCCGACTCCGTACCAAGCGAGATCGCCGGCCGGGGCAGCGCGAACCACCTGCAACTCGCCTGCGGTCAGATCAGCAAACTTTCTTCGAGCGAGTGCCTCGAGTTCGTGCATCTGCTCCCCCTTGCGTGAGTGAATTTCCTCGGAGCCAACTGTAAATCCAGGCTCGGAACAGTCGCGCTGGCGCTCAGACCTCGCAGTACAGGATACGCTGGCAGTTCGGGCAGAAGTGAATTTTGTCCAGGCGCTGGATCTCGTTGTGGAGCTGCGGCGGTATTCTCATCCGGCATCCCTGGCAGGTCCCCGATTTGACCGCGACCACCGCCAGTCCGCCGCGGCGGTTGAAGATCGTCTCGTAGCGCTGGCGGAGTCCCCCGTCGATTCCGGCCGCAATCGCGTCGCGTTCGATGCGCTGCCTGACGAGCGCGGTCTTGACTTCCTCGACCTGCCCCGCGATTTCCTTTTCGGCCGCGATCAGCTCGGCGCGCTTTTTCGCGACCAGCTCGGTGAGCTCCTTGATTCGCGGCGCGCGTTGTTCGGCCGCTTCCATCTGGACCAGCACCTCGCCTTCAAGGCGCTGATTGCTTTCCTTCAGCGTCTCGACTTCGTGACCGACCGCCTGGAGCTCCTTGTCATTCCTGATGAGATTGAGGCGCATCCGATGGTTTTTGATGCTGGCTTCGCCCTCGGCGAGCTCGAGCTCCTGTTGCTTGCGGAGCAGCAGGGCCTGCTTGTCCTCTTCGGACAGCCGTTCGAGCTCGGCGGCGGTTTTGGTTGCGTCATCGCGAAGCTGTTCGACTCGGGCACTGATGGTGGCCAACGACTCTTCAAGCTCCCGCAAGCGCCGGTCGAGAGTCTGAAGGTGCGTCAGCCGGTTTAACTCTTCGCGCAATTCTTCACCATTTCCTTTGGTTGTCCTGCAAGTCCGTATCTGGCGAGACCGGTTGCCGATTGAGTGGGCCCACCAGGATTTGAACCTGGGACCAGCCGGTTATGAGCCGGCAGCTCTGAACCAGGCTGAGCTATGGGCCCTCGCACACGCATCGGACGAAGGTGGATCGTACCAACTTTGGCCGCCGGTTTTAAGAGCGGGGCCCCGGACGAAAAGGTTTGACAACGCCGCGATTCCGTCTCAGTCGCTCCGATGCTCTTCGCGTCTGACCGCGATCAGCGATTGAACCGCCGCTACAGACTCGATTGTGTCGGCGGAGGTTGCGCCACGCCGGTGCTGGTCGATTTCACGCCCCCGCCGTGCGCGCTCCAGCGCGCGGACGTAATCGTCAAGCAGTTTGCGCGCTTCTCTTGGATCGTCCATGTCGGCGCCGACGATCAGCCCGCTCAGCCTGCTCTGCTGTTCGTCCGACAAACGCTCGGCCAGCCAGCTCTCGATTTCGCCGCGGCCCTTGTGGGAGCCGCAGAGCTCGCCGAGCGCCGCCGCGAGGTTGGCGTCGACGAAATCGGCGGTCGGCGCGGCGTTCAGGATCGTCTCGCGCAGGTCGGCGCGCGCGACCGCGATCGCGAGCAAGCCGATCTCGGCCGTTGCGAGCGAGTCCGCCCGCGGCGGCCCCAGCGGTGGCGATTCGCCGCTGCGATTCTGCCCGCCGCGCGCAGTCTGCCGGCTCGCCTCGCGCCTGAGCAGCTCTTCGCCGACTCCAAGCGTGTCGGCGGCCTTGCGCGCCAGCAGATCGAACTCGAACGGATTCGCGACCCGTTGCAGCATCTCGGCCACGCGCTGGGCGGCGCGCGCGCGTTCTTCCAGCGACTGACGCGCCGCAGCCGCCTGCTCGCTGATAAAATAGTTGATCAGCAGTTGCGACGATTCGATCAACTCGCCGAAGTGCGCGGCGCCCTGGTCCCGAATCAGCGTGTCGGGATCGAAACCGGTCGGGATGAAAATCCCACGCCCGAGCAGACCCGCGGCGAGGAAGACCTCGAGCGCGCGCAACGAAGCTTTGCGCCCCGCCGCGTCGCCGTCGAAACAGGCGATCACGTTGCGAGTGTGCCGCCCGAGCAGACGCAACTGATCGACGGTCAGCGCGGTGCCGAGGCTCGCCACGACTTCCTTGAAGCCGGCGGCCCAAACTGCGATCGCGTCGAAGTAGCCCTCCACGACGATCGCGAGATCGTTCTTCGCGACCGCCTGGCGCGCCTCGTAAAGCCCGTAGAGGTTGCGGGCCTTGGAGTAAAGCGGCGACTCGGCCGAATTGATGTACTTGGGCAAGCGATCGTCGAGCACGCGTCCGCCGAATGCGATCGTACGTCCCTGCACGTCGCGAATCGGGAACATCAGGCGTGCGCGGAACATGTCGTAGGGAGCGTCCGCGTCCTGCTTGACCAGGCCGAGCTTGCGGCCCGCCTCCAGCAGCCCGCGTTTCTCGAGCGCGCGGGTCAGCGACCCGGCGCGCGACGGCGCGAATCCGAGCTTGAATGCGCGCGCGGTCTCGTCCGCAACCTCGCGCGCTTTCAGGTAGTCGCGAGCCGGCGCGCCGTCGGGATGCTCCCACAAGACGTGCGCGAAGAAGTCGGAGGCGACCTCGTTGGCGCGAAACAGCGAATCGCGCTCGCCCGGTTTCGCGCCGCTCGCACCGCGCTCGGGCAGCGCGATCCCGTAGCGGGCCGCGAGCGAACTCACCGCCTCGGGAAAGCTCAGCCCTTCGATCCGCATCACGAAGTTGAACACGGTGCCGCCGGCGCCGCATCCGAAGCAGTGGAAAAAGCCGCGCTCCGGGCTGACCGAGAACGACGGCGTCTTCTCGTTGTGAAACGGGCACAGCCCGCTGAAGCGGTTGCCGACGCGCCGCAGCCGGACGTGCGCGCCGATCACTTCAACGATATCGGCGCGGTTGCGAAGCTCCTCGATTTTGTCCTGCGCGAACATCACTCTCGCTCCGCCATCAGCGCGCGCAGCCGCTCCGGATAATTCGTCATGATCCCGTCAACGCCATTCTCCGCCAGCGCGCGCATCGCCTCGGGCGCATCGACGGTCCATGCGTAAACCTTGAGGCCGTTGCGATGGGCCTGCGCGCAGAACTCTGCGGTCGCCAAATCGAAGCGCGGATTGATCGCCGCTACGCGACGCGCGATCGCTTCGGCGATCAGCCGCTCCGGTTTTTTCTCCGCCAGCATCCCGATCTGGATAGCCGGCTCGAGCTCGCGCGCGCGCCAGAGCAAATCCCACTCGAAGCTCGATATCATGCTCGGCATCGTGGACGTAGACGTATCGAGCACCCGATATTTGCGCATCAGTTCGCACACCTGGCGTTCCGAGTGTTTCGCTTTCAGCTCGATATTAAGCGCGCATCGGTCTTTGACCGCGGCCAGCACTTCGTCCAGCGTCGGGATGCGCTCGCCGGCGAACTTGCGATCGCCTCCGGACTTGCTATCAAACTTGGCGCCCGCGTCCAGCCGCTTCAACTCGGCCAGCGTCAGCCCGGCGACCGGGCCGTGTCCGTCAGTGGTGCGATCGGCGGTGTCGTCATGGATCACCACTGCGACGCCGTCGCGCGTCATCTGCACGTCCAGCTCGCACATCTCCGCGCCGGCCTCGATCGCCGCGCGAAACGAACTGAGAGTATTCTCCGGAAAGCGGCCGCTCGCGCCGCGATGCCCTATATTCAGGAGGCCCGACCTCATGCCACCACTGCTCTGATTGTAGCGCCTCACGGCCCGAGGCCAAAACCGCCGCCGTCGTTCGTTCCACAAGATGGCCGGCAGGGTCGCCACCGGCGCGGACGCCGGCCACTACCCTGAATTGGATCGTTCATAGTGTAGGGGCCGGCCTCCGTGCCGGCCCTCTTCGCAGAGCTGCCCACGCGCGAATCCGAAATGGCAATTACGGTGGAATCGTCATAGTATCTCGACCGGGAGACCCACACTATGCACGTCGGAATGGCAGTCATCTTTCAGGGACAGGGCGAGAACCGCGCCGACCACGAGGTCTATCGCAACGAGCTGCGGCTGGGAGACCTGGCGGAGCCGCTCGGTTTCGAATCGTTGTGGGGCGTCGAGCATCACTTCACCGACTACACGATGTGTCCCGACGTTCTGCAATACCTCACCTACTTCGCCGGCCGCACGCAGAAGCTCCAGCTTGGCTCGATGGTCGTCGTCCTGCCGTGGCACAGCCCGATCCGGGTCGCCGAGCAGGTCACGATGCTCGATCATTTCTCCAACGGCCGTTTCATCTTCGGGATCGGCCGCGGACTGGGGCGGGTCGAGTTTGAAGGTTTCCACGTCAATCAGGAAGACAGCCGCGAGTTCTTCACCGAGTCGGCGCAGATGATCCTGCACGGGCTCGAGACCGGCTACTGCGAATTCGACGGCAAGCTGGTCAAGCAGACCAAACGCTATCTGCGGCCGGCGCCGTTCAAGTCGTTTCGGGGACGGACCTACGCCGCGGCCGTGTCGCCGGAGTCATCCGCGATCATGGCCAAGCTCGGCGTCGGCCTGCTGATCATTCCGCAGAAGCCGTGGGATGCGGTCACCACCGAGCTGAACGAATACCGGCGGATCTTTCGCGAGGTCAACAACGCCGACGCTCCGCCGCCGATCAACGCGGGATGGGTGATCTGCGACCCGAATGCCGATCGCGCGCGTGAGATGGCGTACAAGTATATCGGCGCGTACTGGTATTCGGTGGCCCGCCATTACGAGCTCAAGGGAACTCATCTGCTGAACATGCGCGGCTACGAATCGTACAGCCGGATGCAGCAGATCATGAACTCGCCGGGCGGCGTCGACGCGATGGTCGAGTTCTTCCTCGGACTGCAAATCTGGGGAACGCCCGAGCAGTGCTACAACCGAATTGTGGAAGTCGCGGATCGCACCGGCGGCGAGGCGTTCAACGGGGTCTTCAGCTACGGCGGGATGCCTTATGACTACGCCGAACAGAACCTCCGCACCTTCGCGAAAGAAGTGATGCCGGAACTGAAGAAGCGCATCCCCCTCGAGCAGCAGGTAATCGCGCGCGCGGGCGTCGGCCCGGCCGCCAGGGAGGAAGCGTTCCGCTTGCACGCGTAGTATCCCGCGTTGGGAGTGCGTTGATGTCTGTGCCCTCTCCCATTGTCTGGGAGAGGGCGAGAGTGAGGGTCCTGCAGACGGATTCCTATTCTTCCTGTCTGGCCCCCACCCCAACCCTCTCCCGGATCGCGGGAGAGGGCTTAAGAACCAGGCAATCGTGCGCGCATTCCAAACTCAGGCGCACTATCAGGGGAGAGCCTTTCCACGACAACCAAGTCGCGAGCGACTCGCAAGGCCGATCGATTCGTTAAGGCCGCGTTCAGTGTGCCGCTCGCGATGGCGGACGAAGCGGCCGGATTTCTGGTCGCGCGCGGCGCGCTCGGATGTGCGATCGCTCAATCGTTCAGGCCGGGCGTGAAGCCGCCGAAGGTCGTCTCGCTGGAGGCCTTCTTCACGCGCCTGACCGAATCGCAACTCGCCGAATTGTTGAGTGCGATGCGCTCGGCCGGGATGTTGGCTGGGAGCGCGCGCCATCCTCGCACCAGCACGATCGTCGATCCCGGATGGGCGACGTTATGGATGAAGCGCTTCAAGCCGCTCCGGATCGGCCGCCGCTTCCTGATCGTCCCGCCCTGGAGCAGCGAACGCGGCCCCGCACACGGCAACCGGATCGTGCTGATCGTGAAGCCGGCGCGCGCCTTCGGCACCGGCCATCATGCAACCACCGCCGGAGTTCTGTGGGATTTGGAGCAGTTATTCGCCGGGCGCCGCTTTCGGAGCGCGCTCGATGTCGGCACCGGTTCGGGTATTCTTGCGATCGCGATGAAGCTGCTCGGCGCCCAAACCGTATCGGCGATCGATAGCGACCCCGAAGCGCTCGAGAACGCGCGCGAGAACGCCAAGCTCAATCAGCTTGAAGCCGGGGTCGAGTTTTCGTCCGCCCCGCTGAACGCGATGCGGCGGCGGTACGATCTGATCGTCGCGAACATCCTGGCCCCAACGCTGATCGAGATGGCGCCCGCGCTCACGCGTCTGCTCGCCCGCGACGGTCGGCTGATTCTTTCGGGAATCCTCGCGCGCGAGGCCGGCGAAGTTCGGCGCAGCTATCGGCCGGCGCTCCGATGCGTTTCGATCGGGCGCGACCACGGTTGGGCGACGATGGTAATGATGCGGGTGCGCGCGCGATGAATCGTCCGCCGCGGTTTACGATTGCCCGCGATTCGATCCGCGGCGGTGTCGCGCGGCTTGGCGGCGACGAGCTCCATCATCTGCGCGACGTGATGCGCCTCAAGGCCGGCGCGCGCGTCGCGCTGATCGACGAACGCGGCGCGGAGTACCGCGGAGTCATAAGATCGTTCGAGGCCCGGCAGGCGGTGATCGAAGTCGGAGCCACGGTCGCGCGGGACTCGGCACGTGGCGCGCGCACGGTCGCGCTTGGCGCGGCGATAATCAAAGGTCCGCGGATGGATTTTCTGGTCGAGAAGGCGGCCGAGCTGGGCGCGGCGGAGCTCTGGCCGATCATGTCGGCCCGCGCCGTCGCGCTGACTCCCGGCCGCGAGAAAATCGCGCGATGGCGCCGGCTGGTGGCCGCCGCCGCCAAGCAGAGTCTCGCCGCATTCCCGATGGAAATTCGGCCGCCGCTCAGTTTCGCCGACTTGATTCGTATCGTTCCCGGCGACACGCTGCGCGTAAGTTGTGCGATTGGCGACGAGCCGCTGGGCGCGGTGATCAGGCGGGCAAAACCGGAGCGAATCCTGATAGTCTGTGGACCGGAGGGCGATTTCGATCCCGAGGAACAAGCGATGGCCGAGCAAGCCGGATTCGTGAGGGTGGGACTGGGGCCCAATCGCTTGCGCAGCGAGACCGCCGCGCTCGCCGCGCTCAGTATCGCGGCCGGCGCGATCGGCGAGCTGGACGGAGGCATCTGACCGATGGCTTATAAATTCGCCTTCGTGATGGACTCGCTGGCTGACGTCCTGGCCGACAAGGACACCACCTTCGTCTTCATGCTCGAAGCGCAAGCGCGCGGCCATGCGATCTACGAGATCGGTATCCGTGATTTGTTCGCGCGCGGGCCGAATGTGATGGGCCGGGCGCGCCGATGCGAAGTGATGCGCGCGACGCCGCACTATCGCTATCTCGGCGAAGGCGCCGACAATGCGCTGGAAAGCTTCGACGCGATCTTCATGCGCAAGGACCCACCCGCCGACGCCGCTTACCTGTACGCCACGATGCTGCTGAGCCTGGTCGACACTCGCCGGACCTTCGTGATCAACGATCCGGCCGGGCTTCGCGAAGCCAACGAGAAGCTCTATCAATTGAACTTTCCCGGCGCGATTCCGCCTACGCTGGTGACCTGCGCGATCCCGCGCATCAAGCAATTCCTGTTCGATCAGGGCGGCGAGATAATCGTCAAGCCGCTCGACGGCCACGGCGGCGAGGGCGTGTTCCTGGCCCGGCGCGGCGACGGCAACCTGAACGCGATCCTCGAGTCCGTCACGCGCCTGGGCACGCGCCTGGTGATGGCGCAGCGGTTCATCCCCGAAGTGCGCGAGGGCGACAAGCGGCTGATCGTGCTCGACGGCGAACCGCTGGGATGCACGCTGCGCGTGCCGCTCGCCGAAGAAGTGCGCGGCAATATCCACGTCGGCGGCACCTGTATCAAGGCCGAAGTCACCGAGCGCGATCGCGCGATCTGCGCGATGGCCCGGCCGCGCCTCAATCGCGACGGGCTCTACTTCGTCGGACTCGACATCATCGGCGGCTACCTCACCGAGGTCAACGTGACCAGCCCGACCGGCGTTCAGGAGATCGATCGGCTCGACGGCGCGAAGCTGGAGGCCAAAGTGATCGATTTCGTGGAATCGAGAGTCGGGGCATTGCGCGCATGAAATGTTCCCCTCGCCACGCAAACGCGGGTTGCATGACCGCGCGAGTCTCGCTAGCAATGAGGCTTGCTTTCGACGCGCGAGCGATTCCCGTCACGGTGGGCAGGTAGCTCAGTCGGTAGAGCAAAGGACTGAAAATCCTTGTGTCGACAGTTCAATTCTGTCCCTGCCCACCAATAAAGCCCCCAATAAACAAGCCTTTTCTGAACACCTGACAGCGGCTCGGATTCGATCGCTGCCGTCACACGCATTGGCGACGCAGGGCCCAGCGCGGAAGCCGGACCTTGCAGATGTCGTGTGAGCCTTTGTCGCTGACCTGGGCGGCCGGCGGATTACCCTCACCCGCCGCGAAGACGCGGCGGCCTCTCCCTGGTCAGGGAGAGGCGTAGGACCGGCGGCGCCCTTCCGCGCCTCTCCCTAGCCAGGAGCCTGTTCTGAGCTTGGCGAAGGAAGAGGCGGCGAGCGAAGCGAACGGTGGGGTGCTGAGTTCGTCCCCTCATCGCGTCACAAGTCCGCCAAATTCCTCCGCACAACCGCTTGCAAAGATTTCGTCTATACCGTCAGTAGAGATTTAGCTACGCTCGACGAAACTGCGCGGTATCTCGCTCAACGATGCCCAGGCCGGGAGCGGCCGGGCTGCTGAAAGAGGGAAACCTCGAGGAAGACTTTTGATCTATGTCCATGCCTACTAAAACACGATCGAAATCGCTGGCTTTTCTGACCGCCCCGGTGTGCGCGATGCTTCTGGCGTTGATGGCAAACGGCGCACTCGCGCAGTCGAGCGCCACGGTGTCCGTACCGATACGGCTAACCGTCGGCGCCATCTCCAGCGCAGCACTTCAGATGGCGCCGGTAGCATCCTCGGAGCTCGACGGATGCACGTTCTCTTCAGCCGGAATCAATTTCGGAGCGGTTAGCGGATCGAGTTTGAAGATCGGAACGTTGCCCGCCCGCAACTCGGTCCAGGGAAGCCTTACCATCACGTGCCCATCGGCCGTGCAACTCGGATCGTTCGGAATCCAGGTAGGTCTTGATAGCGGCGCAAACGGAGCTGCGGTTGCCAAGCTTCGCCTTCCTAAGGGATCCACCGCGGTTCGCGCGATGAGCCATGGGAACAGCGCGATCGCGTATGATCTCTACAAGCCGGTTGTCAGTGCGGGGTTGTTCTTGACTGGGCTCGCGCCTGCACTCACGCCCGCGGCGAGCGCGGTTCGCCACGAATGGGGCGACGTCGCCCAGCAGGTCAGCAGCGCAGGAACTTGCGATATCCCCGGTTCTTCGAACCTGGGCTCTCTATTTTGCATGGTGGATGAGGGAGGAGACGGACTCGCTTTTACACTTTCGTCGCCGGTCCTGATGACGGTTCCATTCTCAGGATCCGGGGACATCACGATTCCGATCGTTGCAACGATTCCCGGCGGCCAAGTTCAATCGCTGCCTCCGGGACTCTACACGGACACCATCACCGTGACCCTGCTGTTCTTTTAATCTGCCTATTCCCGAAATTGACCGAACACACCGAGACCGGCGGGC
>Ga0209517_10009541_pt1 | contig 11035 bp, 8 predicted proteins | sample PeaSoiMetSII2010_FD_187695 | JGI IMG/M metagenome (GOLD analysis project Ga0209517, IMG submission 187695) | Peat soil microbial communities from Weissenstadt, Germany - SII-2010 (SPAdes) (version 2) | ecosystem: Environmental > Terrestrial > Soil > Wetlands > Peat | place: Germany: Weissenstadt... | reverse complement strand
CCTGCTGACAAAAGTCCGCGTCATATTGCGGAATCCTAGGAAGGGCGGGGCTTTAGCCCCGCCATGGAAAAACCGCTTATCATCGGGGCTTTAGCCCCTGAGGCCACGTGGCTTCAGGGCCTAAAGGCCCAACCCGTCACGTTCGCGAAGACGGCGGGGCTGAAGCCCCGCCCTTCCACAGCACCCCGTTATGACGGCCATTTCCGTCATTAAGGACTAGCAACTAACTAGGCACTAGCCACTTAAGGAGATCTAGCATGAGAAACGTTCTGACGACAACCGCCGCTGCTTTCTTCATGCTGGCGCTCACTGCCTTCTCCGCCGCAGCCCAGCAGCCGGCGCAGACCGCCGCGCTGCCCGATTCCGGCTATGTCCTCGGCCCGGACGACCAGATTGTGATCCATGCCATCGACTCCCCGGAGATTTCCGACAAGCCGATCCTGATCGGAACGAACGGAAACATCACCCTGCCGCTGGTCGGGCGCGTCAAGGCACGTGGTCTGAGCGTCGAGCAACTCGAAAACGAGTTGAACACTCAGCTCAAAGAATACGTGAAAGACTCACAAATCGCGATCACGGTGACGGAGTTCCGCAGCCAGCCCGTCTCCGTCTTCGGCGCGGTCGGCACACCCGGAGTGATCCAGCTCCGCGGCCGGAAGACGCTCTACGAAGTCCTCGCGATGGCGGGCGGTCTGCGCGAGACCGCCGGATCCTCCATCACCGTCACACGCCGCCGCGAGAACGGCGAAATCCCACTGCTTGGCGCAACGATAGACCCTACAGGACAATTCAGCGTCGCCGAGCTAAATGTGCAGGAAATCCTGGACGGAAAGAAGCCGGCAGCTAATATCGAAATCAAGCCCAACGATGTGATCTCCGTCTCCGGGGCGGACTCCAACATGATTTACGTGGTGGGCGACGTCGAGCATGGAGGCGCCTTCACGCTCGGCGGGCGCGAAAAACTTTCCGTGCTCAGGGCGCTCTCCCTCGCGGGTGGACTCGGACGCACGGCGAAGCCTGAGAAGGCCAGAATCATTCGCGGCGTTCCAGGCGAAGCGAAGCCGCTCGAGATCGCTGTTAACGTCAGGCGGATCTTTAACGGCAAGGCAGCGGATATGGTGTTGCTGCCCCAAGACGTCCTCGTCATTCCCACCAGCAGCCGTAAGACTTTTACCACTTACTCTGTTCCCTCGCTCGTGTCCGCCGCCGCTTACGCTGCGATCTACCATTATTGAGGATCCCATGGAAAACCAACCAATCTTGGACGACCTCGGCGCGGACCCGCGCAGACGAAAGTCCGCTGGGACCAGTCTGGCGTTGCGCCCGCGCTACGTCGAAGGGCCGCCCCCTGAGTTCATCGACGAGCCGGGTCCCGGTCTGCTCGTCGAATACTGGGAGATGCTGCGGCGTCACAAGGGCACGCTGGCGGTGGCCTGTTTCCTGGGACTTTTGCTTTCGCTCCTGTTCACGCTTCCTCAAACGCCCGTCTATCGCGCTCGCGCTTCTCTTGAGATTCAAAACCTGAACGAGAATTTCCTCAACCTGCGCGACGTTAGCCCCACCACCAACGAGGGTAGTTCATCTCCGGCCGAATACGACCTCCAGACGCAGGTCAAGATTTTGCAGAGCGAGTCGGTGCTCGAGCGGGTGATCGTGAAGCTGAACCTCGAACAAAGGTTTGCGCAGGAAAGCGAGCGCAGCCGTCTCGCCGCCTGGCGCAAAGCCCTGGGCCTGGAAGAATCTTCCCGCGGTTTAACCCGGGACGATCTTCTCCGCCGGGTGTCCAGGAGTCTCACCATCGAGACTGAGCCCAAGACCCGCCTGATTGAGATCCTTTACAACTCCCCCGACCCGCAGCTTGCCGCCGAGTTCGCCAACAACCTCACCGCCGAGTTCACCCAACAGAACCTCGAGGCACGCTGGAAGAGCACCCAGCAGACGGGCGAGTGGCTGACGCGCCAGATGGACGACGTGCGCATCAAGCTCGAGAAATCCGAAGACGACCTGCAAAGTTATGCCAGTGCTTCCGGCCTGCTGTTCACCTCGGAGAAAGACAACGTCGCCGAGGAGAAACTCCGCCAGCTCCAGGAGGAACTCTCGAAGGCCCAGGCGGATCGTGATGTGGCGCAATCCAAATTCGAGTCGGCCGCGAAGGCCTCTCCGGACTCCCTGCCCCAAGTGCTCGATGACAAGACGATGGGTGAATATCAGGTCCGGCTCGCCGATCTTCGCCGCCAACTTGCCGAGCTGTCATCTTCCCTGACCCCGGCGCATCCCGCGGTGAAGAAGGTGCAGGCGCAAATCGTCGCGCTGGAGTCGGCGGTGGAGAGCAAGCGCGGCAACTTTGTGGAGCGCATCCGCACGGAATTCGAGTCTGCCCGGCGGCGGGAGAATCTGCTGGCGGGCAACTATGCTGCCCAGGCGCGCCTGGTCTCCGAGCAGGCGGCGAAAGTGGCGCACTACAACATCCTGAAGCGCGATGTAGACACGAACCGCGAACTCTACGACTCTTTGCTGCGCAACGTTCAGGAAGCCGGCATGACCTCCGCTTTGCGCGCCACCAACATCCGCGTGGTAGACACGGCCGTGCCCCCGGTGCACCGCTACAAGCCCAACCTTCTCTTAAACGCGGCGCTGGGCCTCATGGCCGGTGCCTTCTTCGGAGTCGGCTTTGTGGTGATTCGCGAGCGCGCCGACCAGAGCATCCAGGCGCCCGGCCAGACGGCCCTGTACCTCGAGGTGCCGGAACTCGGCGTCATCCCCTCGGCGCATGCGGAAGGCAGCCGGCGTTTCTCCTACTATCACGACAGGCGGGAATTGGCAGTCGCGAACCGCGACTCGGGAAATGGGAGTGCGCCCACGTCGGATTTGGTACAAGGCTTAGGGCTGGGCATCGCCGGCTCTCCGGCCCCTGCCGCGGCCCGCCGGTCGCCGCCTCCCAGCCGCGTCGAACTGGTTACGTCGCAGCAACGCCCTTCGGTTTTGGCGGACGCTTTCCGCGCCACACTGGCCTCGATTCTCTACTCCGGCGAGAACGGCGACCGCCCGCGCGTGATCGTCCTCACCAGCGCCAATCCCCGCGAGGGCAAGACCACCGTGGCCAGCAACCTGGCCCTCGCCGCCGCCGAGATCGGCCAGTCGGTCCTCCTCATCGACGGCGATCTGCGCAAAGGCCGCCTGCACGAAATCTATGAAGCCCCGAACGCCTGGGGGCTAAGCGACGTGCTCGCCGGCAAGGAAGACGGGCAAGCGGCAGTGGGCAGTGGGCAGTCGGGCAAGGAGAACGGGCAATCGTCCATCGACCATCGACAATCGTCAACATTCTTCCTTCCCACCGGCTGCGGCGGTCTATCCCTGCTGCCTTCCGGCTCGCCCGCCGCCAACATCTCCGGCCTGCTCTATTCATCGCGGGCGCTGGACTTTCTGAAACGCATGCGCCAGGAATTCCAGATGGTCATCATCGACAGCCCGCCCATGCTCAACATGCCGGACGCGCGCATGCTTGGCCGCATGGCCGACGCCGTGGTTCTGGTAGTGCGCTCCTCACAGACCACCCGGGAAGCCGCGGCCGCCGCCGTCGAGCGCCTCCGCGAAGACGGCACCCGCGTCCTGGGCACCATCCTGAACCAATGGGACCCGAACAAAACCAGCTATTCCGGCTATGCGTATTCCTATCGCCATTACCAGTACGACCCGAACCACTACTAGGTTCTGTCTCTTGAATCTTGAATCTTGAATTTTGACTCCTGACTCCTGACTCCCGGTATTCGTTGTCCCGACTCTCGACTCTTAACTCTCGACTGTTCTCCCATGGCCCCTCTTCGTCGTCGCATTCTTCTCCGATCCGCCAAGCTTTTTGACTTGGTGCCGATGGTGTTTTCTTTCGGGCTGGCCACTGTGCTAGTGGCGCGCCAGGCTGCGGCGACGTCGCTTGCCGACTTCCTCTCGATGCGGATCAGGCTCCAGAACTTTGTCATCTTCGCGGGTTTTCTTCTCGCCTGGCACGTAATCTTTTCAGCCCTGGGTCTTTACGGCTCGAAGCGTTTCTCCTCGCGCTGGGCGGAGGTATTTGACGTCGCGAAGGCGGCCGTGCTGGGTTCCGCCCTCATCTTCGTTGCCTCGTTCCCTCTGCGGATCGGCATGGCAACGCCGCTCTTCATCCTGACTTTCTGGGCAGCCGTCACCCTCGGGGGAGGCGCCAGCCGTCTGCTTCTCCGCTGGTTCCTGGCGGGAGCACGCCGTCGCGGCCGCAACCTACGCCAGATGGTGGTGGTGGGCACCAACCCGCGCGCCATTCGTTTCGCCCGCAAGCTCGAGTTGCGTCCGGAGTTCGGTTACCGCATTGCCGGCTTCGTGGACGACCCCTGGCACGGCCTCGCGGAGTTCCGCCAGACGGGCTTTCCGCTGGTCTCTGACCTTGCTGGTTTTCACACTTTCCTGCGCGAGCATGTTGCGGACGAAGTGATGGTCGCCCTCCCCATGCGCTCCCTCTATGCGCAGGCGGCGCGCATTGCCGCGCTTTGCGAGGAGCAGGGCATCGTGGTGCGGCTGCTCTCCGACCTCTTCAACCTCCACCTCGCCCGTCCCCGCGCGGGAGAATTTGAAGACGAGACCGTGATCACGCTTTCCTCCGGAGCGCCGGACGGCTGGCAGCACGTCTGCAAGCGCGCCCTGGACATCTCGCTCTCGCTCCTGGCCCTGCTGCTGCTCTCGCCCCTGTTTTTGCTCGCCGCGCTCGTCGTCAGGCTCACCTCGCCCGGGCCCGTCTTCTTCGTTCAGGACCGCGTCGGCCTCAACAAGCACCGGTTCCCCATGATCAAGTTCCGCACCATGGTGGCCGATGCCGAGCGCCGCCAGCGCGAGATCGAATCCCTCAACGAGGCCACCGGCCCCGTCTTTAAGATCAGGAACGACCCGCGCATCACGCCCGTCGGGGCGTTCCTCCGCAAGACCAGCATCGACGAGCTTCCCCAGCTCTTTAACGTCCTCAAAGGCGATATGAGCCTGGTCGGCCCCCGCCCCCTCCCCGAGCGCGACTACAACGGCTTCGACCAGGATTGGCAGCGCCGCCGCTTCTCCGTCCGCCCCGGCATCACCTGCCTCTGGCAAATCAACGGCCGCAGCACTTGCGCCTTTGAAAAATGGATGCAACTCGATATGCACTACATCGACCACTGGTCCCTCGGCCTCGACTTCAAAATCCTGGCCATGACCATCCCCGCTGTTCTGAAGGGCGCGGGCGCCGCATGAAGCCGCGAACCCGCACGAGTCAGCCGAACGCTTTGCTCCCCGAAGGGGAGGCGATTGAGTAGCCGTGGGTGAAACCCACGGATAATCCGCCATCCACCGACAGACGGCCCTGAAGGGGCCGAATTGGTTCTGTAAAGAAACATCGCCGCTACTCACGAGATGGGCACAATTGTTGGAACCGAATCCGTAATCTGGGCCAAGCCGAGCCTGCTGCAACGAGCCCTCGCGTTGTCGTCCAATACCACAGCGCGGCAGGGCAGCCTTTCCCTCGTCGATCAGGGCGTGGTTAGCGCCACAAACTTTCTCACGGGCGTCATTATCGCGAGGGCCTGCTCGAAGGAAGAACTCGGCCTGTACATGCTCGGCTTCAGCCTGATCCTGCTGGTGACCGACTTGCAATCGTCGCTTATTGCGACACCCTACATGGTCTATGCGCCCCGCCTCAAAGGCGAGGCTCACGCCTCGTACACGGGCAGCACGCTGATCCATCAGTTGGCCCTCTGCTTCCTCATCGTACTTGGGTTAATAGGTGCCGAGATTGCCCTCAGGCACGGAGTTGGCCCGCGCGGCCTGGCACCGGTGTTGTGGGCCTTGGTTGCCATGGCCACGTTCATCACGCTCCGCGAATACGCGCGGCGTATCTGCTTCGCGTGCCTGAACGTCAAGCGGGCTCTCGTTTTGGACACCTGCATTGCGGCTGTTCAAATCGGCGGCCTCCTCCTCCTTGCCCGCTTCGGGTTCCTCTCCGCGAGCCGAGCTTATTGGGTCGTGGGATTTGCCTGCGGGACTGCCGTCTTGGTCTGGCTTTGGTCGGAGCGGTCCTTCTATCGCCTGCGCATTCGCGAATCCCTTGCCGACTTCAAGAGGAATTGGACCTTTGGGAAATGGGTTTTCGCCAGCGGCCTTGTCTGGGCAATCAGCATGAATCTCTACCCCTGGCTGTTGGCGGCGTTCCACGGCACTGCGTCCGCCGGAGTATGGGCAGCCTGCATGGGAGCTGTTGCCCTTGGCAATCCCGCTGTGCTGGGCGTCCAGAATTTATTGGGACCCAAAATCGCCCACGTGTATGCGCAGGATGGCTGGAAGTCGTTGCGCAAATTTGTGCTCAGGTCCAGCCTTGCTTTCGCTCTCCCCATGTTGTTTTTCTGCGTGGCTATGACGTTACTGGGCGGCACTCTGGTGACCATGCTCTACGGCCACAAGTACGCAGGCAATGGCTTGGTCGTCGCTCTCTTGGGGATCAATCTTGCGGTGTCCATCTTAGCGTTCTTGTTTTCGCGGGCGCTCTTTGCGATTGAGCGCGCCGACGTGGACTTCGTAGTGAGCTTCCTGGCTCTGATTATCATGATCACCTTGGGCCTGTGGTTGGTGCGGCGACTCGGACCTATCGGCGCTGCGTTCGGGATGCTGGGGGCCAACCTCACGACATTAATGGTAAGAGCAGGAGCGTTCCTGATGCTTCCACCCGACATTTCCAGAGGGCAGCGTAAGCGATGGGAATAGCCCGCTCAGTTGGAGCCATGCGTGAGTATCTGATGACGACCAAGACAGGCGGAGGACTTACCCGAGTCCCCTACACGAGCTTCTTCTTGCTGCTAATAGTATTCCTCCTAGCGCAGCCATTTTATTTTTCCGACCCTATCGACGACGGTGGACTGTCTGCCTCAGTTAGAGCCCAGTTGATTAGCGCAGGCGATCCAGAGCGCCAAGTCGGGCTATTGTTGCTGGCGCTATTTGCAATTGTCAGCCTGTGGCGCTACAGACGCTCTGACCTCCGCGCACATCGCTGCCTTTCCTGGCCCGTTCTATTGTTTTTGTCGTGGGCGTGCATGAGCATTATTTGGTCGATTGACCCTAGCCTGACCGTTAGAAGGGTTGGAGTCTTGCTTATCCTTTGCTTGGGCGCAATCGGAGTCGGAAAGTCCTTTTCTTACCGTAACGTGGTTCTATTTACGTTCATCTGCGGGATGGCGACCGTTGCGGGTGGCCTGATTTCCGAACTCGCACTGGGCACATTTCACCCGTTCGAGGCTGGGTATCGATTTGCCGGTTTCATGCATCCGAATTTCACCGGCTGGAATTGCTCGTTATGCCTGATCGCTATCGTCGCACTGGCTCGGAACAAACCACGCCTCGTGCGACATGCATACACGGTCGCCTTCTTCGGAGTTGCAGCGTGTCTCTTACTCACGAAATCGAGGGGCGCGTCGGCCGGTGCGTTGTTGGGCCTGGTTACCTACTTTATCCTGGTATCGTCACGGAGACGCATCGTGGCTGTAGCGTGCACTGCCGCATCCATAACATGTGCTGTATTTCTTCTCAGTGTCTTGGCTCAGCAGGATATCGGGGGCACCGACACGCGCGCACGGCTGACGTCAGCTCTTTTGTTAGGACGAACGGAAGATCCGACAAGCCTGACTGGCCGCGCCCCATTCTGGGAAGACGTGTTGTTGCCCCATTTCATGGAACGCCCATTAGCAGGGCACGGCTATGACTCGTTTTGGACCGCTGGCAGATACGCACAAAATGCGTCGGCCAGGGGATGGTTCTTCCCGGACTCTCACAACAGTCTCGTTGAAATAGCGCTAGGTCTCGGAGCGGTCGGGCTAGTCCTGTATATCACGGTGTTTGGAGTTGCTCTTTACCTTTCCGTTTGTGCGTCGGACTCCTCACCCGGTTGTGCTGGTCCTTTTGCGGCAGCGGTTCTGGTGTGCTCGTTCGTGAACAGTAACTTGAGTGCGGCCCAGCTAAAACCGTACTTGGGAAGCTTTGTATTTTTGGTAATACTTGCTCAGATAGCCTTCAGCGAACGCCTGGTCAGGAGGTGCGTGAGCTATGTCCCATCCAGATATTACCGTCGTCCTGTCCACTTACAATAGGGCCGAGATGCTTCGAAGTGCCTTGCGAAGCCTCACCGTTCAAGAAACGGATCATGAATTCTCATACGAGATTCTCGTGATCGATAACGGTTCTACGGAGCCCACTCGCGCTGTCGTCGCGGAGATCGCTGCGAGTTCGTTGGTCGCGGTCAGCTACGTACGGGAGGAAGCTAAAGGCCTCGCCCGCGCACTCAATAGGGGCGTGAGGGAGGCCCGGGGAGACTGGATTGCGTTCTTCGATGACGATCAATTGGCGGAACCCAACTGGCTGAAGGGCCTCCTTTCGGCTGCCTCGGTCACGAAGGCAGGAGTCGTCGGCGGCAGTAGGCGATTGCAGTTACCCACGGGAGGAACGCTGGTTCTTGGTCCGACCTGCCGGAGTTTGCTGGGTGAATATCTTAACGATGGACGGGCTCGAGTCTGCCAGGGTAAGCGCATACCGTCTGGGGGCAACCTATTAATAGCGCGTGAGGCGTTCAACTCTATGGGGCTGTTCGACACCTCGATGGTGATGGCAGGTGAAGATAGCGAGTTTGTCAAAAGAGCTCGCGCATCGGGCATTATCGTTGCAATCTCCCCCACTGCTATAGTTCATCACGTAATACCCCCCCACCGCGTGACGGCGAGCTATCTTCGGTGGACATCGATGAGATGGGGAAATAGTTTTGCCTTTATCGATTGCAAGCACTCTGGTAGCGCAAAAATGTTCTGCTTCTTCGTGGCCAGGATCGGCCAAGCGATTTTTGTCAACCTTCCCCTCCTGATCTTCAGCGTTTTGACGCGCAATGCCACCCGATCTTTGGATCGCGTGTGCTTGCTGTGGCGCGCCTTTGGGTATGCCTGTGGGACCGTTTATCTTGCTGCCCCTTGCTTATTCAAACAGGCGACCTTTTTTTCCCGATTACAGCTCAGAAAAGAGAGAACAACCTTCTCGGAGTCCCCGGCGCTCGAGGGTTAGTCTCTCCGCCGCTGGGCGAGTGCCCTTTCCGTCCAGTCGATCGCCCAAGGTACTTCTGCCGCTGTGCCAGATATGGGTGGCCGAAGCAGGCCGACTCGCTAAAGAATCATCGCGCAAACAGCGCCAGACAGGGCTTACGCATGAATGTACTTCTGATTCACGACTTTTACCAACTATACGGCGGAGAAGATGCCGTCGCCTTAGCCGAAAAGGAGTTGCTCGAGCAGCACGGGGAACAAGTGACTTCATACACGCGGCACAACGACGAGATAATGCGTTACACTTTGCTGGAAAAGCTCGCGTTTATATCAAACACAATCTACTCTCTCCGCACGTCGAGAGAACTCCGGGGAATTGTCGAGATGGGCCAGCCAGACGCGGCCTACATTCACAATGTGTTTCCACTCATCTCTCCTTCCGCGTATCACACGCTCGACTCCTTGAAGGTCCCCTCTTTCCAAGTCGTTCACGATTTTCGATTTCTCTGCCCCAACGGCTGGTTTTATAGCAACGGCCATATCTGTGAACGCTGCAAGCAGGGCAACTACCTGAATGCGGTCCGATATCGCTGCTACCGCGATAGCTACACGCTTAGCGCGCTTTACTCTGCCTCGATTGGACTCAACCGAATTGCTGGCATGCTTAGGAAAATCAGCGCCTTCATCTGCCTCACAGAATTCATGAAGCTCCAGTTGCTGGAAGTCGGCATCCCTGAGGAAAAGCTATTCATCAAACCGAACTTCATCGACCCAACCGGTGTCATTCCATGCCCCGGGGGTGGCAACTATGTGGTTTACCTGGGTCGCCTTTCTTCAGAAAAGGGTCTCTGGACGCTCGTTCGCGCGTTCGAAGCGCTGAAAAACCCGCTTTTGAAGATTGTCGGAACGGGTCCCCTGGAGACCGCGTTGAAGGGCTATGTTCGAGAAAGAGGAATAACGAACATTGAGTTCGCGGGTTTCAAGACCGGACTTGAGAAGTGGGATTTGCTAAAGGGCAGCTTGCTATCTGTGGTCCCCTCAGAATGGTACGAAGCGTTCGGCTTGGTCGTTCTCGAAGCGTACGCGGCAGGCAAGCCTGTGGTAGCTTCCGATATTGGCGGTCTGTCGTGTATCGTCAGAAATGGAAAGAGCGGCATCTTATTCCGGCCCGGCAGCGTCGCCGACCTAGCCGAAAAAGTCCGTTATCTGATAGAAAGACCCGCCGAAATAGAGGCCATGGGGCGGTACGGAAGGCAGTTGGTGGAGACGGAGTATGGCCCCGAACGAGCTTACGTTACCCTGATGGAGATATTTGATAAGGTGTCGAGGCAATACCAAGAAGGCCGTTCGGCTCTACATTCGAGCCTTTCGAGACGATTTCCCTGCCCACCTTCCACTGGAACCACGACATAAAACACCACGTGACAAAGGAGCAGAGATGTCGACCGGTGAACCTATTAAGGTCCTGATCGGGATTGTCTCGTATAACCATCGGAGGTTTCTTGCGCGGTGCCTGGATTCCGTGACGGCCAGCGCCAAGCACAATTCACTGAGAGTAGTCCTAGTGGATAACTGCTCCTCGGACGGGTCCGCAGGTTTCGTTCGCGAGCGGTATCCGTGGGCTGAGGTAATTGGGCGCCAGCGTAGTGATTCCTTCGGTGGGAATAACAACGTTGCGTTCGCAAGCTGCCAGAGCAAGTACTTCCTAATGCTCAACCCCGATACTGTACTGGGCGAAGGGGCTGTCGATGCTCTTGTGGATTTCATGGAGGACCACCTAGATTGCGGCGCCTGCGGGCCTAGGCTGGTCTTCCCGGATGGTTCCTTGCAGCTATCCTGCAGGCGATTCCCCACAGCGTGGTCAACCCTTCTGCGGCGATCACCAATCCGCGCGGTTTTGCCAAGGGACAGGAGGGGAGCGAGGCACCTAACCCGCATAATTCATGATTTTGGAGACAAGCAAAGCCTCC
>Ga0209517_10009539_pt1 | contig 11039 bp, 8 predicted proteins | sample PeaSoiMetSII2010_FD_187695 | JGI IMG/M metagenome (GOLD analysis project Ga0209517, IMG submission 187695) | Peat soil microbial communities from Weissenstadt, Germany - SII-2010 (SPAdes) (version 2) | ecosystem: Environmental > Terrestrial > Soil > Wetlands > Peat | place: Germany: Weissenstadt... | reverse complement strand
GTGATGGATTTTGATCTGGAATCTGTCCTCGAGCAAGCGCTGCATCATTTCGGGAATCTGGGTTGAAGTTCCCGGAGGCAGTGTCGCCGAGATATCGAAGCGGTCGGAGCTGATCCAATCCGGCCCCGAGATCTGGTATATCTTCACCCGGTACGCAAGCCCGAGGTAATCCTTAAGTGTGAGAAAGGCGGAGCGGAACTGCGCCCCATCGATCCGGACTCCGGCTGTAACGCCCGCCTCAGGCGATTGGGCGGATGGCCGGATGGTGGCGACTTCAAACTCCGGCGAACTCTGGGCGAACGCCACAGTCGTGCCAAGAACGATCAATAAAGCCTTCCCTGCCTGCATATGTTGCATTACGAGCCTCCATGTTCGGAAGTTCAGCTTAGTACTGCCTCCGAAGATTAACGTTACCGCTGCTGGAGCGTGGATTTATGTGATATTCGGCGACATCCGCCTGGCCACCGGCGAATTGCACCGGTACGGCGTAGAGTGCCGTAAACTTAATGGCTGGGGTGAACCATGGCAATACGAATCGCCTTGCTCCTCTCGTTCCTGGCGACCGCTCTACTGGCGCATCATTCTTTCGGTGCGGAGTACGACGCGACCAAGCCCGTCACCATAACGGGTGTGATCACCAAGATCGATTGGACCAATCCGCACAGCTACTTTTTCCTGGACGTGAAGGACGACAAAGGTAAGGTGGCCAACTGGAAGCTTGAAGGCTATCCTCCCAGCGTGCTCTCGAGAACGGGCTGGAAGAAAGACGTCACCATGAAAGTGGGCGATACCGTGACCGTTTTCGGTTGGCACGCCCGCGACGGATCGAATTGGGCGCACTCGCGGGAGGTCACGTTTGCGAACGGCAAGAAGCTGTTCTTTGGGCCTCCGGCGGGCACAGGCGATGGCGGTGCTCAGCCGGCAGTCGAGGTTTCAAAGTGACACGCGTCTGGGTTGTGGCGGCAGCGATGATATCGATGTCCGCTTCCGTTCCGGCACAGACAAAAGGTCCCGCGAAAGCAGCTTCAAAAAATGTCCCGCGCGCTTCCGACGGCAAACCGGATTTGACCGGGGTCTGGCAGGGCGGCAGCACCCGTCGCGGGACGTGGGAGGAAGCGAATACCGGATTGGGCGTGGGCGGAACAGGAACGGACCCAACGGCGCCCGCTGCTCCATCCTCCAACGACCGGCCTGCGGGCAGGGAAGGCGCACCGTATCAGCCCTGGGCGGCCCAGAAGGTTCTCGAGTCTTATAACAAGCGAGCCATAGACGATCCCACGTCGCGGTGCTTGCCCTCGGGGATTCCGCGAATTGTGATCTTAGGGTTGTTCCCCCAGCAAATCATCCAGACTCCGAAACAGATTGTGATGCTCTACGAATACATGAACGTCTTTCGCGTGATTCCGCTGAATGCCAAGCATCCTGACGATCTGATCCCTGCCTACATGGGCAATTCTGTCGGGCGCTGGGAGGGAGACACTCTGGTGGTGGATGTGACCGGCTTCAACGACAAGACCTGGCTGTCGGGAACCGGGACATTTCACTCCGAAGAGCTGCACATCACCGAGCGATTTACCCGCGTGGACAAGGACCAGATCAATTACGACGTGACCATGGAGGATCCCAAGGTGTTAACCAAGCCGTGGACGCTGCATTCGACCCTGATGTTGCGGGAGGGCACGCGCCTTCAGGAATATGTGTGCGCTGAGAACAACCTGGATCCGGGCAATTTCGAACAGCTCCTGAAGGACGGGGCAAAAATCTCGCGGCAGTAGCCGCTGTCCTCACAGCGACGTTCGCGCCCTACTTCTTGCGGCGGCCCCGAATAACCAGCACTGCTCCTGCCAGTACAGTTAGTCCGGACACGGCAGTAGCGGGGCTGATTTCAGGAGCGACAGTGTTACCGGCCATTGCTACGGCGGACATTCCGGTCACCATCAATACGAATCCAAGAACCTTCTGCATTTGTCCTCCTCGGCACAACCGGCCAATTGTCCGTAGCTTAACGAATACAACGGCGTTCGTCAATCAGTCTCGTGTAGGAGAAGTACCGTTACTATTGCGCGAGCATCACCTGGCCTTGCCAGAACGCAGCCTTCTGTCCCGTCGGATCGAGCACGGTCACCTGGCACAGATACTCGCCAGGGGGTATTTTTTGCAGGGGGAAGCTGAATTTCAACGGCATCGTTTTCAGGCGGTTGTTCAGGCTCTCAGTGACCTGCATCGGCGGAGTCTCGAATGCCTTGGTCTGGCCGCGATAGAAGGTTACGAACGCAACCAGCGGGTGCGCCGTGTCCACTTTCTGCTGGTAGGCCTGAAGATAGACGTACATATCCTGGTTCCGTGTGAAGACCCGCGTGACGCTGGGAACGAGCTTGAAGCCTTCCTGCACCAGCGGATTCACGGATTGCTGAATTTCCCCTTTAGTCTTGTCCTTGGCTGCATTGAAGACCGCGTCCCGCATATCCACGCGCTGGCTGCTGAGCACTACCGAACTGATGGCAATCCGCTTCTCCTCTTTGTTGAGGTTCGGAACAGTGAAAGTCGTCTGATAGGTTCCCATCCTGCCGGTTTCGGCGTCGCGCACCAGCATCTTGATGACTTTTTTCCCCGGCAGCAGCGTGAAGCCGGTATCGTACGCGTAGGGCCGCTTGGTGAGTTCCGCGGCGGTCAGTTCGCTGAGCTTCACGTCGACCTTGTCGCGGACGTTGGATTCCGTGCTGCCGAATTCGTCCTTGATCTCCCCGATGAAGTCGAGCAGCGTGTGTTCGGCGCCGCCCTTCTTCGCCAGGGCCAACTCGCTGCCGGAGACTTTGACCACCACCGGAACAAAATATTCCGCGTTATTGAGCTGGAAAAAGTCGACTTCCATGGCGATGGTCAACTCAGTGATTGGATCGCCCAGCATCAATGCGTCCTCGAGCTGCCGTTCTTTGTCGGCGGTCGAAAACTTCTTGAACTCCTTGCCTGCGTAGTAGCCTTGCCGGTAATCCAGGTCGCCGGAAACGCCTTCCCGCAGCGAAATCTTGATGCGGCGGAATTTTCCGTCGAGGTTCGCATTGCTGGTGTAATATCCAAGGATGTAATAACTCGAAAAAGCCTTTTGGGCATTGACGATCCCCATGGAAAGGTCGTTCACATCCAGAAGGGCTTTGCCTCCGGTATCGGCCGCCAGCGTCCAAAGCGTATCCTGCGTCGTCTGGTAATTGGACATGGCCGTCATGGCCGACGATCCTGTATACATCGCCTGCTTGCCGGGAGATCCCTTGCTGGCGTCGCCCATGGGCGCTGACGCCACGAGACCGCGAGCGTCGACCGACCAGACCTGGACTCCTGCCTTGATTGCCGCGTTGGTGGTCGCGTGCAGTTGCGCCTGATTGTCGGCGCCGTTCAGCCGCAGTCCGCTGGCGAAGAAAATGAGCGCTTTCTTTTCGTTCAACTTGCCCAGCATGCTCTCGGCAGTCTGCAGCGCCGAAAGCTCGCGGTCGGTGAAGAAGATGTTGAATTCCGCGTCATTCTGCCCGAAGGCCGCGCCGGTATCCGCGCTGCTATCGTCCGTCAGGGTTACACTTTCATCCTCGCCCACAGCCATGGTTTCGATAATGCTCAATAAGCGTTCCCGATCGTCGGTGAAATCCTGAAGGACCCGAACCGAACCGTTGTCGAACATCATGATGGCCACGAGATCCGCCGGCGTCATCTGGGTCCGGATGAACTTCTGGGCGGCGTCCAGGGCCCGCAACTGATCCGGTATCGGCATGGCGACCATGTCGAAATATAGCGCCAGAAGGCGCCGGTCGCGATAACGAACGTCTCCGGGACGCTCGGGTGCGATCTGCGACCTGGGAAGCCTGGCCATGGGCGCTGCCACGGGTGCTGTGGTGGTGTTCGTCGTAGTCGAGATGATGGGAGCCGACGGGTCTTCGGGGAGTTTCTGATACTCGAAAAACGAGATCGTCTGCGGCGCGCCGTCTTCGGTGACGACGAAATCCTTCGCGGTGAGCCCTTCGATCGGCTTACCGCTCTTGTCTTTGACCCCGACGGTTTCAATGACCAGTTGGGTGGAGGTTTTAAACGTCGCCACACCGTCAGCGCCCACCGGGGTATTCTGCCCCGGGGCGTTCGCGGGCTGCTGGGCGCCAGCGCGCTCCCCAACGCCCACGGCGAGCGCGATCAGGAAACAAGTTGTCAGAACTCGGCGTGTCTTCATTAGAATGTCACTCGTAAGCTGGTTTGGAAGCTTCGCATTGCATTCGCGCCAGTCGGCAGCCCGAACTGCGCGCTTGAGACCAAGGTAACCCAACTGGGGTAGGTCGGGTGATTCAGCGGATTCACCGAGCTAATTCGTAAAGTGGCGCTAAATCGGTCGGTGAGGCGGAACGTCCGTTGCGCGGCGGCGTTCAGCGAAAACTGTGACGGCCCGGTGATGGTATTCCTTCCCGCATTTCCCCACTGGCCAGGAGCCGGCGCAGTGAACGCCGCGGGATTCAGATTCAAACCTGACGGTGCAGCATAAACCGATGCCCCGGTGTAGTCGGGCCGGATGCTTCCCGGCACACCCGTCCCTTGCACGATGCCCGGGTACTGCGGCGTAAGAGGCATGCCGGTGGCGGCGTTGATCTGCGTCGATGCGGTCCATTCCTTGAATGCCGCGGCTCTCCATCCACTCAGCAGCGATCCGCCATGCAACCCCATCCCGGTGGTGTATTGCATCGTAAACTGCATGACGTGCCGTTGGTCGAAACTCGAGCGAGAACGTTCCGCGCTCAGGTCCAGCCAATTCTGGGCGACGGCCCCGCCTCCCGTGCCTCCGCCGCCTAATAATGCGGCATCATCGATCGATTTCGAGTAAGTGTACCGCAGCTCCGCAGTGAGTCCGCTTCGCAGACGGCGGCGCAATTGGAGTATCCCCGCGTGCCGGATCGAATTGCCGTTGGAGGTTAGATACGTGAATCCCGAAGGGCACGTCGGACAGGGATTGAGCGCTCCCATGGGGTAGGTATTCGGCAGAAACTCCTGTTGCGAGTGCGTGCCCTTGCCTCCGGAGTACGTCGCGACCATTTGCAGCGCGAAGGGCAGGTCGCGCTGGACGGATGTCTGCCAGTTCTGGATGTATCCCGGGCGGAAATTTGGATCGACCGCGAATGTGGTCGCGGTGATGTTGGGATTGCCGATAAATCCATTCGCCAGGGTGAGCGGAGTTGTGGGCGTGTTCGCGACTTGCAAGCTCTTCGAGAGCGGAGACTGCTGCGCCATCAGATTCGCAATGTTTTGGTATACCGAGGTGTCGTAATAGATGCCGTAGCTGGCGCGGACCACCATGGATGACGCGGAGAACGGACGCCACGACATGGCAATTCTCGGCGAGATATTCTTCTTATCCGGATGGACCAGGGAACTGGGATAGCTCTGCTGCGTGAGCGGACCGGTGGGGTTGAAGCCGAGGACCGGTGCGACCGCGGTGAATCCTGGAGCGACATCCAGATTCACCAGGCGGCCATACAGCTCGGAGATCGGGGAGGTGTAATCCCAGCGCAGGCCCACATTCAGCGTGAACGACGACCGCATGCGCCAATCGTCCTGGACCCAGGAGTCGTAGCTCTGGTAACGGAAGTACTTGTCCGCGTTTCCGAAGGCGATGGAAGAGGCATCGGGCACGCCCATCAGAAACCCCGCGAAATCCGAACCCTCGGCCTGCCCGGTGAACGTAAACGATCCCCGCGGGTTCTGCTGCGAAAACGAGTTGAGCTGCTGCCGGCGATAGTCCGCTCCGTACGTGAAATTGTGGCGTCCGCGATTCCACAGGCCATCGAACGAAATGGCATCGGTTTGGTTGTGAATGGCCGAGTACTGCCCATCGCCCAGACTTGAAATTCCGCTGACGAAGGAAAGCGATGGCGGTCCCCAATTCAGCGGATCCTGATTGTTGCCGGTGATCCCCGCCTGGCCCGACACATTCTCTCGATTCGCGAAAAAGGGAACGCTAGTGGACGAAAACCTGCTGAACTGATAACCGAAGTTGATGAAGGTGCGCGGGGTGAACGAATGTCTCCAGCCCAGTTGCAGATTCTGGCCCAGCGTCCTGCTGGTATCCAGAAAGTCGAACAGGCTCGTATTGCTCGTACGCGTGCTTTGCAGCCCCATCACGCCCGAGAATTGATTCTTCTTGACCTGCTTGTTCATTCGCGCCTGCACGCTGTCCTGGTGCTGTGCGCCAACCGTCGGAATCTGATAGTTGTAACGCGTGCTTCCGGTGAAGTTCGGCAGGGGATAGTAGTTCAACAGCGCCAGGGCCTGCGGGCTGATCTGCGTGAGCGGGATGGTGATACCCGGCAGCTCGCCCATCCGCTGCGCGGCCGTCGGCATCAACCCGGTTTGCGTCGAGGCGTTGTTATTGTGCAGCCACTGGTAGTTGACGGTAAAGTTCGGCCCATTCCGTTTGAGCAGGCCGGGAATTTTCACTGGACCACCGAACGCCGCCAGTCCCTGTATTTGGCTGTAATTCGGCTTGAGCGTGTCCTGGCCGGTCAGCGAATAGTTCCGCGCATCCAGGGCGGAAAGGTCCAGGTTGTTGAATCCGAGACTTCCGTTGTACAGCGATCGCACCCCGCGACGATTGTTTCCGAACGCCTGCAGTTGCGCAAAAGGCGAGCTGGCTCCGTTGTTCACGCTTCCGTTAATAAGAAGTCCGTCGGCCGCGCGCTGGCTTGCGGCGCTGGTTTCCGATACGGAGTTGTCTGGAGCCGGAGCGGGAGTGTCATTGTTCGCATTCTGGGCGGGCGCCGCGTTCAGGTCGGTGCGCTGAAACGCCGTCGCGGTGTTCGTGGGCGCCGGCGGCGCCTTTCCGTTGCGAGCCGGTTTCGCGGGAGCCGTTGTCGGGGCCGGAGCCGAAGTTGGAGTGTCCGCGACCTGAAGCCGGGGAGGAGCCGGCGTCACGATCGCCGAGATCTGGTCGGCCGGGAGCAGCTTCAAGTCCCAGTCTGCCGCGGCCGCACCCGCGCCAACAGTCACTTCCTGTTGCATGGACGCGAACAGCGGCATTTCGACTTGAATCGTCCAGGCGCCGTCCGGCAAATCGGCGAACGTGTAGACCCCGTCGAGGTTGGTGATCGCGCTGAAGCTCTTGTCCCCATCTTTTGCATTCATGGGTTTGGCGGTTACCGTGGCGCCCGGTAGCGGTAATCCTCCGAATTTCACGGTCCCGTGGTGCTCGGAACCGAGAAGCGGAAGTACGGCCGCGCTGAGAATCAGCAGGGCGACAATGAGTGCGGATTTAGTTTTCGGAAGGTTTTTCGGCACGATCGATCACTATGTTCGGTACAGGACCCTTCTGCGATTCCAGCCGCAGTCCGAGCTGCTCCTGCAGCGCGGTGAAAATCGACGGACCGCCGGGCGCGGGCGCCGGCTCGGTGATGCCATCCCCGAAGCCTTGTGCGCGAGCGTCCGCTCCCGCTTCCGGCGTCCACTCGAGAACGAATTCGTATTTTCCGGTAAGTCCGGTCTTGTCCACCACCGGCCGCCCCATGGTGTTGGAAAGGATGTTACTTAGCATTTCCATCGGCGCCGCGAAGCCTTCCATGCGGCCTCTGTTCATACTCATGCCCTGCCTCGCACCCACCGCTGCATTTGCTTCTTTGAGCTTCGCTCCATTCTTAGACACCACCAGGGCATAAATCGGCTGATCTTTCGTTTCTTTGTGTACCTCTAGCTGAAACCGGTCCGCCAGTAATGCTCGAAGTCTCTCGGCCATCTGATCCCGAGCCGTCTTGCGCTGGTCGTCGGTCATCTTGGCGAAATCGTCGGGGCTGTCCGAAGGCGCCGCGTGTTCGGCACGAGCCATCACATCGAACCGCTCGGTCCCCACCCATCCCGGCCCGCCAGATATCTGGAAGTCACGAACGTCGTAAGCAAAGGTAATCATGGCCCGTAGAGGAACGCCCGTCATCCTCAGCCCTCCGCCCGGCATGAACTGAATCATTGAGCCGGGGGTATCGGGATTGGCCGGTTTGATCGACGCGACCTCGAAGGTCAACTGAGCAAACCCCGGGCATACGAGCAAAAAAGCCAAGCTTGCGCGGCGGAGCATGATTTGAGTACGTCAGACCCGTCTAAATAGTTCCCAATTCTGGCAATTCGAAGTCCAAATCCCCATGGACGACTGACAGCCTCAATAGTAACGATTTATGGCCCTTTAGGTCGCTGCGGCCAGCGTCTTCAGTGTCCGATTGTGGGACGGCCCACGCGAAATCCGGGACGGATTAGTTTTCCGAAGGCCTCTCCACGCTGTCGATCACGAAGAATTCGCCGGGCCCCTTAGCCGATTCGAGCTTCAGGCCGAGCTGTTCCTGTAAGGCCGTAAAGATCGACGGGCCGCCGCCTACTTCGTCCGCAGGAACTCCTCTGTTCTCCGGAGCATATTCGAGATGGAAATCAAACCGTCCTGCGATATCGGCCTTATTGATGACCGGACGGCCTAGGGTATGCGTGTCGAGGAAGATTTTGGAAAATTCGTCGATAGTCATTCCTTGCGCGTCGACCTTGAGGTTCAGCCCATCCTTAGTTCCGCGCGCATGACAGTTCTTATCTATTTGATCCTGCGAGGGAGGGCCGGAAAACGGTGCAAATTGGCTGCGATCCACGGGAGTGCAACTTCCTTCTTTAAATGGCTGAAGTTTGAGGCCGTCCTTTGCGACCGTCAGCGTGTAGACTGGGACATCTCGGGTCTCGCGGTGGACTCTTAGCTTAAACCGATCTTCGAGAAGCGCCTGAAGCATTGGGCCATTCATCATTACGGGGCTGACGCTGCCCTCCGCCTTCGCGTTGATCTCATAATGCTCCGAATTAATCCAGGCCGGGCCCCCTTCAATCGGCGGGCGTAAGCCCACGCGGAATCGTCCATTCGCGAATAGAAGGTACGCTTGGTTGATTAGGCCCTTCACAGTGGTGCAGTTCACGCGCAACCGACCCGGAGATGAGTTTCCGCCGCCACCTCTTTGCCCCGGTTCCTCCTTGCAGCGCCGAATCGAGGCCACCTCGAATTTCGGCGTGGCCACCGCCTTGGACTGGGCTCGAACTAGCGTTCCCGCTGCGAGGATCGCAGCCGCTGCTGCGCATATAGCCACAGTACACGCCATACGTGGACGCGAAATCCGCGGAACGGGAACACCGCTCAGCATCTGGCGGATACGGTGAGTGAGTCCGATCCCCGGCATCGCCATGCCTACAGCTTCGATGCGCGCGCCGGCCCGCTCCACCGACCGCGCCAAGTCAAGCAGATATTCGGAATATTCACGAGCATCATATCCGCCGGCGATCACGGTTGCATCGCAAGCTTCCTCGGCCAATCCCGAGATCTTCCGTTCCAGCCACCAAGCCAGCGGATGGAACCAGAAAATCGCCCGATTCAACAGAGCCAGCCACTGGAACAGCGGATCGCGACGGCGGGCGTGCTCACGCTCATGTGCCAGCACTGCGTCAAGCTGGGCTCGCGGCCATTGCTTCGCGGTTTCCGGCAGAAGGATTCTCGGACGCAGGATCCCGACGGTGATCGGCACAACGCATGATTGCAAACGGGTGGCGCGGACCGTCCCGATCCCGAGCCGGAGCAGCAATACCCCGGTTCCAAGCAGGTAAATCACAGGAATCACGGGATAGCCCCCGTCCTCACGAACGGGGCTGAGGGACGGGGCTGACGAGCGCTCTGCCAGCCCCGCCGGTAACGGCGGGGGCAAGAGCTCGATGGCAGGACTGCGCTCGGGTGGCAGGACCGGAAGGGGGGCTTTCGGTCCCCACGCCACCCATGCCGGAAGTAGCATCATTAGAAGGACGACGCTGGCCCAAACGGCGTGCAGCACAGCCGCCCTCTTGATGCGCATCGCGAACAGCACTAGCGCGATGATCGCCGCGATGAGTGTCACTCGAATTGCGCTTTCAAACAGAATCGTCATTTGCCCCCCTTGCGGCTGCGGACAAACTCTTCCAGAGTTTCCAGTTCCCCCTTGCTCAGGACTTTGGCCTCCACCATCCCGCTGACCAGTTCCTCCACCGACCCCTGGCAGAAGCTGTCGATGATCTGCCGCACGGCGCGCGCGGCTAAACTCCGCGCGGGCTCGACGGCGCGATAGACGTACGCCCGGCCTTTCTCTTCGTGCCGCAGGTAACCCTTCTGCTCCAGCCGCCGCAGGATCGTGCGGACGCTGGTTTCCTTGAGATTGCGCTTGCGGGACACCACTTGATGGACGGCTTCCACCGGGCAAGGGCCGGCGTCCCAGACCGCTTGCATGACTTCGTTCTCCAACGCAGTGAGCGGAGCTCTTACGCGAGCGCCCGATCGGGTCCGTGTTGTCATGGTACAGACTGTACCACTCTGCGGCCGCCTCGTCAAGCGCTTTTTCAGGAACCTGCGCGCTCTCGCCGGAGTCTAGATACCATCCTGATATGCGACCTCTCCTTGCCACTCTGGCCACGTTTTCCGCCCTGGCATTCGCGCAGACTCCCGCAACCTGGGAGGAGCCGCTCGCGCGGCACGAATGGGATAAAGCCGAACTACTTTTAGAAACAGCGCTGGCGAATGGGGAAACGGCGCCTGTCCTGCGAGGGCTCGCAACGGTCTACCGGGCTACGGGCCGCATGGAGGCCGCCGACCCGGTGCTCGAAAGGCTGGTCGCGCTGGATGGATCTATCGCGAACCTCGAGGATCTCGCCCGTATCAAAGCCAGCCTCGGCATCCTGGATCGGCGGAGCTTCTCTACCGCCGGTCGCTGGCGCTACGCCTCGATGAGAAGACCGATCTTTTGGCGTCCATACCCATTCGAGTCCGTCTTGCACAGGTGCTGGTCTCGGAGAAGAAATTCCCGGAAGCCGAACAGGAAGGCTATACGATCATTGCGGTGCGTACGCGTTCCACGGGCGCGAACAATCCAGAGTTGGCGGGCGACAACGCGCTGCTGGCGAAAATCTTCCAGGTTGAGAAGAAGTGGCAGGCGGCAGCGGGCGCGTGGGAAACCGTGGCCGCGATTCAAGCAGGCGCCTATGGCGAC